>Ga0066684_10000937_pt1 | contig 11017 bp, 6 predicted proteins | sample GraSoiAngelo_133_FD_62301 | JGI IMG/M metagenome (GOLD analysis project Ga0066684, IMG submission 62301) | Grasslands soil microbial communities from the Angelo Coastal Reserve, California, USA - 14_0929_05_20cm | ecosystem: Environmental > Terrestrial > Soil > Grasslands | place: USA... | reverse complement strand
GGCGACGGTTGCGGCTGACCTCGTCGGATCGGCGGCGCTGGGCGATGCCACCAAGAAGATTTCCGAACTGCCTGTCATGAAGAGCCTGCCGAAGGGCGTCAAGGTAAGCCCGTCGGGCGACGCCGAAAGCCTGAACGAATTGTCGGAAGGTTTTGCCACCGCGATCACCGCCGGCCTGATGATGGTCTATGCGGTGCTGGTGCTGTTGTTCGGAACGTTCCTGCAGCCGATCACCATCCTGTTCTCGCTGCCGCTTTCGATCGGCGGCGCGATCGCCGCATTGCTGCTGACCGGCAAGCAGCTCACCACGCCGGTGTGGATCGGCATCTTGATGCTGATGGGCATCGTCACCAAGAACGCGATCATGCTGGTGGAATTCGCCGTCGAATCGATCCGCGAAGGCAAGCCGCGCGATGAGGCGATCGTCGATGCCGGCATGAAGCGGGCGCGGCCGATCGTGATGACCACGGTCGCGATGGCGGCCGGCATGATGCCGTCCGCGCTGGCGTTCGGCGCCGGTGGCGAATTCCGCTCGCCAATGGCGCTTGCCGTGATCGGCGGCCTGGTGTTCTCGACCATCCTGTCGCTGGTGTTCGTGCCGGCGATGTTCATGATGATGGACGACATCGGCGCGCTGTTCTGGCGCTTTGGCAAAAAACTGCTCGTGTCCAGCGGCGACGCCGAACACGGTGAAGACCGTCACAAGACGCCGGCACCTCCCGCCCAGCCGCCGCGGAAGGTGATCGCGCCCGCAGCGGAGTAAGCGTCAATCTTCTCAGTCGCCGCCGCGCCGTGATGGCGACTGAGGATGCCGTGCGCTGCTTACGGCTTTTTGCCGACAGCTTCGCGCGCCAGGCGCTCGGCCTTCAACCGTTCGCGGTTGTCATGAAACGCCTTCTGAGCGCGCAGATGCTCGCGCATCGCCTGCTCTGCGTCGGCGCGCCGTTCGGCTTCTCTGGCTTTGCGCTGAACCGCCGTCAGGGGCGGGCGCTCGCTCGAATCATAGGTTGTCATGTCGAGTTCCAACGCACGGAACTCGAAAGAGTTGCATCATTCCCGCAATCGAAGAGCCTATTCGTTCCTCGCGATCGCGGTCAGCCGGCTCAGGTTCTGCAGCAGGATGCGGCCGCGCTGCAGGTCCAGGATGCCGTCCTTGCGCCAGCTTTGGAGCTGACGGTTGACGCTTTCGCGCGCGGCGCCGACGAACACCCCGAGCTGTTCCTGCGAGATATGCACTTCGGAGCCGAAATCGGCGGCGAGCGCGCAGAGACGCCGGGCGAGGCGGATCGGCAGTGGCTGCAGCACCGCTTCCTCCATCCGCTCGCTTTGCCAGCGGATGCGCTGGCACAACAGCTGAATGATCTTGATCGCGACCTTCGGCTCGCGCTCGAGATGACCCAGGAAATCCTCGCGCCGCAGCACGAACAATTCGGTCGGCTCGCCGGCGGTCGCGTCCGCCGTGCGGCTCTGGCCATCGAGCACCGCGATCTCGCCAAAGAGATCGCCGGGGCCCATGAAATTCAGCGTCAGCCGGCTGCCGTCGGGCGCGCCGGTCTCGATGCGAATCTGGCCGCGGCGAACCCCGAACAGGGCATCGCCGGCATCGCCCTTCTGGAACAAGACTTCACCGAGGCCAAGGTGCTGGGTGTGGCAGAGATTGGAAATCCGTTGCAGTTCGTCGACGCCTAAGTCCGCGAACATTGGATTTATCTTCAAAATGACCGCAAATTCGGCCTGTTTGCTCATGGCAATGCCTTCCAAACCATCCAAGTCGCATTTACAGGAATTCGATGGGTAGGAAGTGTGTCATAGGTCACATATCTTTGCAGTACCTCCTGTTTATTTTTGGACGGTTTTGAGCGTTCCTCCCATTCCGGGATAAGCTCAAAAAGTCAGCTCGGGCCGGATCACGCCCAGCCGGACTCGCTGCCGTTTTGCCCGGGTTGGAACGTCGACATGAGAGCATTGAAAATCGCCGGCATGATCGTGGCCGCCGTCATCGTCATTCTTGTCCTGCTGCTGATCGTGGGGATTCCGTCGGGATTTTTGACCTCGCCGATCCGGGAGCAGGTCGAGCGTGCGACCGGATACCGGCTCGCGATCGCCGGCACCACCAAAATCAGCCTGTGGCCACAGCTCAACGTGACCTTGAACGAAATCACGCTGAGCGACCCGAAGGACCGCGACACCTCCAGCCGCCTCACCATCGAACGTGTGCAGGCCAGGATGACATTATCGAGCGCGTGGTCGGGTCACCCACAAATCAGCGAACTCACCATCACAAGGCCGGTGCTGTTTGTGCCGCTGTTGCGCGATCGCATCCGCGACAACGCGGCAGCACCCAAACCGGCGTTGTCGGGCGATATGGATGGGCCGGCGATCGATCGCGTCACCATTGCCGACGGCGCGCTGGTTTTTTCCAACCTACGCGACCGCGTCGAAAATCGCATCGACGGCATCAACGCCACCGCCGCGATCGGCGCCGATCGCAAGATCAGTCTGCGCGGCAGCGCGCGCACCGGCGAACAGCCGCTCAAATTCGCCATCAAGGCGGCCATGCCCGCCCCGCCGGTCGAACGGCAGAACATTCCGGTCGAGCTGACCCTCGATGCGCCCGCCATGCTCCAAGCACCATTGTCGGGCAAGGCCGAAGTCCGGCTCAACGGTTCGGTGGTGATGATCAACGGCCTTACCGGCTCGCTTGGCGACGGCGCCTTCAACGGATGGGCATCGGTCGACATCGCCTCCAAGCCGCTGGTGAAGCTCGATCTCGATTTCCAGCGGCTCGATGCGTCGGTTTCGAAGGCGCCGGCCTCGCCTAGCTCGCAAGCCTGGAGCAATGCCTCGATCGAACTCAACGGGCTGAATTATGTCGACGCCCAGGCCAGGATTTCCGCAGCCGAAGTCAATTTCGGCGAAGCGCATTTCGCGCCGGCCGCGGTCGACCTGGCGCTCGCAGGCGGCGTGCTCAAGGCCTCCGTCGCCAATCTCGGCGCCTATGGCGGTGCGCTCAATGGCGAAGCCATCGTGGACGTATCCCGCAGCGACCAGACCTATGCGATGCACGCCGACATCGTCGGCGTGCGCGCGCTGCCGCTGTTGCGCAGCCTCGCCGATTTCGACAAGCTCGACGGCAAGATGCAGGCAAAGATCGCGGTGCGCTCGAGCGGTCCAAGCCAGCGTGCCATCATGTCGAACATGAGCGGAACCGCGTTCGTCAATTTCCAGGACGGCGCGATCAAGGATCTCAACATCGCCCAGATGATCCGGTCGCTGACATCGAGCACGCTGTCCGGATGGCAGGAGACCAAGGATCAGAACACCGATCTCAGCCAGCTCTCGGCCTCGTTCCGGATCGAGCGAGGCCAGGCGCAGACTACCGATCTCAATCTGGTCGGCCCGCTGGCGCGGATGACCGGCGCCGGCACCATCGACCTCGGCACCAAATTGCTGGCGTTCCGGGTCGAGCCGAAACTAGTGATGACGACACAGGGCCAGGGCCGCACGTCCGATCCCGTTGGTTTCGGCATCCCCGTGATGATCGAAGGCTCCTGGGCTGAGCCGCGGATCTATCCGGACATGCAAGGCATCCTCGACAATCCGGACGCGGCCTATGCCAGGCTCAAGCAGATGGGCGCAGGCCTGTTCGGGCCCAATGGTGGCGGCTTGGGCGGACTGCTCGGCAGCCTGGGCGGATCGAGCGGAGGCCAGGCGGGCGACAATTCGGGTACCGGCAACACTTCGGGCACGGCACCGACCGATCCCCTCGGCGGCAAGCTCGGCGAGACTTTGGGCAATTTGATCCAGCAGGGATTGGGCGGTGGCGGTGGCAGCCGTGGCCGCGGCATCGCGCCACCCGCAGCGGAGTCTGGTTCACTCAATCCGTCTCAACAGCAGCCTGCGGTCTCGCCGCCCGCCCAAACCGATCTACCGCCTCCGCCGCAGGCGCAACAAGACAGCCAGCCGATGAACGATGTGCTACGGCAATTGTTCAACCGCCAGTAGCGCCACAGGGCGCAAATAGCCCCAAATTGGCGTCGATCAGCGCTAACCACGCCGCATCCTCCCGGCGATACCCCTCAATCTGTGCTAAGACGTTCCAGCCGGGATGGCCATATTGACGCGGCAGCCGCTCGAAACGGTGCCGCCGCGGCAATTTGTTGCGTATGCGCCCGAGGGGCAGATGATCGGGGTCAAGGACAAAATCTGGTTCCTGCGCGAGGGCCTGTTCGCCAAATACGTGATCTCGCTGGTCGGCCTCGTCGTGTTCGTGCTCGCCGTCAACGGCTCCATGGAAACATGGATCAGCTACCGCGCCACCAAGACCACGCTCACCGACGCCATGTCGGAGAAGGCGGAGGCGACCTCGAAGCGGATCGAACAATCGATCGCCGAGCTGGAGCGCCAGATCAGTTGGGTGACCCGCGCCAGCGCCCAGCGCCAAGACCCTGGCAAGACGCTGGAGCAGCACCACGCCGACTACGTCCAGCTCTTGAACCAGGTGTCGCCGGTGAACCAGCTCGCGCTACTCGACCAGAACGGCCGCGAGCAACTGCGGTTGTCGCACACCAAGATCGTGGTCGGCAGCAAGTCCGACCTTTCTCGCGATTTCGGTCTGACCGAGACTCTTGCCAAGGGCGTCAGCTATGCCCCTGCGTTTTTCAAGGGGAGCAGCCCCTTCATGTCGATCGCGGTTTCGCATTCGGGCTCCGATCCGTCGGCCGCCGTCACCGTCGCCGAAATCGATCTTCGTTTCCTCTCCGACTTCCTGGGTGACGCGCAGGTCGGCAAGGGCGCCTTCGCCTATGTGGTCGACCAGCGCGGCCAGGTGCTGGCGTCTTCGACCAAGGGGCCGGAGATCGCGAGGGATCTCTCGACCTTGCCGCAGGTAGCAGCGCTGATGACGCCGAACGGGCAGGCACTGGCGTCCGGCACCGACACCGACGGCCATTCGGTTTTGACCACGTCGAGCTCGGTGCCGAAGCTCGGCTGGGCCGTGCTGTTCGAGCAGCCGACGGCGCAGGCCTTGGCGCCGATCCGCGACCAGTTGGTGCGGGTCGCGCTCTTGATCGGACTTGGGCTTGCGGTTGCGATCCTTGCCGGTACGCTGTTGGCGCGCCGGATGCTGATTCCGATCACGGCGCTGCGCACAGGCGCGCGGCGGCTCGGCGCCGGCGATTTCAGTCACCGCATCGCCGTCCACACCAAGGACGAACTGGAAGAGCTCGCCGACCAATTCAACAGCATGGCGGGCCAGCTCAAGGAGACCTATTCCGTCCTCGAAACCAAGGTGGAAGAGCGCACCCGCGACCTCGCACAATCGATCAACGAGTTGAAGGTGCTCGAAGAGGTCGGACGTGCGGTCTCCTCCTCGCTTGATCTCAACGCCGTGCTGCCGACGGTCGCGGCCCGGGCGCTGGAAATCACTCGCGCCGATGCGGTGCTGATCTATAGCTACGACGCCGCCCAGCATCAGTTCAATCTGGTCGAAGCCGACGGCATCGACAAATCGGTCGAGGGACGGCATCTTTCGATCGACGAAGAGACCAGCCTGCTCGGCCAGGCCGCGACCAAGGGCGAGCCGATCGCAATTGCCGACCTCAACCTCGCCGCGGATCATCTGTTGCGGGACGTCGCGATCGAGGCCGGCTTTCATTCGGTTCTGGTGGTGCCGCTGGTCGACCAGCAGGGCGTGTTGGGGTCGCTGGTCGTACTGCGGCGAAGTGCCGGCGAATTTTCGCCCAACCTGATCGGATTGATGCGGACCTTCGCGCACCAATCGGTGCTGGCGATGCGCAACGCGCGGCTGTTTACCGAAGTGGACCACAAGGGGCGCGAACTGGCGTCGGCCCACTCCACCGTGCAGCAGCAGGCGAGCAAGCTCGAGGCGCAGACCGAGCAGCTCAAGAACTGGAACAAGTCGCTGGAGGAGCGGGTTGAGACCCAGCTCGCCGAGATCGAGCGCATCAGACGGCTGGAGCGCTTCCTGGCACCGCAAGTTGCGCAATTGATCGCGTCCTCCGATGGACACGATGCGCTGCTCGACAGCCACCGCCGCGAAGTCACCGTCGTGTTCTGTGACCTGCGCGGCTTCACCGCGTTCACCGAGGCGACCGAGCCCGAGGAAGCCATGAACGTGCTGCGCGAATATCACGCGGCGCTCGGCGAGCTGATCTTCCGCTACGAAGGCACGCTCGACCGTTATGCCGGCGACGGCGTGATGATCCTGTTCAACGCGCCGATCCAGTTTCCGGATCACACCAAGCGCGCGGTCAAAATGGCGGTCGAGATGCGCGATACCATTGGGCTGTTGACCCAGAAGTGGCGCAACCGCGGCCATAGCCTCGGATTCGGTCTCGGCATCGCGGTCGGCTATGCAACGCTCGGCCAGATCGGGTTCGAACAGCGGCTCGAATACGCCGCGATCGGCAGCGTCACCAATTTGGCATCACGGCTGTGCGACGAGGCCAAGGCCGGCCAGATCGTCGTCTCCAGGCGCGCCTTTGGCATGGTCGAGCCATGGGTCGAGGCCGCCCCGCTCGACGATCTCCACCTCAAAGGCTTCAACCATCCGGTGCTCGCGATGGAAATCCTGCGCTGGCGCGAGGAAGTCGACAATGTGGTCGACGCCACGCCAGCCGTAAGGCGGCGCAAGTAGCGATCTCGGCGATCGCCGGGCGCCTCAAAGCCTATTGCTCGACAAACGCGCGTTGCATTTGATCGGCTATCGGCTTCAGCAAATAACTCATCATGGTCCGGCTGCCCGTCTGCATGAAAACTTCCGCCGGCATGCCCGGAACGAGCTGCAGGCTGCCCAGCCGGTGGCGTTCTTCGTCTGCCAGCACCACCCTGACCGTGAAATAGGCCCCTTGCGTCCCTCCTTGGGCTGCTTGGGCCCCTTGGTCGTGACTGGTGGTGGCCGATACGTAGGACACCGTTCCGGCGAGCTGTGGGGTCGTGCGCTGGTTGAATGCAGAGAAACGCACGTACGCTTTTTGGCCGACCCGCACCTGGTCGATATCGTTGGGTTGCAGCCTGGTCTCGACCAGCAGCTCGTCCGAATCCGGCACGACTTCCATAATGGAATCGCCGGCACGAATGACGCCGCCAATGGTGTGCGTGGAAAGCTGATGGATCACGCCCGACGTCGGCGCGCGCAATTCGATCCGGTCGAGTTGATCCTGGGCCGCGACGCCGCGCTCCACCAATTCGGCTTCCTTGCCCTGGGTCTCGCCGAGCTCCTTGACAACATCGGTCCGAAAATCCTGATCGATACGGACGATCTGAAGCTGGGCCTCGCCGATCTTCGATTTCGTCTCGGCGATCGCCGATATCAGTTGCCCGCGCTCGCCTTCGATCCGCGCTGCCTCGCGCTGCAGGGTCGTGAGCCGCGTCAGCGGCACCAGGTGCTTGTCGTAGAGGTCCTGGACACCGTTAAGTTCGCCCGCGATCAACTCAAGCTGCTTCGCCTTGGAATCCACCTGGGCGTCGAGGCCCGAAATCTCCTCGGTCAATTGCGCGACCCGGCTTTGCAACAGATCCTTCTGGCTCTTGCGCGCGCTGTATCGTGCTTTGAACAGCGAATTTTCCGACGTCAGCAAGCTCCTGACATTGTCCTCGCTCGACCGCGCCGCCAATTCGGCGGGAATTTCGGGCTGATCCAGGCCGTCGCGTTCGGCAACCAGGCGCGCGATCCGCGCGCGCAGTTCGTCGAGCTGCTTATTCACCATCTGAAGGTTGGCCTGGGTCTGGGTGGCATCGAGCCGAACCAGCAAGTCGCCGGCATTGATATGCATGCCGTCATGAACCTTGATCTCCGCGACGACGCCGCCGGTCGGATGCTGAATGGACTTGACGTTGGATTGAACGACGAGGTTGCCGGGCACCACGACCGCGCCCGCCAGAGGTACCAGCGCGAGCCAGCCGCCGCCCAACACCCCGGCGATCAGTAGGATCCGAAGTCCGGTCCGCAACTCATGTTCATACGCCCATCCGGTCCGCGACATCAGACTGTCGCCGGCGGCGGCGTCGTACTCGGCAAGACCCCCCCGGCCGACGATGAAGTTGGCGCCCGCGGTCAGGCCGGCGCGGCACCTTGTGATCCACTGCTGCCCAGCAGCTCTCTCGGGTTCCGAGGCGCGCGGAAGCGCCAATGGAGGGCTCTCGATCATCATCAACCGATTAGGTCGGAGACTATCCGGCCCGAGCTTCGGCAAGTTCATCGCGAGCGGGTCGTCAGCTGTGACGACACGGCCCTGCTGGCGCGGCGGCGGGGCCGGAGGCTCGCCCTGCGTTTCGTTCCGGCGCCCCGCGGGGTCGGCCGCCTTGAAGCCGAATTGCTCAAGACAGACGTCGATCGCCCGCTCCATCTTGCCTTTTTTTGGGCGCTTCGTTGGGCGGGATGGCGGACGGCGATCGCGTGCTGCTCCATCACGTGCCGGGCGCCGCAGCTTCGGAGCGCGCGGCTCTTGCGGGGTTTCGCCTTCGAAGGCGTGCCGAAGACGTTGCAGTTCGAGGATCAGCGCGGCGCCTTGCGGCCCCAATCTGTCACCAGGAGAATCTCCCGCCCACCGCCGCACCGGCCCGTCGAAATGCTGTGCGTCTTCTCCACGCCGCATGGTCAAATACTCTCGGCAAGCGCAGCGCGCCGCGCTGCCTTGGCGGGAGACGCCGACGCAGCCGGTTTTGCCGGCATAGCCTGTGCCATCGGCGCGCGCTGGCCGTTCGCCGCTCGAACGCGGGCGAAAATCTCCTCGCTTGAGCCGAACGCGATCGCCCTGCCTTCGTAAAGCACCAGCGCCATGTTCAACGCTGCAAGAGCGCTCGGACGATGCGATATGACGATGACGATGCATTGGTTGCGACGCAGGATCTGGATGGCGCGACCGAGCGCGTTCTCGCCGTCGGCATCGAGGTTCGCGTTCGGCTCATCGAGCACGACCAAGAACGGGTCACCGAAGACGGCGCGTGCAAGGCCAATTCGCTGTCGCTGGCCTGCCGACAGCGACATGCCGCCGAGGCCGATCCGCGTCGCGTATCCTTCCGGCAGGCGTAGAATGATGTCGTGCACGCCCGCGATGTGCGCGGCCTTCAGGATCGCGTCGGAGGTTGCGTCGGCATCGAAACGGCAGATATTTTCTGCAACGGTGCCGTCGAACAGCGCCACATCCTGTGGCAGATAACCGACATGGCGCCCAAGATCTTCGTTGCTCCACTGATCGATGGTGGCGCCATCAAGCCTTATCGTGCCCTGCTTGGCGGGCCAGATTCCGACCAGCGCCTTTGACAGCGACGTCTTGCCCGATGCGCTGGCACCGAGTAGCGCCAGCCCCGTGCCGGCCTTGAGCGAAAAGGAAACGCTCGACACGATCGGCGTCTGCGTACCCGGTGCCACGACGGCAAGGTCCTGTACCGCGAGCTCGCGGCTCGGACGCGGCAACGCCACCGGCGGCGCCGGAGGTTTCGCCGTCGCTTTGCACATGTCGCGCAGGCGTATGATCCCTTGGCGCGCGGCGACGAGTTGCTTCCAGCTTCCTAACGCGACCTCAACGGGGGCGAGAGCGCGGCCCATCATGATCGACGAGGCGATCATGATGCCGCCCGATGCCCTGTCGGCCACGACGAGGTAGGCGCCGATGCCGAGCATTCCGGACTGCAGCACGTAGCGCAGCACTTTCGCTCCCGAGCCGAGATTGGCAAACAGATCGCTGGCGCGGATATTTTCGCGCAAGTACCGTTCATTGGCCTGGGACCAGCGCGCGGTAAATCGATCCACCATGCCAAGTGCCCGAATGACTTCGGCATTGCGCTGCGTGGCATCCGCCAGCACCTGCCGCTGGGCACTGGAGTCCATCGCGGCCTTGGCCGCACCACGCGACATGCGTTCGGTCATCCACGTCATGGCAACGATGGCAGCGGTCCCAAGCAGCGCCGTTATGCCGATCGCCGGATGAAACAGAAACAGGGCAATGAGAAAGATCGGTATCCAGGGCATGTCCAGAAATGCCGTCGGCCCCATGCTCGACATGAAGGCTCGGACCTGATCGAGATCGCGCAGCGGCTGCTGCATCAGCATCGGCTTGACGCCGCGAAGCGGCAACGTCGCGAGCGCGGTATGGATCGATTCCTGTAAGCCGACATCAAACAGGGTCGCCACCCGGCACAGCATGCGCGCGCGCAGCGCGTCGAAATAGCCCTGCACCAGATAGGCGAACAGCACCATCAGCGAGAGACCGAACAAGGTCGCGATGTTGCGGCTCGGAATGACGCGATCATAGACTTGCAGCATATACAGAGAGCCCGACAGCATCAGGATATTGATCACGCCGCTAAATACGGCGATGCCAATCATCCGCCGCGCGCTCTCGCGCAGCCCATGCCCTACGGGATCGTCCGCCGACACTGTCGGCAACAACTTCCATAACCCGGCGGACGGCGCTGCCCGCGGGGCCCCCTGGACGACACTCATCCGTTACGTCTCCCCAATAGGCCGGTGTCGCGATCGATCGGAATTCATTGACAGCCGATACCGACCATTTTCCGGCAACAATTGGACCGACCATGATTTCTGCCGGCGATTTTGCAAATCGAGCTTTGCGTAAAGAGTTGTGGTCATGGCCCCGCTTTCCCAAAAAAGTTGAGCACCCAAATCTTGATCGGGACACGAGAGCAATTTTCGATGATGGTCTCGATACTTGGGCAACGCGCAAGCGAATAAGGCAAATCGTGGTGTCATAGATTCGTCCGGCTATCACCTTGCTTCGGCGCACAGAGGTCACGGTCTCGGCCGATTGACGCCACGAACGTAAACAAGTTTTCGCGTCGCGCGCAGGTTGCGCCAATGGCTTTGAGTTTTTCTATTAGCCCATGGGGAAGAGTGGGAGGGAGTAAAAATGGCTCTGACAGCAACGGATCTATTCAACGATGCAACGACCCGCGAGATCGGTGGCGTCGGCCCGGATCAGGTCAACCTGATCGTGTCCGACCTCGTCGGCGTGCAGCAGATGCTGAGCGCGGC
>Ga0066684_10000934_pt1 | contig 11023 bp, 12 predicted proteins | sample GraSoiAngelo_133_FD_62301 | JGI IMG/M metagenome (GOLD analysis project Ga0066684, IMG submission 62301) | Grasslands soil microbial communities from the Angelo Coastal Reserve, California, USA - 14_0929_05_20cm | ecosystem: Environmental > Terrestrial > Soil > Grasslands | place: USA... | reverse complement strand
GAACGTCTCGTCCAGTTCAACTTTGATCAGGTCAAGTCTCTGTCGGTAGTAATCGCCGACACTGTACCGTTTGACCATATCAAAGGCAACTTGGAGATATTTCTCGACCCCTGCTTTGAATACGGTAGGTCCCAACTTGCCTCCGCATTTCACGCAGACTCCTTTCAAGGGTGCTCGGCGTGGTTTCCAATTGCACTTTGAGCATCGACATCTCTGCGACGTGAACGTTCGCAAGTTCCCTACCAAATCTCGTAGAATATGGGTTCCGAGGACTTTCCTAGCAACTTCTTCTCCTCTCACCGCCACGATCTTGTCCGCAAGATCGAGTTGCTCCTTGACTTTATCCAGCATCGTCGGTAGTTCCTTGTACGCGCTAGTCAATCGCGCGCGGTCTAGGTCTTCCGTAGGGTGGGTAAACCCGATGTTCCAGTTGCCCGACAAAGATTCCCGGGCGTTGTTCAGGGTCGGGACGAGGTCCTCGACTTCCTTGGGGCTCGCTCCGACTAGTGTTTTCTCGTAGAAAGCGAGGGGGAAAGTGGTGAGTGTTTCGATGTTGAACGCTTGTCGTGCGACTTCGGTCGCGTTTAGTAGTGGAGCGAGCAACAGCGGGGCGTCCATCAAACCACCAATCCTATCTGGAAGGTATTCTCTAGAGAAGTTCAACAGTACATCGAGCAATAGCGATACCGAGTCCTCGTCTCCATCGCAGTCTCGCCGTTTTGCAGCGTGGTATAGGGGATGGGCATAGCAGACGCTCGCTTTGGTGAATCCGACGATTCTTGCCACTGCGCCAACGGATGTATGAGGCGATAACCCGACGACCAGATGCCCGATTAGGTCTTCCTTTTTCGATGCCTTGTAGAGCTTGTCCATTCCGTAGTACGAGTTGAGCAGGTCGTCTAGGAACCTGGTTACTTTCAACAGGTACTCGCCGCAAGCTTCCGAGACGACAAGGTCCTGTATCTCCAGAGCGCACAACTGTCTCGGGTCCGAGAGCCCGTGACCGTCCATGTCCATGGTGTACCCTATCTCGCGGGCTTTCTCCAGGCTCAGCCCGATTTCCCCTGGTCTAAACTGGGTTAGTACAGCGTTTGACGCGTCAAACCGTAAGGTCCCGTCTTTGAACACTGAGACATCTGATTTCGCCCGTAACAATGCCTTCTCTAGGGGCTCGGGCATTCGGGTTTTGTTGATCAAACCTTTCACTCCTTTCACCGATCCTTCCATTTTTCCCAGCTTGAGCCTTCCAACTGCCTCTTCCAGCATTTCGACCAGGTTTACGTTGACGCTCCGATAGGCGACGAGGGAACCATTACAAGTGGATGACGAATCGTGCGATGTTTGGCCGCACTTGGGACAGTTCGTACTCATCTTCGTCTCTCGTCCACAGACTGGACACCTGAGTTTCGATTCCCAGCGACCGCATTGCAGACATGATCGATCCACCAGGCCCAACGCTACCACGGATTTCCTCGATGCCTCTATCAAGTCACGGCGTGGGCCACCGGCTTGACCCGTTGGAAATAGTCCGTGGACCCGTGGAGTCATGATCCTCTCCTTCGCTTTTTCTGGGCGTCCCATGCGTGCCCCGACAAAGATCGGCGCCTTGTTCTTTATTGGAAATCCTGCTAGCAAGCTCAGAGCTTCCAGCGAGCTTTGTCCCTTGACCTGACTTGATGGAACTTCGAGATTCAGAATCGTCCGAAGAACCAGAGCATCATCGTCTCGGAGCTGGATGGCACCCGCCACCATCTTATGCGGCATTCGAGCTTGCTCAAGAATGTCCTTCAACTTCTCATCGTAGGGTAGAACGCACGAGTCGTCGAGGTAGTGGATGAGTTTCTCGCGGAGATAGTGTACGTCTTGGATCGTCACGAGGCTCCAGAAGTAGGTGTAGGCTGGGTGTAGAGGAATTCCGAGTCTCTGGGATAATTCAATTGCCTCGCTGGCTCGCGGTTTGACCGAGAACGGGTTGTTAGCGAATTCCCGCAATCGTTCCGGTGAGATATTCAGCAATTGTTGCGCTTTGTTGCTGTTTTCCGGGTCGCGGAGTCTCTCCTCCAGCAACTGTGCCCACCACGACTCGACAAACCCCGACGGGACAAGCGCTCGATTGTTTTCGAGAAATTCCCCGTATCCTACCATCAGGTCGCCGAGAAACAGTATCTTCTGAATCTTGTCTCGCAGTGCCTTTGCTTCTTGAGGCGAGTCTACCCTCATCACAGAGCCATCGACGAGCTTCACGACAGGAGGCTCGATGCTGTCGACCGCATTGACGATCCCAGCCTTCCCTGGCCTTTCCAGTCTCATCTGGACGCCTACCGCAAGAAATCCACCCAGAATTTCCATGGTAGCTGGGTGAACACCGACCGATGCCATGCCAGTGTTTCGTGAGCGGCCGTATCGTATTCTGAAACCTCCGGCTGCTCCGGGGAAGGCGAATATTGGGCGTCCGCCGACAACGTCTTCCATGAACATGAATTCTTTCGCCTCTTCTCCTTCTGATGACGAGGTCTTCATCATAGCCAACCACCCCCAGCCTTCCAATCCTAGCTTCTCAACGATCTTCAGAACCTTGGTTGATCGTCCGAGCAATCCATCATTTACAACTCGTAATGCTCCGCCTCTGACTCTGTTCGTCTCGATCCGCATCAGATTCCGGTTGACCGCTACTTCGACGGGGTCTGTTTCCACGCCGTTCGGCTCAACGGTCAGGCGCATGATCGCGTCTTTGAGTACGCTGTCCGGGTTCCGGTATTGAAAGCGGGCGATGGATCGTTCGTAGAGGCGTAGTTCTTCGACGAATCTCATCGCTTCCTGTTCAGACGCGTGATACGGGGGAATGTTCAGTTGCCGACGGACGTAATCGGCAACAATCATCGTCAAACCCATCTCTGTCCCGCCGGCCGATCGCATCGGGCCAGCGAAGTATACGGCTAGGTGCTTTGATCCATCTACGTTTGTTCGGATCTTGACATCGTGGATTCCCTGTATCGGCGCCACGGTTACCGCCTCATCCAACACTGCTAGCGCCGTACGAACCGCTTGCTCAGCAGCATCCTCGGGCTCAAGGCTCCCGAAATGGCCCAGAACAATGTCCTCGCTGATTTTCAGCGCTGTTTCTTCGCGCGAGACTAGTTTGCTCAACTCTCGGATTCTAGCCGCAACCCCGCCTGGTCCAACCGATTTCTCAACTCGCTCAGCTAGATCATAGGTTGTCTGTGATTCGACTTTCCATGAAGGGTCGAGTCCTTTCGACCGGGCCTCCGAGGCTATCGCGTACTGCCGGTTGTATTCTTCCTCTAATCTCTTCGCATAAACATGGTTTGGCCGGTTCTCTAGGACTTGCACAGCGAGCCTTCGACTACCCGCCACCGTAAAAGGATTAATGATCAATTTCTTGTTGAGATACCCGAAACTGTTTCCAGGTTAGGTGATTACGCTGATTTGTGAAGAGCGAATCTTAAGAGTCAGATGCGGATAACCTGAGATGCGACACGCGATGAGTGATCGTTCGCGAGTCGGGAACACGGGAAGACGTTCTGCCTGGGATAACAGAACATCGGTACGTCGGCTTCACGGTATCGAATATCGAATGCTCGAGGACTCAGATGACATCCATGATTTCGTCAACACCGAGGTACGGAAGGAACTGGACGCAGACTTCGAGAGCATGGGTGAAGATCCCCGACATGACGCTCTCCTCAACTCGCTGGCGAAGCGGAAATGGAAGTTGGAAATTGTCGGTGTTGACGAGATTCGGATGAATCCTTTGATCCTGAACTCCGCTGACCTCAAGACTGGTCGAAAGTTCGTGGAGAGATTGAGAGAACGTCGGTCAGAGCTTCGTAAGGCGTTGGAGACCGGTGGAACGGTTATCTGGCCCATAGTCCTCCTGCGTGAACAACAACTACTTGTCGATGGATATTGTCGCCATTCTACCCTTCAGGAAATGAATATTCCCGAGGCATATGGCTACGTAGGACGCTTCGTCGACAAGTGAACCGATCCGTCTGAATATGACTTGGGTCGCCACGCTCGAACTCGAGTCGTACAACCCGTATTTACACGGCTAGATTTCACCTATCAAGTATTCTACTACATGTTGCTCTGAAGCTTATTTGCTAGGAACCTCTATTCTATTGTCGGTTCAAGTCGTGTCCACTGCGTTCACCAGGGTGCTGGTCAAAGGCGAAAAGGGACAGAGGGATATGCAAAGAATTCCAATTGACACCAGTGCTTTCTTCACGATTCTGCCCTCCGAAATCCTCTTCGAGATAGGGGCATACCCCGAGGACTTGAAAGCAAGGCTCGAACTTGAACGGGGAGATTCTCTGGAAGCCCGGGTCTATTCTGTCGTCGTCGCCGCTCAGGGACGAGAGGACGTTACCCTCGCCGTCACCTTCGAAGGTGCCCAGCCAGTTCTGGGCGCAAAGTTTCTGGAAGATCTTGGCCTGGACGTCGATTCTGAATCTGGCCTATTGGAGCCATCGGGGCATCATGTCTTCGCTTTCAACTACGAACCTTAGAAAATGTCCTCTAGCACTCGTGCCAGGATCATACTGCACTGTGACTTGGACGCTTTCTATCCCTCGTGCGAGATTCACCGGGACCCTTCACTGAAGGGCAAGGCATTGATCGTGGGCGCGGACCCGAAGAGTGGCAAAGGGCGTGGCGTTGTCACGTCTTGCTCGTATGAGGCGAGGAAGTTTGGGGTTCGATCTGGAATGCCGATTAGTATGGCCTGGAAGCTTTGTCCCCAAGGGATCTTTGTGCCGCCTGATTTTGAACTCTATGGTGAAACCTCGGAAAGAGTGATGGATATCATGCGTGGCTTTGCGGATATTTTCGAACAGACCAGTATCGACGAGGCCTACATGGACGTCAGCAAGAGATGCAAGACCTACGATGACGCAAAAGTTCTAGCTTCCAATCTGAAAGAGACTCTGAAGGAGCGAGAGGGTCTCACTGTAAGCGTTGGGATCTCGCCTAGCAAGTCGATCTCTAAGATGGCCTCGGACATGCAGAAACCAGACGGGCTTACCCTTGTTCAACCGGAAGAGGTCGACAAGTTTCTCGAACCGTTACCTGTCAATAAGATCAGCGGAGTAGGCAAGAAGACAACTGAATTTCTCCAGAGCAAGGGAATCGGGTCTATTGGTCAATTGCGCAAAGTAGAGGCGAAAAAGCTCACGGACTGGTTTGGAAAAGGCGGGGTATGGCTTTGGGCAATCGCCAACGGGATCGAGGAGACACCTGTGGAAGAGAGAGGACTACGAAAGTCAATTAGTGTGGAACAAACATTCGAGAGAGACATCCAGAACAAGACGATGGTCCGGGACGCCTTAGAGTCTCTGAGTCACGAGGTTCACAACAGGCTGCTGGGTGAAGGATTGTGGTATCGCACTGTTGGCATCAAGGTACGATTCGAAGGGTTCATAACGTTTACCCGAGAAAAAACTCATACGGGATATGTAGATGACCTCGGGGTCATCCGGGAGTACGTAACATTGCTGTTCAGAGAGTTCGAGAAAGACCGGCGGAAGATGAGGCTAGTGGGGGTTAGGCTTTCTGACCTAAAGCCATCTGAAGGTAAGCAGGTAAAACTCGCCTGACAATCTATTGGTTGCGATTGGTTTCGTAAATCTGCAGACCCCACGATTTGAAGAGGTCTAGACTCCTTGCTCTTCCGATGATGTTGAGAAGCACAAAGCCGCCGATGTTTATCGCTACCACTTCTCCCGCGAGAATCCCTAGGATCGACAGGGCTAGTGGTATAGAGAAAGCAACGCTGAGGTAGCCTCCTACCACCACAGAAATCAGCGCCGTCTCGACAAGAGTAGCAACGAACCAGCTCATATTCCAATTTCTAATCTTCCAACCTCGTTGGCCGATCTTCCATGCTAGGAATCCGGTGAGAAGATTGACAAAGCTTCCACCCGCAATATCCAGTCCGATCGAGGCTGAAGGGAATCCTGTTATCGAATCCGCAGCGAAATTACCCACCACGGTTCCAATTCCCAGTCCGAGGATTGCAGGCCATCCGAAAAGGATGGCGAGAGGCATCAGGGCGTCTGCAACCCTCACCTGAATCGGAAGATTGCTGATTGGAGCGAATCCAATGACGAGCGCTGAGTAGAGTGCTCCAAATACGGCTGCTAGTGCGAGGTTCCTAGAACGGGAAACTGTGATTCTATCTTTGGTTTCTCTTCTCATTTGCCTCCCTACTCCGGGGTTTCTATGGCGCAACGGGTGGAAGGCCCCACTCACGCGCCGGTTGATTTCAACGAATAAGGCGGCGTTGTTTTAAGACTTGCTAGGATTCCTGAGGATCCGTTTGTTAGAACAATTCCTAAGACGAGCTAGCTAGTTCTGGACTGAAGGCTTGAGTGAGCGTCATCAGTCTATCGTAGGCTATCCGGTGCCGCAGAGTAATCTTCTCTGGTTTTCCTTCCTCCGGTGAAATTACGATATGACCTGTTCCCAGTAGGCCTGGTTTTTGAGTTCTATTGACAAGAAAATCGTTCCCGGACCAGAGCATTTGTCCGATTAGGTTATGGAGGCCCGAGTTCAAAATTCTTTGGTAGTTAGGATGTGTGGGCAATCGGGTCGCTCGTTGGATGCGCGAAATAAAGGAGGGATAGTTTCCGAAGAGGTCTCTACGATTAGGCCTGTATTGTTGCTTCCACGGAGACGGCCCGTGCTAGGGCCTGTTCTGGAGTAAGATCCATGCTGTGGATGTCTTTCGCATGAAGCTGGACATGTTTCACTAGCTCATCGTCAGATGGGGTCCGTAGCATGAAACCACAGTCGCAAGTTACTTGTTTCGTCAAGTTTGCTCGCCTTGGCTCGTTCGTAGTCGTCCCTAATAAAATGGCCACTATCGGTCTAGATGCGATTCGTAGCTTTGCGTCAGCGACGTGGTCTGATAGAGGGCCAGTTGTCGGCGACTATTCCTCGGGGGGTCTCCTTTACCCAGTCTGGGATAATCACGGCTCGCAGAAGTTCTTGCACGGAAATTCCTCGGTCTATTGCAGCGCCGGTTAGGACGCGATAGTTCTCGTCGCGAAGCGACATCATGAATTTTGTCAAAATAATACCACCTCCCATCGCCGCCGCCCCTAATAGAGTCATGTTCCGAGTCCTTATTTTTGCAGCCTCTTCAAACCTCGACAACTCAGGAGAGGAGAATCGTGATTCTCAATGAGGAGAGATATCCACACGCTGGCGGGATAGCATTACTATGCGGTCTTCTCCAAAGATTCTGGTAGGAGAAGTTCCTGGTTGCTCTGGAATAGGCTAATAATCGCGACCTAACGAACCAGTTTCAGGATCCGGTAATGAGGCTTAGCAAGTTATCTTATGTGACGCTCTGGGCAGTTCATTTCGATCAGGTCAAGGATCTCTACAAGGAAACTCTCGGTCTTCCCGTTGCCCAGGAGAATGAGAACTTCGTCATGTTCGATACGAAAGGGTCAGGGCTCGCGTTCCACCGGCTCACCAAAGCTCCGCCGCTCTCCCGCTCAACTGTCGAAGTGCACTTGGAGGTGAACGATGTCGATAAAGTCTACTCGTCTCTCAAGTCTAAAGGCGTGAAGTTCGACGGTCCTCCTGCGAACCGGCCCTGGGGCACTCGATCAGCGGGCTTCAAGGACCCCGAGGGGTTCGTGGTGGAGATCGTGGGTCCCTTGAAACCAGGCGAGCCCTCGAAGGGCAACTAGCGCCCCATGTTTACTCGTGCTTATGTTTCGGCTTGGCCTTCTTTTTCTCCGGCGTTAGAACCGGTGTTTGTGGGAACAAGTACGGGGTTGTTTGAGCCGCAGTCGGTGGCGAGCCTACACGTTCCGGTAGGTTCACTTCATGCTTCTCAGGCGAGGTAACCTCTAGGATCCCACTCTGGCTTAGGACTCTGTAGTGGTTTAGGCCTTGGTGGTGGAGGAACTTGTGGAGTAGTAGTTTGACTTGTTTGGTTTTTGCCCCCTCGATCTGGAGTTGCGTGCCCTTGGTTCTCATCTTGCCCTCGACCTTCGATTTCAGGAACTGGGTTGCTTCGCTCGCTCGGTCATGCAATTCTTTCAGCTCGACTGTCAGCACGGTTTTCGGCATGCTAAATCATACCGGAAGTCTTGACCGTTTAAGACTAGAGCATATTCTATCGCATACGACCCCGGATATCGCCCATTTTAACCCCTGATTCCGAATCTGAGCCCACGAGTTCTAGAACATGATCTTCCACGCTTATCCTTAGGGGAATCCACGGGGATCGAAAAAGGCAAAACAGGCCGATAACATACCCGTCTCAAAGAAACAATCGCAAATCTGGTTCAGACAGGAAACGGGTCATAGAAAAATGACCCAGATTGTGTTGAAGGTTCCGCGACGCAAGAGCGGTTGAAGGGAAACCTCTGATCCACGAAATCGCCCATTATCAGCCCTGATCGCGATTCTAGGACCCCCTCCAACTCTCCCCTGAAAATCGTTCGGGTTTGGCCGACATAATGGCGAGTTTCGCCTTGCGATCTAAGCCTGGAGTACGCCTGGAATGCAGAGACTCGCCCAGAATCAATACCAGACAGCAAGTCACTCATCCAAAAAAGGGGGTATTAGCCAAGCATCTCGCGACTCACAAGCGGTTTCTGCGTTCTTTGTTCTTACTATTGTTCCGTGAGAAACTCGGGTCAGCATTATAGCCACATATTCCGTTCCATATCTTGTGATTGATGCTGTAGTGCTGGTATGCTCAAGACCAAGATAGTCGCCTTCCTCGGCCTCGCCCTGACACTCTCGTCTCTCCTGTTAGGTTCCCAGACGCTCGGATACTCACGATCAGTCCTCAGTCTACAACTCGGCGGCTTATTCCTCGTTCTTGGCGGATTCTTTAGATTATTCGACAACCACAGTATACAAGGTGTCCTCGCAGGCCTGTATGACCTTGAGGCGACGATGCGCTAAAGGTTTCTCGATTCTAAGCTTCGTCCTTGTAGAACTTCGCTAGGTCTAGCGATTCCCGCGTCTGCTTCTCTAATTCCTCCATCGTCGGGTACACTGCCCTGTAAACCTCCAGAACACCCTTCTTCGATCTCACATGCACCAAATACGTTGGATACGCAGCATGCCGAAACACCTTCTTGCTCTCCCAGGACTCTGCCCGGTCATCCTCTGTAAAGCGAACATGAACGTTCGCGAAATGCACCCTTCCGCCAAGATCCAAGTTCATTTTTTGCGCAAGCTCCCGAAACAGCGGCTTCTGTTCCATACAACCTGAACATCCGTCCCTAGTGAGCGCAGTCACATAGACGACGCCTGACTCTTTCACGAGAGCTTCAACCGCCCCGTCATCCGCTAATCCCTTCAATCGTTGAAAATCGATCACTTCCACGCTTTTGCCAGAAATGACCTGGCTAGAAACCGTCAAAGCGACTCTCTAGAAAACCAGTCATATGTTCGATATAAGAATAAACTCTGTAGCCATCGCGGTTCAGTGGACAAAAAAGAGGGACGTGGTCCCTGTTTAGGGACCAGAACTTACCCAGGTAACTGAAAAGCTAGTGCTGTCGCTGGACGGGTTCGAGGGTGAGGCTTTTGTCGCGCCGCCGCTGGTCACCATCGTTATCTTTTGAACGTTCGAGCCGAACGTTCCAAAGGCTGCCGTGGTCACACCAATCGTCGCATAGCAAGTGCTGCCGACTCCTGTATTGTCGAGTCCGAATCTGACTGTCCCGAAGTTTGCAAGCGGGAGGATACCACCGCTGCTCGAGGGGGCCTCGGCGATCCATTCTGCTGAAGACTGTTGTGCCCTATGAACCATTGACGAGGTGCTAAAGCTCTGGCCCGTCGTAGTGTCAGAAATGCTGACGGTGAATTTTCCATTGCCCAACGCATGTGCTTCTGCAGATATCACGTCTCCCGGATGAACAGAGATGCCGTTGATGAGAAAAGATGGATGCGGAAAGAACTCGTACCAAGCATAGTACGTGGGGACGCCGTTCTGACAGTCAGAATCGGTACCTGTTTGCTCTACAGTGCCTGAACTGTACCCGTCGATTCCGACCCAGAAGCTAGAGTACTGGTCAGTGTTCGGACAATTGCCCTGTATCGTCGGGACCACCCATGATCCCTTTGCGTCGCTGACGGATCCGGCAGAGCCTGTCACGGCGAATCCGCTCCAGTTTGTGCTGCTAACGCTTCCGTGGTGAATGCGTGGTGCGACGACTATCGATGGTGTTGGGAGAGCCGCGGCAAAGCTGAGAGTTGATAGGAAGACAATAGCGAATGTTGCAAGGGTTGTTGTGAAGAAGTGTCGCATTGACAATTTTTCCTCGAGCATTTCTGCGAAAGCGGAATCAAAATAAGCCTTGTGGGGATCTTTGCTGGCCATTCTTGCGCGCGCCAAAATAGCCCCGTTAGGAGGATCTAGATTCCAGAGGCGAGACCTAGGGGAGCTATTTCTGCAGGACTCCGGGTTCGGGTCGGAGTTCCACGATGAGTCCATCGCTCCATTGGTACTTTGCATCCATCAGGTCCGACACCTTATTAGCCAGTTCGGGCTCTTCAGATGAATCGATAATCCGGCCCAGTCCCACGTACTTGTCGCTGTCCACCTCGAACGAGATTCCAGGATGGTTCTTGATGTTCCGAACCCAATGAGCCTCCTCACGGTATTGCGAGACGAGATAGAATCGTCCCTCATGTCGGATGTACCAGATTTCGATTCTGTGGGGTGCCTTAGTCTTCCAGCCTTCAGTAGTGAGATAGAGAAACTGGTGTTTGCGGTCCTTCAGAAACCACCCCTCTGAAAACCACACCTAATTGTTACTTCCTCCGCTTCTCTGGGACATAAGCTATGCCCTGAATCTCCACCTTCATCCCAAATAGCAGGTCGCCAGCCTGGACAGTCGTCCTTGCAGGCTTGGGATCATGGAAGAAACTGGAGTAGGCCTCGTTCATTCCAGAATAATCTGATAGATCTTTTAGATAGACTGTTGTCTGGAGGACGCAGTCCATATTGGATCCCGCAGCCTCC
>Ga0066684_10000923_pt1 | contig 11079 bp, 12 predicted proteins | sample GraSoiAngelo_133_FD_62301 | JGI IMG/M metagenome (GOLD analysis project Ga0066684, IMG submission 62301) | Grasslands soil microbial communities from the Angelo Coastal Reserve, California, USA - 14_0929_05_20cm | ecosystem: Environmental > Terrestrial > Soil > Grasslands | place: USA... | reverse complement strand
CCAAACGTTGCAACCAAAATACTCGCCTTGAGGACTCGCGACCACATAACAGCTCTGTCCCGAGGCTTCCCGGTACCCTGCTGCTCAGGTTCATCGGCGAGAACGGGAGGCAACGAATGGTCCGGAGCAAAACGGTCTTTCGTCGGCATTCGGTGATGCCTCCTCTTAAATGCTCTTGTCGACCTACCCAGCTATCGAGGTCCAAAAAGAGGAGAAATCTTGATTTCACCGGGGCAAGGTGAGGCCATCCGACGTCATCGCCGCGAGCATGCGAAAACCAGGGGTCATTCTCAGGCGGCCTGTCGGATCAAATGGGCCATTCAAAGAACATGCCCTTGCCACACACCTGCCCGTGACGACGTAAAGGGCAGATTAGGAAAGCTCCGTGCAAAGCTAGAAAAACAGCCGTCCCGCAGGATCGATGACAAAATGGCTCGCAACGCCGCACTCGCATTTGAACGAGAGCAGAAGCAGCGCCAACGCGAGCGCCGCAAGGAAGAAGCCGCCGCGGTCAAGGAACGCGACCGCCGGGAGAAGGCAGTCGCGAAGGCCCAAGCAGCGATCGAAAAAGCCAAGGCGGAACATGAAAAGCGGGCAAAGCACAATCGAAGCCGAGCGCGCAGCGCTCGAAAAACGGTTGCAGGGGGAGGACGCGCGTTTGGAGAAGCAGATGGAGAAGCTGGAGATGGCTCTACGGCGGCTGCGGGGTTAGCAACTCCGAACTGACCAGTAGAGGGTGACTCGATCTGTTTCACTTAGTGGCATCGCTCGCTACCTTACTGATGGCGCTTCTTGAAGCGCCCGTCCCGAAGGTACCTCTTTTATGTACCTTCCAGCACCGCGATCTCGTTGCGACTAGATCCCTTCGGCGTGGTCAGCCACCAGAGCTGACCTTGAGACCGAACTACGCGCTGCATCAGATGGCATGCACCATCCAAACGCGTTTCAGCTCATCTCCCGTCACGCCATGCGGTGCGACAGTGCGGGTGGGTAGTCTATCAACTGTATAAGAGGAAGCTCTCATTTTTCGCCTGTTCATTGTGACTTCTTGCGCTGTTCTTGTTTTAGAAAATGCTTTTGCCGGAAGCGGCAATCCCGGAACCAAAATTTCACGGCTCCTCTAACCGCTGTTGTGAAGAGGGCGCGTGCGATCGCGTTTTAGAGTATTGAAATTTGCATGCTGGGCTTGCTGAGGTCGGCACCGACTTCGCGCGACGGTCGAGGCATGCTGGAATGTCGGGCATGTCCCTTGCCCCGGCCAACGGGTCGCGTTTTGCGGGATCCATCTCTGGGCCTCGCGATCCGTCCGCGGCCTCGGTCGTCGTCATGTGTCTCGATTCAACTTGAGGCCGGAATCGAACGAGCCATCCCGTGATCACGACGAGGCTGGCGCGCGCCTCCTCGAGCTCCATCGGCAGCATGCCCGCCACAACCGACGCTGGCTGGTTCGTGTCGCAAAATTCAGCGAAGCGCTTCACCATGCCGATCTGAGTGAGACTCGGGCCGTCCGGCGGCTTCGGCCTCGACGCGACGACGCCACCGTACAATACCTCGTTAGGCTTTCCTGATCTGGTTGAGAGACCCTTGCGGTGGGCCTTCACCGCATCGGCTAGCGTTTTAGCTTCGCGGATCTGTTTCGCCTGCTCCTTTTTCGGCTGCCTAGCGAATTGTGCGGCAGCGGAGACGGAGACGTTACCCTTCTCGACAGCCTTGACGATCTCGGGGACGGCCTTGTCGATTATCGCGCCGGCTGTCGGTACTGAGCGTTCGCTGACGTTGAGCATGGAAGCGGCTTGGGCTTGCGTCGTCACCGCGGCAAATTTACCGGTCTGGCGTTGACCATGTTCAAGGGCCGCCAGCTTCTTCGCTACCATCGCCCGCTGGCCTTCGCCCAGATGACGGCGCGTTAGGTTACGCGAAACCACAAAAGCAACAGGGTTGTTGCCTTTGTAGAGCGTAAACTGCGGCTCAACTCCTGCATCGAGGCAAGCAATATAACGGTTACGTCCGTCCAAGATCTTGCCATCGAGCAACGTGATCGGCTCTTGCAGACCGTGCGAGAAGATGTCCTCGGCGAGCGCCTTCGCCTCGTCGTCGGACAGCATTGGGAAAACATTCGCCAGCTCATGAAACTCGCGCATTTTGATCATGACGCGGCCACAGCGGCGACGCCGACCGCTTGGGCGAAGTTGCTACTTTCTAACGGCCCAACACCGCATCCGGCGCTAGCCTTCTCTTGGTGGTATTTCGGCCGCTGCACCTGATTGTTGACGACCTCGGCATCCGAGACGGTCTGCCGGCTCGACCACGTGAACGGGCCGTGAACTAGGTTCGGGACTATTTTGGGACTTTCCGGTCCCAACGCCGCGCTTTGGCGCCATTTTGTTCTAAAATCGGGATGAGCGACCGAAAAGCTTGCAGCGCTAACACGCTGATTTTGTTGGGATGAAATGGTCGGAGCGAGAGGATTTGAACCTCCGACCCCTAGTCTCCCAGACTAGTGCGCTAACCGGGCTGCGCCACGCTCCGATGCCGTAACGGCGTTGATTGATTAAGGAAATTCCGCACCGGGCGCAAGACACGAAAGCTAACCATCGCGAACATAAGCGACACGAAAAGCACTCATAACCCGGAAATCCCGGAATAATCCCGAACTCTGTTCTCACCTCGTCCGCAATCTTGCCGGGTTGGTGTCGGCATGAGGTCAGCTGAAGATGGAACGATAACCCGATGTTCAGAAAATCCTTGCCGCATGGACCGGCAAGGAAATGCCGGGCTTGCAAGCCGCCAGTGTCGCTGTCTGCCAACTTGTCGGCGCTGGCATTCTCACGTTTCGATTGCGAGGACGTTGCCAGCTTCAGTTGGCGTGCTCTTCGAAAAGCCCCGTCCGAAGCGGTGGCATCGGACGGGGCTTCGCGAGGGACGCGCCCACATGGCATGAGCGACGCACACGGAAATTAGCTACGCTGATGTTGGCAAGTCTGTTCGCTATCGGACGTACGGGCATGGGCCTTGCCAAAGGGCAAGGCGCATCCGGCTTACCCCTGTCGGATAAAACGCCATCCGTCCCAGTATTGGTCTGAAATCTGGCGCTTCCTACGACTTCCTGCGCCCAACCATCAGCAATATCCCGCCGACCTGCGGCAGCACTGCGAGCAGCACCAGCCGCAACATCGCGAAGTCGTCGCCGGTTGGCCGAAGCATGCCCCGGCTTTCAACAGCGCTAGATTCCGTTCGGCGTACAGGCCATCAGCAATTGGGCCGTTGCGAGAAGCGTCGCGTGATTGGGGGCTGGACTGGGCGGGGGGGCGGGTTTTCGGCTTTCGTTCGGCAACACAAAGACGACTTCATCGTCATCTTGCATGGTGTAGTCACCATCATGCTCCGCTTCCGTGATTACGACGGCGCGCTTCAGACTGAGGCCTGCCAGTGTATTCACCGCATCCGTGGCCGTTGTCACGGCGAGTGGCGTCGGGAGGCCCGTGACGGGGTGCCGGTCCAATAGATTATTTTTGAAGCCCGGGGGAGTATCGGTCCACGCGTTGACGATCAGGTCTGCGAGGCCAGGATTGGAGTAGCTAAAGGCTGGCATCGTCACGTCTGATTCCGTATCACGTGGTGCGCCGTGTCGGCGGTATTTCACCTTCTTGCGAATGGCCATTGTCAAGCCTCCCTGTTCGAGCAAGACCGGCATTTTGCCGTGTCGCGTACTCTAATTCTGAGAGTTTTGGTTGCAAGCTAGAAGTGGTGTGTCAGCCTGAATGTAACGCCGATCTGAATCCAAGCCTGTCACGCCGGACCTCATTGGTGCCCGTTTCTCGTCAGGAGCCGAACGCGCTCGCCGTCGCGCGCGAGCAGGATGCGGAAGCCATCGTATTTTATCTCGTGAAGCCAATGCGGGCCGGATGGGACTTTGGTGCCGCGCGTTGGCCGGCAGGGCGCGAAGGGCAATGTGGACATGGCGATAGATAGGCGGTTGCTGTCGCGCGAGGTGCAGGCAATCGGTTATTTCTCCAACTGCCATTGCGACCTGGCTTCATATTTGACCACCGGCTTAAGCCGCAAGAGTTGATCTGAACTCAAGTTCACAGAAGCAGTGCCCTTTGCCGAACGTGACAGCATTCGCGCCCAGGAACACTTTTGATTTTTCCTGCGAGGTCGAGGTCCACGACGTAACCAGCCGCTGGCGTCGGGCTAGTCATGAACACGTCTTTGACGGTACCGATTGTCGCCTTGTCTTTGTCAACGATGGCTGCGCCAACAGCCGATGCCACTTCAGTGGTGGAGCCGGTAGTTATCGCACCGGGCACCTGCGTTATCTTAGTCAAGTAGCCAGCAAGTTCGAGCTTGGGTACTGATAGATAAGCAAATCCACCCCCAAAAAATCGAGTTAACCATAAGCGCTCCGATCGCGTTTGCAGACGCTTCATGCCGGGGAACGCTTCTTTAAGCAGCTGAACACGTTTGGCCGCAATTTCGGACGCAATATTTGTTAACCCGGTTATGTTTCCGCCCGGCCGGGCCAGGCTGTTCACCAGTTTCGATCCGACGGGTTCTGGTACGACGGTGAAAACAATTGGTATTTTCGTTGTCGCTCGCGCGGCCGCTTGCGCCGCGGCTTGGGTTACCGCCACCAACACGTCGACTGGAATGGCGGCAAGCTCGACAGCCAAGCTTGCAAAGCGCTCTGGTTGTTCGGCCGGGAAACGATGATCGAGGGCGATGGTCTTTCCGTCGATGTAACCTAGATCGTTGAAGCCTTGGTTGAGCGCGCGTAGATATATCGCCTCTTCTTCGGCGCTTCCGGCGTGCCAAAGCACTCCAATCTTAGGCAAGTTCTTATTTCGTTGTTTTTATCCCCAGCGAGACGCGTATGCTCACGTCACCCCTGCGACAGCCCAGATGTTCAAGGTCGCCGCACCTTCGCGAATCTTCTTTACTGGAACGTATTCCGGTGAATTCCAGAATGCGTGGATGGCACGCATGGAAATTCAAGGACGACCATAGATCACGCACTATAGCTGGCCATTGTAACTCCCCTTTATCGATACGCGGAGCGCAAGGGTAACAGCTCTTGCGGGCTATGGGATCAGCACCGACACACAGGTACAAGTTGGTCAGCATTTGCGAGGTGATGGGTCGAAAAATTGCAAGTGGTCTCGAATGGCTTGAGCGCGAGATCGGCGCTGGGCGCAAGCGCTGGTTCCCGCTGAACGGTTAGCCCTTCAGCGCCTGGTCCAGCAACTGGCGGCAGGCGATGAGATCCTGCAGCACGCTTTCAAGTCGCGCGAGCTCGAGCGGGCGCGCCGACCCGGCAATTCCGGGGATCGGGCCCGAGTCAAACGACGCCGGCATTCCGTCCTCGTCGGTCTCGATCAAGCGAAAATCGATGCCGTCGGCAGCCTCGTAATCCTCGTCATCGATGTCGACGCCCGGCACAACATCCTCGTCCTGTTCGAGAATGCTTTGGCCGATCGCCTCTTCGATCGCGCCGAACGAGGCCACCGTCGAGCTATCAGCCAAACGCTGGACCGATCCGATCCCGTGCTCTTTCAGAATCCGCTGCACCCCGCGGATGGTGTAGCCCTCCGCGTACAACAGGCGGCGGATGCCCTTGAGCAGGTCAACATCGTCGGGGCGGTAATAACGGCGGCCACCGCTTCGTTTCATGGGCCTGATTTGAGTGAACCGCGTCTCCCAAAACCGCAGCACGTGCTGGGGAATGTCAAGGTCGGTGGCGACCTCGCTGATGGTTCGGAACGCATCCGGCGCTTTGTCCAAATGCTCGCTCCTTTCGGTCGCTCGGTTGAAACGAACTAGTCGGCGTTGGTTTGGCCGTTACCAGGGTTCTGGCCGTTGATCCGCTGCTTGAGAATGGCCGACGGCTTGAACACCATTACACGACGTGGCGAGATCGGCACCTCGGTGCCGGTCTTAGGGTTCCGGCCGATACGCTGGCCTTTCTTGCGCACCATGAACGAGCCGAACGATGAGAGTTTTACCGTCTCACCCTTCTCCAGGCAGTCGGTAATCTCTTTCAGCACTAGTTCGACAAAGGCGGACGATTCCGTGCGCGACAGCCCCACCTTTTGGTAGACGGCTTCGCACAGATCGACGCGGGTTACTGTCTTTCCGGTTCCAGTCATCGCCTGCCCCAACTCACGGCGAACAATATGTATCTGAAATTAAGAGGTTAACAAGCAACGGTCAACAGCGCTCATCAATGCAATCGCATGAAACAATCCGGCAATGTAGCTATTTCTTTAAACTGGCGCTTACCACCGAAGCAGCGCCGAGCCCCAGGTGAAACCGCCGCCCATGGCTTCGAGCAGCACCAGATCGCCCTTCTTGATGCGGCCATCGGCGGCCGCGACCGACAAGGCCAACGGTATGGACGCCGCTGACGTGTTGCCGTGGAGGTCCACCGTCACCACCACCTTCTGCGGAGCAATATGCAACTTGTGCGCCGAAGCGTCGATGATTCGCCTGTTGGCCTGGTGGGGGACGAACCAGTTGATGTCCTCGGCGCTGGTGCCGGTGGCCTTGAACGCGTCTACGATCACGTCCGTGATCATGCCGACCGCGTGCTTGAACACTTCGCGGCCTTCCATCCGGAGATAGCCCACCGTCTGAGTCGAAGACGGACCGCCATCGACGTATAATTTGGATTTGTGGCGGCCGTCCGAGCGCAGATGAGTAGTCAGGATGCCGCGGTCGGATGGCTTACCGGGCTGGAGCTGCGCGTCGAGCACGATCGCCCCAGCGCCATCGCCGAACAGAACGCAAGTGCCTCGATCGTTCCAGTCGAGAATCCGCGAGAAGGTCTCGGCACCGATTACCAGCGCGCGCTTGAACGCGCCGGAGCGCAGGAAATTATCGGCAGTGGCCAAGGCGAATATAAACCCCGAGCACACGGCTTGCAGATCGAACGCCGCACCGTGGTGGATGCCGAAATCGTTCTGCACGGCAACCGCGGTCGCCGGAAAGGTATGGTCCGGGGTCGAGGTCGCAAGCACGATCAGATCGATCGACTGCGCGTCGACGCCGGCATTGGCCAGCGCCGCGCGCGCGGCATGGATGGCCAAATGCGAGGTGAACTCGCGGTCGGCCGCGATATGGCGTTGCCGGATCCCGGTACGCTGTACGATCCACTCGTCGGAGGTATCTATCCGCGCCGCCAGTTCGGCGTTGGTCAGAATCTGCTGCGGCAGATAAGAGCCGCAGCCGAGCACCACGGAACGTATTGCAGTCACGAGACGGCCTCCTGCGCGGCGGGCGCTTTTGCAAGCGCGCCGCCGTCGCGATTGAGTATCCTGTTGATCTTGGCGAGGAGATCGTTACGGACCGTCTCATAGCCAACATCGACAGCATAGGCAAAGCCTTCGGCGTCGGTTCCGCCATGGCTTTTGACCACCACGCCATTCAGCCCGAGCAGCACGCCGCCATTAGACTTGCTGGGGTCGAGCTTGTCGCGCAATGCCTTGAAGGCACCCCTCGCAAACAGATAGCCGATCCTGGCCATCCAGGACTTTGAAATTTCGGCGCGGAGGAAATCGCTGATCTGACGCGCAGCTCCTTCGGTGGCCTTCAAGGCGATATTTCCGCTAAAGCCTTCGGAGACGATCACATCGGCAGTCCCCTTCCCGATGCCGTCGCCTTCGACGAAACCGACATATTCGAGCTGGGGCAGGTTCATCGCACGCAACTGCTCGGCCGCCTCGCGGATCTCCTCGTGGCCCTTGATCTCCTCGGCCCCGATATTGAGCAGGCCGACGGTCGGCCGCTCGAGATTGAACAGCACACTCGCCATCGCGCTGCCCATCACGGCCAGCGCCATGAGATGATGCGCGTCACCGCCAATGGTGGCGCCTAAATCGAGCACAACCGAGTCGCCGCGCATAGTCGGCCAGACCGCCGCGATCGCCGGCCGATCGATCCCCTGCAGCGTGCGCAGACAAAATCGCGCCATCGCCATCAACGCGCCGGTGTTGCCAGCGGAGACTGCGACGTCGGCTTCACCCCTTTTGACGGAATCGATGGCAAGCCACATCGAAGATGTCTTGCGGCCCCGGCGCAATGCCTGGCTTGGCTTGTCATGCATGCTGACAGCGACATCGGTATGAATGACGCGGGAAGCCGCTTTCAGCGCTGGATATTTTGCCAGCTGCGCATCGATGAGCGCGCGATCTCCGAACAGAAGGAATTCGCTGTCAGGGTGTCGGGTCAATGAGATCGCGGCGCCGGGAATGACGACCGATGCGCCGACGTCGCCACCCATGGCGTCAAGCGCGATTCGAACCTTTTGAGGCATGAACGTCCCGGAAGCCTGATCTCTTGTGGTGTTTCAGCGTTCGGCCGCAAACCCTGAAGTCGCCATGGAGGGCGGCGCCGGGCGAAGCCCACTGCCGCACCCCGGCCGGGCCGGGACAATAGCGTGTCCGCGTCCCGACACAACCTCTTGACCGCGCTCTTTTGGATATCCTGCCGCCGCGACCAAGAATCGGCACATTTGAAGAACTACTGATTGTTCAACCAATTAGACCCGAATTATCGAGCTAAGCCGGCAACAGCCTGCTGGCGGCTTGGTTCAGCGCTCTTTCGGCTTCTTGGCGCGGGACGGTTTTGCATCGACTTTAAGCGCTTTGAGCGCCGCAAATGGATGGGCCTCGGGGTCGACGACCTCGACCGGCGGCTCGAAAATCGCATCTCTGCGGCGCGGATAAGGATCGATCCCCAGCAACAACGCGTCGGTCGCGAGCCGGCCGAGGTCGATCACGCCGTTCACGATCGGCTCCGGCGGATCGGGGATTTCGACGTCCGTTTCGGCGGCCTCCACCAGGTCCGCGAGATCGGGAATTTGCTCGGGTGGCGCGAAGATCAGATCGATTGGCTCATCGATATCATTCTCGATTGGATCGAGCGTGACCACGCAGGTCTGTCCGACCCGCGCCCGGACATGGCCGCCGACGTGGAAACGGCCTCCACGTTGCGGCGTAACGTCGAAGGAAGCATTCACCGACGATATCTCTCGCAAGCCCGCGACCTCTGCCATCGCTTGGCGTTCGAGAGGATTAGGTTCGATGTCCCGGTGCAATCCGGTATCGGGGATCTGCGCTACCACGACGGGAACGCGCCAGGGGTCCGCTTTCTCGGTCGTGCTATTGCTTCTGCTCATTGCTGCACGCCTACTCGCGCCGGCGATGGAAACCGCCATGATCCCTTCTGGATCGTCGCATCGTTCAATCCCGCCAACGCCGCAATCGCCGCCTCGGCATAGAAGGCAAGCTTGCGCGCATTTTCGATCTGCCCGCCATTCAGGATGTTCTTGCAGAGTGCCTGCGCCAATTCCTCCCGGCCTTCGGCGACAGCTAGATCATAAGCAGCCGAGCGCCCGTAGAATGCCTCGCCAAACTCCTGCATGCGCTTGGGGACGGTGAGATCACCGACCCCCATTTCCCGCAAATTAGCGTCCATATCCTCACAGAACCGATCGAACAGTCCCTGCCGTAGCGCCGCGCCGCCCTCCACCGGAGTCAAGCGCCGCAATACCATCCACAAATGCAACACTAGCACATCAAAACGGCCATTAACTGTGTCCGGCACGCCCAAGTCCCGATAGAACAAGGGTTCTCGTGCTTGCGTCACGATCATGCCATAGATGGCTTCAATGGTGCCGCGCAGGGGTGCGCGGGATTTCCTGAAGTGATTGAATGGCCAAACCATCGTGGGTTCCGCAAGCGAGCCCCTCAGGCTCGCGCTTGTTGCAATGCTGCTTCCTGCCGGGTACGTCAACGCCTCGTACGATGCAAGGGGATGGGGCCAGTTCCGGAATGAACCAAAAGAGCCAGGGACGCTCACGCGAGCGCTTTGCGCACCGCATGCGCGCCTTCGCCGCAGTAGCGCTGGTATGCGCGGCGCTGGGCGGCTGTACCGGTGAGCAGTTTCAAAAGGGCTATATCATCCCCCCGGGCGCACTTGAGCAAATTCCGATTGGGGCCAGCCAGGATCAAGTGCTGATCGTAATGGGAACGCCATCCACCGTCGCCACACTTAACGGCGAGGTGTTCTATTACATATCGCAGCGTTCCGAGCGCCCGGTCGCTTTCATGAACCAGAGGGTCGTCGACCAACGCGTCATCGCGATTTATTTTGACAAAAAGCGCCAGGTGCAGCGGCTCGCGAATTACGGTTTGCAGGACGGCAAGATTTTCGACTTCATCAGCCGCACCACGCCGACGTCAGGCCAGGAACTCAGCTACCTGACGCCATTGTTCAAGCTGCTCAGCTTCAACTAGCGCCGCCTGCGCCAACCCGTCGGGTTGCCCGGCAGCGCGGGGTTTCCTACGCTCGCTGGCAAAAGAATAGACCACAGGGAGTGATAACCGTGACAGAGGGGATTTCGCGGCGCCGCGTGCTATCGACAGCCGCAGCTTTATCCGCAACCGCCGCGATACCGCGCCTTGGCCAGGCTGCGGACTGGCGGCCGACCGAGACCGTCCGGCTTATCGTGCCGGCTGCAGCCGGCGGCAGCACTGACGTGATGGGACGAATGCTGGCGGCGCATCTGCAGTCGGCGTGGGGCCAATCGGCGATCGTGGAAAACAGATCCGGCGGCGGCGGTACGATCGGGACCGCCGAGGTCGTGCGGCAGAAGGGCGACGGACATACCATTCTGGTCGGTAATCCCGGTCCCAACGCGATCGCCTACAGCATTTTCCGGAACTTGAGCTACAAGGCCGACCAGCTACAGGCGGTCAGCAATCTGATCCGTATCCCGAACATCGTCTCCGCTCACCCCTCCGTGGGGATAAAGTCGATCCCCGAACTGATCGCCTATATCAAGGCTCATCCGGACAAGCTCACCTACGGCTCGTCGGGCGTCGGGCAGAGCCCTCACCTCACCGGCGCCTGGTTTTTGCAGCTCACCGGCTTGAAGATGGTGCACGTGCCTTTCCGTGGCGCTGGCCCCGCTCTGCAAGCGGCGCTCGGCGGCGATATCCAGATCCTGTTCGACAATTTGTATCCGACGCTGCCGCAGGTGCAAGACGGCAAGCTCAACGCGCTTGCGGTTACGACACC
>Ga0066684_10000922_pt1 | contig 11085 bp, 5 predicted proteins | sample GraSoiAngelo_133_FD_62301 | JGI IMG/M metagenome (GOLD analysis project Ga0066684, IMG submission 62301) | Grasslands soil microbial communities from the Angelo Coastal Reserve, California, USA - 14_0929_05_20cm | ecosystem: Environmental > Terrestrial > Soil > Grasslands | place: USA... | reverse complement strand
CTTCGGGTCGTGGAGCCAGAGCGCCTTCGGCGCCTTCTTCGCGACGACGTCCGGGACGAGCCGCCCGTACGGCTTGCTCGCGCGGGTCACCTTCACGCGGAGCTCGCTCTTGACGGCGCCGACCGCCAGGGCCATCGGGCCGATGCCGAAGTCGCGGTTCCAGGTCGGGTCGAGCTCCTTGCCGTTCATGGAGACCGCGCGGGCGGGGACGAGCGTCTGCGCGAGGAGCTCGAAGCGCTGCGGGTCGACGACGACGCCGTCCTTGACCTCCGCGAGGAGGCCGTCGGCGACCATCGTCCGCAGCACCGAGGCGTCGGCCGCACCCGCCTCGAGCTCGGGCGCGGTTGAGTTGGCGGCGGCGAGGAACGAGTCGCGGAAGTCGCCCCAGAGGATCGGCGGCGGCTTCGGGGCCTTCGCGCCGAACTCGATCGTGAACGAGATGACGCTCAGGTGGATCTTCGCCACGCCCGAGAACGGCGGGCCCCAGATGTGGAGGTCGGCGCCGACGCTCACCGAGATCGTCACCGTCGCGAGCCACAGGTCGACCGTCGCGCGGACGCCGAAGTTGACGCCCATCCGCGCGTCGTAGTGGAAGGGCTTCCACTCGACGAGGAAGTCGGCCTTCACGTCGAACCAGGCCTTGATCGCGCCGCTCTCCCAGGTGGCACTCAGCGAGCCGCCCGCCATCGCGACATGGGGCGTCAGCGCGAAGTAGAGCCCGCCCTTGATGACGAGCGGCGTTCCGCGGACGTTCCAGTTGAAGCCGAGGCGCGGGACGTCCGGGTAGTGCTTGGGCGGCGAGTAGTACGGGTTGTAGCCGCCGAGCGTGACGACGAAGTCGGGCGCGAACGGGCTCGGCTCGAACCACAGGTAGAAGGCGAACCCGCCCGTCAGCTTGCAGTCCTTCGAGAGGACGTACGAGTCGGGCGTGAGCAGCGCGGCGACGGAGACGATCCCCTCGACGGGGTCGTAGACGGCGCGGAGCGCGAGGTGGGCCTCGGCCACCGGCTCGGGCGCGAGCGGCGGGACCTTGATCGTCGAGAGGCCGAGCAGGCCGACCTGGAAGCGCGTCCCGAACGAGACCGTGAGGAGCGCGAACGAGTCGAGGATCTTGAACGACGTGAACCGCACGCCGGCGGCGATCCAGTTCTGGCCGATCGCGACGCGGACGGCGTCGCCCATGCCCTGGATGAAGTCCGGGATCTTCGGGTCGGGCCCGAACGGGTTCGTGTCCTTCGAGGCCGCCGCGACGAGCGGGAACTTCTCGACCTTGTCGATCGGCGGGAGCTCGAGGCTGCGGTTCACGCCGAAGCCGCCGCCGAGCCCGGTGACGAAGAACGCAGGCGGCCCGCCGATCGGCACGTCGACGAAGACGAACGCGAACATCGACGGCGGGGTCGAGGTGGCGAACGAGGCGAGCGCCACCGCCCCGAACGCCTTCGCCTGCACGATCAGGTAGCCGTCGAACTGCATGTACTCCGGGTTCTCGATCCGGAGCAGCGCGCCGGCGAGCTTCAGCCCGGGAGTCTCGTAGACGACCTCGAGGCCGTGGATGTCGAAGCCCGGCACGTAGGGCGCGCGCAGCGCGACGATCAGCTCGAGCCCGATCACGCGGATCGTGAGCCCCGAGAGCGCGAGGCTGGCGGTGAACTGCACCCCGAGGCCGCCCGGCTCCAGGGTGAAGCCGATCTTCTCCACGCGCACCGGGCCGAAGGAGCGCTGCACCGGGATCCAGACGCCCGAGCCCTCGGCCGGGTAGACCGCGAGCACGCCGGGCCTCTGCCGCACGGCCGGGAGCAGCCGGGCGTCGGCCTGCGGCTTGCGCGTCAGCGGGATCGCGAGGTGCACCGTGTCGGCGGGCCCGAGCCGGACGGCGAGCGTGACCTCGCCGGTCGTCTTGCCTTCCTCGCGCTCGACCGAGATCTCGATCCGGTCGAGGGCGATCACCTGCCCGGGGTCGAGGTGCTTGCCCACGAGCGGGAGGGCGGTGAGGTCGAGCGCGGCGCCCGGCACGCGCACCGCCGCCTTGACCTTGAGGCTGCCGCCCTTCGTCGCGTACTCGAGGCTGACCTGCTCGAGGTCGACCTCCGGCAGGCCCTCGGGAAGCTCGAGGTCGAAGACCGCCGCGAGCTCGCGCAGCAGCCGGGTCAGGTCGACGGTGACGCCGGCGGCCGTCTCGCCGGCGAACGTCCAGTTGCCGGCGCCGGCCCAGAGCGCCGACACGACGAGCTCGACGCCCGCGAGCCGGAGCGTGGCGTACACGCCGGCCGTGACGCCCTTCGCGTCCTTGGCGACGGCGAGCCGCAGGTTCCCGAGCGTCAGGCCGCTCTGCTCCGTGCCGACGAACGTCCACGTCTGCTCGACCTGGGCGTCGAAGGAGTACGTGCCCTGCTTGACGTTGCCCTCGATCTCGAAGGTGCCGCCCGTGATGTTCGGCAGCGGGAGGTCGACGCCGAGCCGCTCCTTCACGATCGTCGTCAGGTCAAGGCGCTTCGACTGGGTGAGCGTGCAGGCGAACGTGAGGTCGGGGAGGCTCACGAAGGCCTCGAGCGAGATGCCGACGTTCTCGGACAGCGCCGCGCGCGCGTACGCCGCCGCGCTCGGCACGAACTTGCCCTCGTCGTTGGCGACGGCGACGAGCAGGGCGATCCCGTCGATCGTCAGGAGGCCGTCGAAGAGCGACCACGGCTCGTCGCCGGCGAGCTTGACGCCGACCGAGATGCCCTGGAGGCTCAGCGGGTTGAGGGCGAGGTCGAGCGACAGGTTCTCGAGCCGCAGCGGCCCGACGAGCGGGAAGCCGCTGCCAGGGTCGAGCAGGCTGCCGAGGCTCGTCCCGTTCAGGAAGCCCGGCAGCGCGGCCTTGTCGAGCTGCCTGACCGGCGGCTCGCCGACGTTGAAGGACACGACGCCCGCCGACGCGTCGTACATGTACGCCTTGATCGGGATCGACGGCGGCGTGGGCTCGAGCTGCTGCCGCGCGCCGGGCACGAAGGCCGTCCCCACCGCGAGCACCGGCGCGGGCACGATCGCGACCGACGAGCCGGTCGAGCTCGTGAGCTCCTGGAGCAGGCAGGCGACGTCGAGCCCGAACTTGAGCTCGTACTCCCCGACCCGCTGGGTGCGGCCGGAGTCGCTCGTCGTCCGGAGCAGGAGCTGCGGGAACGCGCGCGGCTTCGCCTCCTCGCCGTCCTCCGGGCGCGGCTCCTGGAAGTAGACCTCGACCGGCCCGGCGACGGAGATCGGCTCCGTGAAGAGGTAGGTGAAGTCGCGCGCGATCCCGCCGGTGAAGCGGAGGCTCGCTCGCAGGGAGAGGCCGCGGGTCAGCTCCGAGGCGACGAGCGGGACGTCGGGCTCGTACCCGAAGCTGCGCCGGAAGCCGGTGGGCAGGACGTCGCGCGCCGCCGAGTCGAGCGTGAAGACCGCGTCGGCGTAGGCGGCCTGCTCGAGCACCGACCCCTCGAGGACGGGGAAGCTCGAGGAGAGCTTCCACGCCGCGTCGCCCACGCTCACCTCGAGGAGCGCGGTAACCGAGCCGTCGACGAGGAGCTCGAAGGTGCCGGACCGGACCGGGGCCTCCTCGAGCCCGAGCAGCGTTCCCGCCTCCAGCTTCCCCTTGACTGCGACCCGCCGCCGCTCCGGGTCGGGCGTGGCCTCGGCGTCGACGAGGACGAGGCGGCCGTCGCGCAGGAAGCGCGCGAAAAGCGTCTCGACCGACGGCGTCCCGAAGGCGCTGCCCGCGACGTCGATCCTGCCGTCGACGGGCGTGAGGAGGGCTGCGAGCTGCTCGAAGTCGATCGCCACCTGAGTCTCAGCCGATCGTGATGTCCCAGACCACCGGGAGGTGGTCGCTGATGAGGCGGCCGCCGACGAGCGAGCCGGTCAGGTTGATGAGGTGGCTCCAGTCGCCTGAGAGCTGGTTGGCGTAGTCGTAGGCCATGTCCTTGTACTCGGCGCTCGTGAAGCCGCGCTGGTCGAGCTCCTCGTAGTGCCGGACGCTGGCGTTGAGCTCGAGCTCTCGTGTTCGAATCTGCTCGGGGATGTTCTTCACCTGCGACCACGCGCCGACGACCCCGACGACGGCCGGCGACGAGCCGCCGAAGATGTCGTCGTACGCGTTGATCGCGAGCTCCGGGGTCGTGTGGAAGTCGCGCGGCGAGTACCTCGCGTAGGTGACGAGGTGCGTCGTGTCGCGCACGAACTGGTTCGCGCCCAGGTCCGGGCGCGGCGTGCCGCGGATGGAGCTGTAGGAGCCCGGGAAGGCGAGGAAGTCGACGTTGAAGTCCCCGAGCAGGGCGTAGTAGTTGGCGGCGTGCTGCACGTAGGCGCCGCCGCCCGTCGGCCTGACGTTGAGCAGGACCGGGTTCGGCGGCGCGGGCGCCGGATTCGGCGGAGGAGGCGGCGGCGGCGCGGCCGCCAGCGCCTGGAGCAGGCTGAAGAACCGCAGGTTCCTGAACTGCGCCCGGGCGAGGTAGTCGCGGGCGGCGAAGTGGCAGGCGACGATCGGGAGCAGCCGGTTCGCGGCGGACGCGGTCGGGACCCAGAACAGGCCGAGGACGGGACGCCTCGTGGCGGGCCAGAGAGGGATCGCCCCATGATTGTTCTGGAGGTCCGGCGCGAGCAGCGGGAAGTGGCTCGCGCGGAGGTTCACGGTCGGGACCGCGTCGAACTGCGCGGCGGTGACCGCAGCCTGGCCGGCCCCGCCGAGGATCGTTGGCACGTTCCCCCCGACGAGCGGCCCGACGATCGGCAGCGGCCGGGTCATGCCCGTGTCGCGGACGAAGAACGCGTAGAACTCGCGCCCGGTGTTCGGCGAGAGCACGTACCGCCGCCACTCGGTGTCGGGGTTGAGAGCCTGGTCCCGCAGCTCCGCGCGCATGATGTCGCAGACCTGCTGCGCCGTGGCCACGTGGGTCGTGTTCACCTCGAGCAGCACGAAGATGTCGGCGTTCACGTCGTTCACGACCTTCGCGATCGCCCGCACGACGTCGCGGTTCCCGTAATGCACCCCGGACTTCGTGGGCCCGTAGTTCTGGATGTTCCAGTTGACGACGGTTACCGTCGGCATAGCCCCCCGCTCGTCGCCGGGCGCGGCGGCGCCCTCTAGGCAGACGCCGACGCTAACCCTGTCGTCGAAGAGAAGTCAAGGGGTTAAGGGGAGCCCTATGGGGTGGTCGATCGAGCAGCCGCGGTCACGCGCTCTCGCGCCGGCTTCGAGGCCCCCGCCTCGATCCCGGCGGCCGCGTAGGCGTCGGCCTGGTCGAGCGTCTCGTGCCGGAGCAGCGCCTCGGCGAGCGAGTCGAGCCGCGACCGGTTCGTCTCGAGGAGGGCGACGACCTCGTCGTGCGCGGCGGCGACGAGCTTCCGGACCTCCTCGTCGATCAGCCGCTGGGTCTCCTCCGAGACGTCGGCCGCGCCCGGCAGGAGTGGCCCTCGCCCGTCCGTCGGCAGGACGGCGACGGTGCCGATCGCCGGGCTCATCCCCCAGCGCCCGACCATCTGGCGCGCGATCTGCGTGAGCTGCTGGATGTCGGACTCGGCCCCGGTCGTGAGGTCGCCGTAGACGAGCTCCTCGGCCGCGCGACCTCCGAGCGCGACCTTGATCTTCGCCCGGAGCTCCTGCTCGGTGTAGTTGAAGCGGTCGGCGTCGGGCGCGGAGAAGGTCACTCCGAGCGCGAGGCCGCGCGGGATGATCGAGATCTTCCGCACCGGGTCTGCGCCTTCGGTGAGCATGCCGACGATCGCGTGGCCGCCTTCGTGATACGCGGTCCGGCGGCGGTCGGCGGGGGTCATCATGACCTTGCGCTCGGCCCCGAGCACGATCTTCTCCAGCGCGTCGGTGAAGTCGGCCCGCTCTACCTTCTGGTGGTCGCGGCGGGCGGCGAGGAGCGCCGCCTCGTTGACGAGGTTCGCGAGGTCGGCCCCGACCATGCCGGGCGTGGTCGCCGCGATCGCGCCGAGGTCGACGTCGTCCGCGAGCGGGACGCCGCGGGTGTGGACCTCGAGGATCTTCTCGCGGCCGCCCTTGTCGGGCGGCTGGACGGAGACTCTGCGGTCGAACCGCCCCGGCCTGAGCAGCGCCGAGTCGAGCACGTCGGGCCGGTTCGTCGCCGCGATCACGACGACGCCCGTCGACGAGTCGAACCCGTCCATCTCGGTGAGGATCTGGTTCAGCGTCTGCTCGCGCTCGTCGTTGCCGCCGCTGAAGCCGGCGACGCCGGAGGTGCGCGAGCGGCCGATCGCGTCCAGCTCGTCGACGAAGATGATCGCCGGCGCGGCCTCCTTCGCCTGGGTGAAGAGGTCGCGGACGCGCGAGGCGCCGACGCCGACGATCGCCTCGACGAACTCCGACGCGGACATGGAGAAGAACGGCACGTCGGCCTCGCCGGCGACCGCGCGCGCGAGCAGCGTCTTGCCGGTCCCCGGCGGGCCCTGGAGGAGGACGCCGTGCGGGATGCGACCCCCGAGCCGGCGGTACTTGTCGGGGTGGCGGAGGAAGTCGACGATCTCGGTCAGCTCCTCCTTCGCCTCGTCGATCCCGGCCACGTCGGCGAAGGTCACCCGGTCGCCGCTCGGCTCGTAGCGCCGCGCGCGGGAGCGGCCGAACTGGCCGAGTACGTTCTGCATGCTCCCCGCGCGCCTCATGAGCCAGATGAGGAGGCCGACGAGCAGGATCGTCGGCCCGAAGCCGAGGAGCAGGTTCTGCCACCAGGGCACGCGTCGGTCGAGCGACTGGGCGTTGATCACGACGCCGTTTTGCTGGAGCAGCCGCGAGAGGGCGTTCGTGTCGGCGAAGGACGGGATCTCGGTCTTGAAGCGGATCGTCGGCTTCGAGCCGGCGTAGCGCTCCGGGCTCTTGAACACGCCCTGGACCGCCGTCCCCCTCGACGTGATCACCGACACGTTGCCGTCTCTCACCTGCTGGAGGAAGAAGGGGCTGTACGGGACCCGCACCCGCGGCTGGGCCCGCGTCGCCCGTGAGGCGGCCCAGTAGTTCACGAAGAGCAGCGCGACGATCGAGGCCAGGGCCCACCAGGGAATCCGGAAGCGCGACCGGGACGGAGGCGAAGGCGAGGGCGAAGGCGACGGCGCAGGACGATTCCCGGCCGGCGGGGTGGAAGGCGTCCTCGGGCCGCTCGGCGGCCGCGCGGGGTCGGCGCTCACCCTCCAACAATGCCACCGCGGGGACCGGCGCGCGACCGGCTGCGGGGGTGCTTGACTCGAGGGCACCATGGCGATACGTTCGGCTGGCCGCCACCGGCCGAGCGAGCACCAGCCTCGGGCGGTGACGGCGACAATCGGGCAGGCCAGGCCGACTAGGAGGTGTGCCATGGCCCAGCAACGGCCACCGAGGGGCGGCGGAGGCAAAGCCGGCGGAGGCGGCGGCGGTGGGATCCCGACCCATCCGCTCGTCGAAGCGCTGGCTCCGGACCCGGCCCAACCGCCCCAGCGAGCGGCCCGGCTGTTCGGCTATCCGGGCCCAAGCACCGACCCGAACGCGACGAGGCTCTACCTCGACCACGACCTCTCGTCGTACATCGAGGTGCCGCACGACGCGATTCGGCACAGCCAGACGCTCGAGAACGACGCGGGCACGATCGTCTGGGTCGACCCGTCCGCAACGGTCACGCACTCGACGACGCAGTCGCACGAGGTGCAGGCCGACTTCCTGAGCGGCGGAATCGCCCAGCAGCACCTGGGCGCCGCCGCGGCCGCCGGTGCCGGCCCCGCGGGCGCGATCTTCCCGACGCCGACGGTCCAGGTGACGCACTTCGGCCCGTGCCTCTCGGACTTCGTCCGGTGTGGCTGGACGCGCATCCCGCACTGCTGGCAGACGGAGACGTGCCCGCCCTCGCACTTCGCACCCTGCGTGTCGGTGGGCTTCACGTGCACGTACCTGCCGCCGTGCGGCGTGCTCACGCACACGCCGCCGTGCCAGCTCCTCACCCACGCGCCGCCGTGCCCGTCGATCGGGATCGCGTGCACCGTGGCGCCGCCGTGTCACGTGAGCGGCATCATCGCGTGCTCGCAGCTCGGGTGCCCGTCGGGGCCCGTGTGCATCCAGCCGGGCGATCCGTTGAGCCCGGTCGCGCGATAGTGGTCGAGGCGAGCGCTCCCGGCCTTCGGGCCGGGAGCGCTCGCCGCAGCGGGCGCGGCAGACTGTCGAGATGGTGACCCAGGCCGAGGCGGCGGCATACCTCCTCCGCCACGGGCTCCTCGAGCCGAGCGACGTCGTCGACCGCCGGGTCGCGATCCGCGACGCGTCGAGCCGGAACCGGAACTTCAAGGTCGAGGTCGAAGGCCGGACCGGCTACCTCGTCAAGCAAGGGCTCGGCGTCGAGGGTGCCATGACCGTGGCGCACGAAGCGGCCGTCTACCAGCGCCTCGTCGACCTCGGAGGCCGGCTCCGAAGCTACGCGCCGGGCTACCACGGCTACGACGCGCAGGAGGGCGTGCTCGTGCTCGAGCTCGTCGACGGCGGCGTCGACCTGCGAACCCATCATCTCCGGGAAGGCGCGTTTCCGGCCACCGTCGGCGAGGACGTCGGCGCCGCGCTCGCCGTATTCCACAGCGAGACGCGCGGCGCCTACGACGGGATGCCGGCGCAGCCGCCGTGGGTCCTCTCCGTCCACCGGCCCGACGTCTCGGTCTTCCGCGACGTCAGCGCCGCGAGCATCGAGCTGATCAAGATCGTCCAGGCCGAGCCGAGCATGGGCGAGGCACTCGACGAGCTCCGCCGGGGCTGGCGCGTCGACTCGCTCGTCCACCACGACGTGAAGTGGGACAACCTCCTCGTCCCCGCGGGCACGCGGGGCGTTCGCCTCGTGGACTGGGAGGCGGCTGGGCCGGGCGACTCGGCGTGGGACCTGGGCTCCGCGCTCAGCCAGTACCTGAGCGCGTGGCTCTTCTCGATCCCGGTCACGGGAGCCGAGCCGCCGCAGCACTTTCCCGCGCTCGCCGGCTACCCGCTCGACTCGATGAAGGCCGCGCTCCGCGCCGGCTGGTCGAGCTACCTCCGCGGCAGCCCCGACGGCTTGCGCGACCGAGAGGAGCTCCTCCACCGGACGGTCGCGTACGCCGGCGCGCGCCTCGTCCAGACGGCGTTCGAGGCCTCGCAGCTGGTCCAGCAGCTCATGAGCCCCGTCGTCCTGCACCTCCAGCTCGCGGCCAACGTCCTGCGGCGCCCGGAGGCCGCAGCGGCCCAGCTCCTCGAGCTCGACCCGGACGGCGCCCGGTGAACGTGTATCGGGAGCGCGTCCTCGCGGCGCTCCGGGCCTTGCGGGTCGAGTCGCCGACGAGCTTCACGTGGCTCGGCGAGCCGGGCCCGACGGTGCCGGCGGAGGTCGGCTCGGCGATGGATCCGGCGACGGCCCGGGAGTACCTCCGGTTCACGCTCCAGAGCCACCTCTACGCGAACTTCTACACGCGCGGCGGAGTGACCCCGGCCCGGGGAGCGCAAGACCTCCAGCCCGAGGTCGGCTGGACGCCGTTCGTCGAGTCGCTGTCAGCGTCGAACGCCGGCTCCGGCTCGCGCGACCCCGGCTGGGTCGTCGACCGCGAGGACGACGACGGGCGGCTGGTCGTCAGCCGCGAGGGGCTCAGCCTGTGGGCGCGGCCCGACGAGATCGCCGCCGCGTCGACGGAGCCGGGGACGCACGTGAGCGTCCGGCTCCCGAAGGAGCTGCTCCGCCTCTCGCCCGGCTTCTACTTCGCGCTCGGGAACGAGGAGTTCCCCGAGGACGGCTCGATCGTCCGGACGTACTGGCACCTGCGGAGCGACGCGAGCTCGCAGCTCATGGCCGAGCTGACGGCCTCACTGAACGCCGCGCGGGTGCCGTTCCGCTTCAAGGTCCTGAAGCACCCGAGCTCCTATTTGCGCTGCGACGCCGGCGTGCTCTACACGCAGGCCGGCGACTTCCCGCGACTCGCCCCGCTCGTCGCCGGCGCCCACGAGCGGATCCGGCCTTGGCTCCGCGCCGAGACGCCGGCGCTGACGAAGCGCCTCGCCGACGGTCTCGGCTTCGCGGAGGAGCCCCCGTCGAGCGAGAGCTTCGGCATGAGCCGCTGCCTCCTGCTGGCCGAGGGAGCGATCCGCGCTTGGGAGCAGGGGCTTGCCGAGGCCGAGGCGCAGCTCGCGGTCGCCGAAGCGGCCTTCGCCGAGGCGGGGCTCTCGCTCGACGCGCCGTTCCTGAACCCCGGCTCGTCGGACGTCTACCGGCTGCCCGGGTGAGCAGCGCCTACCTCGAGACGGCCGTCGGGATCGCCGAGAGCGTCGCCGAGGCGGCGATCTGGAGCGACGGGCGGTGCAGCTGGGTCGGCGGCATGCCCGAGGAGGGCCCGCTGGGGCTGACGATGACGTACTCGTCCTTCGGGCCCGACCTCTACGGAGGGACGGCCGGCGTCGCCCTCGCGCTGGCCGAAGTGGCCGCCGTCGCCGAGTCGGGCAAGCTGCGCCGCACGGCACTCGGAGCCGTGGAGCACGCGCTCGCGCGCGCGCACGAGGTGCCGGATCCAGGGCGTCTCGGCGCGTATGGCGGCCGCCTTGGGATCGCCCTCGCCGCCGCGCGGGTCGGAATGCGCCTCGAAGAGAGCGGCCTCGCGGATCGGGCCTTCGCGCTCGCGCGCGAGATCGACACGAGCTCGGAGCCGCTCGAGCACGACCTCCTGAGCGGCCGCGCGGGCGGGATCCTCGCGCTACTCGCGCTCCGCGCGCTCGGCGGCGGTGACGCCATGCTCGAGCGCGCGGCCGACCTCGGCGACGGGCTGCTTGGCACGGCGGTCGCGAACGGCGACGCGCTCTCGTGGCCCTCGCCGTCGTTCCCGGACCAGCGCCATCTCACGGGCCTCTCGCACGGCGCCGCGGGGATCGGCCTCGCGCTCCTCGAGCTCTTCGCCGCCACCGGCGAGGAGCGGTATCGATCGGCCGCCGAGGGCGCGTTCGCCTACGAGCGGTCGCTCTACGACCCGACCGCCAGGAACTGGCCCGACCTCCGGGAGATCGCGTTCCGCAGGAGGCCGGCCGACGCTCCGCCCCCGTACGCGGTCTTCTGGTGTCACGGCGCTCCCGGGATCGCGCTCTCGCGCCTC
>Ga0066684_10000920_pt1 | contig 11088 bp, 11 predicted proteins | sample GraSoiAngelo_133_FD_62301 | JGI IMG/M metagenome (GOLD analysis project Ga0066684, IMG submission 62301) | Grasslands soil microbial communities from the Angelo Coastal Reserve, California, USA - 14_0929_05_20cm | ecosystem: Environmental > Terrestrial > Soil > Grasslands | place: USA... | reverse complement strand
TCCATTGGCGCGGAAACCGGGCGAGGTCAATCTAGCGATCCTTATTCGCGCAGATCGTAGCGGTAGGATTTCGAGACGATCTGCCAGCCGTCCTGCAATTTCATCGCCACCAGATAGTCGGTGAAATATCGCGGCGGCAACTGGCAACGCGCCTTGATAAAGGCGGTGTTATCATCGGAGCGGTCGATGGTGACGATGAAATCCTCGCGCGGCTTGCCTTCCGCCTTGGCCGAAGGCCGCTTCCTGATCCAGGCCAGCCAATCGGGCACGGTGAGAATTTTCAATTCGCCCTTCTCCACCCAGCGCAGGTCGGCCGTGGGGTGAAACACCTCGCCCATCTTGTCGGCATCGCCTTCGTACAATGCGTCGAAATAGTGCTGGACCACGGCTTCGGCGGTCGATCGGTCATGACTCACAGCCAAGTTCTCCTGTTCGCGTCAAGGTCACATCAAGAACACGCCTTTGCCGTCGACCTGCTTGTCGAACAATTTGTAGGCCTCCTCCGCCTGATCGAGGCTCCATCGATGGGTGAAGAGTTTGTCGACATCGATGCCGCGCTCGACGGAGAAGCGTGCGCAATCGGCTTGAATGATGTTGGAGAAGGTCCATGACGCCACAAGCGTCAATTGCCGGCGCAACAGATGCGGGCTGACGTCGATGTGGACGTTGCCGCCTTCGCCCACGAAGCACATCGTGCCCCACACCTTGGTAGAGCGGATCGCGTTCAGCCGCGCATCCGGATTGCTGGAGGTGTCGAGCGTCAAATCCGCGTAGCGCCCATGGGTGAGATCCTTGATCGCGGTGACCGGATCGTTCGAGCCGGGATCGACCACGGCGTCGGCGCCGAACGCCTTGGCGCGCTCGAGCCGCTGTGGGCTGATATCGAGGGCGATCACCCGGGCGCCCATCGCCTTGGCATATTGCGTGGCGGCGAGCCCGACCGGGCCCTGACCGAAAATCGCGATGGTGTCGTTGCCCGAAAGGTTCATCCGGCGCAGCGCACTATAGGCGGTGCCCGAACCGCACGCGATCGCTGCACCCGCCGAGAACGACAACTCGTCCGGCAGGGCTACCAAGGTGTTGGCCGGCACTTTCAGGTAGTTCGCATGGCCGCCATGGGCGTTATTGCCGTACACCTTGACCGGGACCTCCTGGCAGAGTTGCTGCCAGCCGGCGCGGCAATGGTTGCACTGCGTGCAGCCTTGATAGTGATGCACCATCACGCGCTGGCCGACCCGCGCCTGCTTGGCATCGACGGCCGCACCGATCGCGACGATGACCCCGCAGGGCTCGTGGCCGGCGATGACAGGGCCCTCGCGCATCGGAATGCCGCTCGCCTGGGTCTGGCCTTTCGGGCGGCGATATTGATGCAAGTCGCTGCCGCACATGCCGGACGCCTTCATTTCGACGATGACATCGTGGGCATCGGGGGTGGGGTCCTCGAACTGCATCAGTTCCAGTTCGCGTTCGCCGTGAAAGACAACGCCGCGCATCGCTCACCTCCCTGCGGATTTTCGGTAGTCGGCCCATTTTGAACCGAAAAAACCTGATAGCAAAGGGCGAACCCCAAGCCGGCCGGCGGATACCAATGTAACAGGTTCCATCGTCTGACCGGTCGAGATCCCGGTTCGTGATCCGGCTCACAAGGCCGGCAGCCGGGTTCTGGTAGGTAGGCTCTCGTACTATGAAACGTCGGGGAAGTGTCATGATCAATTCGCCTGGATTTGCGAGGTGGTGCGGGTTCTTCCTTGCCGCCGCGCTGCTCTTGGTGTGCGAGCCGGCCTGGGCGGGAAAACGGGTGGCACTGATCATCGGTAATTCGGCCTATCAGAACGTGCCGCCGCTCGCGAACCCCATCAATGACGGCGCGATCATGGCGGCCACTTTGAAGGGTGCCGGCTTCGACGTCGTCGATTCCCGCCACGATCTTTCGGCCGTCGAGGCGCGCCGGGCGTTGCGCGACTTCTCCGATGCCGCGCGCGACGCCGACATCGCCGTGGTCTATTACGCCGGCCACGGCATGGAGGTCGATGGCGCGAATTATCTGATTCCCGTTGACGCGAAACTGGAGCGCGACACCGACGTCTACGACGAGGCCCTTTCGCTGGACCGGGTGCTGGTCGCGGTCGAACCCGCCAAGCAGCTTCGGTTGGTGATCCTTGACGCCTGCCGCGACAATCCCTTTGCCAAGCAGATGAAGCGGACGGTTGCCTCGCGCGCGATCGGGCGCGGCCTTGCCCAGATCGAACCGACCAGCCCGAACATGCTGATCGCCTATTCCGCAAAGGCGGGTTCGACCGCACTCGACGGCGATACCAAGAACAGCCCTTTCACGATCGCGCTTGCAAAACATCTGGCGACGCCGGGCCTCGACATACGCCGGGCGTTCGGCTTCGTGCGCGATGACGTGCTTAAGGCTACTTCCAACCGGCAGGAGCCGTTCGTCTATGGCTCGCTCGGCGGCGACGACGTGCCGCTGGTCCCGGCACCGGCCCGCGCGGCGTCGCGGGCGTCCGAGCCCGCGCCGAACCCCCAGGCCGACGCGCGCCGTGACTACGAACTGGCGTTGCAGATCGGCAACCGCGCCGCCTTTAATGCCTTCCTCGCGCAATATCCCGACGGCTTCTATGCAAGCCTCGCCAAACTTCAGCTCGACAAGGTCGCGGCTGAGGATGCCCGCGTCGCCGCGACCGAAAAGGCCAAGCAGACCGAGCAGGAACGGGCACGGCTCGCCGCCGAGGGCGCGAAAAAGGAGGCGCAAGTCAAGGCCGAAGCCGACGCGAAAGCCGCCGAGCAGGCGCGTCTTGCCGCCGAAAAGGCCAAACAGGTCGCTCAGGATCAAGCCGCCGCGGCCGAACGCAACCGCGCCGACAAGGCGGCCGACACTCAAATTGTCGCGAGCAATGCTGCCACGGGTGGGGACAGCCGCGCAGCCGCCTCGTCGGCCCCCGACAAAGCCACCAACGTCGCGGCGCTGACCGCAGGCCGGACGCCGGCCGATATCACGAAATCGGTGCAGCTCGAGTTGCGCCGGGTCGGCTGCCTCTCCGGTGCCGCCGACGGCGACTGGAACGCGGAATCGCAGCGTTCGCTATCGTCGTTCAACCGCAACGCCGGAATGAAGCTCGACGTCAAGACCGCGAGCACCGACACGCTCGACGTGATCAGGCAAAAACAATCGCGGGTGTGCCCGCTAGTCTGCGAGCACGGCTACAAGGCCGATGGCGACCACTGCACCAGGATCGTCTGTGCCGACGGCACATTCCTCAATGATGACAATGAATGCGAGAAGCGCCGCGCCAACAAGCCGGTCGCTAAGCGCGACAGGCCGGAAGCAAGGCAATTTCCGCAAGCAAAGCAAGCTATTGTCAGGCGTTCTCAAACGCCGACTGGTCCAGCGCAATCGTCTACAGGCCGGCCGCTGACGGGTTCAGAACGTGCGGTGGGTTGCAATTCATACCAGGCCATAATGTCGGGTGTGTGCCCCTAGACACAGCCGCCAGCGAAACCCATCCTCGTTCAGGCAAGCACGATGGGTTCGTGGCTTGTCCGCAGTTAGGTCGAACGAGCGAAGGCCGAAGCGCTCGACCCGTTCTACGGCACGGCCTCAGATCGCGCTCGCCGCGATGTTCACCATCAGCGCCAGCAAAGCGGTGTTGAACACAAACGATATCACGCCGTGCACGGTCGCGGTGCGGCGGATGATCTTGTCGGTGATGCCGACGTCGGAGACCTGCGCGGTCATGCCGATCACGAACGAGAAGTACACGAAGTCCCAATAGTCGGCATGGTCGTGCTGGTCGCCGCTCGGAAACTGCAAGCCGCCCGGCTTGGCTCCGCGGTAGTACTCATGGGCATAATGCAGCGAAAATGCCGTATGCACGATCGCCCATGACAACGCGATCGTCACCGTCGCCAATGCAAGTTCCGGCACGCCATGATGGGACGCGCCAAGCTCGAACACGATGGCCGCGAGGCTCGCGAAGGCGCCAAGCGCGGTGACCAGCAGGATCAGGAAGCGGCCGTCATCCTGCAGCGCGGCATTGCGCTTGATGTGCGCAAGACCGCTGCGCGTCACCATGATGAAGACCAGCACCAGATAGAGGACTGCGAAAATATCCCAGGCGATCAAGAGCCGCGTCACTAGCCGCTGTGAACCCGGCAGCAGAAAGAACACGGCGATGCCGGTCGCAATCGAAATAAAGGTGCGTGGCCGTGCATAGACCACGCGGACCGGCCGCGACATCTTGCGGAAGCGGACAAGACGAGGATCCTCAGTTTCCCGGTCCGCCATCGGACGCCTTCAGTTCTTGCGATCGGCGACAAACCGCGCGGCGGCGCGCAGCACATCGCCCCTGGCGCCGAAGATCGACAGCGCGGAATCGGCGCGGCCCAGGAGATCGCGGACGCGCTGTTTGGCGCCCTCGATCCCCAGTTGGGTGACGAAGGTGGTCTTGCCGAGCGCTGCATCCTGCCCGGTCTGCTTGCCGAGCGCCGCCGCGTCGCCCTCGACGTCGAGCAGGTCGTCGGCGATCTGGAAGGCTTCGCCAAGCGCCCGGCCGTAATCGTCCAGCGCCTGATATTCCTGCCGTGAGGACTGGCCGAGGATTGCGCCCGCGACGCAGCCAAAGCGTAACAACGCGCCGGTCTTCATCTGCTGCAGCCGCGCCACGTCGACCGGCTCGCGGTCGCCGAAGCGGCCTTCACCGGCGAGGTCGAGCATCTGGCCGCCCACCATGCCGCCAATTCCTGACGCCCGCGCCAGCGCCCGCGTCAGCAAAAGCCGCACCGTCGGGTCCTGGTGGATCTCGTCGCGGGTTACGATGTCGAAAGCGAGCGTCAATAGCCCATCGCCGGCCAGGATCGCGGTGGCGTCGTCGGTTTTCTTGTGCAGCGTCGGTCGGCCGCGGCGCAGGTCACTGTTGTCCATCGCCGGCAGGTCGTCATGGATCAGCGAATAGCAGTGGATGCATTCGAGCGCGGCGCCGGCAAGCAGCGCCGCCTCGTGCGCCACGCCGAACACGGCCGAACTCTCGACCACCAGGAACGGCCGCAACCGCTTGCCCCCGCCGAGGGTCGAATAGCGCATGGCGTCCATCAGCCGCTTCGGCCTCACGATCTCGTCGGGCAATGCGGCGTCCGCAAGAAGCCTTGCCAGCAGGGCTTCGGTGTCCTCCGCGGTCTGGTCCAGTCGCTTCGCAAAATCGGGTACGGCAGTCACGGTCATCAACAAGGCTCCAGATCAATTTGGCCGGACAATCCTTTATGGCACAGGCTTCGTCAATCGCGCGTGGAAGATCGCCGGCGCCTTAAAACTGCTTGAAAAAGTCAGGAAAAATCATGGAGATGTCACTTCTATCCCGGTCCATTACGAGGCTGCGGCTTTAGGATTTCGAACGCGAAACATCGAATTTGCGCCTTGCCCGAAATTTGCTGCTGATTTTGCTGGCTGCGGTGTTGCTGCCCTATCTTGTGACGCCCCTTTATCGTACCGGCCATCCGGTCTCGACGCTTATGTTGTGGCGCTGGACGACGCGCAAGCCGGTCGCGCGGCAATGGATCGATTTCAATGCGATTTCGCCCCCGCTGCCAAGTTCGGTGGTTGGGGCGGAAGATGCTCATTTCTGCAAGCATCACGGCGTTGACTTGGGTGCCTTGCGCGAGGCGATCGAGGATGCGCAGGATGGTGGCGAAATTCGCGGCGCTTCCACCATCACCCAACAGGTCGCGAAAAATCTGTTTCTGTGGCCGATCCCTGGTCCGATCCGCAAAGTACTGGAGTTTCCGCTGGCGCTGTGGATCGATTTCGTGCTGCCGAAGCGGCGCATCCTGGAAATTTATCTCAACATCGCCGAGCTTGGCCCGTCCGGCCAGTTCGGCGCCGAGGCGGGCAGCGCTTACGCCTTTGGCCATCCGGCCTCGAACCTCTCGCCGCGCGAGGCGGCCCTGCTGGCGGCGATCCTGCCCAATCCGCTCAAGCGCAGCGCCCGCAATCCCGGTCCCGGCGTGCGCCGCCTTGCGGGGACCTATATGGCGCGGGCACAGTCGGCCGGCTTGGCCAGATGCTGGAGCGAAAATCACGGCTTTTGAGCCGATTTTCGCGCGCTTTTGCCGTGCCGGACCCTAGCTTTGCGCAACTCCATCCTCTATAAGCGCGGCCTTGATCGGCATCCCGGCTTGCGCTGTCAGGCGCTGAGCCGTCCGCTTCGCGGACGATGCCCCGAAACACCCTTGAGGACACCGATATGGCCGTTCCCAGAAGAAAAACATCGCCCTCGCGGCGTGGCATGCGCCGTTCGGCGGACGCGTTGAAGAAGCCGACTTATGCCGAGGACAAGGATTCCGGCGAACTGCGCCGCCCGCATCATCTCGATCTCAAGACCGGCATGTACAAGGGCCGTCAGGTCCTCAAAGCGAAGAAAGAATCCTGATCGGGCTGGACCTTCCGGATTGTGGATGCGTTGTTGGGATCGACGATCCCCGCCCCAATCCGGCCAACGCGTGAGGTAAGACGGTCCCCGGCGGCGAAGCGGATGGCGCGCCGCCTGTGAAGCCCTGCTTGAGAGAAAGCCGCGCCGATGATCGGTTTCCCGCTGCTTCTGATTCCGCTCGCGATCTACAACATCATCGTCTTGCTGATGCCCAGCGTCTCCTTCGCCGATCCGCTGGTCAGGTTGACGCTGGTCTCCGGTAGCGAATGGTCGGTGACGCTGAGCGACCTGTTGCTGGCGCTCGGCATTCTGATGCTGCTGCTCGAGGTCTTCAAGGGCGCGCGTCCCGGCGCGAAATATCTTACCGATCATCTGCTGTCGCTGATCCTGTTCGGAGCGGCAGCGGCCGAATTCGTGCTGTGGCCGAAGTTCGGCACCTCGACCTATTTCCTGCTCGTGCTGCTCGCCATGGCCGATTTCCTGTCCGGCATTACGTTGCGCGCGCGGCGCCCCGTGCAGGTGGCGCAAGGTGCCGGCGTTCCCCGGCAACGCGCACGGGCGAAGACGATGGCGCCTGCAGCGGAACCTCAATTCGATCGGCCGCCCGAGCCGCCGCCAACGCCGCCAGCAACTTCGGTCGCCGAATCGATCCTGCGTGACCATCCCGAGCCGAGCCTGCCCGAGCCGAGCTTGCCCGAGCCGAATCTTCCCGAGCCGAAACGTCCCGAGCCGAGCGTTCCCGAGCAACGCCATCCCGAGGAAAGCCGTCCCCAGCCCGCGGGCGCTTCTTCAAATGCAGCCTCGCCGGAAGTCCCATCGCCAGAGCTGCAACCGGGCAACGGTACGCACCCCTCGCCCGAGGGGCCGTCGCGTTAATCCGGTGGCTGGACGACTCTGTTGCTAGATGACTTGCCGGGTCTGGAACCCAGTGCCCGGGTGCTGATGCCGGCTCGGGGCGTAGGCCAATTGTGCGTCCGCCGGTGTGGCCCGGCGACAGCCGCATGGCTGCGGCAGCCGCTCGGCGCTCGCGATGAGATGGGTAATGAAGGTCGGGTCAGGCCGCGGCAGCGGCAGCTTGGACAACCATTGCACCGGCGCCGCAAGAGGTACTAGAGCGACGCAGACGGGCTCCACGTCCTCGAAGACGCCATCCTCTATTCGCTGGTCATTGACGCCGGACATTGCAAACCGTCACATTTTGGGACGCTTAGCCCCGTTACGGTTTGAACCTCGCAAGTCCTATACCGTTTCCCGCCGGTTTGTTCCTGGTGCCTGTAAAAACGTGGTTTCCAGATTATTTATGAACTTCACTTAGGGTCAGCCGTGCAACGGGCCCTATTCTGAAGCTTAAGGAATCACCCGGCCATGTCTCGAAACGAGGCGACCGTGACAACCGCCCTGCCGCAGACCTCGGCCATCCTGGCTTCGCTCGGCCAGGCCGCCTTTGTCTGGGACATTGCGACCGATGCGATCAACTGGAGCGATCATGTCGGCGCGGTGTTTGCGGATATCCCCCCTGCCTTGCTGTCGAGCGGGGCGGACTTTGCCAAGCTGATCGAGCCCAGGCGCTCGATCCGCTCAGAGGCGCTTTCCCAATTGCCGCCGGTGCATGGCAGCGACGGTGCGCCGTACCGGATCGAATATGGCGTGCGAACCAGTACGTCGGCTCCCGTGATCTGGATCGAGGAGTCCGGTTGCTGGTTTGCCGGCGCCGATGGCAAGCCGGCGCGCGCCCAAGGCATTGTCCGCATCAACAACGAACGCCATGCTCGCGACGAACAGCTCTTGAAGCTGGCGCGGCACGATCCCTTGACCGGCGAACTCAACCGCACCCATTTGATCGCCTCGCTCGCCGAAGCGATCGAGGAAACCACGCGCTTCCGTACCTCCAGCGCCTTCATGCTGATCGGGATCGACCATCTGGCGCGCATCAATGACGCCTTCGGCTTCGATGTCGCCGATGCCGTGATCGCGGAGGTCGCGAGCCGCATCCGCGCCCGGCTGCGCGGCGGCGACGTGCTCGGCCGCTTCTCCGGCAACAAGTTCGGCCTGATCCTCAAGAACTGCACCGTCGACGACATGCACGTCGCCGCCGAGCGGTTTCTGGCCTCCATTCGCGACGAGGTGGTGCCGACCAAGTCGGGCCCGGTCTCGGTCACTGCGTCGATCGGCGCGGTCGGCGTGCCCCGCTACGCACGCAACACCGATGAGGCGATCAACCGCGCCCACGAGACGCTCGACGGCGCCAAGCGCCGCCGCGCCGGATCGTATTCGGTGTGGCGGCCGAATGTCGAACGTGACGCCCAGCGCCGCGTCAATATCCGCGTCACCGACGAGATCGTTACCGCGCTCAACGAGCGGCGGATCGTGATGGCCTACGAGCCGGTGGTTGAGGCGCGCTCGCGGCGGCCCGCGTTCCACGAATGTCTGGTACGGATGGAACGGGATGACGGGCAAATGCTGCTGGCGCCGGATATCGTCCCGGTCGCCGAGCGGCTCGGCCTGATCCGTCTGGTCGATCATCGCGTTCTCGAGCTCGTGATCGCCGAGCTTGCCAATTCACCCGCGGTGCAGCTCAGCCTCAACATCTCGCCGGATACCACGATGGATCCGGACTGGTGGGCCTCGATCGAATCGCTGATGCGAGCCCATCCGGGCGTCGGCGAACGGCTGATCGTCGAGATCACCGAGACCGTCGCCATTCAGGATATCGACGATGTGCGCGGCTTCGTCACGCGGCTGAAGAATTTCGGCAGCCGCATCGCGATCGATGATTTCGGCGCCGGCTACACCTCGTTCCGCAACTTGCGCAAGCTCGGCGTCGACATCGTAAAAATCGACGGCGCCTTTGTGCAGAACATCGCCAACTCCGCCGACGACTGCGCCTTCGTGCAGACGCTGATCGATCTCGCGCGCCGGCTGCAAATCAAGACGGTCGCCGAATGGGTGCAGGATGAGGAGTCCGCCGTGATGCTGCGCGAGTGGGGCTGCGACTATATCCAGGGGCGGCTGATTGGGCTTGCGTCTTCGCAACGGCCATGGGGTGCGGGCGCCGAAGCCGTTCTGCCGGCAGCGGGTTGAATTGGCTCCCGCGGGGACGATGAAGGAGAGATCACTCTTCCTTCTTCGGCTCTTTCGACATGCGCTCCAGCCGCTCCTGCATTTCCTTCATCTGACGGCGAAGGTCGTCGATGTTGTCGCCATCGGTTGACGGCTCCTTCTCCGCTTCCGATGAAGCCGCGCCGCCGCGGGCGGGCGAGAACGGCTTGAACATCGCGAAGGTCTGCTGGAACAATTCCATGTTGCGGCGAACATGTTCTTCCAGCGGCGCAAACGGCGTGCCTGAGAACGTGTTGGTCAATTGCTTGCGGAATTTTTCCTGTTCGCGCGTCAGCGTGTCGATCGATTGTTCGAGATATTTCGGCACCACCATCTGCATGCTGTCGCCATAAAAGCGGATCAGCTGCCGAAGGAAAGTGGTCGGCAAGAGGTTCTGGCCGGCCTTGTTTTCCTGTTCGAAGATGATCTGTGCCAGCACGGAACGGGTGATGTCGTCGCCGGTCTTGGCGTCATAGACGAGGAAATCCTCGCCTTCCTTCACCATGGCCGCGAGGTCTTCGAGCGTAACGTAGGTGCTGGTACCGGTATTATAGAGCCGCCGGTTGGCGTATTTCTTGATCGTGGTGGGTTGGTCTGATTTCGCCATAGCTCACACTTGCTCACCGGGGACAAGGAACCCGACGGCATCGCCGCTGGGCTCCAAGCAACGCATTGCGGCAAAGGTAAGCATTTTCAACGCGGTTCGGCTACCGTTTTGTGCGGCACGGTTAATTCCGACGCATATGCGCTGCACAGCAAGACGCCAAGAACGTCATTTTGAATGCGCTACGGCGTTATTTCGGTCGCCGACCAATTGACATGCCTCAATCGCGTTAACAGGATGAGGTGAGAGACTGGCCTGCCAATCCGGCGACCGCCATCCAAAGACCCCTCGAGCTCAGGAGATGTCCATGTCAGACGATGTCGTCATCGTCAGCGCCGCCCGCACCCCGGTCGGAAGTTTCAACGGTGCGTTCGCCACCATGCCGGCCCACGATCTCGGCGCTGTCGCCATCAAGGCGGCTCTGGAGCGCGCCGGGGTCGAGCCTGCGCGGGTATCCGAAGTCATCATGGGCCAGATCCTGACCGCGGCACAGGGCCAGAACCCGGCCCGCCAGGCCTCGATCGCCGCCGGCATCCCGGTGGAAAGCCCGGCCTGGGGTGTCAATCAGCTCTGCGGCTCAGGCCTGCGCACGGTCGCGCTCGGCTACCAGGCGCTGGTCAATGGCGATTCCGAGATCGTCGTTGCCGGCGGCCAGGAATCCATGAGCATGGCGCCGCACGCCCAATATCTGCGCGGCGGCGTGAAGATGGGCCCGGTGGATTTCGTCGACACCATGATCAAAGACGGATTGTGGGATGCCTTCAACGGCTACCATATGGGCAACACCGCCGAGAACGTTGCGCGGCAGTATCAGATCACCCGCCCGCAGCAGGACGAGTTCGCCGTTGCCTCGCAGAACAAGGCCGAGGCCGCGCAGAAGGCCGGCAGGTTCAAGGACGAAATCGTGCCGATTACCATCAAGACGCGCAAGGGCGACATCGTCGTCAGCGACGA
>Ga0066684_10000918_pt1 | contig 11104 bp, 11 predicted proteins | sample GraSoiAngelo_133_FD_62301 | JGI IMG/M metagenome (GOLD analysis project Ga0066684, IMG submission 62301) | Grasslands soil microbial communities from the Angelo Coastal Reserve, California, USA - 14_0929_05_20cm | ecosystem: Environmental > Terrestrial > Soil > Grasslands | place: USA... | reverse complement strand
CGCAATATCGTATGGCGTGGGCTACTGGCCTTGGCGTCCCAAACGTGCAGGACCATCCCGATTGCGAGGTGATCTACTGGGTGGGCTGCGCCGCAGCGTACGATCATCGGCTGCAAAAGGTCGCTCGCAGCGTTGTGAAACTCATGCAGGCAGCCGACGTCAACTTCGCTGTCCTTGGCAATGCCGAAGGTTGCACGGGGGAGGCCGCCCGGCGCATGGGTGACGAACTTTTGTTCCAGCAGCTTGCCGGCAAGAACATGAAAACCTTCGAGCGATTTGGAGTGCGGCAAGGCGCGAAGCGGATCGTCTCGCACTGTCCGCACTGCGTAAACAGCTTCCGGCAGGACTACCCACAATTGGGTGCGAACCTTGAAGCTATCCATCACACCGAGTTTCTGGACGAACTCATCCGCAGTCGATTGAAGGTTTCAGCGGACAAGTCAGCCGGAACGGAGACGGCCAGCGTTACTTACCATGATCCATGTTACCTGGCGCGCGTGCAGAACGTCACCGCTGCTCCGCGAGCACTGCTATCCCGGGTGGCTGGGCCGAAGGGAATCGTGGAAATGCCGCGTCATGCACGTCAGACCTCATGTTGCGGCGCCGGCGGCGGACGAATGTGGTTCGACGACACTGCCGACAAACGAGTAGGACAGAGCCGGGTCGCCGAAGCTCTCGGCACCGGTGCGCGCACGTTGGCCGTCTCGTGCCCGTTTTGTTTGACCATGACGACGGACGGTATTGCCGCTCGCAGTGGTGAAATGGCCGTCCGCGACATCGCCGAAATCCTCGCCGATGCTCTGCCACCGCAACACGCGAAAACTGGCCCGCCTGAATCAACCGATGGACTTTGATCTTACACCCGAGCAACTGTCGCTCCAGAAAGCAGCGATCGATTTTGCGCGCGCCGAACTGAGCAGCAACATGATTGAACGCGACGCGGAGCGGGTCTTCTCCCATGATGGATGGAAAAAATGCGCCGCCTTCGGCGTGCAAGGCTTGCCGATTCCCGAAGAATTCGGCGGCAGCGGCTCTGATCCCATCACCACCATTGCCGTTATGGAAGGGCTGGGTTACGGCTCGCCCGATCAAGGGCTGCTGTTTTCGATCAATGCCCACATGTGGACCAATTCGATCCCACTGCTCAAATATGGCACCGACGAGCAAAAGCGGAAATATCTTCCTGGCTTGTGCGACGGCAGTCTCATCGGGGCCAATGGCGCTAGCGAGCCAAACGCCGGCTCGGATGTCTTCTCGATGCGCACTCGCGTCACAAAAAACGGCAGCGACTATATACTGGACGGAACGAAAACTTTTGTTACCAACGCTCCAGTCGCCGACGTATTCGCGGTCTATGGCACCCTTGATCCGAAACTCGGTGGCATGGGCATCTGCGGATTTATCATCGAAAAGGGAACGCCCGGTTTAAGCGTCGGGAAGAAAATGGATAAGATGGGACTCCGCACAGCGCTCATGGCTGAACTGGTCTTGGAAAATTGCCGGGTACCGGCCACGGCTCTGCTGGGACGCGAAGGACGTGGTGTCGAGGTTTTCAGCTGCTCGATGGCTTGGGAACGGGCCTGCATCCTGGCGACCTGTGTGGGAACCATGCGCCGCCAGCTTGAACGCTGCATTGACTACGCCCGCACACGGAAGCAATTCGGCCAGCCGATTGGCAAGTTCCAATCGGTCGCCAACCGCATCGTCGATATGAAACTGCGGTATGAAACCGCGCGGCTGATGATCTACAGAGTGGGCTGGCTGATGCAAAAGAACAATGTGGCTGACATGGACGCGGCCATGACTAAGCTGTATGTCTCGGAATCGTTCGTTAGATCATGCCTTGATGCGATTCAGGTACACGGCGGATCGGGCTTCATGACCGAACTGGAATTCGAACGAGAACTGCGGGATTCAGTAGGGAGCACGCTTTATTCGGGAACGTCCGAGATTCAACGCAACATCATTGCCCGCGGGCTGCGGCTCTGATCTGTATGCCAACTAAAAAGCAACGGCGAGGTGCGCTGAGCACGGAAATTCACGCGCGCGCTCCTAACGAGCTCAAGATTACGGTTGAAGCACCCTTGCGAATTCTCGCAGTAATTGCCGCTCTTCAGCGAGACTCACTTCCTCCAGCGTCATTGAAACATATTGCGGTTCGATGAGAGAAGCAGGCTGCCTGGTCGATATGCTTGATTTCAAAAAAAGAGCCCTGGTCCCTTTTTCATCCTGATATGGCCCATCATTTCTTTTCGCCGAGGCCACGATAAAGGTCACTTGTAAAATAACGCTGATCGCCCGGGCCAGGTCCACAGAAACGCGACGATCGAGAAATATGCCAATAATCGCCATTCTAGGAGTAAGATTGCGGCGATAAATTACAAATGTTTATTCAAACCGCCCGCAGCTTGACCGATCCCAGGACTTAAAGCAACGCCCATGAATAAGCAGCAAGCAATGGAACTAATAAGCGCCTCCTTGCGCGAAGGGGCCGAGCTTAGGACAGTAGTTGCTCGGGATTGCAGCGTTGCGATTTTTGAAGCGGCAGGTTTGATTACCATGTGCTTGCGGGCGGGGGGCAAGCTTCTGTTGTTTGGCAACGGTGGCAGCGCCGCTGACGCACAGCATTTGGCGGCGGAATTTGTCGGGCGCTTTGTTCGGGAACGGGCAGGCCTTCCCGCCATCGCACTAACAACGGATTCATCTATTCTCACAGCCGTTGGGAATGATTATGGCTTCGATCAGATTTTCGCCAGGCAAATCCAGGCGCTAGGGCGGCCAGGGGACGTTGTCATCGCCATCACCACCAGCGGCAACTCACCGAATGTTATCGAAGGCGTGAAGGCAGCTAAGAGAGGCAATCTAAAGACTATAGGTTTGAGCGGCAAAGATGGTGGTCTTCTCGCCAAGGAGGCTGATGTGACGATCACGATTGCATCGCCAAGCACCGCCAGGATCCAAGAATGTCACATTGGAGTCGGACACCTTCTTTGTGAGTTGACGGAGGAAGATCTGGAAGGAGGGTTGCGGGAAAGGAAAAGCACCGAAGACCCCGCCACGTGATTTAACGCCCAAAAATGACGAATCTTACTACCGCGGTCAAAGACGGGTCGCCTCGGACCAGCCATTGGAATTAACTTCTTCGCCGAGGCAAACCGCCCTGGGAGGCCTTCTCGTACGTCAGTATCGCCGGGGTTTGTCGCGGTGGGCGGAATTCTTCTTATTAATCGTAGTGCTCACGCGCTCCAAGGACTCGCCTACTATTCGAAAAAGCTGTTGGATCAAATGTTGCCGTCGGCGTGATTGCTGTTCCCAGTCCTGATTTCGATGCAAGACGTTGGTGGCGCTACAGCGAAGGTGTTGAAGAAGTTGTCACCGAAGGCGTCGCTTACCTCTACGCCAAGTTTCTTTTGCCCTGGCAAAAGTGATTGATGAGGCGATGGATTGAGCTGATGGCGGCCTGAGGGGAGGTTCGCGCTTACAATCACAAACATTCGGCCGGAATATCTGAATAATAAATTAAGAAAAGTATAAAATTAACATTGTGGCGCGCTGGTTTTTCACTATCATCACTAAAGACTGAGTTCTATCGATGCGTTATAGGGCATTAGGTTTACGCGGTGCGGTGAAGGCATCGGCCCTTTTTGCCGGCATTATCGCGGCTCTGAGTCTGGGAACGGTTGGATCTGCACGAGCCACTACGATTTATCTTGACCTTGGGGATTCGCCCCGCACCCCTTCGAAGGTCAAGAATTCTTTTGCTGCACTCGATGGCATGGCCTTGCAGGGCCAAACCCTCTCGCTCGATTTCACGTTTTCGCACGCGGAGTTTGTCCGACTGTTTACCATTACGAGTAATACATTTCTGGCCCGGCTTAAATTGCAAACAAACAGCCCCGTAATGCTCCCTTTCCTGAATGGGACAGGATTTTTGGTCGACCAACACGGTAACGCGCTGGAGCAACCGCAGGAGCTGGGAAGCGCCTCGGGGGATGATGGCTCGCTCGGCGCCGGTCTCTTGCCTCTTTTGCCCGGGGATTTGCAGCGCCCTCTCGATTTCTTTGGACTTCATTTCGATCTGACGCTTCCGATGAGTCCCACTATCTCTATCACCGGCGAAGAGTTTCTATTCAGCTCCGATAGAGATCGTCCATTCGGCGTCGGTCCCGGTGTCCCGCCCGACATCGTTCCGGACCAGGGCAGCACCGTGCTTCTCCTGAGCCTTGCCTCTCTAACGCTGATTCTGGCGCAGCTTCGGCTTACGCGGGTCGGCGGCACGCCAATTCTTTACTCTGCCACAGAATTTGGGGCGGGGTCAGCTCAGGAATAATCCGCGCCACCGGTTCCATATGCTTGGGGATTCGGTCGGTTGCGCCGCCCTGATAAAATCATGACAGTACCACAAACGCTTAGCACAGCATTTCTGGGGTCGTGTGATAGGTTCGGCGATCGCCGAGCGATCAGTGTAGGCGGAAAGGAGGTAAGCTACGCGGATCTGGCGCATCGAGCGATGAGCCTGAGCGCTACCGTTCGAAGAGCTTCGCCATCTACGGAGGTTCCGCTAACCGCCGTCTTCGCTTACCGGTCGGAAACTGCATATGCAGCAATACTCGGCGCGCTCCTGGCGGGGCACGGCTACGTACCGCTTAATCCCACATTTCCGATCGATCGAACACGGCTGATGCTGGAGAGATCCAAATGCCGATCGCTTATCGTCGATGCGAGATCTGAACCACAACTGGAGAAATTACTGGCCGGCGTCAGCCTTCCGCTGACGATTATTTGCCCGGACGAGACAGATATCGCTGAACTAGCGGAGAAGTTGCCGAAGAAACATCAGGTAGTGGGCGCAGCGGGATTGGCTGATGCACAACAATGGTGCCTGCCGAACAGTGACGTCAACTCGATAGCCTATCTCCTCTTTACTTCAGGTAGTACTGGCCAACCGAAAGGCGTGGTCGTTTCTCACGCGAACGTGCTGCATTATGTAAACTACGTCACAAAACGCTATGGAATCGAAAATAGCGATCGCTTGTCGCAGACATTCGATCTGACATTCGATTTATCAGCGCATGATCTATTCGTGACGTTGGGGAGCGGAGCGTGTCTCTGTGTTCCTACGCAAAAGCAAATGATTAAGCCGGGCGCGTTCATAAACGAGGCGCGATTGACCGCATGGTTTTCGGTTCCGTCCACGGCGATATTCATGCGGCGACTAGGAGAGCTCAAGCCTGGTCATTATCCGCACCTTCGATTGAGCCTATTCTGTGGGGAAGCATTGCCGGTAGAAGTTGTTCGCGATTGGAGCGCTGCCGCGCCGAACTCAATCATTGAAAATATATATGGACCCACCGAGCTGACTATAGGATGTACCGCGTATCGATGGGACAATCGAACATCACCTGTCGAATGTGAACAAGGCATTGTGCCGATCGGCGAGGCCTTTGAAGATATGGAGGCACTGATCGTCGATGAAGATTTACGAGAAGTGGCTGTAGGTTGTGAAGGTGAACTTATCATGACCGGTCCACAGCTAAGTAAAGGTTATTGGTGCGATGAAGAAAAGACAAAGCGGGCGTTCGTGTCTGTAAAAGGTCGAGAAGGTGTCTATTATAAAACGGGGGATCGCGTTCGTCGCTCCGCACCTAACAGACCTTTGGTCTACCTCGGTCGATTGGATAATCAGATCAAGGTGTTAGGTCACCGAGTAGAGCTCGGCGAAGTCGAAGCAGTAGTTAGGAATCTATCTGGAGTAGATGCAGTTGTTGCGCTCGGCTGGCCGGGTGGCGGCAACGCTGATAGGATTGAATTATTTCTCGAGGCAGACAGGTTCGATACGCAGCCGCTTATGAACCAACTGAAGACGAAACTACCTTCCTATATGGTGCCGCGGCAGATCCGAGTTCTGCGCCGATTCCCACTAAATCCAAATGGTAAGTACGATCGCCGGGCGCTGGAAACGATGCTTTCGCACGATTAACGCGAAGCGCCGATATAGCGCTGACCGGAGGGTAATGGTGGACCTGGCGGCCCTCGAGGCGGAAGAAATCACGGTTCTGGCCGCTCCGCTATGTCGCAGAGCAGGGCTGTTTTGGGGCCCTGAAGCGAGCCTAATACAGTCGTGACCAGCGTTTAAATTGTTGTTCCAACCTTTTGTTCAGCAAGTCCGCCAGGAGCTATAAGCCCGTTTGCGTTAAGAATTTCGCTGTGTCCGACGCCATGATCGTAGTAAAGTGTCCGCCATGTCCGAGCGGCTGCTACCCGGTTTAGGAAACAGGATCCTGCAGATCCTGGCCCGGATTGCGCCCGGCGCGATGACGGCGCGGGTTCGACTTAATCGCTGGCGAGGCGTGCATATTGGCAAAGATGTTTGGATTGGCTATGATGCGATTATCGAAACCTCGCATCCGCATCTCGTTACGATCCGCGACCGCGCTGCCATTGGCATCAGGGCCACGATCATTGCCCACAATCGGGAACAACGAGGCGTGGTCATTGAAGAAGATGCCGCGCTGGGGCCGGGGGTCATCGTTTTGCCTAATGTGACTATCGGCCGCGGAGCAATTGTGACCGCCGGGAGCGTCGTTACGAAATCGGTCCCTCCCGGGACAATGGTGCAGGGCAATCCGGCCCAGCCCATAGCCAGGGTGGAAGTCCCTTTCGGATTAGATGTCTCGGTCAAAGAATTCGCCAAAGGGCTTCGATCGGTTGCGCCCAGATCTTCCCAGAACGCGCCAACTGAAGACGCCGGGTAGCGTTTTGGGTGAAGCCGCTGCGTTCAAAAGTGACTAGTTACACCAGCGGAACGGCTGACCGCATCAACGGACTTTGGTCACATCAAAAAGACCGATGCAGTGATTCTCTCAATAGTTACTGCCGCAAAGTCGGGGCGGTAGCGCGCGATGCGGATTCTCGCGCAAACAGTGTTATTCGGGGGTGAGCTCCCCGGCCTTTTCGCTCAGATGTCCCCGATCATTGCCGCTTGTTATGTTAATCCTCGATGATTGACGTGAGTTATCTCGAGGACTGGGCATGGGAAACCGAGTACCTGGCCCAAGTGTCCACTTTTATTCCGGGCATAAACGCGATTGCGATTCATTGGAAATCGGAAACGCTTTTCCATCGCTGGTTTCCGAGGCTGCGCTCAAAGTACGTTCTGGATAAGCTCATTATTCCAAAGGCTGTTAGCGAAGAAACCGCGCTTATCATTCTATCGGACGAATTATACCGCGTGCCGAAAGAAATCCGCGCCCTGGCTGTATTCAAGCAATATGTTTCAAATGAGGATACGACATCCATTCCCTTCCCACTGGGGGTGCGACGCGGATTTCCATCCTTGCCACCAAAACCAATTGCGGAACGGTCGATCGATGTAGGATTTGTAGGCAGAAACTATCCTCACCGGAAAACGTTTTTGGGGGAGTTAAGCAATCACGCTAAACTCAGGCGTTTCCGGCTACGGCTGACCTGTGAGATGCGGCTTTCGATTTCTGAGTATTCTCAATTTCTCAACGACACAAAAATATCGATCTGCCTCGGTGGGAATTCCAGCCCCGAAACGTTTCGATACTTTGAATCAACGAAGTTAGGCTGCATCGTGATCACGCCCCGCATGCCGGCGAATGCGCTTTACGCGTCCCATCCAGGTATTCAAATAGACGAGATAGACGATGTAGATCGGGTGGCAGCGGTACTGGAATCGGTTTTGCAAACTCCAGAAAGACACGAGGCTCTCCAGCAGCAGTCTCTTTCGGCCTGGCAAACGCGGTACTCGCCTCAATCGGTAGCTGCAATGATTAAGCGAACACTTGAGTCGAAGAAGAAGAAAAATCCTGGTTAGGTCAGTGTTCTCGGCATTTGCGGCTAAATTACTGTGGTAATGAGCCTCACAACCCGGCACATTTCTATTTGGCGCGAGGCCTTTTCAGGACGCGAAAAGGTTCCTTCAGAGCTAGAATCATTTATAGTTTAAAAACTCGGTAGATGCTGCAGGGGCTGCACATTGATTACAAACCGCGGAAACATCTCTTTACCGCCAATTTTAACTTGCGCAAAGAATCGAACAAGGCCCGGCTTGCTCGATCGAAAATAGAACGGCAACTCTGGTCCACCCCGGAGATCTGCTGATTCGATCAAAGGGCCGACGGGGTGTATGTGGAGCACGGTGGCGAAATCATCGCAGAAGCCGACGAAATGGCCGAATGCGCCCATGACCACTTCTAATTTGTTGAATGGCTGGCCGTCTGGGGCGGTCACATGCAACATGCCCGGCACAGTTTCCTTTTCGTGAATTAGCGACTTAGCAAATGTTAAATCGAATTTGTAGCCGTCAATTTCAGCGTGAGGATTCTCCGCTTCCTGCGGTGCGAGCGCACCTTGTTTGGGGGTGGTGGAAGGAATGTCAGCCACTGAATATTGCTGCACATGTGTCAGGACAGGTTTTAGGTCTGCCCATACACGGTATGTGCCGGGCCGGGCAGGGGTAAAGCTAAACGAGTACTCTCCTTCACCCACCTGTTCCGGATGTTCATGATGATAGTCGGTTTCGCTCAAGTCGCTGATTAACAAATGAATCTTGCGGGTGTGAGTTTCTTCCAAGTCATCAAGCCGAACTGGTCGACCGTCGTGGTTGAAAAGCAGGCGAATGCGCAAATCTGTCTTTTTCCCGACTTCCAACGGCGCTTTCGTGACTAGCTCTGCCCGAATTATCGGAGTTTGAGTAAGTTGCGGTTGCGTGACGTAGATGGGTTCCAATGGCATGCCGCAGATCGGGCAATTACCGGGAGCAGGCTCGATGAGCTCCTGATGCATCGAGCAAGACCAGAGCGGAGGCAGGATGTTTAAGGCTTCTTCTGGATACTGAGCTTTAATTGCTGCCCACGTTCTCCGCGCCTCAGTCGCTGCCGTAGAAGCTGCCGGATTACCACTCGAGTTTGTTTTCAAATCATCAATGCTCTTTCGTAACTCTTTCAATTTCTCTTCAACCCGACGCCGACGCTCGCCGAAGATCATGATCGACTGTTGGTCGAATTCATCGAGCTGCTCTGATATCGAAGATGCTATTTCACTGGCAGCCTCGGGCGCAGTGTTTTTCTGCAATATCGCAAGTTTGCGATCAACCTCGCCAGCCAATTGCGCTACAGTTTTAATTGACTGCGCTGCAATCGATTCAGAAAGACACAAATAGTTTAGAAGTAGGATGAACAGAGCACTAGTTTGACGAAGCAACCGGAGGTGGTTTATGATCATTGGTGGTGAAAACTTTGCTCTTTGGTGCTGCGTTTGGTCTCTACCTTGTCGTGTTCGCAGGACCCGTTTGTGCATGCGACAACAGCGACGATACCGATTTTCCGAAATCCGTCGCCCTGGCAAAAAAGACAAACCGGCCCTTGCTCTTAGCATTTCTCGGAACCGATTGGAGCATCTCCAGCTTGAAACTGGACCGTGAGGTTTTCGATCAAGCCGAATTTGCCGACGATTCCAAATATAACTATCTGCTGTGCAAGCTTCATTTCTATCAAACACAAGAACGCTCCCCTGAGATCGTGCGCCAGAATGACGATCTTGCAGTGCGATATCACATCGAGCAGTTTCCAACAGTTGTGGTGTTGAGCCCTGACGGTCGCGATCTCGGTCGACTCGGTTACATCCCCGGCGGAGTCGATAAATTTGCCGCAGCAGTGAACACGCTTTTGGTGAAATCGCGTTCTTCTTGGCCCTAGCGACAGCCGAAGCCTTCATCGGTAATTCAAGCGCATACCGCTAGCCATTTATGCTCTCGGGACGACGGGCGATGGCAGGAATGTAATCAATTTCTTCCGCGCCGGCAGAGGTGCCTTATACATTTATTGTCATTGCTGAGCAAATAGAGAAGGTGAACCTCGATTTAATGGCTTTGCGATGTCGAAGGGAACATTCGCACTGCCGAGACGGTTCGCAACCGAACGCCTCCTGCATGTCGCCGGACCACGCCCACGGGCCAGTTGTGGCTACTACGGTAATTCCGAAAGACAATAGACGCAATTTTTATCGCGCTGACGGCTTCGAAATTCCGGAAGGGTCACCACGCCCCGCGCCGATGACGGTCAGACTCCTAGGCGCTCAGCATCAGCCGTCGTAAGCCTTTCGGCGGCGCGCCTTCTAGCACAAAACTGCTCTTGCTGCTGCGGAAGGGGGGAAACCGCCTTTCGCGCCGCACTAGCAGAGGGCATCTTTTCCAAGCCCACTCACTAGCTTGTCGGGCGTGCCGTTGCTTCAATCAGCGCGCGCCGCACGCGCGCGAGCTCGTCGGGGGAAGATTATCAGGTTTGTCTCTTAGAACGGCAAACCCGGAAGCTGTCGTGCCCGTCGATACCGAGTAAAGGCAGATCAACCGTATTCGATTACTGGACAAAGGTTCCAGCAGCAACAGATGACATCGCTGCTGCAGGTTCGCGAATATCAGTTCGTCGAGGTTACAGGCGACTCAGAAGGCGCGACGCTCGGGGGCAACGACAGCCGGCGGAACTTCCGTTTCCTGCCGCGAATTGGATTCCGTCTCGGTGTCGGCGTGGGCGTTGCCGTAGCTACCGGTGTGCTGCTGGGCTGGGTGATTGCTGTTACCGTAGCCGACGGCGTGGCGGCTGGAGTCGGCGAAGTCGTCACAAGCGGCACTGATGAAGCTGGTGTAGGAGTTGGCAGTGGAGCCGGGGTTACGACGATAGTCGGCGTGGGTGACGGCGAAGCGGTAGGTTCAACAATTGGCATCGAGCTGGAAGTAAGCGCACTGTTTATCGCCTTGAAGCTGACACTAAGCGGGGTTCCAGCTACGCCCTTGCCTTCATTTTCACTGTAGGGGATGGCCGTGAGGGTATGTGCACCCACAGCCGGCTTCCATCTGTAGATTGGCCCCCCGTTTTTATTTCCGCCCGCTAAGTAAGGTCGGTAATTCTCTGTTCGAAGAAAAGCGCCATCCAATTTGAAAACTACGCTCGCGACGCCTGAGACGGGCTCAGCGCGCACACTTAAACTGTTTTTGAGGTCGTAAACCGTACCATTACTGAAAGCACCTACAGAGGAGCCGGTGGGTGCAGTAACAAGCGTCATACCGGCTAATGCGGGAGCG
>Ga0066684_10000917_pt1 | contig 11107 bp, 12 predicted proteins | sample GraSoiAngelo_133_FD_62301 | JGI IMG/M metagenome (GOLD analysis project Ga0066684, IMG submission 62301) | Grasslands soil microbial communities from the Angelo Coastal Reserve, California, USA - 14_0929_05_20cm | ecosystem: Environmental > Terrestrial > Soil > Grasslands | place: USA... | reverse complement strand
ACACGCGGTTCGCCGCGAGGTCCCAATCCCAGAGGCCGTCGTTCGCGCCGCGCTCGGCGAGCGCGTAGCGCTCTTCGCTTCTCTGCAACGCGCGCTCCGCCCGCTGCCGCTCGCTGATGTCGAGCAGCAATCCCGTGATGGCCGGTTTGCCGTCGAGCTCGGTGCGTGCTCCTTGCACTTCCACGACGACGGGCGATCCGTCCTTCCGCCGCCCGCGGAACGTGTAGTGCATGCTGCGGATTTCGCCGGCGATGCGCTTGCGGATGTTCTCGCGCACCAGCGGCCAGTCGGCCGGATCGGTGAGCTGCTCCACGCCGATGCCGCGCGCCACCTCCTCGCGCGAGTAGCCGAAGATCTCGCAGAACTTCGGGTTGGCGTACGCGACGCGGCCGTCCTGGATGACGTAGATACCGGCAATCGATTGCTCGACGACGGCGCGGAAGCTGTCCTCCGCGGGCCTCAGCGGCTGCTCGCGTCCCGACACCGGTCCTGCCTGTCGCGACCCATCCATCCTCACTCGTCCGTCCCTCGAAGTGTGTGGCATCGGTCCAGGGAAAGCAAAGCAGCATGGTAGAAGCCGTTCACCATGCACTCCTGGGTCCGCGAGCTGCTCTCCTTCAGCCTGCTGTCCCTGTCGGCGGTCTTCTTCGTCGTCGATCCGATGGGCGTCGTGCCGGTGTTCGTGGCCATGACGCAGCGAGACTCCCAGGAAAAGCGCGAGCAGATGGCGCGGCGAGCGGCCCTGACGGCCTTCCTGATCCTGACGGTGTTCGCCGTCGCGGGGACGGTGATCTTCCGCCTGCTCGGCGTGACGCTCGGCGCATTCAAGGTGGCCGGCGGAATCCTGCTTCTGCTCACGTCGATCGAGATGCTTCGGGCGCAGCAGGCGCGCACGCGCATCATTCCCGAAGAGCAGCAGGAAGGCGCCGAGAAGGACGACGTGGCGATCTTCCCTCTGGCGATTCCTCTGCTCGCCGGACCCGGCGCCATCGCGACGGTGACCGCGTTGATGGGCCGCGCCGGGCGAACGCTGTTCATGGTGCCGGTCGTCCTCTCGATCGCCATCACCTGCGCGGCGAGCTATGCGATGCTGCGGGCGGCATCGCAGATTTCGCGGCTCTTGGGTGTGACGGGGCTCAACGTGATGAACCGCGTCATCGGACTGATCATCGGCGCGATCGCTGTGCAGTTCGTCTTCGACGGGCTGAAGGACACCTTCCCGAGGCTGTTTGTGTGAGAGCGCTGCTGCTCGCGCTCCTGTGTACGGGCTGCGCGCTGCCGGTCGTCAGCGCCGGCACGTTCCTGCCGGCGGGCGATCTGCAGAAGGGCCAGGTTCACGCGAGCCTCTCGATGGAAGCAGGACGCGTCCTCGCGGGCCCGAGCGACGTTCCCGGCAACACGGCCGGACCGGACACGAGCAAGTGGGAAGTCCTCACCTGGGTGGCATCCGATGCGTCGATTCGATGGCAGGTGCTCTACCATCTTGCGATCGAGGCGCAGCTCAAGCTCACCAATCCAATCCAGCCGTTCACGCCCGCGCTGGTCGGCGGAGCGCTCGGAGCGCGGCTGCGCCTCTACGATTTGCAGCGCGGCGAGGGACTCGCGTTCGAGATCGGCACGCGGTTCGTCGGCATCGGCGTGGAACAGGAGCTGGTCCGGACGCAGGACGGCCGCACCCAGACGGATCGATGGAACTACCGTGCGTTTGGCGTGGAGATGCCGTTCATCGTCACGTATCGCGTGTCGCCGCAGCTCGCGCTGACCGGCTCTCCATTCCTGAGGGCGTACTGGATCCGAGCGTGGCACGAGGCCTTCCAGCCCGACGGCACCGAGTCGCTCACACGCCTCAACTGGACGCCGGTGCTGGCAGCGGGGCTGGGCGCCTCCATGGCGATGGATTTCGGCATCGTGGAGGTGGCACCCAGTTGCGCGCTAGAGCTCGCGACGCGCGCGGGACCGACGGCGCGGACCAAGCTGCTCGTCGAACCGGGCGTCTCGGTAGGCGTCCGCTTCTAGCGTGCGCGTGCGCAGCGGTGCTTTTTCACGGGAGCTTTGGGATGCACTCTGGATGACAGTGCTGGCGGCCGTGCTCGAGTGGGCGATCTTCCTGCTGCTGTTCCCCGTGCTGCTGCTGCATCCGCGCGTGCGGCAGGGGATCCGGCGGCGTCTCGGGCTCTATCAGAGAGACCTTTTCCGCGGCCCCGGACCGCGTGTCTGGCTGCACGGCGCGTCGGCCGGCGACGTGCTCGGACTGGTCCCCATCGTGCGCGAGCTCAAGAAGCTGCGCCCCGATGCGCGCGTCCTCGTCTCCGCGATCACCGACTCGGGGGCGTCGATGGCCGAGCAGCGGCTCATCGCCTCCGGTCTCGCGGACGCCGTGACGTTCCTCCCCTATGATCTGCCCGGCGCCTGCAGGCGCGCCATCGCGGCGCTCCATCCCGACGTGCTGGTCCTCGAGTACACCGAGCTCTGGCCTCAGCTCATCCGCGCCGCCTCGCGCGCTGGCGTGCGGCTCGCGATGACCAACGGGCGCATTGCCCCGGAGAACCTGACGCGGTACCGCGTGCTGTTCGCCGTCGCGGGGAATCTGCTGCAGCGCTTCGATGTGCTCATGATGCGCGCCGACGAAGAGGCCGAGCGCGCGCTGCAGCTCGGCGCGCCGCGGGATCGTCTGCACGTGACGGGGAACACGAAGTTCGACGCGCTCGCGGTCAGCGTTCCGGACGGTGAGGATCGGGGGCTGCGCGACGCGATCGCGCTGCGACACGAGCGTTTGTGGGTGTGCGGTTCCACGCACGAGGGCGAGGAGGGGCCGCTCCTCGACGTGTACGCGACGCTGCGGCGCGAGCTCGCCGACCTGCGACTGGTGCTTGCGCCCAGGTACGTCGAACGCTCGGCCCGCGTGCTGGCGCTGGCGCGCGAGCGCGGGCTTCCGTCGCGCCTTCGTTCCGAGCCCGGGGGCAACGAGGCGGTGGTGGTGCTCGACACGATCGGCGAGCTGGTCCGCGTGTACCAGCTCGCCACGGTCGTGTTTGTCGGAGGAAGCTTCACCCGGCGCGGCGGTCAAAACATCCTCGAGCCAGCGGCGTGCGGTAAGCCGGTCCTGTTCGGGCCGCGCATGGAGAACTTCCAGGATAGCGTGCAGGTCCTCGTCGGCCGCGGCGGGTTGCAGGTGCGCGACCCGGCCGCGCTTTTGCGCATCTTGCGCGACTTGCTGGGTCGCCCCGAAGAGCTGCGTACCTTGGGTCAACTCGCGAGAGAAGCCGTGTCAGCCGTGCGCGGTGCGAGCGCCCGCGATGCGCGCCTCATCGCCGACCTCGTTCCGGAGGCGGCTTGACGACGTTCTGGTGGCGCCGCGACGAGCCGCCCTGGGCCGAGGCGGCGCTTTGGCCGCTAACGCTCGCCTCGTTCGGCTATCGCGCCGGCGCCGCGCTGGCGCGCAACAGCGCGCGACCGATCCGCGCCGGGGCCCCGCTCATTTCCATCGGCAACATCGTGGTCGGCGGGGCGGGGAAGACGCCCGTTGCGCTCTCGCTCGCTCTGGAGCTGCTCAAACGAGGGAAGCAGCCGGCCGTGCTCAGCCGCGGGTATGGGCGGCGTGCCCGCGTCGCCATCGAGGTATCCGAGCAGACACCGTGCAGCCTCGCTGGCGACGAGCCCCTCCTGCTCAAGCGGCGCTGTCCGCGACTGCGCGTCCTGGTGGGACCGCGGCGAGCACTGCTCGCATCGCAGGCGGTAGCCCGCGGCGCCGACGTGCTGCTGCTAGACGACGGATTGCAGCATCACGAGCTCGAGCGCGATCTCGACGTCGTCGTGATGGATGCCTCGAATCCGCTCGGCAACGGACGCCTCCTGCCGCGCGGCCCGCTGCGCGAGCCTCTCGATGCGCTACGCCGCGTCCGCCGCGGTCTGCTCTGGCTGACGCGGTGCGATTTGCCGCGCGCGCCCGAGCTCCCTCGCCTGCCGCTCGCTGGACCAGTGGAGAGCGCGTTCGTCGCGCGCGAGGCGCAGCTCGCCGGAAGCGCCGTGTTCCTCTTCGCAGGCCTGGCGCATCCCGCCTCCTTCGAGGCGTTCGTCCGCGGCCTCGGCGCGCGCGTGGTCGGCGTGCGGTGGTTCCGCGATCACCATCCGTACTCCGCGCGCGAGCTCTCGCAGCTCCGGCGAGAAGCGGCGATCGCGGGTGCGGACGTGCTCGCGACCACGGAGAAGGACTTGATGCGGCTCAAGCCGGCCGATCTGACGGGACCGCCGGCAATCGTCGCCGTCGCGGTGGATCTGCGGATCGTCGGAGGTGAGCAGGCGTTACAGGCCGCGCTGGACGAGGTGCTCCGGTGAAGGGCCGCTGGGCGCGGTTCGTCTGCGCTCTGGGTGAGGCGATCGGCACTGCCGCGTGGTCCCTCGGGTTCAGACGACGCGTCGCGCTCGACGGCTTGCGCCGCGCGTTTCCCGACCGCCCTGAGACAGAGCTCCGCGCGATTGCACGCGCCGCGTATCGACAGCTGGGGCGCAGCCTGGCCGAGCTCGCCGTCTCCCGGCAGGTGACCGATGCCGAGCTCGATCGCCTGGTCCGGTTCGACGGATGGGACCGCTACGAGGCGGCTCGCGCACTCGGCCGGGGGGTCGTGGTCGCCGTGGCGCACTTCGGAAACTGGGAGCTGCTGGCCCGCGCCTGCGCGCGCCGAGGCGTGCCGCTCACCGCCATCACGCGCACGCTACGCGGTCGCCTCAACCAGCGGCTGCTCGCGGCGCGTCGCCAAGGCGGATTGCGCGAGCTACCGGACAAGGGATCGACACGCGCTGCCCTGCGGCTGCTTCGCCGCGGCGAGACGCTGGCAGTCATCGTCGACCAGAACATGCGCCCTTCGCGCGGAGTTTTCGTCGATTTCTTCGGAACGCCAGCGTGCACCACGCCCGCCGCCGCGGTGCTGGCGCTGCGTTCCGGCGCGCCGCTCATCGCCGCATTTCCGGTCCGCCAGGCGGATGGAACGCACCGCGTGCTCGTCGAGGGTCCCTTCTCTCCCCCGAAGGGCGCGCGCGGCCACTCCGCCGCCGTCGCGCTGACGCAGGAAATCACGCGCGCCGTCGAGCGGGTCGTGCGTGAGCATCCCGACCATTGGTTCTGGGTGCACCGCCGCTGGAAGACGCGCCCTGAAGGAGGACGAGCCTTGCCGGGCCGAGACAATCCGTGAGAGACACCGCGTCCATGCAGCCCAACGCCGAGCTGCGCGCGCTCGTCGATCGCTTTCCGGCCGCGCGGATCGCCGTCATCGGCGATCTGGTGGCCGACGAGTACCTGTACGGCGAGACCGATCGCATCAGCCGCGAGGCCCCGGTGCTCATCGTGCGCTACGAGTCGAGCGACCTGAAGCCGGGCTGCGGCGCGAATGCGGTCGCGAATCTCTGTGCGCTCGGCGCCAAAGTGGCGCCGATTGGCCTGGTCGGCGATGACGCCGTCGGCGAGCGGCTGCGCGATCTCCTCCGCCAGGCGGGAGCGGATGTCTCGGGCGTTCTCACCGCCCCCGGTTCGGCTACCGCCACGAAGACGCGCGTGCTCGCGGGTGGGAAGAACACCCGCCACCAGCAGATGCTGCGCATCGACCGCGATGGACCTGGAGCGCCGGCGCCCGCGTTGCTTCCGCGCCTTCTGCGCGCGCTCGAGAACGCCGCTCGCGAGGCGGACGTGCTCATGGTGTCCGATTACGGCGCGGGCCTCTTCTCGGTGCCCGTCGTCGAAGCAGTGCTGGCGCTCGCGCGAGCAGGCACGACGGTGTGCGCGGACTCGCGCTATGCGCTCGCACAGTACCGCGGTGTCACGGTCGCCAAACCGAACGAGGTCGAGCTGGAGCAGCTCGCGGGGCGGCCGCTGGGCGGCGACCTCGTCGCGGTCGCGGAAGCGGCGCGTGACCTGCTGCGGAGCTTGCGCGTCAAGTCGTTGCTCGTGACGCGCGGCCGGGAAGGAATGCTGCTGTTGCGCGAAGGCGCCGCCGCGGCGGTCCTCCCCGTGCACGGCTCGCCGACCGCCGTCGACGTCACAGGCGCGGGCGACACCGTCATGGCGGCGAATACTCTTGCGCTCGCCTGCGGCGCAAATCCGGTCGATGCGGCCCGTCTGGCGAACGTCGCGGCTGCGCTCGTCGTGCAGAAGCCGGGCACCGCGACGGTTGCGCGAGCGGAGTTGCGCGACGAGTTGCTCCGCACGCCGGTGGCCGAAGCGCAGCTCCTGGAGGATTCGCAGGAGCGCGCTCGCGGGAAGCGAGCTTGAGCAAGGTCGTGACACTCGCGCAGGCCGTCGCGGCGCGCGAAGCCGCCCGCGCCCAGGGTCGCGAGGTCGCCGTCGCGAACGGCGCGTTCGACCTGCTGCACGTCGGCCACGCGCGGTATCTGCACGGCGCGAAGGAGGTGACCCGCGGGGGGCTGCTGATCGTCGGCGTGAACAGCGACCGCAGCGTGCGCGCGATCAAGGGCCCCAAGCGGCCCGTCGTCCCCGAGGGCGAGCGTGCCGAGCTCGTCGCCGCGCTGGGCTGCGTCGACCTCGTCGTCCTGTTCGACGAACCCGACGCGACGGCGCTGCTCACCGCTCTGCGCCCGGATGTGCACGTCAAGGGCACGGATTACAGCCAGGAGTCGGTGCCCGAGCGCGACGTCGTCGCGCGCTTCGGCGGCCGCACCGCGATCGCCGGCGATGCCAAGGAGCATTCCACGACCGATGTCATTGCGCGGATCCGGGAGCTGTCGTGAAGCTCTCCGCCACGGTCGTGGCGCAGGACGAAGCGGAACGAATCTCTCCCTGCATCGAGTCCGTCCGGACATTCTGCGACGAAGTCCTGGTGGTGGACGGCGGCTCGCGCGATGCGACGAGCGAGATCGCCGCGCGTCTGGGTGCGCGCGTTCTGCGGCGCCCGTTCGACGACTTCGCCCGGCAGCACGAGTTTGCCCGCAGCGAAGCAAGTGGCGAATGGATCCTGTCGATCGATGCCGACGAGCGCGCCTCGCCCGAGCTCGCCGCGGCGGCGGGAGCGGCGCTCCGTGGGACCGCCAGCGCGTACGCGCTGCCGTTCAGGAATCATTTCCGGGGCGTGTGGCTGCGGCATGGAGGGCTGTGGCCCGACCGGCACGTGCGTCTGTTCCGCAAGGCTCGCTGCCGCTACGACCCCGATCGCCCCGTGCACGAGAAGCTGCTGGTCGACGGCGCGATCGGCCGGCTCGACGCATCGATCATCCACGAGACCTGGAGCTCGCTCGCGCAATGCCTTGCGAAGATGGAGCGCTACGGCGAGCGCGCCGCACACGTCCTCTTCACGCAGGGACGCCGGGTGGGCGCGTGGGAGATCGCCGTCCGGCCGCTGTGGCGGTTCGTGCGCGGGTATGTTCTCCGCGCCGGCTTCCTGGACGGTGCCGCGGGCGCCGCGGTCGCCTGGGCACGGGCCTACGAGGCGTACGTCCGATACGCCCGGCTGTGGGAGCTGTCGCGCTTCGAGGCGTCGCGCGGCGACGCGCTCCGGTGAGCCGTGGTATCAGGCGCCCCATGCCGATCGCGCAGGAGCTGAAGGAGATCCTCGCTTGCCCGAAGTGCAAGGGCGAGCTGGAGTTCCGCGACGCAAAGAACGAGATCGTCTGCCACCACTGCAAGCTCGTCTATCGCATCGAGGACGACATCCCGGTCATGCTCATCGACGAGGCCAGGCCGCTGGAGGCCTGATGGCGGGAGGCGGCCGCGTCCTCGTCGTGCAGCCGGCGTTCCTGGGCGACGTGGTGTTCACCTCGGCGCTGGTCGATTCGCTCGCGGAGCGGTTCGCGGAAGTCGACGTATGCGTGACGCCTCGCGCAAGCGACGTGGTGGAGGCGATGCCGCGCGCCGCGCAGGTGCAGGTGTTCGACAAGCGCGGTTCGGATGCTGGCATCGGCGGCCTGTGGCGCATGGCGCGGCGGTTGCGCGAGCGCCGCTATGATGTCGCTGTCCTGCCGCACGGGTCTCCCCGCAGCGCTCTCTTGGCCCTGGTCGCGCGAATTCCACGCCGCCTCGGCTTCCACGGCGCGCCGGGATCTCCGCTCTACACGGAGCGCGCCGCCGCGCCCCGCGGGACCTTTGTCGGGCGCGAGGCAGCGCTCGTGCGCGCCCTCGGCGCCGAGCCCCGGCCGATGCGGCTGGCGGCGCGGCCGGAGTGGCTGCGGATGGCGGACGAGCGGCTGCGCGGCGCAAGTTCCTTGGCGGCGCTCTGCATCGGGTCGGAATGGGAAACGAAGATCTGGCCAGCGCACCACTTCGCCGAGCTCGCGGATCGTCTCGCGGAGCGAGGTCTTACCCCGGTGCTGCTCGGAGGGCCGCGCGACAAGCCTCTCGCGGAAGCCGTGCAGGCGCGAGCCGGCGCGTTCTGCATCGACACGACCGGGAACCCGGTCCGCGAGGCGCTGGCGATCCTCGCGCGCAGCTCGCTCGTCGTCGGCGGCGATACCGGACTGGTGCACGCGGCGCGTGCCCTGGGCGTTCCAACCATCGCGCTGTTCGGCCCGAGCCCCACGACGGTGCACGAGCTGGGAACGCGTCAGCGCGTCGTTACGCTCGAGCTCGAGTGCTCGCCGTGCAGCGCGCACGGGCAGAAGCGATGCCCGCTCGGGCACCACCGCTGCATGCGGGACCTGTCCGCCGAGACGGTGCTGGCGCATTGCGAAGCGGTGCTCGCGTGATGAGCCAAGCGCAGCTCGACGCGCCTCCGGGTCTGTTGGCACGGCTGTTGGCGCGGCTCGCCGCGGTGACGTTTCCGCTGCGCGGCGCGTGCCCCCGGCCCGACGAGCTGCGGCGTGTGCTCGTCGTCCGGCCCGACGACCGCGTCGGCAATGCCCTCTTGACGGTGCCCCTGGCTGCCGCGCTGCGCGACGCGCTCCCCGCGGCGCGGATCGATTTGCTGCTCGCGCGCCGGCGAGCGGTGGTGGCCGAAGCGCTTCCCGGGATCCGCGTCGTTCCGTTCGAGAAGACCGATGCGTTCCGCCATCCGATTCGCTTCATCCGGTTGCTGAGGCGGTTGCGAGGCGAGGGATACGACGCGGTAATTGATGCGGCGCACTGGCACGCGTTCTCGCTGACGTCCGCGCTGCTCTCGCGGATCGCCGCGCGGCGCTGGCTGATCGGAGCGGAACGGGGCGCGGCCTTCCTCTACTCGCATGCGGAGCCTCCCCCTCGCGCGGACATCCCCGAGATCTCGGCGAAGCTCCTGCTTCTGCGCGGGCTCGGGCTCACGCCTCCGCAGCGTCCGCCCCTGCAGACCACCCTCGGGATCGAGCAGGAGACCTGGGCGGCGCAGACGACGCGCGACCTGGGCGTGTTCGCTGCCCTCAACCCGGGAGCTCGCAAGGAGGACCATCGCTGGCCGGCGGAGCGGTTCTCGCAGCTCGCTCGCGCGCTGCGAGACCGCGGCATCGCAGCGCTCATTACCTGGGGGCCCGGCGAGGAGCTTCTGGCGCGATCGGTCGTGGAAGGCGCCGCGGGCGCCGCCCGGCTGGCGCCCGCGACCGACCTCGCGCAGCTGGCCGCGCTTTTCCGGCGCGCGGCGCTGGTGGTCACCAACGACACGGGGCCGATGCACCTCGCCGTCGCGTGCGGCGCGAAGGTCGTCGCGCTGCTCCACGCGCCCGAGGGCGCGCGCTGGACGCATCCAGGTCCCCGCTTCGTGGCGCTGGTCGCTCCCTCCGTCTCCGAGGTGGTCGCCGCCGCCGGCCGTCTCCTTGACAGAGAGGAGATCGCGTTCGAACCTGCCCGCGGATGACAAGCGCGGAGACGGCGTGATCCGCTCGATGACCGGATTCGGCGCCGGACGCGCTCAGGCAGGCGCCGAGATCGTCGCCGCGGAGATCCGGTCGGTGAACGGGAAGTTCTGCGAGGTCCGCGCGCATCTGCCGCGCGGCTTGGCAGGCCTCGATCAGGTCGTCGGCAAGATCGTCAAGGCGCGCGTCGCACGTGGCGTCGTCGACGTGACGGTCCGGCGCGAAGGCGCTGACGGAGCCCGCACCGCCACGGCCACGGTCGATCTGCCGCTCGCCGCCGCGTACACGAAAGCGATGCGGGAGCTGCGCGAGGAGCTGGGGCTCGCGGGCGATGTGACCGTGCACGACCTCGTCGGGCTCGAAGGCGTGCTCGTTTTGACCGAACCGCCGCCGGACATCGGGCCCGCCGCGGATGCGCTCGAGCGCGCGATCGCCACGGCGCTGGACGCGCTCGGGGAGATGCGCCGCCGCGAGGGCGAAGCGCTCGCGCGCGACCTCTCGGCGCGCCTCTCGGCCGTGGAGAAAGGCGCCGCGGCGATCCGGGCGGCCGCGCCTCAGTCGATCGACGCGTACCGTGAAAGGCTCGCCGCGCGCGTCGCCGAGCTGTCGCGCGGCGTCCCCGTCGATCCCGCGCGACTCGCACAGGAAGTGGCATTCTTCGCGGACCGCGTCGACGTCGCGGAAGAGCTGACGCGCCTCGGCAGCCATCTCGCCCAGATGCGCGCCCTGGTCGCCGGCGACGCGCCCGCCGGTCGCCGGCTGGAGTTCCTCGTCCAGGAACTGAATCGGGAGGTGAACACCATCGGGTCCAAGTCGCAGCACGCCGGCATCGCGGCGCAGGTCGTGGAGCTCAAGGCCGAGGTCGAGCGGATTCGCGAGCAGGTGGCGAACGTCGAATGAGAGCGACCCTCCTCATCCTCAGCGCTCCTTCGGGAACCGGGAAGACGACGCTTGCGCGCCGGCTGGTTGCCGCGCATCCGGGGGCGATCTTCTCCGTCAGCTACACGACGCGCGCGGCGCGCGCCGGCGAGCGCGACGGCGTCGACTACCACTTCATCGACGATGCTCGTTTCGACGCCATGATCCAGAACGGCGAGTTCGTGGAGTGGGCGCCCGTCCATGGCCACCGGTATGGCACGCCGCGCGCGGTGATCCTCGAGGCGCAGCGGCGCAACGCACTGGTCGTCTTCGACATCGACGTGCAGGGCGGCAGCGCGATCAAGCGCCAATACCCGGAGGCGCTGCGCGCGCTCGTCCTGCCGCCGTCTCTCGGCGAGCTGGAACGGCGGTTGCGCGCGCGCTCGACGGACGATGACACCACCATCCGGCGCCGCCTGCACGCCGCGCG
>Ga0066684_10000910_pt1 | contig 11126 bp, 9 predicted proteins | sample GraSoiAngelo_133_FD_62301 | JGI IMG/M metagenome (GOLD analysis project Ga0066684, IMG submission 62301) | Grasslands soil microbial communities from the Angelo Coastal Reserve, California, USA - 14_0929_05_20cm | ecosystem: Environmental > Terrestrial > Soil > Grasslands | place: USA... | reverse complement strand
TTGTATAGTTTGATTGTCACCGTCATCGGTTGCTTGTCGCGCAAAATATCGAACTTGACCGAATCACCCTTGAACTTCCTCTCGACCACTTCCTCGAACTGCGCGTGCTCGCCTTCCAGTTCGACATTCGCATCGCTTGCGATGGGATGCCCGTCGATTGCAAGGAGGACGTCACCCTGTCGCAGAATACCGTCTGACGGCCCCGCTGCGACGACAGAACTGACGAGCACGCCGCGATCCTCATCCGTTAATCCAAGAAACTTTCTTTGGGCGGGATTCTGCAATTTCGCATACGTGATCGCGAGATCGGGGTATTCGTCGTAGTGCCCGTTGCTGATGTCTTTCAAAAACCGATTGATCACTGGTGTCGGAATCATGTAGGCCACACCTTGGGCGACGTCGCCGCTGTAACCCTGGAACGCAACGCCAACCACTTTGCCGTCCTCCATCACTGGGCCCCCGCTGTTGCCCGGGTTGATCTGTGCGCTGATCTGGATCGCCAGATGCTGGTCAATAGAGGAATGGGTATAGAGTTGAAAATCAACTCGTGACACGATCCCAGTCGTGACTGACATGCGTTCACCGCCAATTGGGTAACCGTAGGCCGACACGGTCGATTCCAGCGCAGGAATGCTGCCAAATTTTAGCGGGATCATATTTTTGAAAAAATCTGGAGCCGGCACGGTGATGGTCGCTAGATCGCAATCGTTCGCGACGAATTGCACTGTGGCCGGATATTTGTTGGGGTCGCCGTCGCGTTCCACGGTGAGATACCGGCTGTTGGCGACCACATGCGCGTTTGTCAGAATGCGATTGCCAGTTATCACAAACCCGGCACCGACGCCGCGCTGGAGCCCTCCTACATTCCACGGCGCCCTGTAATCAGGTTCCACCGCCGTGGCTGTGATTCGGACAAGACTTTTCTGGACCGGTCCGTTTGGCTTTGGCGGCGCAATCGGAACGGGAACCGGCACTACTGCCTGCCCCGGAGGAGTGGATCTCGATGCCTCTGGCTGCTGCCCCGGAACCTCCTGCCCAACAGGAGGTGGCGCTGGCGTGTCTTCCTGCGCGCGCGAAATTGGCGCAAACAAAAAGCCAAGGCAAACAATAACAACAAGACGCTTCATGCGCGGAAAGGCTCGAAACTTAAACAATGTAATCGAAAATCAAGATTCGGATTTGAATTTGCAATCGGCTTTGTCGCACACAATGACACGCCGCATGCTTCGTGCGTTCAAAACTGACGTAGCCGCAATTTCGCATCACTGCAACGGAATCGCCACACCGAAGATTTGCGCTGAAGGCCACGACTGCGTTTGAGGCAACCGGCGCCTTGCTCAGGCTACCTCGTCCAGAACAGTTTGTAGCTTGTGAAGGTCCACTGGCTTAACGAGATGAGAATCGAATCCCGCTTCGTTCGAGCGGCGGATGTCTTCCTCGGTGCCGAAGCCAGTAATTGCGATTGCCTTGATGGGCAGCTTTCGCTTGGCCTGCGAGACCACTTCGTAACCGTTTCCATCCGGAAGTCCGATGTCGCACAAGAGCACATCGATGTTTCCCGGGGCCAGTAGCTCCAGCGCACCTTGTTTGTTATTCGCAGTTAAAACTTCATGTCCGAAATGGGTGAGCAGGCGCGACAACGTGCGTTGCGTGTCCCGGTGGTCTTCCACGAGCAAGATGCGTAAACGCTTTCGCGGATGCCGGGGAGCGCGAGAACGAAGATCGGTTTGTCCGACACCTTCTGGCAGCGTGTTAAGCGTCACCTTGAAAGTGGCGCCGAAACTCCGGCCACGGCTCTCCGCCTCAATTGTGCCATGGTGAAGATCAATCAAATGCTTCGAAATCGCGAGGCCCAAGCCAAGCCCGCCAAACTGCCTGGTCACAGAAGCATCAGCCTGCTGAAACGGCACGAACAGCGAATCCAGCCGGTCGGGTTCAATTCCAATGCCGTTGTCAGTAATGTCAAAATGGAATCGGCCGCGCTCGCAGTTGTAGGTGCGGATGGCGATCTGTCCCCCCGATGGCGTGAATTTCACCGCGTTGTTGATCAAGTTCCAAAATACTTGCTGAAGCCGAATGCACTCAGCCCAAATGCAATATTCTTTCGCGTGCAATTTGGTCGAGAGCTTCAATTTCTTCGCCGCGATGGCGGAACTTGCGGTTTCAATTGCGTTGCGAATAATCGAGTGCGCGTCGCAACTTTCCAGCTCAAGGTGAAGCTTGCCGCGCGTAACCCGGGTGAGATCGAGAAGATCGTCAATCAACCGTGCCTGCAATTGCACGTTGCGTCTTATGATTTGTATATCTTCTACAAACTCCGACGGAAGTTTTGCCGCGTTGTCTTCCAGGTAGGTCGCTGCTGCCAGGGCAGGTGTCAGCGGGGTGCGCAGTTCGTGGCTGAGCGCTGCGAGAAAGTCGTCCTTAGCCTTGCCTGCTTTTTCAGCCGCGATTTTTTCCGCTTCGAATTCTCGGCTGCGAATCTGATTGGTGATGTCGCGCGTGACCTTGGAATATCCTCGAATGTTGCCGCTGGTGTCCCGCAGCGCCGTTAACACCACTTCAGCTTCAAAAGTGGATCCATCTTTGCGGATCCGCACCCCCTGATCGCGAATGTGTCCGCGCTCCGCCGCTTCGCGCAAATTGCGCTGCGGCTTGCCCGCACCGACGTCCTCCGCCGTATAGAAGCAGGCAAAATTCTTGCCGATGATTTCGTCCCCCCTGTAGCCTTTGATCTTCTGTGCGCCCTTGTTCCACGTCACCACATTCCCGCTCGCATCAAGCATGTAGATCGCGTATTCTTCGACACTATCCACCAGAATGTGGAACTGTTCGGCTGCGTCGGGCAATGTGGACTCAGTGGGTTGACGCTCAGCCATCGAAAAAATGCGGTTTGCATGGGATTCGGAGCACTGCTGCCCTTTGGTTCCTCGGCGACGCAATTTAGATCAAAAAAATGAAAAATTGGGCCTGATCGGCGGTCAAAGATTCGCGCGATCAAGAATCGATTTGAGCACTTTTTCTGCTTCAAAAAATTCGCGGGCAAGTTGGTAAGCAGCCCGGGAATGTTTAGTGTAATCGGCGTTGATTCTTTTCACAGCTTCAGCGATTTCCCCGAGCGATCGAAAGGATAAAAGACCTGCTTTTCCGCCATAAATTTTGGTGAAGCCAGTTTCCTGCATGATGACTGGCCGTCCTGCCGCGAGATAACAGGCGCTCCGGTCGCTGAACCAGCCGGTGTTGAGCCGGACGTACTGGTCCTTGGCCACGGTGAACTCGCCTTTGGAGCGTTGGATGTAATCGCGGTAGAGCCAGTAATCGACGCTCATTTGCAGCGGACAGCGCAGGCGCCAGCCGTTTTCCTCAAATTTTCTGCGGGTCGCGGCCTGGTCGATGTTTGTCGCAAGTTCAAATGTTTCACCTGCTTTTTTTGGCGCGGCGATGAACCGAAGAAATTCGCGCGACTTGCTCCAAAGGTATTTCTGTCCACGCCACGAAATATCTTTCAACCCGCTCGTGGACCAATTTGCCACTGAGGTAAAGACTGCGGCACCCGAATGAGATCGCTTCGTCTTCCACAGGTCTGTCACCACCGGTTGCCGCGTGGAGAGCCATTTGAATCCGTGCATCGGCACCGGAAAACCTTTCGTCCCGACGTTTTCGCCGAATGTAAAAAGAGCGCGATGCCGCCGGAGATATTCGATTGTCGATTTTACTCCCTTATCGATCTTGATTTGCTCGACGCCAGGATCGCTCTCGACGTAAAGAATGCGATCGGAAACAAGTAAATCGTCATTGAATTCCTGGGTGCCGCAAACGTTCAGGATCGCATCAGCCTCGCGATAAAGTTGCCGAATTTTCTTTAATGACAGACCGGCAGTTGGATTGCCTGGGAAATAGCGCGCGCAAAACGCCCACCGATTTTCGAAATCAAACTCGCCCGCTAAACGGTCAAGAACTTTCGCAGCGTAATCGAACTCATCGGTGACTTCGAAAGTCTCCGGATTGTACGGAAGCCGCGCGGAGTCTTCAACGTAGTAAACGTCATGATGCAGGCGCTGCAGTCCCACGATGTAATGAATGTGCTGCCAGATCACGCCGGCGATGGGCATCGAACCCATGAAGCCCATCACGACGATGCGTTTGCGTTTCATTCGGAAGAAAACGCCGAACGCCGAACGTCCAACGCCCAACATCGAACGAAGAAAATTCGGCGTTGGGCGTTGGGCGTTGGGTGTTGGGCATTAGGGCGAATCACGTTTGGAACTTTCTAACTACAATCGCCGGATTTCCGGCGACGACGGAGTTTGGTTCAACGCTTTTAGTGACCACAGAGCCTGCGGCTACAACCGAGTTTTCACCAATCGTCACTCCTTTTAAGATCACTGCATTCATGCCGATCCAGACGTTGTCGCCGATTTTCACCGGAGCGGTTTTTAGTTTGGGGCGGGCCGGGCGGTTTTTGAAATAGGGAGCGAGAGCTTGCGCGTCGATCAGCCGTTGCGCAGGCTCGAGCGGATGAAAGTCGGAGTCGGCGATACCGACGTTCCATGAAACGAGACAATGCGATCCGATCTCGATCTTTTCTTCCGCCATAATGAGCGCGCCATTGAGCAGGGTGAACTCGCCAATGGTGCAATGGCCATTCTCGCCGATCGCAAATGAACAGCCTGCGTAACATGAAACGTGCTTGCCGATAATTACGGCGTGCGGTTTTTTGCTCCGAAGCTTTCGGAAGATTTGCGCGGTCTCGCAATAAAATCCTTCGCCAAACTCAACATTCTCCGGAATTGGCTCTGGCCACCAATCGCCTTCGACGTGTCGATCTTTTTTAATGTTGCTCATATTCTCATTAGCGTGTCATTCTGAGCGAAGCGAAGAATCTCAGGTTAGTTCTTTTCGCAACTACAGTGACAAATCAGAGATGTTGCGCTTCGCTCAAGATGACAGGAAGAGGTGGTCAAGTGGGGAATTTTCCTGATGCATAAAGTTTCGCGTAAACACCACCGCGCGCGATCAGTTCCGGACCAGGGCCTTGTTCTATGATCCGTCCGTGATCGAGCACGATGATTTGATCGAGGTTGTGAATTGTTGCCAGACGATGTGTTGCGATCAACGTCGTCCGGCCGCGCATCAATTCTTTGATCGTTTCCATAATCGCAGACTCGGTGGCCGGATCGAGCGCAGAAGTTGGTTCGTCAAGCAACAGGATGGGCGCGTTTTTCAGAAATGCGCGCGCAATTCCAATGCGCTGCCGTTGACCGACGCTCAGATGTCCGCCCCTTTCGCCGACGAGGCTGTTGTATTCCTGAGGCATCTCCCGAATAAACTCGTCTGCCTGCGCCCGACGCGCTGCCTCAATGATTTCTTCCTCGGTCGCATCCGGCCGGCCATAGGCAATATTTTCGCGAACGGTAGTCGAGAAAAGCAACGTGTCCTGAAGCACGATCGCGATCTGTGCCCGCAAAGTTTTCTTTGTGATCTGGCGAATATCGCGACCATCAAGTGTAATCGAGCCTGTTGTAGGATCGTAAAAACGCGGCACGAGACTAAGCAGTGTGCTCTTGCCTGCCCCGGTGCCGCCCGCCAGTCCAACGATTTGATTTGGTTCGATGCGCAGATCGATTTCCCGCAACACATATCGATCTGCGGCGTAGCCGAAGCTTACCGCTTGAAATCCTATCGCGCCTTGAGCGGATGAAATGGCAACCGCGCCCTGAGAATCAACGACGTCATCCTGCCGGTCCAGGATTTCGAAGCAACGTTTCGCGCCTGCAGTTGCGCCTTCCATCGCCCAAGCGGTGTAGGTGAGCGACTCCAGCGGTTGATAAAGCATTAGCAGATACGCGCTGAAAACCAGAAGCGAGCCGAGCGTGAGCGTACCGGCCAGAACATGCAGGGTGCCGATATAATACATCACTGCCGTGCCTACTACCATCAGCGTGCTGATCACCAGCGCGCTGTTCACGTTGGTCAAAGTCAGCCGCAAATTGGCTTGCAAGCTTTGGCGGGCTTGCTGCTGAAATTGCCGCACTTCGAACTCCTCGCGCCCGAACGCGTGCACCATCCGAATCGAGCTGAGGCCTTCCTGCGCCTGCGCGAGAACGGCGCTCTCGTGTTCTTGAATGGATGTCGATTCTCGGCGAATCCGATGCGCGAAGAGATAAATGGCGCCAACAACCAGGGGAACAATTCCAAGCGAGACTAGCGTAAGCTGCCAGTCCAATCGCAGCATGATGATGAAAGTTCCGATCAACGTGATGACCGACCCAAAGATGTTGGTGAATCCTTTGTTGTAGATTGTCTGAATCGATTGCGAGTCGTAGGCCACGCGAAAACTGGAATCACTTGAGCGCCGCGCGTCGTGGTATTTCAGCGAGAGTGATTGCAGATACGAATACAAATCGGTGCGTAACTTAAGCAGCGCTTGCAGCCCAATTTTCACGAACAGATAATTTGTGATCCAATTGATAATTCCCCAAAGAAACTGGATACCGATCAGCGCAGAACAGAGTAGGAGAACCCACATGCGCCAGTCGGGCCGTATCGCCGACCCTGCGCGCAGGAAATCGTCAACGATGATCTTGAACGGCCACGGCTTGAGCAGGTTCAGACCTACGCCCAAAAGCGACAAGCACAATCCGAAAATCGTTTGCCTTAGAAATGGACAGTAGTAGCGGAGAACGCGCCGGTAGATCGACATTTTGGAATTTCAGATTGCGGATTTTAGTTTTTGGACTGAACTAGGGCGAATTCATTCGACATTGAATCGAGAGATTCCTCCAACCTTCGCATAAAGCTACGGCTTGGCAGGCGCGTTCGATCGGAATGACAACATGCATCATCTTCTTGAAACTTGGTTCAACTGGGTATTGACCGGCGGCTATACCGGGATTGTCGTTTTGATGGCGATGGAGAGCTCGATCCTTCCGGTCCCGAGCGAAATCGTCATTCCGCCGGCTGCATTTTTGGCCGCGCAGGGAAAACTGAATCCTATTGGGGTGGTGTTGGCCGGGACATTGGGATCGTATTTAGGCTCTGCTGTCACTTACTGGGCATCGCGTTTTATTGGACGTCCGCTCGTCGTAAAGTACGGCCGTTTCGTGTTGCTCAGCGAAAAGAAACTGGAACAAGCCGAGCACTGGCTGGCCCGCTACGAGGCGGGCGGAGTTTTCTTTGCGCGGCTGCTTCCGGTCGTTCGCCATTTGATCTCGATCCCAGCGGGGATTGTTCGGATGAACTTCGGCGTGTTTAGTTTTGTCACCGTCGCTGGCTCCGCGCTCTGGTGCTCGATCTTGGCCTACCTCGGGGACAAAGCTTATCGCCTTGAGCCGGAGCTTTTGACAAGCCCGGAGGCACTCATGCGTTTTATTCATGGACAATCGCGTGGAATCCTGCTGGTGATCGCGTTCTTTGCCGCTCTTTACATGCTTAGCCTCCGGTTGATGAAGCCACGCTCCGGCGCATAAACCGCTGCGCCGGAAAATCTAAGTGCCAAAACTTCATTGCTTGCCAGACGGGCCAATTTGTTTTTTTGACTTTTCGTCATTCGGATTTGTTTCGACATTCGAAATTCGTGCTTCGGATTTTGCGACCCGACCGTCTCTCCCATCGTGGAGAGCCGCCGTGAGGAGGCAGACCGTGGTGAGGCCCAAGTCGTAAACATTTCTGTTTGAAAATTGAACAAAAGTGTCGCTCAGCGGTCAGTGGTAAAGTGAACAACGTATGAATAACTGCATCGGACTTATGGATGACATATTCGCAGTTCGGAATGGCACCGGAGCTGCTCATGGAAAAAACGGACACAAGATGAAACGAAATCAGCAAATTTTAAAGCGACGCACAAGGCTCTCGCTGGGCGATCTGATCCTGGCGGTCAGTTCCTGCACAAACAGCAACACGGAGACGGTAGCAGCAGTGGCGGATCTTCTCGCCAGCGGCAAGGTGCGTGTGCACGACAACGGGCGTTTCCTGCGTGCCCGCGTTTGCTAGGCTGGCGACGAAACGGTTTTCAACGCTCGCTCCGGTGATTTATTGCCGGAGCGATTTTCTTTCCGGTTAACGCCCCGCTTCAGCGAGGTGGTTGAACTTCGTGTTGTACCAGCGCGCTAAAGCACGGTGTTAATGAAACAAAAGCCTTTTCGCTGAAGCCGCTCGCTTTTATGTTTCGAGCGTGATTGACCGTTATTCCCGGCCGGAGATGAGCAAAATCTGGTCGGACGAACGCAAATTCCAGATTTGGCTGGACATCGAAATTCTCGCCTGCGAGGCAATGGCGGAGCTGTGCCAGATTCCGAAGGAGGACGCTGCTGAAATTCGGAAGCGCGCGCGCTTTTCAATTCCGAAAATCCTGGAAATCGAAAACCGAACGAACCACGACGTCATCGCTTTTCTGGAGAATGTGGCTGAGTCCGTCGGCCCGGCGTCGCGCTGGATTCATCAGGGGCTGACTTCATCAGATATTTTGGACACGACCCTCGCCGTCCAACTGAACGAGTCGTGCCAAATTCTCCTCGACGACCTGCAAGCACTATGCACGGCTATTGCTGGACAAGCGCGCCGGTTCAAAATGATGCCGATGATCGGGCGCAGTCACGGCGTGCACGCGGAGCCGATCACATTTGGATTAAAGCTGGCCCTCATGTATGACGAATTTGGGCGCGCGGAGGAGAGGCTGACACAAACGCGTGAGCGCATTCGCGTCGGCAAGATAAGCGGAGCGGTCGGCACGCACGCGCACATCGATCCGAAGATTGAGCGCGCGGTTTGCGAAAAGCTCGGACTAAAACCGGCAACACTCTCAACCCAGATCGTGCAGCGCGATCGTCATGCGGAATTCATGAGCACGCTCGCTGTGATGGCATCGAGCATCGATCGTTGGGCGACAGAATTTCGGCATCTCCAGCGCACTGAAGTTCTCGAGGTGGAAGAATTTTTTGGCGAAGGCCAGAAAGGCAGCTCCGCCATGCCGCACAAGCGCAATCCAATTACAAGCGAACGCTTGAGTGGTTTGGCACGCGTCATTCGCGGTAACGCAGTCGTCGCGTTGGAGAACGTGGCTCTCTGGCACGAGCGCGACATCAGTCACTCCAGCGCGGAGCGAATCATTCTGCCCGACTCGTGCATTCTGCTCGATTACATGCTCGCGAAATTGCGGCACATCGTCGAAAAATTGCAGGTCTATCCAGAGCGCATGGCGCAAAACCTCTCTCTGACAAAGGGCCAGTATTTCAGCCAATCGATCTTGCTCGCGCTTACACGCGCAGGCGCGGAGCGGAAGAACGCGTACGAAGCCGTGCAACGCGCGGCGATGAAAACTTGGAAAGGTGAGGGAACGTTCGCTGAAAACGCAAAGCGCGAACCGGAAATCACAGCGAAACTTTCACCCGAGGAAATCGATCGTCTTTGTTCGCTGGACATTCATTTCAAACATATCGATACGACCTTCAAAGCGCTGGGCCTGGAATAAGTCGGAATCCAGAATTTCCGCGCAACAGTTAGTTAAGTGGTTGGCGGTGGGTGTTGCTCATGGTCAGAAGGGAACGAATGTTTCCTTCAAGTATAAAATAATACCGAATATGATCATACTCCAGCCGATCAATCGCATTGGCTTCTTGCGAATTCTAGCGGCCATGTCCGAGGGAATCTTTCCTTCTCTCTCTAATCGATCGACGTGCTTGGCCCGATACATCTGGCGTATTCCCTCGTAGACGAAAACGACCAAAGCGACCAAGCCGATCACAAACCGCCCGATGGAAATATGGGATACCATCCAACTACAATTCGACGACAGTCTGTCTCGCATATTTCGTCGGTTATTTGGGAGCGAGTCGAGAAAGAACGAAAGCAAGAACCTCATTCGTACCGCAGCGCTTCGATGGGATCGAGGTTTGCTGCGCGATATGCTGGATAAAGACCGAAGCCGATCCCGATTGCAGAACAGACAAGCACGCCGGCGATTGCCCAGCCGTAAGGGAAAATGAGATCCATTTTGAGCCACGCCGCCAGCAGATCGCCCACGATGATTCCGAGGATGATGCCGAGCACACCGCCAGCTTCGGAAATGAAAACGGCCTCGGTCAAAAATTGCCGCAGAATGTCGCGGCTACGAGCACCGATCGATTTGCGGACGCCAATTTCCTTCGTTCGTTCGGTGACGCTCACCAGCATGATATTCATGATTCCGATTCCGGCCGCGACTAGCGCGATCAAACTGATGACGAACGCGCCTACGCGCACATATCCCGCCACGCTAACAAACGCGCTCTTGAGCGAGTCGTTGCTGTAAATCTCAAAATCGTTCGGCTGGTCTGGACGCAAGCCGCGCGCGATACGCATGGCGCCGATGCCGCGATCAAACGTGCGATTGTAAGTATCTGTCGTGAACGCTTGCGTCGCGACGTTCACGGTGCGTTTCGCTTCGCCGTAATCCTCGAAGAAGCGCGTAATCGGCATGATAACAATGTCGTCCTGGCTTTGGCCGAAGGCGGTCCCTTTTTCTGCGAGCACGCCGACGATCGTGTAAATGTGCCCGCTGACGCGAACGACTTTGCCGATCGGCGTTTCGTGTGGAAATAATCTTTTCTCGATTATCTTTCCAACGACGATCACGCGTCGCGAAAGATCGACATCTTCATCGGTCAAATTGCGGCCGTAACCCAGCGTGTAAGCATTCGCGGTGAGAAAGCTTCGGTTTGTTCCAACAAGTTGAAGACTCGGCGTCGTCTTTACGCCGTTATAAACCGCCTGGCCTTTGATTTCGTACCCGAAACATTTGAGGCAAATCTCGCGCGCCTCGCCTTCCATCAATCGGTAATAATGCAGTGCTTCCTTATAACTAACGTTATGCCGGTTGCGAAATTTCTCCTGCGCGTCGCCGTTCACGCTTACGTTGGCCGGATATTTGGCGAACTGAAAAATGTTGGAGCCGAGAAAGCTGATGCCGTTCTCAATCGAGTATTGCAAAGCGCCGATCGCGGTCATCACCGAAATCACCGAGAACACACCGATGGTGATGCCCAGCATTGTCAGCACGGAGCGCAGTTTGTTCGCCCCGAGGGACGACCACGCCATTTTTATGATTTCGCCAAATAGCATTTTATTAGTTCACCACAGAGATCACGGAGCTA
>Ga0066684_10000905_pt1 | contig 11134 bp, 8 predicted proteins | sample GraSoiAngelo_133_FD_62301 | JGI IMG/M metagenome (GOLD analysis project Ga0066684, IMG submission 62301) | Grasslands soil microbial communities from the Angelo Coastal Reserve, California, USA - 14_0929_05_20cm | ecosystem: Environmental > Terrestrial > Soil > Grasslands | place: USA... | reverse complement strand
CGAAGATCGTCAGGAAGTTCGATCAGCGATTCACGATAGCTCGTGGGAAAGCAATTGGTGACGGCGCGAAGGATGAAAACGTAATCAAACTCAAGCCCCTTGGCTGAGTGCGCGGACATCAGCTTGACTGTGTTCTCGTCGTCATCACTGGAAGCAATCGGGATCGTTCCGTGCGCCTCACGGAAATACTCGAGATATTCGAGGAACTCCGCGGGAGTGCCACTTTCGGTAATCGGATACTGCTCCCATTGATTGGCAAATTGCAGCAACGCGTCAATTGCCGGGCCGCGGGGAATCTGGAAGTGACGGCAGAGGGTCAGCAGCATTGGATACGCTTTGACTCCAGCAACTTCCTTTTTTGCCTGTTCGACGGATTCCAGTAGAGCTGCGCCGCCTTTTAATTTCGGAAGTACAAACGCCACGGAGGCAGCAGAGTCTCGCGGCAAGGCTTTGAGCGCGCTGCGAAGCTGATCCGGATCGACCGAGAATTGTCGCAGCGCAGCAACTCGCAACCACGCAGCGCTGTCGCCAGTCGAGACCACTGCCCCCAGGCACGAGAGCAGGTCGCGGATTTCAGGCGAGTCCAGGACATCCAAGCCTTCAATTGAAAACGGAATGCCGTTCTTTGCGAGTTCGGCGGCAACTTCGTCGCGGTGCGAGTGGATTCGGTAGAGAATGCCAATGTCCTTCCAATCGCAGCGGGAGGTACGCTTGCGTTCCATGAGTGTGGAAACCAGATCATTGGCTTCCATGAAGGAGCTGGTAACGAGGACAGCCTGGACCGGCTGAATTCCCATGTTAGAGATTTCCTCACGAATCTGACCTGCACCCCTAGCGGATACGAAGCCTCCACCCCATGGTTCTAATTCCTGCAATTTTTCAAAGATTTCGCTTGGCGTGCGCTGAGTCTTTTCTTCGTCACGAGCCGAGGTAAGAGGTACACGGCGGTACTGCTCCGTACCGCACTGCAACGAAAACTCAGGATTTTCGGCGATGATGGCGTGCGCGCATTTGAGAATCGGCGTGGTCGAGCGGCGATTTTTGGAAAGAACTACCAGCTTGGATTCGGGAAACGCATTCTGGAACAGTTCAAAGGCTCCACTGGAAGCTCCACGAAAGCGGTAGATACCCTGATCGGGATCGCCGACTGCGAAGATGTTTTGATCCGAGCCAGCCAGCTTCTCAAGAACTTTAAGCTGCGCGAAGTTGGCGTCTTGAAATTCGTCGACGAGAACAAAGCGGGCGCGGGCGCGCGTCCGTTCGAGCAGAGCCGGATCTGAGGCGAGAAGGTCGTTGGCCCGGAGGATCTGGTGACTAAATGTGCCGAAGTTGCGTTCGCGCAACATGCCCTCGACCGTTTCAAATACAAAAGCTATCTCGCGGCAGCGCCCCAGAACCTCTTCATCGCTCAGTTCCTCAGCGTCTTTGGATTTGCTGACGCGTGGGACCGGCAGTTCGCCGCGTTCGACACGGCGAACATATTCGGCATACTGCTCTGGACCTACAAGTTCGTCGTGGCAGCGCCGAGTAAATTCCAGCAGGTGATCGAGAAACTGAGCGGTGTTGGCGGCGCGAACGTAGTAGTTCAGTCGCAAATCGCGGATGTTACGGCGGAGAAAGATCCAGAGCTGTTTGTCGTCGAGAACGTTGAAGTCGCGCTTCTCCGCAATGAGCAGGTTGTTGCAAAAGGCGTGAAAGGTTTCAACCTGCAGCCCTTTGGAGCCGGCTTTGCCGAGTTCCGCCTGGACGCGCTGCCGCATTTCGTTGGCGGCATTGATGGTGTAGGTGACAGCAAGAATCTCGTCGGGACGAGCATGTCCCGTCTCAACCAATCGGGCGATGCGGCGCGTTAGGACGGTGGTTTTGCCGGTGCCAGCGCCAGCGACGACCAGCATGGGCCCAGAAACGTGCTCGATGGCGTGTTGCTGGTTCGGATCAGGTAAAAATGCGGGAACCCTACGGGAGACAGCCATTGAGGTGGAGAATACCAGAGTTGGACAGAGGAAAAGTGGGAGTCATTCGCTCGCAGGTCTCCGTAGCCGATACGGTCATAAGCTGTCCCCGGCCCGCATTGTAGTTAGCCTCGGCGGCTAAAGCCGCAACCCCGTAGCCTGTGGCACGGCTAAGGCCGTGCCCTTCCCGGATATGCACTTTAGGGGACTTGTGTCGCTGCTATGGACGTATTCAGTTTATGAAGTTTGGCGATGGAGAACTGATGTGGCGATCACTACCGCGGCAATTGCGGCGGTTTCGGCGCGGAGGATGGTGGGGCCGAGTGAGGCTGAGATCCATCCAGCGGACTGGAATGCATCGAGCTCTTCCTGCTTCCATCCACCTTCGGGGCCAAAAGCCAGGGCTAAAGAAGCGGCGTCTTGAGGAAGGGCATCCTTCAGCATGACTTCTTCGTTGATTTCTGACAGCACGATCCGGACACCGAATGAAGCTGAGAGTAACTCGTCCACTCTGATTGGTTGAGAGATCTCCGGCGGTGTGATTCGGCGCGATTGTTCAGACGCTACATGTGCCAGGCGTTTCCAGCGTTCGGTTCGTTTGCCTGCTGCGGAGGCAAGGTGCGGTTCGGTCCGCGCTGCCATCACTGGAATAATTTTTGCTACGCCGAGTTCCGTGCATTTCTCGATTGCCCATTCCATACGATCGAACTTGAAGATTGAGAGTGCGATGGTGATTGCAAGGACGGTCCCAGAGTTGGTGATTACTTCACCGAGTTCAAACTCGACGCGCTCAGGGCCAACGCTGGAAATTCTCCCATGGCGGATTTCGCCGGCAGCAGCGATATCGAATTCCTGGCCTACTTTTGCCCGCAGGACCTGCGAGAGATGGCGGGCATGCTCTCCGATGAGTGCGGCGCGATTTCCGGAAACTTCGTCGGCGATCCAGCGGCGTCGGGTCATGAGTGAAGTTTCAGTACAGAGTGTTAATACTGAGCGGCTGCTGAATTACTCCTATCAGCGCGGCTGATACCGTATGCGTGCAGGACGTCGTCGAGGGTCACCACGCCAAGCACTTTGTGAACATCGGCCCGACTGACCACTGGCAAAAGCTCGACCTGGTTTGCTCCCATACGCTCGAGCGCCAAGTCGAGTGCCTGATCAGAGTGGACGTGGGGAAAATGAACGACATCCACGAGTTCTGCCAACTTCTTATCAGCGCCTTCAGTCAATTCATGCTGCAGTCTCCACAGCGTGATAATGCCGATGGCTCCACGCTGGTCAGCGACGAGCCACGCCCGGGAGTGATTAGCGCCAAGCTGTTCAATCGCCTGCCGGACCGTGAGTTCGCCGGACACAGACTGGGTGGGAGACCGCATGATCCCCAACACTGAGCGCTGCCCATGTCGTTGTCGAGCCTCTGAGCTGGGGAGATGAATCCCATCCTGAATTGCGAGAGCTTCGTAAATGGGCTCTGGCTGCAATCGCGACGAGATGAAAAGACTGACAAGATTCGAAATCATCAGGGGGACGATGACTGCATAATCCTGGGTCATCTCAAAAATCATTAATACGGAGGTCATCGGGGCGCGCACAATGCCAGCAAATGCTGCGCCCATCCCAACTAACGCGTAGGCCCCCGAACTTGCTGTATAGGCAGGGAACAAACGATGTGCGACTGTTCCCAGAGAACCTCCCAGCATGGCACCGATAAACAGGGCCGGGCCGAAAATGCCGCCTGCATTGCCGGAAGCGTAGCTCGTAGTAACTGTGATGAGTTTTAGAATCACCAGCACAGCCATGAGCGTTAAGGCCATGTTGCCATTCAACGCGTGGCCTACATATCCATAACCAACACCCAGCACCTGCGGCACAAACCAACCCACCACGCCTACAAGTAAGCCCCCTGCTAGAGGATGAAACCAGAAAGTATTGGCCGGCAGGCGCAGAAAGCGTTCCCGCATGCCTAATAACATTTTTGTGAAGGCAACTGAAACCAATCCGCCAGCCACGCCGAGCACCGCATATATAGCAAATTCGGCCGGATGGACCAACTGATATTGCGGAACCTTGAAAAGAGGGCTGTTGCCGAGTAGGAGGCGGAGCACTCCCCAAGAGGTTGCTGAAGCCAGTACTACCGAACCCAGGACCGGCGCGTGAAGGTCGCCGACTATTTCTTCAAGGGCAAAAGCTACTGCAGCCAAGGGTGTATTAAAGGCAGCGGCGATGGCTGCAGCTGCGCCTACAGGCAGAAGTGCCTTAACTTTTTCGGGACGTAGTCCGAGAAAACGTCCCAGGACGGATGCAATGCCGGCACCCACCTGAACCGAAGGGCCTTCGCGTCCAAGAGGGATTCCGCTGGCCAGAGTTGCAGACGTGCAAAAGAATTTTCCGAGAACGGTGCGAAGAGTGATGCGTCCTTCCCGAGCATAGAGGGCCGCCTTGGTTTGTGGTACTCCGCTGCCACGGGCGTTAGGAAAGTAACGGTAGAGGAGATAGCCGATACCGAGCGATCCAGCCACCGGAAAAAGCAGTCTTCGCCATGGAGCGCCACCGACCGGATACAACCGCATTCCCATTCGCTCGGTCAGCAGAATGAAAGCTACCACTGCGGCCCCGGTTAAGCCGCCTATGACCAACGCCAATACGAGAAATACCTGGTCTTCGCGCTGCTGAAGTTTCCCAAAGCGGCTTAATAGCGGAGTGTTCCACCAAGTGCGGGCCGAAGCCTGATCACTTTCGATCATCTTGCACGAATGTCCTCAGCACTGAGGATATCTCAGTCGATTTATTTCGTGGGACATCGCTCTACCAGCTGCGCGGGTAAGGCGCGTTTTGGCTTCGTTGCAACTCCTTTTTTCGTATGTTAGTTTCTGAAACGGAAGGATTTCCTCTTGCAGGCAACAGTTCCTGCCGGGCTGGACGAAAAAGAGGCCGAGATATACGGACGGCTCGATCCGGCACGGCTTCCAAAGCACATCGCTATTATTATGGACGGCAACGGCCGGTGGGCGCGCAAACGCCACCTGCCGCGGGTTGCCGGACATCGCGCCGGAGTGACCTCGGTGCGCTACGTAGTGGAGTGTGCCTCGCGGATCGGGATTCCCTCGCTTACCCTGTACGCATTTTCAGAAGAAAACTGGAAGCGGCGGCCCAAAGCTGAGGTCGATTTCCTGATGCAATTGCTGGGGCGTTACCTGAAGCAGGAAGTCCCAACGCTGCACAAGAACAATGTACGACTGCAATACATTGGGCGCTTGCACGAGCTTCCGACGGGTGTGCAGGAAAAAATGGAGTGGGCCCGCAAGGAGTTGGCGCGCAACAGCGGCATGGTGCTGACGCTGGCGCTGAATTACAGCGCAAGATCCGAGATCGTGGACGCCTTCAAGTCCGTAGTCCGTGCGGCGACCAGCAATGGCGGCATCGAGCATTTGAAAATCGACGAGGACACGATCTCACAGCATCTTTATACGTCTCATCTTCCGGATCCTGATCTGGTGATCCGAACCAGCGGCGAGATGCGGCTGAGCAATTTTCTGCTTTGGCAGCTTGCTTACGCGGAAATTTATGTGACGCCCACGCTGTGGCCCGAGTTTCGCGGAACGCATTTGCTGGAAGGCATCGCCGACTATCAAAAGCGGGATCGGCGATATGGGGGGCTGAACGATTCGCATTCGGCTCCCGCTCCGGCTGTGGCATCGCGGGGCGCATCGCGCGCGGGGCGGAGCTGAGACGAATTGGAACTCGTTAAACGAGTACTTACCGCAGTTGTTCTCATTCCAGTAGTTCTTATTTTGGTTTTGCGAGCGCCGGTGCCTGTGCTGGCGTTTGTGGCAGGAATTGTGGCGCTGCTCGCCATACACGAACTACTGAAGCTCGCCGAAGCATATGGCAATCAGCCACTGCATATACCAACGTATATTTTCTGCGGTGCTTTCTTTTTCGTGATTGCGGTTCATCCGGGCGCAACGGATCTGCTCTCAACTGGCGGCTTTGCTTATGTGGGGCTTTGTTTCGCTGTGCTGGCGCCATTTATCTTTCTTGCGATTGGGATGTACAGCAACGAGCTGTCGTTGGGATTTCCAGCAGCGCGCATCTCGGTCTTCGCGTTCGTTTACATTGCCCTGCCTATGGCATCGCTGGTGCAACTTCGCGAGCAGTGGCGCGGAGGATTTTTTCTGCTCTTTTTGCTTCTGCTGGTGTGGGCAGGAGATATTTTTGCGTATTTCATAGGCAAGCCGTTCGGCAGGCATCGCATGTCGCCGAGGGTGAGCCCGAATAAGACGTGGGAAGGGGCAGTCGCATCAGTGGTAGCGAGCGTCGGGGTGGGGATCCTGATGTTCCACTATGCCCTGCCAATCAGCAGGACGCTGTTACGGATGCATCTAATCAAACAGCAAGACGGGATATTCAGCGAGCAATCGTCCCTTGTACCGATCATCGTGCTCTCGATTGTGCTGAACATGGCAGCGCAATTAGGAGATCTCGTCGAGTCACTCATCAAACGTGGCGCCGGGATGAAGGATTCAGGCGCGATCCTGCCAGGTCATGGCGGCATGTTTGACCGCATAGACGCACTGCTGTTCGCCGCTCCGGTGCTGTGGTGCTACATGGCGTGGCGAGTGATCATGCAGTGAGAAGAGCAGGACGGTAATTTCAGATTCGGCGTGGAACCCCGGGTTGTGAATTGGTGTCTTGATCAAGGTATGACTCTGCCGAGGGTTCTCCGACTATTTGCCAGCAAGACTTTGGTCTTCACTTGCTTCGTCGCGGGTATCTTGTTGCAACTTGTCCTTGCCACCCTCCTAGCTATCGTACTGCCACAAAAAATTGCAATCGTGGTGCCGTTGATAGCACCTTTCGTTATCGGCTCTATAAGCTATTTCATTTTTGGGTGGATAACACATCGGCGAACCGTTCGCCATGAAGCGGAACGATGGCTTGCTTCTGGCGGCCGAAGAGCATCTCCGCAGGAACGAGCATCCCTCCGCACAACAAGACTACTGCTGTTTGTTCCAGCACTTCTTGTAGGCGCATTGGCATTGTTCTTGCCGGAGTCGATTGGTATTGTGAGCCATTTTTTCTATTCTTCGCCTGCAAAACTCCTCGGATACGAGGTGCGCTTACCGCTAACGTGGATCATCACAGAAGATGGGATTACAGATAATCGAGAGCGGTCTTACGCCAGCGCACTGGAGTGTCGGGGCCCGCTGTGGGCTGGCTTCGCTAGCTATTGGCATCGTGAACCGCCGGCTGCCGGGATGTCTTTCTGGGCAACGGCTTCGGGCGATCATGCAGTCCGGAGAACTTCAAGCGAAAGAATCATTTCAGTCCGCACAGTATTAGCGGGCAGCGAATCGGTAACGTGCCGGGAATACGTGCCCGTGTATGAGCATATCCGGGAGAACCCAAACCTTCGCATTATCCATTGCAATACAACGGATGCTAGGTTTTCTGCCTCTTTCGTGGGCGCGATGCTTCTGTTGCAAAGTTCTATGCCACGTTGCAGAGCGTCAAAAAAATGAACTGACTGCTTTAGCTCGATAGGTTTAAAGAACGATCCTTCCTGTACCATATTCTCATTCATGAAGCGCATTGCGATTTTGGGGTCGACCGGAAGCATCGGGCGCAGCACTCTCAGTGTGGTTGAGTCGTTTCCCGACCGATTTCAGGTGGTCACGCTCGCGGCCGGGCGCAACCTGGACGTTGCTTTCGAGCAGGTGCAGCGCTGGAGGCCAAAGCTGATTTCGGTCGCACTGGAATCCCATGCGGAAAATTTAAAGACCCGCCTGAAGTCGTCGGGCGTGACCGGAATCGAGATCGTTCATGGCGCAGCGGGAGCGGTGAGAGTAGCCACGCATCCTGAAGTGGATTTCGTGGTTAGTGCTATTGTTGGCGTGGCGGGCCTCGAAGCAACTTACGAGGCGGTCAAAGCTGGCAAGACCGTCGGCCTTGCAAACAAGGAATGCCTCGTAGCTGCCGGAGAGCTCATCACTGCTGAAGCTCGCCGTCAGAGCAAGCCGTTGCTTCCAATTGACAGCGAACATAACGCCGTTCATCAATGCCTACGCGGGGGCCGGATGGATGAAGTTCGGCGCATATGGCTGACGGCGTCAGGGGGGCCGTTCCTGAATACCCCCAAATCCAAGTTCGCAGAAATTACCATTGAGCAGGCACTGAATCATCCGACATGGAAGATGGGCAACCGCATCACCATTGATTCGGCAACCCTGATGAACAAAGGATTTGAGGTGATCGAGGCGTGCCGCTTATTCAATTTGCCGCCGGAGCAGATCTCGGTCGTCGTGCATCCGCAGTCCACGATCCACTCGCTGGTCGAGTTTGTGGATGGCAGCATTCTTGCTCAACTTTCGGTGACCGATATGCGCCTGCCTATCCTGTATGCGCTAACTTACCCGGACAGAATCGCTTCTGATCTGAACTTTAGTATGAATGACTTAAGGCACCTCGATTTCAGCCCCCCGGACATGGAAAAATTCCCTTGTCTGCGGCTGGCGTACAAAGCAGCAAAGGATGGGGGCGGCAAAACCATTGCCCTGAATGCGGCAGACGAAGTGGCAGTTTCGGCGTTTCTGGACGGGGGCATCCGGTTCGAGGAAATACCCGTATTAATAGAGGAAGTGGTTTCTGAAACGTCGGTGGGCAAATTGGAATCTATAAGACAGGTGCTGGCCGTCGACCAAAATGCCCGGCAGAGCGCGCGCGTGAAGGTGGCTGCGTTGGGCCGCAAGAACCCCGCCGCGGTTGGAGTCGAACCGAATTAACCGGAGTCTATGAGTCAACTTTTCTTTTACATCGTCCCTGTAGCCGTCATTCTCGGCTTCATGATCTTAATCCACGAATTCGGCCACTATGCGGTGGCCAAGTTGCTCGGCGTCCGCGTCGAGCAGTTCGCCATCGGATTTGGTAAGCGCCTGATCGGCTTCCGCAAAGGGGAGACCGATTATCGGATTAACGCCATTCCACTAGGCGGATACGTGAAGATGAGCGGCGAGAACCCGATGGACAGCCACACGGATGATCCGCGGGAGTTTGTGAATCATCCGCGGTGGCACCGGTTTCTGATTGCGATAGCGGGGCCGGCGATGAACATCGCGCTCGCGATCGTGCTGCTGACTGTGATGTATATGGTGCACTACGAATATCCAGCGTACATGGATCAGCCCGCAGTTGTCGGTTTCGTCGAGCCCAATTCCCCAGCCGCGAAAATCGGTGCTCAGCATGGCGATCGCATCATCCAGATAGCCGACGAGCAGAATCCTACGTGGGCGCAACTACATGCCAAGGAGATGCTTAATCCCAATCAGCCGCTTTCTGTCGTGCTGATGCGCGGCAAGGAGAGAATCGAAAGACAGGTCACGCCTCTGCCCACCACCGTGAATGAGGTCGGGGCGTCTGGTTGGTATCCCGATGAGCCCGTCGTTGTTGGCGACCTCGAAAAGAACATGCCAGCGGCTAAGGCCGGCATTCAGCCAGGCGACAAGATCCTCGCCATGGATGGGCAGCCTATTCCGTCCATCGAGGTGATGATCCAGAGTCTTCAGCAGAGCAAAGATAAGCCTGTGAACTTCTCCATTGAACGCGGCGGGAAAACTCTGAACATCGCTGTTCAGCCAGTTCTCGCTGCAGTTGGGCCAACCCAGAGTACGAAAGAGGGTTGGTTCAGTGCCCTGATGCGCAGGCTAGGTTTTTCCAGCAAGTCTACCCCGATTGAGGAGCGCTATCGAATTGGTTTCTCAGGCACGCCAGAGCTGAAGGTTGGCAGCCTTGGGTTTGTTGACGCGCTGTATCGCTCTTGGGTAGAGAACAAGAGCAACTCGGTCATGCTGGTTGATCTCGTTGGCAAGCTGGTACAGGGTAAGATTTCTCCTAAAACCATTTCTGGCCCGATCGGTATTGCCCAAATAACCGGCGAAGCAGCTCAGGAAAAGGGCTGGGCACCACTATTTGCCATCACGGCAATGATCAGCCTGAATCTTGGCATCTTCAATCTACTGCCCATCCCAATCATGGATGGCGGTGTCATCTTGCTGCTCTTTATTGAAGGCCTGATGCGGCGAGATATCAGTATGTCGATTAAAGAGCGCATATATCAGGCCGCGTTTGTGTTCCTGGTGCTGTTCGCTGCGATGGTCATCTACAACGACATCGCGAAGACGATTGCGCAAAGGTTGCCGTGAGGGGCTCTTAGCCTTTAGCTGTTACCTCTTTGCTCTTCATAAGGGCCAAACCGATTATTCTGTGGTTCATGCGTCTGGCCATACTCCTTCTCTTTTCATCCTGCGCACTAGGCCAATGGCAAATGCAGGATAGCCATACGAAGGAATCTCTTCGTGGCGTCAACGTCGTGGATGAGAACACGGCTTGGGCGAGCGGCACGCACGGCACTTACGTGATTACTAGTGATGGCGGCAAAAACTTGGACAGCGCATCAGGTTCGTGGCGCTGAGCATCTCGACCTTCGTGGCGTGAGGGCTTTTGGCGCAGAAGTATTTCTGCTCGCTGCTGGCCCGGGCGAGCAGTCGCGCATTTATCACACGAAGGATTCCGGCAACAACTGGGAACTGCAGTTCGCCAATCATGAGGCGAAAGGCTTTCTCGACTGCATGGCCTTCTCTGACAAACAGCACGGGATCGTTGTCGGAGACCCGGTGAGCGGCAAATTTCAAATTCTTCACACCGAAGACGGCGGGAAGAACTGGCGTTATGCCGATCCAAAAAATATGCCCGCTGCCCTTGATGGAGAAGGCGCATTCGCCGCCAGCAACTCCTGCATTGCCGTGAACGGCAAAGAGGATGTCTGGTTTGCGACCGGAGGCTCGGCGGCGCGTGTCTTTCACTCGAGCGATAGCGGCGCGACCTGGGGCGTCACCGAAACGCCGATCATGCACGGCGCGGCATCCGAGGGCATTTTCTCGATTGCATTTAGAGATCCGCTACACGGAGTTATCGCCGGAGGCGACTACGCGCATCCCGACCAGGGTGGCACAAACCTGGCAACAACCGCAGACGGCGGCAAAAACTGGAAGCTGGCCACACCTCCGCAAACAAGATTCTTCTCCGGCATTTCGTACGTCAAGGGAACTTCGCTGGTGATGGTTGGCTCTGGTGTAACCGCATTTTTGTCGGATGGCCTGTACACTTACAAGGAGTTAACGCAACAG
>Ga0066684_10000900_pt1 | contig 11147 bp, 11 predicted proteins | sample GraSoiAngelo_133_FD_62301 | JGI IMG/M metagenome (GOLD analysis project Ga0066684, IMG submission 62301) | Grasslands soil microbial communities from the Angelo Coastal Reserve, California, USA - 14_0929_05_20cm | ecosystem: Environmental > Terrestrial > Soil > Grasslands | place: USA... | reverse complement strand
CTCGTCGCCACCAGCCGTCGTTTCTCCGCAACCGCCTCCTCGACGGCCGAGACGACTTCTGCGCCCGATCCGACCAGCCTGACGTAATCCGGTTTCGCGCCGTAGCGCTTATTGAAACGCTTATCGACCACCGCGCGATAGCGTGGATCTTCGGGGCCTATCCTGGTGGATTCGATCGGGGTGTTGCCCGTCGCCGGCGGTATCGACATCGTCTCCTCTCGAACGTTCCTGCTTTGTTGCCGCGCTGGGCGGGCCCCTGGATCCAGTTTCCCAGGCCGCGCGTCTACGATCGGCTGGTCCTGGCTACGTCAGAGGTGCAATCGGGCGCTTGCACGCTCCGGCCTTCAAGTGGCGGGCCCAGCAGGATTCGAACCTGCGGCCTTCGGATTCGTAGTCCGACGCTCTATCCAACTGAGCTATGGGCCCGTCGCCACGGCACTGGCGGAGAGGGAGGGATTCGAACCCTCGATACAGCTTTGGGCCGTATACTGGTTTAGCAAACCAGCGCCTTCAGCCTCTCGGCCACCTCTCCCTGCCTCTCATCCCGTAAATGTCGACCGGCGGAAGCGCCGGCGGAGCCGAGGCTTCTAGATCGCCGGCGGGGGGCCGTCAAGACAGGCTTGCCCGGTCCGTGCCTAAGATCCGGCATGCCTCTGCCCATCGAGGACTATGCCATCGTCGCTGACTGCCGCAGCGTGGCGCTGGTCGGCAAGGATGGCTCGATCGACTGGCTCTGCCTTCCGCGGATCGATTCGGAGGCGTGCTTCGCGGCGCTGCTCGGCACGCCGGAGAACGGACGATGGCTCCTCGCTCCCGAGGGAGGCGTGCGCCGGGTGACGCGGCGCTACCGCGACCGCACGCTCATTCTCGAAACCGACTTCGAGACCGAGGACGGGGCGGTCACGCTGGTCGACCTGATGCCGATCTCCGGCCAGGGCACGGACCTCGCGCGCATCGTGATCGGAAAGCGCGGCCGGGTGCCGATGCGGATGCAGCTCGTCATCCGATACGGTTACGGCGCGGTGGTGCCGTGGGTGCGGCGCATCAGCGATGGGATCGAGGCCATCGGCGGTCCCGACGTCCTCCGCCTCGCGACTCCCGTCGCGACCCACGGCGAGGGCCTCACCACCGTCGCCCGCTTCACGGTAGGACCCGGCGACCGCGTGCCGTTCGTGCTCACCTGGTCGCCGTCGCACCTGCCCGATCCAGGGCACGTCGACGCCGAGGTGGCGCTGCGCGAAAGCGAGGAGGGATGGCGGGACTGGTGCAAGCACTGCAACGTCACGGGGCCCCATCGCGACATCGTCCAGCGCTCGCTCATCACGCTCAAGGCGCTCACCTACGAACCGACCGGGGGCGTCATCGCGGCGGCGACGACCTCCTTGCCGGAGCAACCCGGCGGAGTGCGCAACTGGGACTACCGGATCTGCTGGCTGCGAGATGCCACCTTCACGCTCTATTCGCTGATGAGCGCCGGGTTCGTCTCCGAGGCGCGGGCGTGGCGCGAGTGGCTGCTCCGCGCGGTCGCCGGCGACCCGGCGCAGCTGCAGATCATGTACGGCGTCGCGGGCGAGCGGCGGCTGCCCGAGCTCGAGCTCGACTGGCTTCCCGGATACCAGGGTTCACGTCCGGTGCGCATCGGTAACGCCGCCTCGCAGCAGCTCCAGCTCGACGTATTCGGCGAGGTGATGGACGCGCTCCATCTTTCTCGGCGCGTCGGCCTTGCGTACGACGAGGCGAGCTGGGCGCTGGAGACGCACCTGATCGAGCATCTCGAGGGGATCTGGACCCAGCCTGACGAGGGGATCTGGGAGGTGCGCGGCCCGCGCCAGAACTTCACGCACTCGAAGATAATGGCGTGGGTCGCGTTCGATCGCGGGGTGAAGAGCATGGAGCAGTTCGGGCTGGAAGGGCCGATCGACCGATGGCGAGCGGTCCGCGACCAGATCCACGCCTCGGTGTGCGAGGAAGGATTCGACGCAGCACAGGGATCCTTCGTGCAGGCCTATGGATCCAAGGAGCTCGACGCGAGCCTGCTCCTCATTCCCATCGTCGGATTCTTGCCGCCCGAGGATCCCCGCGTTCGCGGGACCGTCGCCGCGATCGAGAAGCGGCTTCTGCACGGCGGGTTCGTGCAGCGGTACGAGACGCAATCGGGAGTCGACGGACTTCCTCCGGGCGAAGGCGCGTTCCTGCCCTGTTCCTTCTGGCTGGCGGACAACTACGTGCTGCAGGGCCGCCGCGAGGAGGCGACCGCGCTCTTCGACCGCCTGACTGGGCTATGCAACGACGTCGGGCTGCTTTCGGAGGAATACGACCCCCGGTCGAAGCGGCTCGTCGGCAACTTCCCGCAGGCTTTCTCGCACGTGTCACTGATCAACACGGCCCTGAACCTCACCCGCGCCGAGGGGCCCGCGCATGACCGCCAGAACCAGTGATGCCGCGGTAGAATGAGAGCACGCGCCTGTAGCTCAGCTGGATAGAGCAGCGGCCTTCGAAGCCGCGGGCCAGAGGTTCGACTCCTCTCAGGCGCGCCACTGCAGTGGCTCGGGAATCAGAGCCTTTTAGAAGGCGCCCCCGAGCTGGATCTGTGGGCTGCGGACCGTCGTGCAGCACTAATGCAGCAAAATTTTCGAGCTTGGGCAGGCGATCAATCTGAGCCTGCAGGTACCCGGGCACGAGATGCGCGCAGGAGTCTCCGCCTCGCGCTGAGCTGACGACGAAAGAACGCGACGTCTGAATCATTCGATCCAGTCGCCGGACGACGCCCTTCTGGGACTTCCCCGCTCGGCCAGGGGGTGGCCGGCCCCGCCCGCGGACTCGTCAAGCGGTACCGGGTTGGACAGCTTCCTTGCGCACGAGTGCGGCGCCCAGGCCGAGCGCGGCGAGCTTGCCGGCGGCGACGTCGCGGTGCAGCGGCACCATCCCGCAGTTGGTGCAGGGGAAGAGCCGCTCCTTCGGCACGTACTCGAGAGCGTTGCGGATCACGCGCGCCACTTCCTCGGGCGTCTCCACCCGGTTGTTCGCCACGTCGATACAACCCACCATCACGTCCTTGCCCTTCAGTAGCGCCATGAGTTCCATGGGCACGTGCGAATTGGCACATTCCAGCGACACCTGGTCGATGCTCGACTTCGCCAGCAGCGGAAAGGTGTTCTCGTACTGGCGCCATTCCTCCCCCAGCGTCTTCTTCCACGAGTTGTTGGCCTCGATGCCGTAGCCGTAGCAGATGTGCACGGCGGTCTTGCACTCGACGCCCTGGCGCGCGCGCTCGAGCGCGGCGACACCCCAGTCGCGCACCTCGTCGAAGTACACATTGAAGGCGGGCTCGTCGAACTGGATCACGTCCACGCCGAGCGCCGCCAGCTCGCGCGCCTCCTGGTTCAGGATCTGGGCGAATGCCATGGCGAGCTTCTCGCGGCTTCGGTAGTGTTCGTCGTAGAGCGTGTCGACCATCGTCATGGGGCCGGGCAGCGTGAACTTGATGGCCTTGTTCGTGTAGCTGCGCAGGAACCTCACGTCGTCGCTGTGTACCGGCATGGGGCGCGCGACCGGACCCACGACGCGCGGCACGTCCGCGTCGTAGCGGTTGCGGATGTGCACAGTCTTCAGTTTCTTGAAGTCGATCCCTTCGAGCTTCTCCATGTAGCCGTTCACGAAATGGCGGCGGGTCTGCTCGCCGTCGCTGACGATCTGGATGCCGGCCTTCTCCTGCATGCTCACGGCCACGCGCACCGCGTCACGCTTGCCCTCGTCGAGTGCGCGTCCTTCAAGCTTCCAGGGCGCCCAGAGCTTCTCGGGCTCCGCGAGCCACGCCGGTTTCGGAAGACTGCCCGCGATGGTGGCGGGGAAGAGGGGAAGCGACTCGAAGGGCGTTTTCATGAGGGAATAGTCTCCGGCAAGAGGATGTCCTGGACCCGGGATTTGCCGCAACGGCCATGCTCACGTCGAGCTCCCTGCCACCGTCCATCCATACCTTGATCTTCGAGCCGAGGCATCGGGCTGGATTTCCGGCGCAGGCTTTCGATGCGCATGAACTGGCGTTGCAGCTTCCCATTCCGCGCGACGGCGCGGATCATGACCGCGAGCCGAATTTCATTTTGGGCCCGCGTTGAGAGCGAGCGCCGACGCAGGCGTACCCGGCGCGCGAAACGTGGAGCACGCGACAGAAATCCGCATCGGGTAGTGGAGCCTTCTCCGCATCGATCAAGACGAACCTCAGCGATGCTCTTTTGCGGAGAAGGCCACCGCTTTCCCAGAATCTCCCGCTTCATCTGCAGCTCGCGCACCCTGCTTGCGCAGGTTCGCGAGGTCGACCCGCTCTTCGCTGGTGAGGCCGGTCTTGCCGTTGCTGCGATCCGCGCGAGCGCGCTCGACCCAGACGCGCAGAGCAGAGCAGCTGCGGAAGGAAGGTTCTTGCGGGGGATTGATCAGGCCGCGTCGGGTTCGGTTCCCACTCGAAGGCGATCAAGATACGCCGCATAGCTGAACGTGCGGTCACGGCGGCGGCCCGTGGTCTCTTTCAAAATGCGATCCTTTACTAAGCGTGCGCGCAAGGCAAGATTCCTTTACGAGCGCGCCAGGTACGCGCCTAGGTCGATGCGGAGCACGGATCCGACGCGCACGTGGGGCAGCTCGCCCCGGGCGCAGAGGCGGTAGATGGTCTCGCGATTCACGTCGAGCTGCTCCGCCGCCCTCTTCGGAGAGACAAAATCGTGGAGCACTAATGCAGCAATTCTCCCTGATTGGCCGGGCGCGGCGAGACGTTCGGGGAAATGGCCGAACCCGTAACCGTACGGAAAGTGAAGCGACGGGACGCGTCGGGCTCCTCGGGAAGGCCGCGATCACCAACTTCGAAGCCGCGGGCCGGGGTTTCGACTCCCTCCAGGCGCGCCACTTCGAGCCCTCGGGGCTTGTATGGCTAGGCCGCCGTCAGCACGCGCGGGCCATCGTCGGTGATCGCCACGGTGTGCTCGACGTGCGCCGAGAGGCTGGCGTCGGCCGTGACGACGGTCCAGCCGTCGTCGAGGACGACGACTTCGGCGCTGCCCGCGTTCAGGATCGGCTCGATCGCCAGCACCATTCCGGGCCGCAGCCGGGGACCTCGTCCTGGCTCGCCATGGTTCGGCACCGATGGCGGCTCGTGCATGGCGGCGCCAATCCCGTGGCCGACGAAGTCGCGTACCACCGCGAAGCCGCGGCTTTCACTCGTACGCGCGATGGCGGCGCCGATGTCGCCGAGTCGGGCCCCGGGAATGCTCTCTTTGATAGCGCGTTCGAGGCACATACGCGTCGTCTCGAGCAGTGCGCGAGCCGGCTCGCTGATGACGCCGACGGCGACGGTGCGGGCCGCGTCAGCGCAGTAACCGTCCTTGAAGCAGGCAAAATCGATCCCGATCAGATCGCCCTCGCGGAGGCACTCCTGCTTGCTCGGGATCCCGTGCACGACGACGCGGTTCACCGACGTACAAAGAACTGCCGGATACGGGGGCGCGACCCCCGGACGATAGCCGAGAAACGCAGAGCGGGCCTTCGCCCGCGCGAGCTCTCGCTTCGCGATGCCGTTGAGCTCGAACGTGGTCACACCGGGAACGCACGCGGCCTCTACGGCGTCGAGCACGGCGCTGACGATGCGGCCTGCTTCGCGCATCTTATCGAGCTCGCGCTGGCTCTTCAGTATGATGCCCATGTTTGAACTCTACCCGTGCCCTCACCGGGCGTCATCGACCGAGCCAGCGCTCGATCAGCGCCAGGCCTTCGGGCCACGGACCGTGCCCGAAGCAGTGTTGATGTGCCCCGCCGGGCCGATCTCGGTCAACGTCGCGCCGGATGCCGGCCCGCGTCGCCGCGGGTGTCGATCCCGTGATCGCGCTCCGCGCGGAGTGACCGGCACGCTTCGATCTCAGCCGTACGACTCGTACTCGAGCTGCTCCTCCTTGAATCCGATCTCGCGCAGCGCGGCGAGCGACGTCTCGAGGAAGCGCGGCGCGGGTTGCGTCCCCTGCCTTCGCGCCTCCGCTTTGTCGTGGGACGTGATGCCCGGCCCGCAGGCGAAGGCGACGCAGGAAGCCGGGTCTTCGATGACCTCGCGGAGGAGCGCTCCGCTGATCCGTCCGGTGCGCGCCTTCCCGTACGGTCCCTCGAGCAGCTCCGGCTTCTCGCGGGTGAGCGTATGCACGACCCTGAGCCGGTCCGGGTGCCGCTTCTCCAGCTCGCGCAGCTCTCGGGCAAAGATCACGTCGTCCCATTTCTTGTTCGAGTACACGAGCGTGTGCCGCAGTTTCGGGTGCTCCTGCAGGCTCTGCTTCAGGATCGAGTAATTGGGGACGATGCCCGAGCCGGCGCAGATGTGCACCAGGTGCTCCGCCCGCTTGTCGATGTCGGGCGGGAGCACGTAGGGCCCGGTGAACCCGGTGATGACGAGACGCATGCCGCGCGTGGTGCGCTTGACGAGGAGGGGCGACAGCAGCGGCGGGTACTTGGTGACGTTGGAGGTGTAGCGCTCCTCCTTCACCGTGATGGCGAGGAATCGCTCGTGCGGCGCCGACGACATCGAGTACGCGCGAGCCGGCTCCTTCCTGCCTTTCACGTCCTCGAAAAACGAGATGAATCGTCCGAGCGCGTCGAACTGGTGCGGGTCGATGGTGAGGAAGTGCCCCGCCTGGTACTCGAGGCGGTCGTTTCCGGTGAAGAGCAGGAGCGTGCTCGTGTCCTCCGTCTCCTGCACCGTGTCGGCGACCATCACTTCGAGTTCCTTGATCCGTTTTCGCGGCGCGTTCGTGTCCATCTGGGCTCTCCTTTCAGGATATTGCCCTGCGCGCACGATCGATTGCTAGCGATCACCCTTCGCGGCGCCAGCAGACGAATTCGAAGCTGAAGCGCGGCCTCCTCGTCGTCGAGTGACGTAGCATGGCCGCATGCTGTACCGCCTCCTCGCGGACGTCGTGCTCGTCGCCCACCTGGGCTTCGTCCTGTTCGTCGTCGCCGGGGGCTTCCTGATCCTGCGCTGGCCGGGAATGGCGTGGGTCCAACTCCCGAGTGCGTTCTGGGGCCTCGTCGTGGAATGGTCCGGTTGGATCTGTCCGCTCACGCCGCTCGAGAACCGGCTGCGCGCACAAGGCGGCGCCGCGGGCTACGCGGGTGGATTCGTCGAGCATTATCTCGTTCCGGTGCTCTACCCCGCGAGCCTCACCCGGGGCGTCCAGGTCCTGCTCGGCGCGACGGTGCTGGTGATCAACCTGATCGCCTACGCGCTCGCCTTCGCGCGCATCACTGCGTCCCAGCGGTCATGACGTCGGCACCGCTCGCTCGCATCGCGGAGTAGACTTGCAGCCGGCATGGTCCGGAAGCCGAGCACGCTCGATGAGTATCTCGCAGGCGTGAAAGGCGAGAGGCGCGCGGCGCTCGACAAGCTTCGCAAGACGATCCGGAGCATCGTCCCCAAGGCGAAGGAGACGATCAGCTATGGCATTCCGGCGTTCCGCCTCGACGGGAAGATCGTCGCCGGGTTTGCCGCGACCAAGAAGGGCTGCTCGTACTTCCCGTTCAGCGGGTCGACGCTAGGGACCCTCGCGGAGGAGCTGGCGGAATACGAGCAGACCAAGTCCTCGCTCCACTTCGATCCAGCCGCGCCGTTACCCACGACGCTCGTGCGCAAGTTGATCAAGGCGCGTATCGCCGAAAGATGAGTGTGGATGGTGCGGCCCGGCGTGGGCCCACCCCGCGAGGCGGCCTGAGCCAAAGCGCCGCAGCAGAACGCGGGCGCCGGTGGTTACAATCGACGGATGGCCGTGGATCTTCGATGCCGCATGGCGCGAGAAGGCGACGCTGTCCGACGGCCGGAAGATCGAGCTGCGACTGTTACGGGGCGACGATGCGCCGCTCCTCGCCGCCGCGTTCGAGAAGCTGTCGAACGAGTCCCGGGTTCGTCGGTTTCACGGCGCGCGCCTGCAGCTTTCCGCGGACGAGCTGCGCTATCTGACGCAGATCGATGGCGAGAACCACTTCGCGCTCGGCGCGATCGACGCCGCTGACGGCGAGGCGGTGGGCGTCGCGCGCTTCATCCGCCTGCCGCAAGAGCCCGGTGTCGCCGAGCCGGCGGTGACCGTCATCGACGAGGTCCAGGGCAAGGGCCTCGGGCGCCTCCTTCTCTTCCGTCTGGGCGCAGCCGCGAGGGAACGCGGAGTCGATTGGTTCCGCTGCGCGATCCTCGCGACGAACGAGCCGTTGCGCGATCTCGTCAATCGGCTCGCACCCGACGTCGTGCAGAAGCTCGACGGCGATGTGCTGAGCTTCGACATCCCGCTCGCGCCCCTGGAAGGGGCCGCCCCTGAGATCGAGCGCAACCATCCATTCCACCAGCTCTTCGTCGCGACCGCGACTTCCGCGTTCCTTTTCGCCCATGCCGCGGAGCACGTCCGCCAATGGATCGCGGAGCGCGCAACGCCGCAAGGCGCCGTCCAGTAGATGCTCAGCGTGCCGCCGTGCGCTCCTGCTGCTGGTAGAGGACGAATCCCGCGAAATCGGCGGCGCTCATGAGTTACGTGGCTCCTGGCCCTGAAGCGAGCCAAGCGATACGTTTGCGTAATGCGACCTCTTCGGTATTCCATCAATGTCACATTGGACGGGTGCTGCGATCATCGTGAAGGGTTGGTGGACGAAGACTTGCACCGTCACGCGGTCGAGAACCTCGCCCAGGCCGATGCCCTGCTCTTTGGCCGGGTGACTTACGAAATGATGGAGGCAGCGTGGCGGCCGCCGGCGCGTACGGGAGCGAGGCCTGATTGGATGGAACCCTTCGCCCGGACCATCGACGCGGCAAAGAAGTACGTCGTGTCGAGCACCTTGGACCGGGTAGATTGGAACGCGGAGCTCGTGCGCGGGGATCTGGGGAAGGCCGTTCAGCAGCTCAAGCGGGAGTCGGGCAAGGGACTGTTCGTGGGAGGCGTGAAACTCCCGCTGGCGTTGGCGGAGCTGGGATTGATCGATGAGTACGAGTTCGTGGTGCACCCCAGGCTAGCGGGCCACGGGCCGACGTTGTTCGCGGGGCTATCGAAGCGTGTCGACTTGAGGCTCGTGAGCCGGCTGGAGTTCGGCTCGGGGGCGGTGGCGATGCGGTATGAGCCGAGAAGGTAGCCATTGGTCCCCGGTTCCTCCTTGCGCGCGACCCGGGGCTGATCACTCGCACCGAGCCAGACCACTCGAAGCGGGCCGGAAGAAGCAGCTTGCGCTTTCTTGCTGGCGGGCGTCGTTGAGGATCCGATGGGAGGGTTGCTATCGTCACCGGATGGCCATCCGCTCCCGCGCTCTCCTCGAGACTCCATCGGTGATCGTCGCGCTGTCGGATCACGGCGGCGAAGCAGTCCCTGCGGGACTGGAAGAGGAGATCTGCGACCACTACTGCGTCAATTTCGTCGAGTCGGGCGAGTTTGGCCTGGCAGTCGGAAGAGGCCGGTGGCGGCTCGGCCGGGGAGACGCGTTCGCGTGGCATCCCTTCGCCCGCCAGGCCTACGTCCACTTTCGCGATGCCGTTCCCGACGTCTGCCTGACCGTGCGCTTTCGCGGGTCCGCCGAGCGCGAGATCGAGCGGCACGGGCATCTCGCGCAGACGGTGGGCATTCCGGTCCTGCCGCGGACGAACGGCCTCGGCTTCCTCCGCTTCCGCCTCGACCACATCCTTCGCGACGGCGAGCCCCTGGCGCTCGATCAGTGGAGCGCGGACCTGCTCGAGGTGGTTCGCGCGCCCGCCAAAGGTCCGCTCCTGCGCGCGCTCGACGCACTTGCGCCTCGCATCGAGCAGTCGCGTGCGCGGATGCTGGCCGGCTGCGCGGCACCGCATTCGCTCGCCTCCCTCGCCGCGGGCGCCGGCATGAGCCCGTTCCACTTCGCGCGCGTGTTTCGCGCGCTCGTGGGAGTGCCGCCGCACCGCTTCCTGCGCAACGTCCGTCTCGACCGCGCGCTCGCCATGCTGCGGGAGGGCGCCTCGGTGACCACCACCTGCTACGCGGTGGGGTTCAACAATCTCAGCCATTTCATCCGCTCGTTCCGGAGACGGTTCGGCTCGCCGCCGTCGCATTCCGGCAAGAAAGCGCAAGCGCGCCTGCGGGTGCCGATGGCATGAAGCGGGGATGCGCCGCGCGCTCCTCGTCTTCCTTCTCTGTGCCACACAAGCATCGGCCGCCTCCCGGACGCTGGTCCGCGCCGGACGCCTGCTCGACGTCGCGACCGGAAGCTGGTCGAACGATCAGGGCATCGTCGTCGCGAACGGCAGGATCGAATCCATCGCTCCCTTCGCGAGGGCGCGCGCAGCCGCTGCCGATGCGGCGCTCGTAGACCTCGGCGACCTCTCCGTCCTTCCGGGGCTCGTCGACTGCCACGCGCACCTGCTCGGGAACCTGAAAGAGATCTCCGCGGTCGGCTCGCTGCGGATGTCCTCCGCCGAGGGGGTCGTGTGGGGAGTCCGCAACCTCCGCGAGTGGCTCGAACGCGGCTTCACCACGGTGCGCGATGCGGGCGAGATCGATGCCGCCTACGGCCAGTTCGCGCTGCGCGACGGCGTCGCCCACGGATTCATCCAGGGCCCGCGCATCTTCGCCGCCGGCAGCTACGTCTCGCTCACCGGCGGTCACGGAGACGCCAACGTGTTCGCCGCCGATCAGCGCTTCGAACGCCCCAACCTCGCCGACACGCCCGAGGCCGTCGCGAGCGTCGTCCGGCGCGATCTCAAGTACGGCGCCGACTGGATCAAGCTGATGGGAACGGGCGGGATCCTCGATCCCTTCAGCGACTACACGATGCAGGAGCTGAGCGACGAGCAAATCGCCACCGCGGTCGCCATCGCCCACCGCGCGGGACGGCGGGTGATGGTCCATGCCGAGGGCACCTCGGGCATCAAGGCCGCGGTCCGCGCGGGAGTGGATTCCATCGAGCACGGCACGATGCTCGACGAGGAAGGCGCGCAGCTGATGGAGCGCAAAGGGACCTGGCTCGTCCCGACGCTCTACACCTTCCAGTTCGGCGCCGAGATGGGGGAAAAGATCGGCCTCGAGCCCGTGATGCTCGCGAAGGTCCGCCGGATCCTCTCGGCGCAGGGCCCCGCCTTCCGCCGCGCGCTGGCCCACCACGTCCGCATCGCGTTCGGCCTCGAC
>Ga0066684_10000899_pt1 | contig 11150 bp, 8 predicted proteins | sample GraSoiAngelo_133_FD_62301 | JGI IMG/M metagenome (GOLD analysis project Ga0066684, IMG submission 62301) | Grasslands soil microbial communities from the Angelo Coastal Reserve, California, USA - 14_0929_05_20cm | ecosystem: Environmental > Terrestrial > Soil > Grasslands | place: USA... | reverse complement strand
ATACCGGCATCGGGATGTCGTCCGAGCAGATGGGCCGGCTATTCCAGGAATTTGTGCAGGCCGATCCCTCGACCACGCGCAAGTATGGCGGCACCGGGCTCGGCCTTGCGATCAGCCGCCGTTTCTGCCAGATGATGGGCGGCGAGATTACCGTCGAGAGCCAACTGGGCAAGGGTTCGACATTCACCATCCGCGTGCCCGCCCACATCGAGGCGCTCCAGCCGGCGCCGCTGCTGCGCCGGGTGCGTCCGGAGCGCCGGGCGACGCAGCCGGTCAAAGGCTCGCTGATCCTGGTGATCGATGACGACCAGACCGTATGCGAGGTGATGGCGCGCTATCTGGAGCGCGAGGGATTCGTGGTTCGCACCGCAACCGGGGGCCGGGAAGGCCTGCAACTGGCGCGCGAACTGCACCCGGCGGCGATCACGCTCGACATCAATATGCCGGACCTGGACGGCTGGACGGTGCTGGCGGCGCTCAAGGGCGATCCGCAGCTGGCAGACATTCCGGTGGTGCTGGTGACCATCGAGGACAACCGCAGCCGCGGCTACTCGCTCGGCGCGACGGAATACATGACCAAGCCGATCGACCGCGAGCGACTCATAGGCCTGCTGCAAAACATCAGCAGTCCGATCGCATGCAAGGTGCTGCTGGTGGATGACGATGAGATCATGCGCGAGAGCGTGCGGCGCGTGCTCGAGCAGGAGAAATGGCAGGTCGCGGGGGCGAGCAATGGCCGCTTCGCGCTGCAACAGCTGGCCGAATCGTGTCCCGACGTAATCGTACTGGACCTGGTGATGCCGGAGATGGACGGCTTCGAGTTCCTGGTCGAGATGCGGCAGCGCGCGGAATGGCGCGACATCCCGGTGCTGGTTCTGACGGCCAAGGACCTGAGCGCCGAGGATCAAAAGCAGCTGAACGGCTACGTCGAGCAGGTGATGCGCAAAAGCGCTTCTGATCTGAGTGTACTGCTGCGTGAACTGGCCCGCATGCTGCCGCGCTCGATCGAGCGCCGGCAGCATGCGAAGGTCAAGGAGATTCTGGCGTGAAGATACTGTATGTAGAGGATAATGAGGACAACATCTATGTCCTCGAGAGCCGCCTCAAGCGCGAGGGGCATACGGTAGTGATCGCGCGCGATGGCGCCAGTGCCGTGCAGCTCGCCGCCAGCGAGCGGCCCGATGTGATTCTGATGGATCTGAGCCTGCCGGTGCTGGACGGATGGGCGGCGACGCGCCAGCTCAAGGCTGCACCGGACACACGGCACATACCCGTCATCGCCTTGACGGCGAATGCGATGACCGGTGACCGTGAGAAGGCGCTCGCTGCGGGCTGCGACGATTTCGACACCAAACCGATCGTAATGCCGCGCCTGCTGGAAAAGATTCGGGCGCTGTCAGGCTCACAAGCCGGATGATCTTAATGAGCAAATTCGGGCCTGGGCCCGCATGGGCTCCGAAAAGGGCCGTTGCGCCCGGGATCGGCGCATGAACAAGATCCTGCTGATCGAGGATAACGAGCTGAACCGCGATATGTTGTCGCGGCGCTTGCGCAAACGAGGCTACGAAGTCGTGACGGCCGTCGATGGCGAGACAGGCATAGTCATGGCTCAGGCGGAAGCACCGGCGCTGATCCTGATGGACGTGACCTTGCCGGGGATCGATGGCCTGGAGGCGACGCGGCGACTCAAGGCGGCGCCGCAGACCCGCCATATCCCGATCGTGGCGCTGACCGCTCACACCATGGCCAGCGACCGCGATAAGGCGCTGGCCGTGGGGTGTGACGACTTCGATACCAAGCCGATCGAGCTGCCGCGGCTGTTGGGGAAGATCGAGAGCTTGCTCAACCAGGGACCGCGGGCGTGACCACCGATCGCACGACATTGAATCATCTGCGGCATGAGCTGCACACGCCGCTGAACCACATCATCGGCTACAGCGAAATGTTGCTGGAGAGCGCCAGCGAAGGAAGCATCGCGGGAATGGAGCCCAGGCTGCGTGAATTGCACGAGTATGCGCAGCAGCTGATGCTGCTCGTCGATGAGGTGCTCGGGCGTACGCGCAAGGACAATGACATCGATCTGCGCCGCCTCAGCAGCGAGGCCTCCGGGCCCATAAGCTCCATCATCGCCGCCGCCGATGAGCTCAAGGCGCAGGCACGGCAGATGGCCGCCGCAGAGGTGGGCCAGGATCTGGATCGAATCGCCAGTGCCGCGCACACCTTGCACTCCATGATCGCTGACGGGGTCAGCGCGCCGCCGGTTGCGCCGAGCGCCGACTCGGATACGGCGCGAATCGCAGCAGCCCCGGTGCCGGCCGGAGAGACCGGAAACATCCTGGTGGTCGATGACAACGCCGCCAACCGGGAGATGCTCAGCCGGCGGCTGGCACGCGCGGGCCACCGGGTGCAAGTGGTGGCGAACGGGCCGGAGGCGCTGGCCGTGCTGCGTCAGCGGCCTATCGACCTGGTGCTGCTCGATGTGCTCATGCCGCAGATGAGCGGCTACGAAGTGTTGCAGCGCCTCACCGCAGATGAGGCGTTGCGGGAAATTCCGGTCCTCATGATATCGGCGCTGGACGAGATGGACAGCGTCGTGCGCTGCATCGAGTTGGGCGCGGAGGACTATCTGCCAAAGCCCTTCGACCCGGTGCTGCTGCGGGCGCGCATCGGCGCGTGCCTCGAAAAGAAGCGCTTACGCGATCGCGAAGCCATGCATTTGCGGCAGTTGGCCGAGTGGAATCAGAAACTCGAGCTGCGCGTCAAAGAGCAGGTGGCGCTGCTCGATCGTCTCGGGCGGCTCAAGCGTTTTTTTTCCCCGCAGCTCGCGGAACTGATCGTCGCGGGTGGCGCGGACGATCCCCTGGCGACCCACCGCCGCGACCTGACCGTTTGCTTCCTCGACCTGCGTGGCTTCACCGCTTTTGCGGAAAGCGTCGAACCCGAGGAAGTCATGGGCGTGCTGCGCGAGTATCACGCCGAGATGGGCCGGCTGATCATGGAGCACGAAGGCACGCTGGAGCGATTTACCGGGGATGGCATGATGGTTTTCTTCAACGATCCGGTGCCGGTGCCCGATGCCGCGGAGCGCACGCTCCGCATGGCCCTCGCCATGCGTAAGCGGGTCCGCGAGATGATCGTCTCCTGGCGCAAGATGGGCTACGAGCTCGAACTCGGTGTGGGCATCGCGCAGGGTTACGCGACGATTGGCGCGATCGGCTACGAGGGGCGCTGGGATTACGGCGCCATCGGCACGGTGACGAATCTCGCGGCACGCTTGTGTGGTGAGGCCAAGCCCGGACAGATTCTGGTCTCCAAGCGCGTGCTCGCCGCCACCGATGATCTTTTCGAGCTCGAATCGGTCGGTGAGCTGACTCTCAAAGGACTGCACCGTCCGGTCACGGCCTACAATGTTCTCGGCACTAAGGCGTGACGGTGGCTCCCAGTCCAGCGCGACGCAGCAGATCCGTGAAGCGCGGATCCGCGCGCAAGCTGTCGTATCGGGCATCGACCTTCAGGTGAGTGAGCCGCGCGCTTCTGCCGGCATAGGATTTTTCCAGCCAGGCAAACGCGCGATCCAGGTCGCCCACCCGGGCACACAACGACCCGATCTCATCACAGTCGGCCTGCCCCTGGGCTTCGAGAGAGCGGATTCGCAGTTGCAGAAATCCTGGCCATGAGTCCCTGGCGAACACCTCCTTGAACTCAGCCACCTCCGTGGCAGGCTCCCCATCCAGCAGCTTCTGCCGCGCATACGCCGCCACCGCTTCCTGGTACAGGCCTTTGTTGGCGTAGGCTTCAAACAGGAAATAATTGGTGTCGGCGAAGTTCCGGCCAAGTGTCAGAGTCTTTTGCAGCTGCGCGATGGCTTCGTCATAGCGGCGGGCGGAATTCAACTGGATGCCCAGCGCCAGATTGGCCACCTGTGACAGGGGGTCCAAGTCAACAGCGCGGCGGCCTTCCGCCAGTCCCGCGTCGAACCGTCCGGTATTGACGAGCAGCTCGCCATACCACTGGTGCGGCACGGGAGAATTGGGGCTGAGCTCGATCGCCCGCCGGTACTGACGTTCCGCCGCCACCCACTCGAAATCGAAGAGCGCCAGGACTAGCCCCAACGAGGCGTGGGCTTCCGCGAGGTTATCGTCGATCGCCAGCGCTCTCAGTATCGCCGTTCTCGCCTGCGGCATCGTCTGCGTCGCTTGCGACGTGCGGTCGTAGATAGGCAGCAGACTGTAGCAGTTGGCGAGGCCCGTGAACGCCAGCGCATAGTCAGGGTCAAGGGCAATGGCCTGCTGAAAGAATGTTATGGCTTTTCTGAACTCCTCCGGCGAGCGGCGATTCCAATGAAAGTGTCCGCGCAGGTAGAGTTGATAAGCTTCGGAATTCAGCGCAGCGCTCCGCGCCGGCAGCGCGGGGCTCAGCAGCGCATCGCACAGTGAGCGCACTACCGAGCCGGCAATTTCGTCCTGCACCTTGAAGATGTCATCGAGCGTGCGATCGAAGGTCTGCGACCACAGGTGATAGCCGGTCTCGGCCCGGATCAGCTGAACCGCGATGCGTATCGTGTTGCCGGCTTTGCGCACGCTGCCTTCGAGCACGTGGGCGACGTTCAGCGCCCGCGCAATATCGGCAATGGTCGCCTGCTTGCTCTTGAAGTAGAAGCAGGAGGTGCGGGCCGGCACGCGCAGTTCGGGAACTCTCGTGAGCAACCCGATGAGTTCCTCCGTCAGGCCGTCCGAAAAGTACTCCTGATCCTTGTTCTGGCTCATGTCCACGAACGGCAGCACTGCGATCGACTGTTCCGAGCATGGACTCTGCGCGACTGAAGGTGTTGGAGCTGCCGGCGCCATCGGCCGGCTCGTGACTGCGGGCGCTGCACCTGGCGGCGGCACGTAGCCACCGAACGCCAGCAGTCGCGACACCTGCTCGACGAAACCGGGCGAGGCCTCCCCGCCCCTCAGCCACGTCCACTGTACTTCGTGGAACTTCTCGGGCACCCAGGCGTCGACCTCGTCGGTGCCGTCAATGACGACCGGCAGCAGGAATGCCTTCTCGGCGGCCATCAGGTGGGAGCGATCGACCGCGAGTTTCCATTCGAACCGGAAATATCCCTCGACGCGAGCGCGCGAATTTGCGGAAATGACCGGGATGAACAAGGCGCAGGTCCTGATCTGTCTCTTGATCGCGGAGTCCCAGGCAGCCCCGCCACGCAGCTCGTTCTGGTCGAACCACACTTCAATGCCTGCATTGCGCAGGCTGCTGCTGATCCGCGCCGCCGCCTCTGTGTCCTCGGAAGCGTAGCTGAGGAAGACGGCTCGATGCCCGTCCGAGGCGGGAACCGGGTCGCCCTTAGGCCCAGATTCGTCGGTCACGGGGTGCTTCGAGGTGGCTGTCTTGAACCCACAGAGTGTACTACGGCGTTTGATTGCGCGAACTGAGGCGCCGCGGGCGAGGGGGCAACCGGACGCAAACGGTGGCCAGGGGACACGCGGAAATTCGGCTCACCTCCCTAAAGGCCTCAAGCTATTGATCGTGCAGGGATTGTGTGAAGCGGATCATGGGATATGAGTGCGGCTGTCATCGGTCTGACGCTATTCGCAGCAGTGCTGCATGCAACATGGAACGCCGCCTTACGAAGCGGCGTCGACCGGTTGTGGTTTGTCACGGTCATGAGCTTCGCGACGACGCTCGCCGCTATTCCTTTTGCACTGCTCCTGCCCCTGCCCGCGACGCAGAGCTGGATGTATCTGGGCGTCTCCGCAGTCTTACAAGTTGTTTACAGCATCTTCCTGGCTCATGCCTATCGATACGGCGAACTGGGACAGGTCTACCCGATCGTCAGAGGTAGCGTGCCGCTCATGGTGAGCGTTGGCGGTTTCCTTCTGGCAGGTCAGCGATTGAGCAGGCCGGCGCTCTTTGGCGTGACGTTGATTTGCCTTGGGATCATGAGCCTCGCCTTTGGCAGAGCGCGGGCGGGCGCAAAGTCGGTCGTTCTCGCACTCGCAACAGCGCTGTTCGTCGCAAGCTACGTTACCGCCGACGGCGTCGGTGTGCGCTTTGCGGGGAACGCGCAATCCTATGCAGCCTGGATCTTCCTGATCTACGGCGCTTTCCTGCCCCTTGCCTTCTTGCTCCTCAGACGAGGAATTACCGTGGACCCGCGGTCGCCTGAGACTCTGAAGGCAATGGCCGGCGGCTTCATTTCATTCCTGAGCTACGGAGCAATCACCGCCGCGCTCGCCCTGGGAAAGGTCGGTCCGATTTCCGCCCTGCGCGAAACCAGCATTGTCTTTTCTGCGCTGCTTGCCCGTATGGTCCTTGGAGAAGCTCTCACGCGTCGCCGTATTCTGGTGTGCATAGCAGTCACACTCGGAGCTGTCTGCATCGGCTACGCATCATGATCCACTGAGCGCTCCGTAATGACTCTAAGTCCGATCCAGCAGCCGCTCGCGTGGAAAATCTCTCAGGCTCTTGATCGCGGTGTCTACACCGTTGCAGGTCAGCAATTTCTGGAGCGCTGCAGGCGCACCTATCGCAACGATATAGCCGATACCGGCGGCGTAGGCTGCGGCGAGTCCGGAGAGCGCATCCTCGACCACTACGCACTCACTTGGGGCGACACCGATGTTGCGCGCGGCCGCCAGATACACATCCGGTGCGGGCTTTCCGGGGCGACTGCCGTCGTCGTAAATAATCTTCGCCACGTCGAACCATCGGTCCAAGCGCAGGTGCTCCATGAAGAACTTCAGATTCGTGATCTCCGAGGAGGTCGCGATGGTTCGCGGGATGTTGCTGCGCGCCAGCGTCTCAAGAAGATCCGGCGCACCGGGAGACAGCACCAGGCGGCGTGGGTTCGACAGGCACAATTCGCGATAGAACGACTCCTTGACTTGAATCATATCGAGAAGTTCTTGTCCCGCAATCGTGCGGCCAGCCAGGTAGCTCAACACGTAGGAGTTCGGGCGACCGTGCATGTGAGCGACGAGCTCATCGTCCGTCATCTCGTGTCCGCGCAGGTTCCGCGCGATAACCTGCCATGATTTGACCTGCAAATCGGCGTCCCAGAACAACACGCCGTTAAAGTCAAAGACTATGCCCCTATACCTCACGCCGCGCAGGCCCATCGCGATCTAATATCACAGACCAGGACCGATTGCAGAGGTGATCAGACGTTGAATGGCGTACCATCATGCTGATAGCGCCATAGCGTCGCGCCGTGAGTACCTGGATAGCGCTGTTCCGCGGGATCAATGTCATGGGCAGCAACTCGCTACCCATGAAGGACCTCGCTGCGCTTCTACAGCGTGAAGGCTTCGCCGACGTGCGCACTTACATCCAAAGCGGTAACGCCGTATTTCGCAGCGCGGCACGTAGTGCGAATTCGTTGGCCAGCCGCATCGGCCGTGCAGTGCACAAGGCAAAAGGCCTGTATCCAAAGGTCGTGGTACTGAGCGTCAAGGAGTTGCAGAGAGCAGCGTCCAATAATCCGTTTCCCAGGGCCGAGAGCCAGCCCAGGACGCTGCATCTCTTCTTTCTCTCCGAGGAGCCACTCTGTGCGGACCTGGCCTCTCTCAACCGGCTCAGATCCGGCAGGGAAGCCTTCGCTCTCAGGGGCAAGGTCTTCTATCTGCACACACCGGATGGATTTGCCGTCTCGAAATTGCGCGCATATGTGGAACGGCACATCCATGTTGACGCAACAGCCCGCAACTGGAACACCGTCACCAAGCTCCTGGAGATGGCAAACGCTTGACGACTGACCTGTCGCTTTCTTCCCGGCCCGCCCAGCAAGGCGCGGTGCTCGCCGCATCCAGCGCTCGTGGTGCGTATTGAGCCCGGGCGACCTGTTGCGATCGTCCGCAGTCCCCGCGGCACCGGCAATGGCGTTTCAACCCAAGCCAAGTCTCGTGGCCAGGCGGCAGGTTGCTCACGGTTCATAGCCCGGTCCATGCAATATCTTCCCCGGCAGGGCATCGGTCATCCTGCCTCCCTCAATTACCGGCACGCCGTTGACCAACACATACTCCATCCCCTCAGACAGCTGATTGGGGCTTGCAAAGGTAGCGGCGTCACGGACCGTTGCGGGATCGAAGATCACGATATCGGCCCACATCCCCTCCTTCAGTACGCCACGATCGGTCAAGCGCAGGCGCTGGGCGGGCAATGCAGTAAACTTTCGAATGGCATCCGGCAACGTGAGTTTCCTCTCTTCTCTCACGTATTTGCGCATGATCCGCGGGAACGTCCCGTAGGCGCGCGGATGCGGGTGCTCCTGCCCCAGAATTCCTTGTTGTGAAGTACCAGGAGAATCGTTGTCCACCGACACCCACGGCTGCTCCAGCGCCAATGCGACGTCGGCTTCTGACATCCCGAACACCGCCACCTGAGTGAGCGCACCGTCCGCAATCAGCAGATCGAATAATGACTCCATCGGATCTTTCTTCCAGATCCTCGCGACCTCGGCCAGGGTCTTACCCTGCAACGGCAGCAGCTCGGCTTTGTGTACCACGCCGATGAGGACCGCGTCCGGACCCGGAATCTCATCCCATTCGTTGTCCCATTCGCTCGAAGCGCTCAACATCTCTTTTCGAATGCGAGCCCGAAGCACTGGATCCCTGAGTCGCGCAATCAGTTTGGCGTTGCCGCCATCATGGGCCCACGGTGGAATGAAGGCGGAGAGATCGTTGTACCAGGCGGTGTAGGCATAGGTATCGGCACTGATGTCGGTGCCCGACGCGCGCGCTGCATCGATCTTCGCCACCACCTCTGGCATTCGACCCCAGTTGTTCTTTCCCGCTGTCTTCAAGTGCCAGATCTCGACCGGAATACCGGCCTCGCGGCCAATCCTCACAGCCTCCTCGAGTGCTGACATGATGCCGTCGCCCTCGCTGCGCATATGGGTAGCATAGATCCCGCCGAACTTCGCGGCCTCCCGCGCTAACGCTATGAGCTCGTCCGTGGTCGCATACGGCGCCGGCGCATACTCCAACGCGCTGGAAAGGCCCATGGCGCCCGCGCGCATGCTCTCTGCCACCAGTCCCCTCATCTTGTCCAGCTGTTCCGGCGTCGGTCGCCGGTCCTCGTCCCCCAGAACCATTCTGCGGATGCGGGTCGCGCCAACGTAAGTAGCGAAATTGATCCCCATGCCCTGCTTCTCGAGTCGCGCAAAGTATTGCGGCAACGTGCGCCAATCCGGCGTTACGCCGTAATGCTCGTAAACCTTCCGGTCGGCCCGAATGATGGAGTCATTGAGCGGTGCCACCGAATCCCCCTCGCCCGTTATTTCGGTGGTCACGCCCTGAAATATCTTCGACGGCAGCCGCGGCTCGACCAGAATGCTCAGTTCGGACTGGCCCAGCATGTCGATGAAGCCAGGCGCTACCACATGGTCGTGAGCGTCAACGGTGTGCGCGCGCACCTCCCGTTCGAGGTTGCCGATGGCGGCAATCCTGCCGTTGCGAATTCCAACATCACCCGAATACCAGGGCGAACCCGTTCCGTCAATGATCCGCCCGTGGATAATCACCAGGTCGAACCGCGGCTTCGCATGGTGAGCGCCGGTCGTAATTGCCGGCAAGAAGAGTGCGAGGCAAAAGGCCGCATGGCTCGCCAAGGCTACCAGCTGCTTTCTCGCAGTCCGCTGGCCGCATCGCATTGACTCCCAAACTCTGAGCATGTAGCACCTCGTTGAACCTGAAGGAGCGATTCTCAAGCGAACCAGGCGAGCAGCGGATTTTCAGGCGGCAGTCCAATCGAGGCCAACCCAAGGAGATATAAGCCATTGTTATTCCGGGAATCTGTTCCCGCTAACTCGGCTACGGTCGCCCTCGGTTGGGCCAGGTTGGTTGTCTTTCGGTTGCAAAGACGCGATCCTTTCCGCGGGCCTGCAACTTGATACGCCAATGACCACATCCGCTCCCCAGCGAATCACCGCCAGCGATATCCGAGAAGAGCTCTCGTTCGATTCAATATTGCTCGGCTGTGCGCAAAGTGTACTGCCACGGCTCCCGCCCGCTTGCGTGGACTGCATCGTGACCAGCCCGCCGTACTTTGGGCAACGAGACTACGGGGTGGCCGGTCAGATCGGAACGGAAGAGACGCCGGAGGAATACATCGAGCGACTGACTTTGATTTTCCGAGAAGCGAAGCGGCTGCTCAAGCCTGCTGGATCTTTGTGGCTCAACCTTGGCGATAAGTACGACAGTTTGCACATGCTGGGTCTGCCATGGCGCGTTGCGCTATCTCTGAAAGCAGATGGCTGGATTCTTCGGTCTGACATCATTTGGCACAAGCCAAATGCTATGCCAGCATCCACCAAGAACAGACCTACGACGGATCACGAGTACGTATTCTTCTTCACCAAAAGCGGTGACTACTACTATGACAGCGATTCAATTCGCGAGCCGCACGTCACGTTCACGGACCGCAGCCGAATGAGAGGTGGCCGCAACCATTTTGGTAGACCGGGCGGCACGCCTGAAGCGGGAAAGAACCGCGGCAACAACAATCTCCACAGGGGACGCTGGGATCAGGCTTTTCACGAACTCGGTCGCAACAAACGCACTGTTTGGAGCGTGCCTCTCTCGAAGTCTCGTGACGCGCACTTTGCAGTATTCCCCGAGAAGCTCATCGAACCTTGTATTCTGGCTGGCTGCCCAGAAGGCGGAGTCGTGCTCGACCCGTTCTTGGGCAGCGGGACAACTGCAGTCGTCGCCCTCTCGAACCGTCGGCGGTTCCTGGGAGTCGAACTAAATCCTGCGTATCGTGAAATCGCACAAAAGCGTCTGACAGGTATTTCGCGAGCCCTGCTCTAGTGCTTACAAGGTCTTGAACAGCGGCAGCCGCCGGATAACACGCTGTCGCGTCTATGGCTACCGGTCCCAACCGCTATTCAAAACTGATTTTTACAATCCTGCCCTGTGTCCCTACGAACCAACCCGCGTGCGGGCTTGCGAACGCGACAGCCCAGTAATTCGCGAGCCCTGTCAGGCTGACCCACGTGTCCCCTTCGTCGGGTGACCAGGCCGCGCCGCCCGGCCCGGTGACCACGACGGCCCGCGTCGCGCTTGCCTCCTCATCAGCGTCGCCCTCTGCAGAGCGTTCGCGCACGTAGCTCAGACCGTAAATTGCGCCCGGGACTGGCGGGCGGCTCG
>Ga0066684_10000897_pt1 | contig 11157 bp, 8 predicted proteins | sample GraSoiAngelo_133_FD_62301 | JGI IMG/M metagenome (GOLD analysis project Ga0066684, IMG submission 62301) | Grasslands soil microbial communities from the Angelo Coastal Reserve, California, USA - 14_0929_05_20cm | ecosystem: Environmental > Terrestrial > Soil > Grasslands | place: USA... | reverse complement strand
GGACGGACGCCAGCACGCGGTCCAGCACGCCCTCGGCGGTGACGCCCTCCAGCTCGGCCTCGGGCCGGATGTCCAGGCGGTGCCGCAGCGCGGGCTTCGCCAGGGCCTTGACGTCGTCCGGCGTCGTGTAGTCGCGCCCCGCGAGCCACGCCCAGGCCCGGCTCACGGCCAGCAGCGCGGTCGCGCCACGCGGCGAGACGCCGATCCGCACGGACGGCATTTCCCTTGTGGCACGGCACAAATCGACGACGTACGCGATCACCTCAGGCCCGACGGTCACGCCCGCCACCGCGGCCCGCGCCGCGGTCAGCTGCGCCGCGCCGGCGACCGGCCGCAACCCGGCCGCGGCCAGGTTCCGCGGGTCGAAGCCCTGCGAATGCCGCCACAGGATGCCGATTTCGTCGTCACGCGACGGCGTCGGCATGGTCAGCTTGAGCAGGAACCGGTCCAGCTGCGCCTCCGGCAGCGGGTAGGTGCCCTCGTACTCAACCGGGTTCTGGGTGGCGATCACGATGAACGGCTCCGGCAGCGGCCGCGACTTGCCGTCGAGCGAGACCTGCCGCTCCTCCATCGCCTCCAGCAGCGACGACTGCGTTTTCGGCGGCGTCCGGTTGATCTCGTCGGCGAGCAGCAAGTTCGTGAAGACCGGGCCCTCGCGGAAGGAGAACTCGCCGCTGTGCGCGTCGTAGACGATCGAGCCGGTGACGTCGCCGGGCATCAGGTCCGGGGTGAACTGGACGCGGTTGGTCTCCAGTGAGAGCGCCGCGGACAAGGCCCGCACCAGCAACGTCTTCGCCACACCCGGGACGCCTTCAAGGAGCACATGCCCGCGGCAGAGCAGCGCGAGAATCAACCCGGTGACGGCCGCGTCGTTGCCCACCACGGCCTTGCCGACCTCGGTGCGCAGCGCGACCAGCGCCTCCCGCGCGGTGGCCGCGTCGACCCGCGCCTGTTCGGTACTGCTCAAGACCCCACCTCTCGTTCCACCCTGTCCAGTTCGTCCGCCAGCCGCACCAGCGCCGGGTCGTCCGCGGGCTGCGGACCGTAGAGCACCGCGCCGATCTCGTTCGGCTGCCGTCCGGTCCGCGCGCTCACCGACGCGACCAACGAAGCCGCCTCGGCGTCCCGCGGCAGGCCGAGCGCCGTCCGCAACCGCGCACGCGACGCCTCCCGCAGCGTCTCCCCCGCATGGCCGGAAGCCTTCGCCCGCCGGTAAAGCCGGGCACGCCCCTCGGCGGTTTCCGCGGCACGCACCACGATCGGCAGCGGCTCGGTGACGACCGGGCCGAGCCGGCGCGCCCGCCACAGCGCCAGCAGCGCCACCGCGATGAGCACCTCGTACGCACCGTAGTACCAGCCGCGCGGGATCAGGTCGAAGATCGACTTACGCGCCGAATCCAGCGCCGGGTCGGTCGGCGAAGGCAGGTACCAGACCAGCTTCTGGTGCTGTCCCAGCAGGCGCATGCTCAACGCCGCGTTGCCCTCCTCGGCGAGCCGCTCGTTCGTCAGCGGCGCCGGTGTGCCGAGCAGCGTCGTCGTGACCGGACCGTCGGAGACCTGCACCATCGTGGGGCCGTCGTCACTGGGGTAACACGACTTCCCGCCCGGGGCGTGGTAAGCGACACCGCCTAGCGTGGCCTCCCTGGCGGCGACCGCCGCGGGTACCGAGCAGCGCGGGGTCAACGTCTTGATCTGGCCTCGGCCCACCGGACCCGCGCCCGGCAGTAGTTCTTCCAGTGACTTGGGCCCCGGCACCACAAGGACGATGTCGGCGGCGTACAGACGCAGCCGTGACAGCCCTCCGGTCGGCACCAGCTCGGGCGAGCTGACCAGGAGCGATGTCCCGCCGGTCACTTCGATTTCGGCCGAGGCGAGCGTATGCACCGGGCGGACGGTGACTCCGGCATCCGTCAGCAGTTTCGCCAGCGCATGCGAACCGCTGGGCTCGTACGACTCGGGGTCCAAGTTGCCGCGTGCTTCGCCACCGCGAGTGAGCAGCATGAACACCGCCCCCGCGACGACGAGCAGCACGAGCAGGGCGAGCCAGACCCGGGCGCCGCGCCAGATCGCGCGCAGGTCGGGGGAAACGGCCGTGCTCATGGGCCCACCAGCGCGACCGGCCGGGCACGGCGGCAGCGTTCGTCCAATTCGGACAGTGCGCGGTACGCGGCTTCGGTACCGGTGCGGCCGCCGTAGTGGACGTCGTCGAAAATGCGCGCGCCCTCACGCAACGCCTGGGCCACGTCCGGCAGCAACGCACCCGCTTCGGCGGCCGCCTCGTCGGCGGTGCGGCCGGACCGGACGTCCAGCAGCGCGCGCTCTTCCAGGGCCCGCACGACCGCGCGGAACCGGTCGCGGACGGCGTCGGAGAACCGGCCGGCCGCGGCGGCTTCGGTGGCGGCGCGGCGGTAGTCGTCGGCGCTGAGCCGCCGGTCCTCGAAGACCTGCTTGCCCCCGCGGGCACCGCTGCGCGCGACCTTGCCGGTCTTCAGCCGGACGACCACGGCGAGCACCACCAGTACCGCGAGAATGATCAGCAGACCGAGAAAACCGCCGGGCACAACGGATTGGACCCCGTCGAGGAAGTCCATGATCCGATCGTAGAGCCACTGGAAGATCTGCTCGAGCGGGCCGGGCCGCTCACGTGCGTACTTCGGGTCGCTCAGCTCGGACAACGCGCGCGCCCTCGCGGTGTCCCGGTCGATGTCGACCGGGACGTCCACGGGAAAGAAGGTCACCATGCCTGCTGCGGCGGCGCGGGCGGGGTGAGCCCGGCGGCGCGGGCGAGTTCGATGTCCATGCCCTCACGCCGCATCCGCTGGTCGATGTAGACCAGGACGGTCACCAGCGCGGTGAACGGCGTGACCACGGTTTCGGCGATGAGCGTGCCGACCGACTCGAGCAGCAGCGTGCCGGTGCCGGGCACGACCGGCACCGCGCGCGGGTTGAACAGGTTGTTGAACATGCTGGCGGCGCCGAACGGGAGCTGGATGATCGTGCTCAGCACGTAGGCCACCACGGTGGCCAGCAGGAGGATGCCCAGGACCCGCCAGAACGAGCCGGAAACCAGCTTCACCGACCGGGAGAACGACTCCCGGATGGTGCCGCGTTCGAGCACCAGCGCCGGGCCCGCGAGCGCCCAGAAGATGTACGGGATCACGGCGGGTAGCAGGCACAGCAGCGAGGCGCCGAAGACCGCCAGCGTGTAGAGGATCGTCAAGCCCAGCAACGGCAGCAGCCGCGGCTTGAACTCCTGCATGACGTCCTTGAAGCCGGCGGGGCGGCCGAGCACCGCCCGGCCCATCACCACGGTCAGGAACCCGGCCAGGAGGCCCCTGGTGAGAATGGAGATCAGCACCGCCGGGATCAACAGCAGCGCCGTGCTCCCGAGGAACCCGAGCGTGGCGCGCTGGAGTTCCTGGTCGGTCGCGGCCTGACCGCGGGCGACGGTATTGGCGAAGTCCTGCAGGTTCGAGTAGGCCAGCAGCTGGACCAGCAGGTTGGCGGCGGTGGAGATCACCGCGATGACCGCGGACGTGCCGAAGATGAGCAGCGCGTGGCGGCGCATCGCGGTGATCGCGCCGTCGAAGATGTCGCCGACGTTCAACGGCCGCAACGCGATCACGCCCGGTTTGCCCAATCCGGCCGGCGTCCACTGCTGATAGGCGCCGCCCTGGTACGGCGGGAGGGCTCCGTGCGGCGGCACCGCGCCCTGCGGGCCGTAACCCGATGGTGGCGGCGCCGGTTGCCCGGGGGATTGCCAGCCCGGGGCCGGAGTGTGCGGCGTCGCGGGTGTTCCGCCCGCGGGCATGCCCGGTTGCGCGGGTGGTGTGACCTGCGGGATCCCCTGGCTCGGCGTCGGCGTGTCGGAGCCTTCCGGCCCCGGCTCACCACCGGTGTCTGTCATCTCCAACCCCTCGTCCGGATGACTGCTTGCGCACACTCTTCCAGAGGTGTTCTTACCCGGCCAGACCTGGGGTGACGCTCCGCACGCGGTGACCGCGCGAGCACGACGGGTGCGGGTGAGGCCATTCCCCCGATATGCTGAATGGCGGACCGGGTACCCCCGGCCCGTACCGCAGACCTTTCGGGACCGCCTGTATGACGCAACCGCCCAACGGCCAGGTACCGCCTCCTCGCGGAACGGTCCAGCCGCCGCCGGTGCCGGGTGCGCCCGCAGAGAACGCCTGGCTCGGCCGTCCCCAGCGCCTTTCCGCACCACAGCGCCGGTCCCCGGCCGCGATCATCGGCGTCAGCCTCGGTGCGGTGGCGGTGCTCGTGCTCGGGCTGGTCGCGATCGTGGCGCTCAACCGCGGCGAAGCCACGGTGGCCGGCACGAATCCCCAGACGGCCACGCCGTCCTTCAACGGCCAGAACCAGTTGCCTGGCGCGGGCGGCGCTCCGCAGTCCGGAACCCTGGCGCCCGACAACGCATCGACGTCCGCGCCGACCGCGACCGGGCCGCAGAAGATCCTGAAGCTGGCCGACCACCCGATCCTGTCCGATCCCAAGGCGGGCTTGCAGAACAAGGTGTGCACGCTGCCGGCGTGGCAGAGCACGCAGGACGGCGCGCAGGCGTTCTTCACCGCGGCCAGCAAGTGCCTGGACAACGCGTGGGGCCCGTTCCTCGAGGCCTACCACCTGCCGTTCACCCCGCCGGCGCTGCATTTCCCGACCGGCACCAGCTTCGAGACCGAGTGCGGGACCATCCAGGTCGGCATCGCCACGGCGGCGTACTACTGCGAAAACAACCTATATGTGCCTTTTCGGGGTTTGCAGACCGATCAGTACGGCAACAACCCGGGCGTCTATCTCGCCTTGTTCGCGCACGAGTACGGCCATCACGTCCAGGAGGTCGCCGGGCTGATGGACGCGGCCTGGCAGAAGATCTACGACGCGGGGCAGAACAGCCCGGCCGGGCTCGAGATGTCACGGCGCAAGGAACTGCAGGCGCAGTGCTTCTCCGGGATGTTCCTCGGCGCGCACGTCGACCAGGGCGGCTCGGTCACCCGCGACATGTACAACAAGGCGTGGAACGACCAGGAAACCCGCGGCGACAACACCTCGCACAGCCACGACCACGGCACGAACGCGCACTACGCCTCGTGGTGGCGGGCCGGCGCGACGAGCAACCGCATGGCCGACTGCAACACCTTCGCGGCTCCGTCGTCCGACGTCAGCTAGCCGGGTTCGGTTTCGGCTTCGGGACGTTCCGGAGCACGAGGTAGACGTAGATCGCGCCCGCCGCGCCCGCGAAGACGAGCAGTGCCAAGCCGATCGGGCGCCGGGCGTCCTGCGCACCGGCCGAGGTGTCGGCCGCACGCACCGTGACCGGCCCGGTCTCCGGCGCGTCGACCGGGATCCCGACCTGGACGTGCTCGCCCTGCCCGTGCCCGCAGCCGTTGAGCGTCCCCTCGCGCTGCTTTCCGCCGAGCGTGAACTTCACCGTCTCGCTCGCGTTCGGCGTGTCACACGACGCTGGTTTGACGACCTGGGCCTGGGTGGGGACGCCCTGGTCGGAGCTGGAGATTCCGAAGATGCCGGGCCCGGCCAGCCAGGCGAGCAGCACGACCAGCAGCCCGGCCGCGGCGGGTACCGCCACCGTGGGCCACTTGTGAGTGCCGGTCAGAAGCTTGGCGGAACGCGGGAGCACCCGGCCCATGCTTCCAGATCGTGGCGGCAAATCCCAGGAGACCAGCTTGACCCCGAGACTCTCTCGCGAGCGCGCGCAGCGCGCGAGCGAGAGACCTCAGCGCGCGCCCTATTTGCGGCCGCGAGGCCGCGCGCCAACAAGCACAGGATTATCCCTGGATTTTCTCTTGTTGCGTCACTTTTTTCACGTAGAGCAAACGATCCCCGGGCTCGATGGCGTCAGCCTGCGGGGCGTCGACGCGGTACAGCTCGTCGCCGCGTACGACACCGAGTACGAGGTCGGGCAGGTGCCGAGGCGACCCGCCTTCCTCGGCGGGCTCGACCGGACGCTCGGCGATCGCCAGGCCGGACTCCGGGGTCAGGAGGTCCTCCAGGACGTCCACCACCAGCGGCGTCTGCGTGGCCAGGCCGAGCAGGCGCCCGGCCGTCTCGCTCGAGACCACGACCTGGTTCGCGCCGGACTGCTTGAGCAGGTGGACGTTCTCGCCTTCCCGGACCGACGCCACGATGCGTGCGTCCGGCGCCAGCTCGCGGGCGGTGAGGGTGACGAGGACCGCCGTATCGTCCCGGCTCGGGGCGACCACGACCGCCCGGGCGCGCTCCACCCCGGCGATGCGCAGGACGTCCGACCGGGTCGCCGAGCCGTGCACGGTGACCAGGCCGAGCGCGCTCGCCTGCTCGAGGGCCTGTTGGTCGGTGTCCACCACGACGACCTGGCCCGGTTCGGCGTTCTCGTCGCCGAGCAGCGCGTTGACCGCGGACCGGCCCTTCGTGCCGAACCCGACGACGACCGTGTGGTCGCGCACCTTCGTCCTCCACTTCTGGATCTTGAACGCCTGGCGGGAGCGCTCGGTGAGCACTTCCAGCGTGGTACCGATCAGGACGATCAGGAAGAGCACCCGCAGCGGGGTGATCAGCAGCACATTCACCAGCCGGGCGCCCGCCGTGACCGGCGAAATGTCGCCATTGCCCAGTGACGACAAGGAGATCGCGGCGTAGTAGACGCTGTCCAGCAACGAGAGGCCGTCACCGTTCGCGTCACGGTAGCCGTCCCGGCCCAGGTAGACGATCAGGATGGTGGCCAGCAGCGCGAGCAGGGCACCGGCGACCCGCTTGACGATCGACCGCAGCGGGCTGGCGGTCGTCTCCGGCATGCGCAGCACGCCGACGAGCTCGTGACCGGGCCGATCCATGAGGGCGCCGCTTCCCGGCAGCCGCTTCAGAGCTTTCACGCACGGGCTCCGCGCGTAGGGTGTTCGGCGTCACGCACGCGCAGGAGGATAGCCGACCCCGGCCGGGCGGCGCCGCGTGAAATGCTGGATCCATGCCCGACGTTTCCCGGCGGTCCCAGCGACCGGCCTATTTCCTCACCGCCCTACTCGGTGTGGGCGGCGCGATGCACTTCGTCAAGCCCAAGTCGTACGACGCCCAGATCCCGAAGGCCCTGCCGGGTTCGGCGCGGACCTGGACGTACGCCTCCGGCGTCGCCGAAATCGGCGTGGCCGCCGCGATCGCCGCACCCCGCACCCGCCGTCTCGGCGGCCTGGCCGCGGCCCTGCTGTTCGTCGGCATCTTCCCGGGCAACGTGAAAATGGCCGTCGACGCCCAGGCCAAGCAGGCCCCCGCCAAGTTCCGCGCCCTGTCCCTTGCCCGCCTGCCGTTGCAATGGCCCCTGGTCACCTGGGCCCTGAAGGTCCGCGACCACGCCTAGCCCGTCCCGTTCCGGCGAACTCGCGTACCTAGACAGTCGGCTCGCGTACCCAGGCAGTCGGCTGGCGAGCCGACCCTTCAGGTACGCGATCCGATCGTTCAGGTACGCGAGTTGGCTGGTCAGGCTTCGGGGATTTGGCGGAGGAGGGCGCGGAGGCCTTCGGCGTCCAGGAGGTCGGCGGGGCGGACGGTGTGGTTCGCGCGGACGTAGTGGAAGGCCGCGCGGACCTGGTCGACCGGGACGTTCTGCAAGGCGGCCCAAGCGATCCGGTACGCGGCGAGCTGCACGGCCAAGGCGGGTAGGCGGTCACCCGAGGGGACCGCGCCGGTCTTCCAGTCGACGACGGTCCAGCCACCGTCGGGGTCGGCGAACACCGCGTCCATCCGGCCGCGGACGGTGATTCCTTCGACGTCGGCCGAGAACGGCACCTCGACCGCGTGCGGTACGCGGTCGGCCCACTCGCTCTGCTCGAACTCCTCCTGCAGCTCCTCGAAATCCGTGTCGGGGGCCTCGCCGAAGTCCGCGGCGCCGGGGAGGTCGTCGATGTCGAGGAGCTGGTCGCCCGCGAACCGCCGCTCCAGCCAGCCGTGGAACGCCGTGCCGCGGCGCGCGAAACTGTTGGGCGCCAACGGAAGCGGGCGGCGCAGCCGGCGGGCGAGGCCGTCGGGGTCCCCGGCCAGCTCGACGAGCTGGCTTACCGAAAGGTGCGCGGGCAACGCCACCCGCTCGACGCCACTCGCCGCACGCGCGCGCTCGGCGAGCAGGACTTCGGTGTCCGCGGCCCAGCCGTCCGGATCGTCCACTTCGGACTCCTCGGCCGCCGAGTCGGCCGAGTCAGCCGAAGCCAGCGCGGCCGTGACCAGATCGACCCCGGTGGTGACGCCGGTGCGGCGGTCGCCGAGCGGGTCGACCGGCCAGCGGGCCGCGCGCGAGTCCGTGACCAGGGGGTTCTCGTCGTCGGCGCCGGGCTCGGGCGCCCATTCGGCGATCCGGCCGACGCCGGATTCGCGCATCACTTCACCGATCTCGGCGAGGAACTCCGACGGCCCCTTGGCGCGGCTGCTGCTCTCGTTCCACCAATGCCCGGAAACGATCAATGCGCGCTCGGACCGCGTCAGCGCGACGTAACACAACCGTCGCTCCTCCGCCGCTTCCCGCTCAATGAAGCCTTCTTCGTGCAGCTCCAGTCCTTCTTGGACTTCCTTGCGGTCATAACCCTCGGCGACGCGCAGTTCCGGCAGGTCCTCGGCGTCGCCCCGCAGTACCGCGGGCAGGGAGGTCGCCGTGCGCAGCCACGAAGAAGACCGGCGGCGGCTGGGAAAGACCTCGCGCACCAGGTGCGGGACGGCGACCACCTGCCATTCCAGCCCCTTCGACGAGTGCACCGTCAGCACCTGCACGCGATCCGGCACGACCTCGACCTCGCCCGGCGTCAGCCCGTCCTCCGCGTGCGCGGCGGTGTTCAGATAGTCCACAAAGGACAGAAGTGTCGCGGTCGGTGCCGTCTCCGCGTAGTCCCGGACGACCTCGGCGAACGCATCCAGGTGCGCCCGGCCCGCGGAACCAGGACGCGCCAACGACTCGACGTCCAGGAGCATCGTGCGCTCGACATCCGCGACCAGCTCCGGCAAGGACTGGTCCAGCCGTCGCCGCAACGACGTTAGTTCGGCACCGATCTGCCGGATCCGCCGGTAGCCGTCCGCCGAATATCGCTCCGGCGAGCCCGGCTCGTCGATCGCGTCGATCAGCCCGGCCTGTTCCACGCGCTCGGTGACCAGCTCCGGGCTGTCCGACTTCTCCGGGCTGGACAGCTCTCCCGCCCGCCGCCACAACGCCGCGACGTCGGCCGCGGCTAGCCGCCAGCGTGCACCGGTCAGCAGCCGCGCCGCCGCGCTGCCAGCGAGGGGATCGGCCAGCACGCGCAGGGTCGACACCAGGTCGGCGACCTCGGGCTCGTCCAGGAGACCGCCGAGCCCGACCACCTCGACCGGCAGGCCGCGGGCGCGCAGCTCCGCGGCGATCGGCGCCATGTCCGCCCGGCGCCGCACCAGGACGGCCGCGGTCGGCGGCTTACCGGTCTCCTCCTGGACGGCGAACCAGCGCCGCGCCATCGCGTCCGCGACCCAGTCGCGCTCGGCACGGATATCCGTGAGCAACGCGCAGGCGATGTCCGCCGGGGGCGCGCCTTCGCGCGCTCGCAGCCGTTCGACACCCAAGCCGCGCGCTCGCAACGGTTCCGAGATGGCATTGGCGAGGTCGAGGATCTCCGGTGGGTTGCGGAAACTCGTCAGCAGCCCGAATTCGTTGGCTGGAACAAGTCGTTCCCCGTTGTGACGCGGGAAGTCCGTGGTGAACCGGGGCAGGTTCGCCGCGCTGGCACCGCGCCAGCCGTAGATGGCCTGCGCCGGGTCGCCGACCGCGGTGACCGGCATCGGCGGGTTCTCGACGCCACCGAACAGCGCCCGCAGCAGCACGCGCTGGGCGTGCCCGGTGTCCTGGTACTCGTCCAGGAGCACCGCGCCATAACGCTCCCGTTCCCCTTGCACGACAGCGGGATAGCCACTCGCCAGCTGCGCGGCCAGTGACATCTGGTCGGCGAAGTCGAGCGCGCCCTCGTTGCGTTTACGCCGGTGATACGCCTCGACGAGCGGCAGCAGCGCGAGCCGGAAACGTTGTGCCGTCATGATTTCGGTCAGCTTCTGCGGCAACGCGGCCCGCTGGCCCTTCGCCCGCGGCGCACGCTCGATGATGTCGCACAGCCAGGACGTGTACTCGGCCAGCTTATCGGTCGAGACCAGGTGTTCGCCGAGTTCCCCTGCCAGGGCAAGGAGATCCGCGGTGACCGTCGGCGGAACGCGGTCGGTGTCCAACTCTTCGTCCCATGTGGACACAACGCGATGCGCGAGCTGCCATGACGACGTCTCGGAGAGCAACCGGACACCGGGCTGTACCGGAAGCCGCAAACCGTGTTCGGACAGCAAGCGACCCGCATAGGCGTGGTACGTAAGGACGGTCGGCTCCCCGGCGATGACCGTCGCGCGCAAACCGCCGGTCGGATCCAGGCGGTCCAGAAGCCCGGATCCGGCCAGCCGCCGCAGCCGGGCGCGGACGCGCTCGCCGAGCTGGCGCGCGGCCTTGCGGGTGAAGGTCAACCCGAGTACCCGGTCCGGGCTGACGATCCCGTTGGCCACCAACCAGACCACGCGGGCAGCCATGGTCTCGGTCTTGCCCGCGCCCGCACCCGCGACGACGAGCGACGGCTCGACCGGCGCGGCGATCACCGCGGCCTGCTCGGGGGTCGGCCGGTGCAGGCCGAGCGCGTCGGCCAGGTCGGCGGGCTCGACCGTGTTCGCGATCAGGAGGGTGCTCACTGGCCGGGCACCTGCCTGCCCTCCGGCCGCAGCGGGCAGCAGCCGCGCGCGGGACAGCGGTCGCAGTCGGGATTCTCCTGGGCCTGGTAGTCCGGGCCGACCGCGGACGCGGCCGCCGACCGCACCAGGTCGAGCCACTGCTTGCCGGTCTCGGGCTCCATCGGGGGCTGAGCGCGTTCGGTGGAGCCGGTTTTGTTGTTGGCCTTGGCCACATACACCAGCCGCGCGCCGCCCGGCACGTTCTTGCCCTCGATCGCGCCGAGCAGCACGGCCAGCTGGTACGCGGCAAGCTGCGGATGTGTCTCGGCGTCCGTGCCGGACACCGGCACCTTGCCGGTCTTGATGTCCACGATGACCGGACGGCCGTCAGCGTCCAATTCGACCCGGTCGACGCGGCCGCGCAGCAGCACGCGCATTTCGCCT
>Ga0066684_10000895_pt1 | contig 11171 bp, 7 predicted proteins | sample GraSoiAngelo_133_FD_62301 | JGI IMG/M metagenome (GOLD analysis project Ga0066684, IMG submission 62301) | Grasslands soil microbial communities from the Angelo Coastal Reserve, California, USA - 14_0929_05_20cm | ecosystem: Environmental > Terrestrial > Soil > Grasslands | place: USA... | reverse complement strand
CGCCGACGCTGTTCGCGAATGCTTTCATTGTGGAGCTTGCTTTTCGCGACCCTGATGCAGCCGGCGGAAGCAGTGGACGATGTGGCCGTTCCGCAGGCACTGAAAGCTTGATCGTGCTAAGGCAATTTTGAGTCGGCGCGGTTATTTGATTGGATGCTCGAGGCGATGACGTCTTCAGCGATGCGGGTTGCGGTTCTGGTACCGTGCTTCAACGAGGAGGCGGCGGTCGCAACCGTCGTGCACGGTTTTCGTAAAGCGCTGCCCGGCTGCGAAATCTTCGTCTACGACAACAACTCATCGGACCGCACCATCGCGAAGGCGCGCGAGGCCGGTGCGGAGGTGCGACGAGAGCGTCGGCAGGGCAAGGGCCATGTGGTCCGCCGCATGTTCGCCGACGTCGATGCAGATGTCTACGTGCTGGTCGACGGCGACGCTACTTACGACGCCGCCAGCGCCCCGCGCATGATCCAGACGCTGCTGTCGGATCATCTGGACATGGTGGTGGGTCTTCGCGTCGATCAGGCTCGGGCTGCCTATCGGCCTGGCCATCGCACCGGCAACTGGCTGCTGACCGGGGTTTTGGCCGCGGTTTTCGGACAGGCCTTCAAGGATATTCTTTCCGGCTACCGCGTATTCTCGCGCCGTTTCGTCAAATCATTTCCGGTGCTGTCGGATGGTTTCGAGATCGAGACCGAGTTGACCGTGCACGCGCTCGAGCTGTCGTTGCCGGTCGCTGAGATCGAGACCCCTTATTATGCCCGGCCGGAGGGATCGTTCAGCAAGCTCAACACCTGGCGCGACGGGTTTCGCATCCTCGGCACCATCCTGAGACTTTACCGGTCGGAAAAGCCGCTGCGCTTTTTTACCGCGATCGGGATCTTGCTGATGCTGCTTTCGATCGCGCTCGCGATCCCCGTTGTCGTCACCTACCTTGAGCAGGGTATCGTTCCTCGTCTGCCCACCGCAGTTCTCTCGATGGGCCTGATGATCCTGGCAGTGCTCTCGGTATCTTCGGGGCTGGTGCTCGACACCGTGACGCGCGGCCGCCGCGAGATGAAGCTATTGGCCTACTTGTCGCAAAAGCCGTTCAACAGAATTGATGCTGGTTGAAACTGCCCAGCCCGGGACGATGGACCGCACGTCTGGCAGATGCTATCCCGCGCTTCATGAGCGAGCTCTCTCTAACGATATTGGCCGAGACCGCCAATGACGCGCAGGCGATTGAACGCCTGCACCAGCGGACATTCGGGCCTGGTCGCTTCGTTCTGAGCGCGTACCGGCTTCGCGAGCATATCGATCACCTGCTCGATCTGTCGTTTACGGCGAGGATCGGAACGCTGTTGGTGGGTTCGGTGCGCCAATTGCCGGTTTGCATCGGCGACACCAAGGCCCTGCTGCTGGGACCGTTGACGGTTGAGCCGCCGTTCCGTGGCCGCGGCATCGGAGGCGCGTTATTGGACCGCTCGCTGAAAGAGGCCAAAGTAAAAGGCCATCATCTCGTGCTACTGGTCGGCGACGAGGCGTATTACAGCCGTGCCGGATTCAAGGCGATTCCCAAGGGGCGCGCGATCATGCCGGGTCCGGTGGACTACCGTCGTCTGCTGGTGGCGGAGCTCGCGGACGGCGCATTCGCCGATGTGTCAGGAGCAATCCGCCCGGACTGGAGCGTGGCGCGGTAGCGCATCATCGAGCATGCCCTAGAACTTCAGATTAGCGAATGCCCGCACGCCGATGCCCGGCAGCAACACCTCGTCCTTGTTGTAGGACACCGAGTTGCGCATGTTCTCGTTCAAGAGATTGTTGCCGATAAGGCCGACGGTCATTTCGCGGGCCCCGAACCGCGATGGATCAAGCTTGGTCTTATAGCTGACCTCCGCCTTCAACAGGTTGTAGCCAGGCGTCGGCGTTTCAGCGATCGGCGCGATGTCATTGTGCGCAAACGCATGTAGCAGATTGACACGCATCAACCAGTTGCTGTCGCGCCAAAACACGCCGCCGCCGACCCGCACCGGTGGAATGCGCGGGACATTGGTGCCGTCCGTGAAAGTGGCCCGGACCAGATCGAACTGATCTTCGATGCCCCAAATGCCGCCATGGAGCGGCCCGATATCAAGCTGGCTCTGGAATTCGCCGCCCCGGAATCTGGCGTCGCGCTGTGAATAGACGGCCTGCTTGAGCTCGGCGCCGGGCTCGCCGCACGAGGCGAAATCGGTGTCGCAAAACACGCCGGTCAACCGCCGGAATATGAAATTGTCAAAGCGGGTGTAGTAGGCGGTAGCTTCGAACCGGAATGGGCCTGTGGCCTTGCGCAGGCCGATCTCGACCGATTTTGCTGTCTCTGTCGCGAGATTCGGATTGCCGATATCGAATGTCGCGGTCGCGTCATGGGCGCCGCGCGAAAACAGCTCGGCCGGTTTCGGTGCACGCTCGACATATTGCGCGGTGATACTGCCCACGAGATCATACGGAAGATTTTGGATCAAGCCGACGCTGCCACTCTTCGGCGTGAACGACGGGTTGCGCGCGATGCTGATTTGTGGACTTCCATCAGGCAAAAAGTCCGCCGGAAAATCTGGTGTCGATCCATGCAGATCGACATGCTCGATACGACCGGCGATCTGGGCCTTGGTCGCATCGGAGAATTTGAACTCGTTGAAGACATAGCTCGCGACGCGCGTATTGTTGTTTGGGTCCCACAGACCATTGAACAGCGTGCCGGGATTATCCGGGCTCGGCGCGGTCAGTTCCTGATGACCGGCTTGCAACCCGAACGCCGTCGTGACCGTCGCAAAGCGGGCGTTAAACGGCATCATCTGCACTTCAACGCGGCCTTCCTGCTCCTTGTTGGTGAACGTCTGACGGATGCCGAGCGTCGAGGTATCGGCGGGATCGGCGAGCCCGATCTCGTTGTGGTGATAGTCGGTCGCACCGGCCCAGAACCTGACGGCATCGATCGCCGCCGCGTCCGGCCGATATTCGCCCTTGGCCGTGAATTTGGTCTGATGGGCATCGATCCGCGTCTGGTGATCCGCCCCGTCAATGCCGGGGATGCGATAGAGCGTGTCGGTTTGCGTGATCGCAGCGCCGATAAAGCCGCCATGAAACAGATACGAGCCGCCGACCGACGCGCCATCGCCCTGCGCGGCGGAATTCGGCTGCCGCCCGTTGAATGGCTTGGTGGGGTCAAAGAGATAGGGATAGCTCGGGATGCTGTAGTCAGTGGCCTTGCGGCCATAGGCGTCGGCGTGGAGCGCGTAGTTGCCGCCTCCGGTATCGATCAGGATGGCGCCATCCACGCCGCGATCGACGGAATTGATAGCCGTTCGGGTTTCGACCGCCACACAAGGAGCCGATTCCGCCGTTGCGAGTGGGGCTTTGGCGGGCAGTCCGTAGGTCTGGAACGGTGCGGCCGCGCATGAAGGTAACGCATCCGGAATGCGATTGTTGGTCGCGGCGACGATGCCGCCGATCGAAGTCGAGCCGTAGCGCAGCGCGGCCGGCCCCCGGATCACTTCCACCTGGTTTGCCGCAATCGGATCCACCGGCACGAAATGATCTTCCCCAAGATCGGAGGCGCCGCCGGCATTGACGCCATTTTCGAGGATTCCGACGCGATTGACGTCCAGACCGCGAATGATCGGCCGGCTCGAGGCGCCGGGCGCAAAGGTCGAGCCGGTGATGCCCGGCTTGGAGAACAGGAGATCGCCAAGCTGGGCGGTGCCCTGGCGGCGGATCTCCTCGTTCGGCACCACGGTGACGGTTGCGAATTGGTCGGTCACCACCGGCAGCACACCCTGCTGTGGCGCGGGGGCGACCGGCGCTGGCGGTGCTTGCGGCGCGCGCTCGCGATTCGCGCTGGGAGACGCGCGGACGACGCGTGTCGGGGCAGGCGAGCGAACGATCGGCCGTCGTACAATCGGGCTCGGCGCCGTCACGGTGACTTCAGGCAGTTGCGTCGAGGAGGATGGGGCAGGCGCATTCTGTGCCACCGCGCCGTTGCCAATCGCGCATAGCGCGAGCCAGCTTGCTCCACCGATTTGGAATGCTCGTCTTCTCTGGAATCTCATTGTCTGGGTTCCTGACGCCGTCGATGTGACGGGCCGATTTCGATTATCCCGCAACATCGCTCCGCCTGATGCGAGCGACTTCCGGGGCGCATCAATCTACGTCAGGAGATAGGTGGCGCGCGCGACTGGAACGCCGGATGAACCGAGTTCAGACGGATTAACTCCGCCTCGGTCTCCACGTAATGAAGTCCCATGGCCTGCGGCAGCAGCAACGGCGGCGGGGTCGCGAACAGGACAGCGTGTGCAAGCGAAATGACGGCGCAGATTGCGCAGGCGTCGGCCGGCTGCTGATCACTATCACGATTGGAAGGCTCCGGCTTCTGCGCGTCACTGCTTGCACCCAGCGCGGCTGCGCTCGCCGCATCGGCGACATCACTAAGACCGCTTTGAATCTCGGCCGCTGCATTGGTCGCGATCGCGTGGAAATGCCCGAAGGACAACACAAACTGGATCGCCAGCGCAAAAAGCGCGACCCGCGAGCCATATTTGATGTTCGATCGAAACCAGCTCATCCGGAGTGCCGCCCCACGCCGGAGGTCCGACGTTACGATGTAACATCGCAAAGGGCCGTGGAGCGTGTCAACCGTCGCCGGTCCGCATATCAACTTTAATTCGGATGTGCGACGGGCAAGCGCGGTCGGACCCGGCGATCAGCGGCCCTCGCGCAGCCAGGTTGCGGCAAACGCGCCAACCAGCAGCAACAAACCGATCAGGCCGGCAAATAACGGCAGCACGCCGACGCCTCTCACGACGCTGGCATCGCGCATCCTGACCCCCATCCAGCCATCGCCGCGGAATATGCCGGATGACCGCACCGGCACGATGCGTGGCAGTTCGATACTCGAGCCATCGACCACTCTCCGGGCGTCACCACCGCTGGCCTGCGCGAGCGGTTTGAGCAGCTCGGTGGTGGAAGTGACTTCCGAAAATTCTTTCGGATTGGTTGGGCCGACATTGATCAGAGCCTTGAGCGTGCCGTCGGTTGCCTGCCACAAGCCGAGCTCGTTAGCCGGAATTGTTGAACGCCATGTTCCGGGTTCGCCTTCGCTCAACGTCAGTTGTCGATTAGCCCCGTTGGGAGACGTTACGGTCACGGGCGCGACGCTGTCGGACATCGTCTGGCGCAACACCACCAGATCGTGCCCTTCGACTTGCAGACGCAGCGCTTCCTCATCGAGGTCCGGCTGCTTCATCAGCCAGTGCGAGGTTCGCCGCAACAGGTCTAGATGTGGCCCGCCGCCCTCGTAGCCGCGCGCCCACAGCCAGATGTGATCGGTTAGCAGCAAAGCGACGCGGCCCTCGCCAAACCGCGAGAGCAGCAACAGCGGCTTTCCGTCGGCGCCGGTCATGAGAGGAGGGCCGCTTGCGTTGCGCGTATCCACAGTACGAAAGAACCGGCTCCAATGTGGCGGCTCCGAGCCCGACCCTTCCAACCCGCGCGTCACCGGATGGCGTTTGCCGGCGTCGCTCAGGTGCGCGTAGTAGGGTTTTTCGGTAACGCCGACGGGTTCGGCCGGCAGCACCGAATCCAGCGGCGTGCGCCAGATGCTCGTAGTCGAGGCGTAATCGGGACCTGCCGAAACAAGCACCGCGCCGCCCGAACGTACATAACGCGCGATGTTATCGAAATACGCGATCGGCAGCACGCCTTGGCGAGCATAGCGGTCGAAAATGATCAACTGGAATTCGTTGATATGTTGCTGAAAGAGTTCGCGGGTCGGAAACGCAATCAGGGATAACTCATTGATCGGCGTCCCATCCTGCTTTTCGGGCGGGCGCAGAATCGTGAAATGCACGAGATCGACGCTGGCATCCGACTTCAGCAGGTTGCGCCAGGTGCGCTCTCCGGAATGCGGCTCGCCCGAGACCAGCAGCACCCGCAATTTGTCGCGCACCCCGTCAATGGCGACCACCGCGCGATTGTTGACCAGCGTCAGCTCATTCTCGAGCGGAGACGCCTCGATCTCGACGATGTTCGGACCGGCATGTTTGATGTTGATCTCGACGTTCACGGTCTGGCCGCTTAGGACGGTGCGCTCGTTGATCACTTCGCCGTCGTGGCGCACCACGATTTTGGCGCGGTCACCAGTGACGCCCTGGTCATCGAGCCGGTAGGTGATGGTCTGCGTCTGTCCGACGATGCCAAAACGGGGAGCGGCGGAAATCGCAATGCGTCGGTCGCGTTCGTCCTTGCGACCGGTGATCAGCGCATGCAGCGGAGCCTGAAAGCCAAGCGCCGCGGCGTTCGCCGGAATGTCGTGAACCCGTCCGTCGGTGACCAGGAACGCGCCGGCGACCCGATCGACAGGAACGTCTGACAGCGCCGAGGACAGCGCACCAAACAATTTAGTGCCATCGGTCTCGCCATCGGCCTGGCCAGCCTCGACTACCCGCACCTCCAATCCCTTGATCTTCTTCAGGCCATCGACCAGCGCCTCCTTTGCGTTTTCGGTCTGGCGGGTGCGGTCACCGAAGCTCTGGCTGGGACTTTTGTCGATGACGACGGCGGCCACCGACGACAGCGGCTCGCGATCCTCGCGCGTGAACGATGGGTTGGCCAGCGCCAGCAGGATCAGGACCAGCGCCATGACGCGTATCGTCGCGCCGCGTGCGCGGCCGAGCAGCAGTATTGCTGCGATCACCGCGATAGCGGCCACCGCAAGCCAAAGCACCAACGAGGGAACCAGAGGCGTAAACGAGATACCGTACTGCATCTTCCGGCCCTATTGTCCCAACCGCTCGATGAGCGCGGGCGCATGCACCAGGTCGGCCTTATAGTTTCCGGTCAGGGTGTACATCACGACGTTGACCCCGGAGCGAAAAGCGAATTCGCGCTGTCGCGGCTCACCCGGCGTCAATGGCAGCATCGGTTGCCCGTCCGGACGTATCGCCCAGGCGCCCGCAAAGTCGTTTGACGTGATAATGATCGGCGACACGCCATCGCCGCCGCGCGCCGGGCGGGAGGCGTCCTCCTCTTCCTCGCCACGCGGCAACACCTCTACCCAGGTCTGGCCCGAGACAAAACGGCCCGGAAAGTCGCGCAGCAGATAGAACGTCTTTGTCAGCACGTGCTCGCGGGGCACCGGCTCAAGTTCGGGGACCTCCAATGAGGAGAGGATGTTGCGCAACGCCAGCATGGCCGGCGTTTGCGCCGCTCCGCCGTCTCCCGGTGCCGCTTCGATGGCGTCGCGGGTGTCGAACAGCACTGTGCCGCCCTGTTTCATATAGGCATCGATCCGGTTGATGGCGTCTTGCGGCGGCTTTGCCGCTCCGGGCACGACAGGCCAGTAGATCAGTGGAAAAAACGCCAGCTCGTCGTGCGCGGGATCGACGCCGACGGGATCCCCAGTTTCCAGCGCCGTTCGCTGCGCAAGGAAGAGGGTCAGTCCGGCCATCCCTGCCTGGACGATTGAATCCACATCGGCGTTGCCGGTGACAACATAAGCCAGCCGGGTCTGCGAGGTCGCCTTGATCGCGAAATCGTCGTTCTCAGCACGGGCCTGCCGTGAGGTGGCCAAAATGCCTGGGGCAATGAGAACGAACGCCAGGGCAGCCGCCGCCGTGCGCCGCCTTAGCAGCGAGGCGATGCCGATGCCGAGCAAAGCGACAATGGTGGCGTCGATCAGGAACAGGGCCAACGAGCCCGACAGCAGCATCCCGCGCAAGTCCCGCGGCTCGGCATTGCTGTAGCTCGCGCGCTGCCCGCGCAAGGGCGATGTGTCGATCGGTGCGATGCGATCGGCGGCGGCCAGTGTGTTGACCGCAAGCGGACCGTCGGCCGGACCGTAAAATCCGGGAGGATGGTCGGGTGTCGCCCGATCGCGGAAGTCGGCCTGCAGCGGCTTGGCGGTCGAGGGCGGTGGCCCGAATGCGCCGAAACCGTCAAGAGTATGCAGCGGCGCCACCATTTCCGCGGTCGCTTCGCCGGCAACGCCCGCACCGGGCCTCGAGGTGTAGCCGGACATGTCGACGATCCGCCGGAGCATCTCGACGAAGGTGCCTGACATCGGCAGATCGGACCAGCGCATATCGGCACTGACATGAAACAGGCTAACGATGCCCTTGCCGCGATGTTCGCCTGTCACCAGCGGCGTTCCGTCTTCCAGCGTGGCCCAGGTTTTCGTGGCCAGTACCGAATCGGGTTCGGCGAGCACCTGTCGCGTGACGGTGACGTCCTTTGGTACGCCGAGGCCGGAGAATGGCCCCTCGGCGGTGAAGGCAGCCAGGTGCTGCGGTTTTTCCCATGTCAGGCTGCCGCCGAGGCTGCGGCCGCCATGGCGCAGCTTGACCGGGACGAGGTCGTCATCGGCTTGCGCCAAATGCGGCCCCGCAAAGCGGACCAGTACGCCGCCTTGTGCGATCCAGCCCGAAATACGTTCGCGAATTTCCGGCGACAATGTTCCAACATCGGCAAGCACGATCATCGGCAGCTTCTGGTCGAGAAATTGCGTAATCACCTGTTGCGGCGCGCCCCGATCGCCCAGCCGCACATCAGCGAACGGGGCCAGCGCGCGGGTGAGATAGAAGGTCGAGGCCAGCAGCGGCTGCGCGGTATCGCTGGTCGCTCCGCTGACGATGCCGATCGCGCGCCGCCGCCAGCGCTTGTCTAACAGCTGCACTGCCCCCGCAGATCGTTCGCCTGCAATTTCAAGCCGCGCAATGTCGTTGCGCAATTCAACCGGGAGATCGAACGCGGCTTCTGTCTCGCGAAGCTGGGGCGCAAATGCATAGCGCGCTTCACCGATCGGCGAGCCCTTTTGGTCGAGCGCGCGCACCACACCCGCGACGGCTCCTCCATCGCGGCGCAGCACCTTCACTGCCATGTTCGCCGCGGCGTTTTCGGCACCGGCCAATGCCAACGGCGGGGGCGTGCCGCCTTCGAAGATCGTCAATGACCGATCTGCGATCGTCTTGGTCAAACCCTCGACAAACTCTTGCCCGCGCCCGGTATCAACCCCATCCGAGAGCCAGGCGATCTCGCAATCGCCTGTGGCCTTCAGGAACCGTTCGATCGCAGGGAGGGTTTCGACCCGTTCGATCGAATAAGGCTTCGGCACAAACTGGCGCAAGGTCACGCGCGCGGTGCCGCCCGTCATCATCGTGATGTCACGGGCAGGTTCAGACAGCGGGATCAGAGCCACGCCCCGACGGTCATTGTCGGCCTTGGCAACCAGTTCGTCCGCAGCTTTGATCCTGATGTCCCAACTGCTGGCGGCGCTCCAGCCATCATCAAGCAGGATGACAAGCGGAGCGCGGGTAGCGGCGGCAAGGCCGGTCTGTGGATTCCAGACCGGCCCGGCGGCTGCCAGGATCACCAGCGCGGCGGCCATCAAGCGCAACGCTGTCAACCACCATGGGGTGCGCGCTGGAGTTTCTTCCCTGGGCGCGATGTCGAACAGCAGCCGAGTCGGGGGGAACTCAAGGCGTCGTGGCCGCGGCGGCATGACGCGCAGCACCCACCACAGCACCGGCAGACTCAACAGGCCCAGCAGCAACATCGGTTCGGCGAACGAGAGAGGAAGCCCCGCGATCATGCGCTTCGCCCCGCTTTGACCGTGGCGATCCGTGCGCTGCCCTTGTTCACCATCATGCCGCTATGCACGAACAGCAACAGCTCGGCAGCCGAGCGGCTGGTAGTATGGGTCGAGAACAGCCAGTCAAGCTTGAGGGTCTCGCTTCGGATTTGTTCGCGATGCAAGGCGACCCGGGCAATGTAATCCTCCGCCCATCGTTCCGCGCGACCCGCGGTAATTTCGCCGCCGCCTTCCGGTTCGACGAATTCGATGCGGCCGGAATACGGAAACGTCTCTTCAGCCGGGTCCACGATCTGGAGCAGGGTGCCATGCGCACCCGATGCGGACAATCCCGCCAGCATGTGCTTGATTTCAATGATCGGCGACCAGAAATCCGACAACACTACAATCTCCGCCAGTGCCGAGGGCACAAATGAAGGCGGCAGGCTCAGGCGGGCCGCATCGTCGTGCAGCATCGCTTGTCCCATCTTGTCGATGACGCTGCTGCTGGAAGTTGGACTCATCAGCCCGGGGATACCAACGCGCTCGCCGCCGGCTACCAGCAGTTCGGCCAGCGCGAAGGTCACGATCAGGGCCCGCTCCAGCTTGCTGTCGCGAGCCTGCCGGGATGCAAACGCCATGGATGGCGAGCGGTCCGGCCAAACCCACACCGTATGGGCCGCTTCCCACTCCTGCTCGCGCACATAAAGATGATCGTCTCGTGCCGATCGCCGCCAGTCGACGCTCTGCGACGGTTCGCCGGAAACGAAGCGCCGATATTGCCAGAAACTTTCGCCAGCGCCGGCGCGCCGTCGACCATGCAGGCCATGGATGACATTGGCGGCGATGCGGCGGGCTTCAAGCACAAGGCGCGGCAGCGTCGCGGCGAGCGTTCGGCTTTCGCCATCGGCACGTCGGATCGCTATAATCTCCCCGCCGGTGTGCTTGGTCTGTGCGGGCATCAGCCAATCCGCGTTTTCAACTGCCTGACTACGTCGGGAATGGTGCGGCCTTCGGCGCGCGCGGTGAATGTGAGCGCCATGCGGTGCTTGAGAACCGGCTCGGCGAGATCGAGCACATCGTCGATCGAGGGCGCCAGGCGGCCGTCGAGCAACGCGCGGGCGCGAACCGCGAGCATCAGCGACTGACTGGCGCGCGGACCCGGTCCCCAGGCGATCAGCTTGCCGGCCTCACCGCCTTCAGGGCCCGGACGCGCCGACCGCACCAATGAGAGAATCGCCTCGACCACGGAATCTCCGACCGGCAGCCGGCGAACCAGCCGTTGCGCCGCGATCAGGATTTCCGCGTTCATGGTCGCCTTGGCTGGCGTCTGTTCGGCACCGGTGGTCTCGAACAGAATACGCCGCTCGGCGTCGCGATCCGGATAGTCAACGTCGATCTCCATCAGAAACCGATCGAGCTGCGCCTCCGGCAATGGGTAGGTGCCTTCCTGCTCCAGCGGATTTTGTGTCGCGAGCACATGAAACGGCTTGGGCAGATCGTGGCGCGCCCCCGCGACCGTGATGTGCTGTTCCTGCATGGCCTGCAGCAGCGCCGACTGGGTGCGCGGGCTGGCGCGGTTGATCTCGTC
>Ga0066684_10000885_pt1 | contig 11217 bp, 8 predicted proteins | sample GraSoiAngelo_133_FD_62301 | JGI IMG/M metagenome (GOLD analysis project Ga0066684, IMG submission 62301) | Grasslands soil microbial communities from the Angelo Coastal Reserve, California, USA - 14_0929_05_20cm | ecosystem: Environmental > Terrestrial > Soil > Grasslands | place: USA... | reverse complement strand
TTCCTTCCACAACGGTGGGATTGGGAAGCGTGACGGGCGGCACAGTGACGGCGAGCACCCAACGTATTCAGTGGGTGAATCAAACACCGTATTTTTAATGACCTATGCCGAGCTTTCGGCAACTGCCGTGGTTTCGGCACAAACAAAGATAGAAAAGGAGTACAGTCAGAACCTTAGCCTCTTTTGTTCTTACTACTTAAGCATGCAGCGAGACTTGGCACCAAACGTGCCATAAAGCTGATTAATCGCGCCAAGGGGTGGTAGGAATAATGCTGGCCAGGGGAGAAGTGTCGCTTTCTTCTGATTGTCCGCCGTCCGGGGCAATCTATTCCGATCCGGAACTTCCTGCAAAAAAGCCCTGCCATTCAGTCCGGAGCGCCAGGTACTCGGCGCCCACGTCCGCCTACAAAGAGCAATCCTAAACAAAAGCAAGCAGAGGCCGATCCATTATTTCTCTTTCACTGCGCTTTGCAGTGGCATGGCAAGGCCGATACTGCGTCTGGCTGGGAGCTAGCGCAAGCAATGCGTTTTGGCGATACCAAGGCGCGCGCTCTCGCGGCCGAACTTCTTGCCGAGACTGAAAATGGCCGCTTGCTGGTGCGCGATTTGCGTCGCACGCGTGGTGGGCTGCTAAGAATGTTTCGTTCCCATAAGACCAATCAGCAATTTGTGCAGGTGGAGACACAACCGATGAACACACCCTATGGATTAAGCGTGGTTGAAAATTGCACCACCTGCAAACTGAGAAAAGACGGCTGGTATTGCTCGTTGCCGGAGGAGCTGATGAAGGCTTTTAGCGGGCACTCTCACCTGACGACTTATCCCGGCGGTGCAGTTCTGTTCGTCGCTGGGCAATTACCGAGAGGGGCATTCGTGGTGTGTTCCGGCAAAGTGAAATTGTCCACCACGTCAAAGGAAGGCAAGGTCCTTGTCATGAAGATTGCAGAGGACGGCGATGTGATCGGACTGAGCGCGGTGATTTCCGGCGAAGCGTATGCCCTGCTTGATCAACCTTGTGGAGCGAGAAGGCCTGCTCCGGCTAATGGAACGGAGCGGAGAACTGGGACTTCGCTCCGCCCTGGCTGTGAGCCGCGAATTTCAGGCCGCTTACCGTGACATTAACGATCTTGTGCTGGTGCGGTCATCATCGGGCAAGCTGGCACGTTTGCTGCTTTCGTGGGCGGGGGCTGAGACACCAACGTCGGAAGATGCCCGCATTCAGACTCCAGCCACCCATGAAGAGATGGCGCAAAGAATTGGATCTTCCCGTGAGACGGTCACTCGGTTGCTGAGTGAACTGCGAAAGAAAGACTGGATCAAGTTTGATGGACCCACGTTGGTCATCAAGAATCGCCAAGGGCTACAACAAATGGCGATGTGAACTGCTCGATTAGGGGCTAGTGGCGGCCGGCACCCTCCTCCCCGGCCCTCCTTTTTATAGACCGAATAGTTCTCTGAGCCTTTTTGTTTGGGCGCGGCTCACTGGGACTTCGGTTTGCTTCTTGTCGTCCATCCGAAGCTGGTAGGAGCTCTTGAACCAGGGGACAACTTCTTTTATTCGATTCACATTTACCAGGTAAGAACGATGCGCGCGCCAGAAGAGGTTCGGGTCAAGGCTGTCGAGTAGTTCTTCAAGGGTGCGGCAGTTGGACTGACCTTCCATGCCACTGGGGCCACCGGTCACAACCGTGATAATTCCATCTTCAATCGACGCAAAACAAATGTCTCGCTGACTCACAAGAATGAGACGCCCCCCGGACTTGAGCAGAATTCTGGAGGCTTGCGGTTTCTGCGATTCCAACATCCGAACGAGAGTGTCGAGCTTTTCCGACGATGAATCCGTGGGCTGGGTACTTGAGCGGGCCTTTTCTACTGACTGAGCGACGCGCTTGCGGTCGAATGGCTTCAGAAGATAATCGACGGCATTGACCTCAAAGGCCTTGACCGCGTACTGATCAAAGGCGGTGGAGAAAACAATTTTTGGTATTGGAAGTTTTTTATCGAGCAGTTTCTTAATCACGCCAAAGCCATCGAGACCCGGCATCTGAACGTCAAGAAAAACGAGATCGGGATTGTGTTCGCGGATAAGACTAACGGCTTCGAGGCCATTCTTACCCTGCGCAACTACATCCACATCCTCGATGTTCTTAAGCAGGAACGCGAGCTCATCTCGCGCCAGTTGCTCATCATCCACGATCAGGGCTGATAAAGGCACGAGTTCTCCTCACTCAGAGAAGTATAGCCGATTGAGTGCAGGCCAGAGACGCCGCATAACGCCATTATGCGCAGTGATTGGCTCGTTTTTTTCCGCATTTGCCACATGCTGACCGGGTTCCAGTAATGTGGGCTTTGGTCCAACATCACCACAAACTAGGAGGAAGTAGTTGCCAGTGCATCTTCAAGGAACCGATTACACTAATTTTCATGAATGTCATCTACGGCATGAACTCGGTGGCTGAGGCGCTGAAGGCGCGCGCGCGGGCTTTCGAGTGGGTGGGCGTCGCGAAGGAACGACACGATCTGAAGTTGCAGAGGATCATTGAAGAATGCAGAAAGATCAGCGTACCGGTCCGATTTCTACCTCGCGTGGAGCTAGACCGTATGGCCGCGACTGGCGCCCATCAGGGAGTGGTAGCAGTCACATCGGCGAAGCAATACACCGATCTGGATGATGTTATTGCAGCCAAGCGAGGACAGTACTCTCTGATTGTGCTGCTTGATGGGGTTGAGGATCCGCACAACTTGGGCGCGATATTGCGTACCGCCGATGCCGCTGGTGCTAATGGCGTCGTGATTCCGGAGCGTCGCGCCGCAGGTATCACAGGTACAGTGGCGAAGGCTTCGGCGGGCGCGAGCGAGCATCTTCCGGTAGCAAAGGTTACGAATATTTCGCGAACCCTTGAAGAGCTTAAGGCCAAGGGACTGTGGATAGCCGGGCTCGACGAACGCGGTACACAGAACTACGACAGCGTGGACTACAAAATGGACTGCGCAGTGGTGCTCGGCGCAGAAGGCAAGGGCCTGCACGATCTAGTAAAGAAAAAATGTGACTTCCTGATTTCGATCCCAATGCTGGGCAAAGTGCCCTCGCTGAACGTCTCGGTTGCGGCGGGAGTCGTTCTGTATGAGGTCACGCGGCAGCGAAGGGCGAGTTCGAAGTGAGATTTTTTTATGTCGTAGGTTTTCTTTGGGCGTTGGCTTTACCACTAAGAGCCATTGATCGCGAGGCGTTCAGCATTTCTCGTTATGATCTGAACGCGACCGTGGAGCCGGAGCAGCAGCGGCTTGCCGTGCGGGGTAGGATCACACTAAGAAATGAGTCGGATGATCCACAAAAGAACATAGCCTTGCAGATTTCATCGAGCTTGCATTGGGTTTCCATCAAGCTCGATGGTAAGCCGGTTGAATTTCTTTCCCAGGCATACACATCTGACATTGATCACACCGGAGCGCTCACTGAAGCCATTGTGACGGTGGCCCCGGTGTCTCCCGAAAAAACAATCGATCTCGAAATTGGATACGAAGGAACGATCACGCAAGATGCGAGCCGGTTAATACGAATCGGAGTGCCGGCAGAAACTGCTAAGCACTCGGACTGGGACCAGATCGGGCACACCTTTTCTACCGTGCGAGGAATCGGCTATGTGGCGTGGTATCCGGTGGCCACCGAGGCAGCGAGCCTATCGGACGGCGACAGTGTGCTCGCGACCGTCGGCAGATGGAAGCAGCGCGAATCTCAGGCGGAGATGAAGGTGAATCTCTGTTTGTCGCAGAATTCTGCCGAGGGAAACTCAAGCCCTCCCCTGCAGATGTTCATGAACGACGCTCAAAGCGGCGTTCGCGGAGGAAGTGCTGGCGGAATCACTGAGAAAAACGTCTCGACTCGATGCAAGGCCTACGATTTCAAACAGCTTGGGCAAAGCGTCCCAGTGTTTGTGCTGGGAAATTACTCCGACAATTCTCGGGAAAACGCGGTCATACATTACTTACCAGAGCACAAATCTGGAGCCGACGATTACGCGATCGCGCTTGATCAGGCGGGACCGGCTGTAAATCAATTGCTCGGAGCGCCGAACTCCAAGCCGGCTTACATGCCGGAGACGTTCGATCTGCCTGACGCCCAGGACGCTGCGTTTGACTCTGGGAACGCGTTGCTGATGCCGCTGGCCCAGAATGACACCAGCCTCCTACTGGCGGCGGCCCGGCAGTTGGCACACACGGCATTTCCCTCGCCTCGCCTTTGGATATCTGAAGGCCTGGCCGGCTATGCGCAAGCGGCCTATATGCAAAGCGAAAAAGGCCGCGCTGCAGCGATCGCATATATGCAAGGACATCGGGCGGCTATGGTTGAGTCGGAAAAAGAAAATCTAGCTCAGGGCAGCGACAAGGCTGCGGCGCATTCGCTGATCAACGATCCTGATCAGTTTTATGTCGAAACGAAAGCGATGAGCGTCTGGTGGATGTTGCGCGACATGGTTGGCGAAACCGCATTCACGGATGCATTGCATAATTACAAGGCTTCCGAGGACAAAGATGCGTACTACGTCCAGAAGCTGTTCGAGGCACGCTCGCATCGTGATCTGGCATGGTTCTTCGATGACTGGGTATATCGCGATCGCGGGCTGCCGGAGCTTCGTATCGTGTCGGTTTACCCGCGCCAACTGGTCGGGGGCGGATACCTGGTTACGGTCACGGTGGAGGATTCGGGACAAGCTGGCGCCGAAGTGCCAGTCACGCGTCACATGGCCCAGGGCGAATCCACGGAGCGGCTGATCGTGCCCGGGAATTCGAAAGCTTCTGTGCGAATCCGCGCGCCCATGCTGCCGCAGGAAGCGAGGGTGAACGATGGTAGCGTGCCAGAGGCGAACTCCGGCAATAACTCATTCAAGATTGAAGTGACTCAATAGAGTGCCCAACCGGGTAACTGTTGTGGGTGGAAGCACGCGATCATCGGATCTGCGCTGTGAATCGGACGAGGGCGTCCAGTTTTTGCGAGGCGCTGCCGGAATCGATGGATTCTGCGGCAATCGTAACGGCGTCTTTCAGATGCTCGGCTTTGCCCACCGCAACCAGCGCTGCCGCCGCATTCATGAGCACAACATCGCGCCGCGGCGACTTCTCGCCCCCGAGAATTTCTCGTACGATGCGTGCGTTTTCCGTGGCGTCTCCGCCGGCAATTGCGGCCAAGGGCGCCGGAGATAGGCCAAATTCCATAGGCGTGATTTCGTACGAGCGCAATTTTCCATCGCAAAGTTCGGCGACATGCGTGGGACCCGTGATGGTGATTTCATCCAGCCCATCGAGTCCGTGGACTACGAACGCGCGGCGGGTACCCAGCATGCTGAGCGCCTCGGCCATTTTGTCTACGATCTCAAGAGCGTAAACACCAACCACCTGCGCCGATGCGCCTGCCGGATTCGTAAGTGGGCCGAGGAGATTGAAAACGGTGCGCAGCCGAGTCTCGCGCCGAACTTGCGCAACACGTTTCGCGGCAGAATGAATTGCTGGAGCGAAGAAAAATGCAATTCCGACTTCTTCCAGGCACCGACTGAGTAGGCCCGTCGGCAGCGCAATCTCCACGCCTAATGCCTCCATCACGTCGGCGGCACCGCACTTTGCGCTGACATTTTGGCCGTCAACTTTCGGCGTCGAACTGCGATTGCCGTGCTTGGCCACCCGAACACCCGCTCCGGCCACCACGAATGCAGTGACCGTAGAAATATTGAACGTTCCCGCCGCGTCTCCGCCGGTACCACAGGTGTCAACGAGAGCTTCGCGTCCCGTGCCGCTGGCGTCGAGCAGTGAGTTGCTTTGGACGTTGATGGGAGCGGCGGCCGCGCGGATCGCCTCCGCAAAGCCGACAATCTCTTCGACCGTCTCGCCTTTCATGTTCAGCCCGACCAGCAGCGCAGAGATTTGCGCGTCAGTGCATTTCGCGGAAAGCACTTCCTCCATCACCGCACGCGCCTCCTCCCGCGAGAGTGACTCGCGATGGCTCACAATGCGATGGAGCGCGTCGAGGATGACAGGGCTGGGACTCACGATCATTAAGCAGTAGCAGAAAGTGTAGCTGAGTGCAATCCAGCGCCCAGCCTGATGTTTCTGAAAATCAATACGTGTACCGATGTCCTAAGCGCAGAAACGGCTGTTCAAAAAACTTCCATGACAAGGATGCAACCGAGAGCGCGGTCATGACGCCGAGAATGCCTCCGGAAGCCCAAACTTCAGCGGGGGACAAATGGCTGTGGGCGTGAATCATGCTCCGAAAAACCTCGATGATGATGCTATGTATTAGATAAGTGCAGTAGGCCAGAGTTCCCAACTTCATGAGTGTGGGGTTCGTTAGTAGGTTCTCGATCCAGGGAGCATTTCCGCAAATCACGGATAGGAGAACACTCATATAGAAGATCGCGAGACAGGTCAAGCCCCAAGTCGACATTGGAGGCGCGTACTGTTCCGGGGCCCAGTACGTCAGAAACGCAATTCCGAGGAAGGTAAGCCCAGTGACGACGTATAGAACCCAGCGATGCGCAGTGATCCAAACTCGACATGATTCGTTTCGAACCAATAATGCTGCCATCACTCCCATACATAAAGCGTCCGCGCGACAAGGCATCAGAACATAACAGCCGAACCCCCCATGAGTAATGAGATGGGGAAGCATTGCTCTCAAGAACGGGGCACTGACGATGGTAAGAAGAAGTGAAATATAGAGGGTCGCACTGCCGGCGCGGCGAATCAGGAACGGAATCGTCAGGTAGAACTGCTCTTCAACCGCCAACGACCATGTTGGTGCAATGGCCATAGGCCCAAACCAGCCGAAGGCGACCATCCAAAAATTTTGGGTGAAGGTGAGGAATGAAAGCCACGGAATCGGAAGACGTGAGGTGTCGCCTACGAAATGGACTAAAGCAGGTATGGGCAGGTGGCGACCAAGATACAAGAGGATAAAAACAACATAAACGGGAAGAATCCGAAACGCCCGACGCATGTAGAAAGTTTTGAAGTAGCGACGCGAATTGCGGGCGTCCAGCAGGATTCCACCAATCAGGAATCCAGAAAGAACAAAAAACAGATCGACGCCACTCCAAGTGAGCCGAAGTGGGATCAAGATCGCAGACCAGAATGTGGAGGTGGTTTCGGTTCCAGCTACTGAATGACGTAAAAGTACCAGCAGAATGGCAACGCCGCGAAGCCCGTCAAGGGCCGGAATGCGTTCCGCTGGCTTATAAGCGGTGTTTTCGATTCGCCTGAGAAGACGTGGAAACGCTAGAGAAGGAATCTTGACCGCTGAGGGACTTGCGGCTACAGCCGATGAGTTCATAACAGTTCACCACAGTGTTAGTGCTTGCAGCAGGTTTTGGAAGTAACTCAGCGGGTGCTCACAACTGCGATGGTTGGTTTTGGATTGTCAATTAGCTTCGGAGCATTGCCGTTGATGGATGGAATGTTGTAAAGCGCAATCGTGCTCCCGATTCTTGCGACCGGTTGGAATTGATTGAGCCAGGAGAGAGCGCCGGGAGCATAACTGGTGTGCAACACGTCCCCTTCACGGGTTGAACGAGCGCTGACAGCAATCCACCCTGGCTGGGGATGAAACTGCTCCAGCACATCAAACTCCGGAAGACCCATTCGGCTCAAGTCCGAGCTTGTCCAAACCGCTACACTCAGGTGTCCTACATTGAGGCGGCGGAGCTCCCTGGCAAGTTTCAGTACGTCCTGGCCGCAATCGAAATCGCAACCGCTTACCGCGATTCGGGTCGGATCGCGGCCTGCCAGTTCATTGAAATAAGCGATCCAGTCTGCGCCGGGGCGGAGCGCGGAAAAGCACTGCCAAGCAATCAATACAACAACTGCAACCCTGGCAGGATCACGCCATCTGGACTGGTTGTTCCAAAGCCTCGCGGCACCAGCTCCGGCAATGATCGCGAGCAGGGGAAACACCAATAGGACGTGGCGAAGACCATAATTCGTGCTGACCATTGTAGTCAGAATCAGGATGGTGGCTGCGCCGATTGCGGGGCCCACGCTTTCCCAATCACCGACTTTGAAACGCAGGAACACCGAACGAAGCCCAATCATTGCCAGTATTAAGAAAGGAATAGGTGTCTTGAACAGGCTCTCGACAAGAAAAAAGTACCACCATCCTCCGCTCTTATGTTTGCCAAGCAAGTACGCATCCGGCGCGCTCTTGTTCATGACCCAAGCCTGTCCAAGGCCCACCCAAAAGGAAGGAGCCGGAACAGCCCAGTCCGAGTTCACTGCTGCCCTTGCAATGCTGCGTACCGGAGTTGGAAAGTGCTGGAATGAAGGCGCCTCGGCAGGGGAGATCCCTAGAACCTCGTCGATGTGACCGGATGAAAATCTGTACCCACCCCAAATTACCAGAATGCTAAGTAGCGCCATTAACAGTGATCGGGTGAACACTTTCGAGCGAGTTCCAGACTCGCGTGCTACTTTGTTGCGCAATAGATGTCGGGCCAAAAAGATCGTCGCGGCTGCGACTGGAATATACAGCACCGAGGTGAACTTGCTTAAAATCGCTAACCCGAAAAGCAGAGCCAATGCGATACTGCGTTCTGCGCTTGGTTTTTCGAGCCACAGAGTAAAAATAAAAAGACATGCGACCTGCAAACAGGTGGCGGGTAGGTCGGTATAAGCCAAACTCGCAAAGGACAGGAGCACCGGCAAAGTGGCTGTCAGCAAAACACAAGCGAACGCAGCGAAATCGCCGAAAATTCGTTTGGTCCAAATGAAAAGAACGGCCGTCAAAACAGCAAAGAATACAAGCACACCAATGCGCGCGAGAAAAAGATTATGGAGATAAGAATTGTTCTGATAAAGGATTGAATTGCCAGCGTCCCAAAATTGTGGGAGCGATTTTGAATCCGTCTCCCGAAAACGCACACCAGCGAAATAAAGCGGCGCCGAAATGGCAATGCGGGCCAGAGGTGGATGAAGAGGATCGAGATGATAGGTATGGAACTGCAGCCATTCCATACCCGCCGCAATGTGTGCCGGCTCATCGAATCCCTGGGGACGGCTGCGATCGACTGCAACAATGCGAGGGAAAACGATCAGAAGGATCGCGGTGGCAAGCGTATAACAATAAATTTGGTTGCGGACGAGGTTGCGTAATCCAAGCGCGCGTGTCCACCAAAATCGCTTTGTCGCCGGAGCAAGCCTGTCCACAGTTCTTGAGTAGATCGAATGCGATTCTAGCAATCCAACTGACCGGCCCGATTTGTGAATATCGTAGGGAATCTTGTCAGGTAATGACATGGGTGGGAGCGAGCATCCTGATTACCCCTGATTACCAGTAACCGGCCTTTCGCACCTGTACCTTTTCCTGTCGGACACGTCCCTTGCGTACTCTGCCCAGACTGAAATTAGCAGCGTAAATAAAAGATTGGGGAAGTTTACCCTGAGCGAGCATTTTGGCCGCAGGAGGCATGATGCAGATCGGTGTGTATGGCGCGGGATACCTGGGAACAGTGATTTCGGCGTGTCTCGCTGACTTTGGCACGCCGGTGACCTGCTGCCATCCCGACAGCTCGCGCATGGTGGAAATGGCGCAGGGCAAGGTGCCGTTCCACGAGAAAAACCTGGCCGAGGTCATCCGGCGCAACGTGCGCTCGGGCCGGCTGGCGTACTCAACCGATGTTGACTCGTTCGCGCGCAAAGCAGGCGTGATTTTTCTGGCCGAAGATTCGCCGCAGCATCTGGCCGATCTGGCGCTGCGGATTTCGAGGGCGACGCAGAAACCGCCGATTCTTTCGATTGTGACGCCTGTGCCGGTCGGAACCGGGGCCGCGCTGGAGCAGAAGCTGCACGACGCAGGCTTAAAGGCGACCATCGTTTCGCAGCCTGTATTTTTCACCGCCGGGTGTGCGGTCGAGGATTTCAACTGGCCCGACCGGATCATTCTCGGGACCACTTCTAACGATGCGGTGTCGGCAATCAAACAGATTTTTCATCCGCTGGTAATGCGTGGAGTTCCGGTTATTGTGACCAATCATGCGACGGCGGAACTGGTGCGCGAGTCGGCGACGGCGTTCGTGGCGACCAAGATCTCTTTCATCAATGAACTTGCCGGACTATGCGAAAAAGTGAACGCGGATGCGGTGCATCTTTCGCTGGCGCTGGGCCTCGACAAAAAAATCGGGCCACGATGCCTTCAGGCCGGAGCCGCCATGGGCGGGCTATTCGCGCAATCTGATATGGATTCGCTCGCTCACCTGGCGCAGCAGAGCAATGTGGATCTAAAAGTATTGGCGGCAGCGCGGGAAGTCAATCATTCGTTGGCCGATGGAATGGCGGACAAGATTTCGGCTTGTCTGAAGTCATTACAGAACAAGGACGTGGGCATCCTTGGGCTGGCATTTAAGCCGAATACGAATTCCGTTGCCGGATCAGCGTCTATCAAGCTGGCACAAGGGCTGGTTGCGCGCGGAGCGCGAGTACGTGCTTACGATCCGGTTGCAATGCCCGATGCGAAACTGGAACTGAACGGGACTGTGCACTATTGCGAATCTCCGTATGCGGTAGCGGAAGGCGTTGAAGCGCTGGTGGTTGGCACGGGATGGCCCGAATTTCGCGCGTTGGATTTTGCAAAGATTAAGAACCTGCTCCGGCGTCCGCTGATCGTGGACACGAAAAATATTCTGGACTCAGTGCGACTCCGTGCAATGGGTTTTGAGTATGTGGGTGTAGGCAGAGTGTAGAGATAAACTTCGAGGTTAGGGCCGCTCGTATTGCCTCTACCCGGCACGACACGGCGCCGTGCTCTTCCCTTCCACTTCACGAGAATTTTGCCACGCGAAGCTCTCAGTCCGCTGATCACAATACTATTTTTTTCTACCCACGACCGGCGGCATCGGCCTGCGGATGGGAACAATTGCGCCGCGCGAGGCATCGGCGCCCACGTGCGCCCGGGTTATTACTTCCTGCTGGATGGCCTGTACGAATTCCTGGATCTGCCGCTGCATCTCTTCCATGCGCTCGCGCATTTGCAGGATGATGGCAATCCCACTGATGTTCACGCCAAGGTCGCGCGCCAAGTTCAGGATGAACTCGAGCCGCATAAGGTCCTCGTCCGTGTAGAGGCGTGTATTACCCTCAGTGCGAGACGGCTTGAGCAGCCCCTCGCGCTCGTACAGACGCAAAGTCTGCGGATGAATTCCATACATCTCGGCGACAGCCGAGATCATATAGGCA
>Ga0066684_10000883_pt1 | contig 11221 bp, 13 predicted proteins | sample GraSoiAngelo_133_FD_62301 | JGI IMG/M metagenome (GOLD analysis project Ga0066684, IMG submission 62301) | Grasslands soil microbial communities from the Angelo Coastal Reserve, California, USA - 14_0929_05_20cm | ecosystem: Environmental > Terrestrial > Soil > Grasslands | place: USA... | reverse complement strand
TAACTCGCGCAATTGCCGGGATTTCTCAGTCACATCCGACGCACGGATGCTAAGTGACGTTTGCTGTCGCGCGGCCTCCTGGCCATCTCCTCCAAATACCGCAGCGCGATGACGCTCCGATATAATTCGGGCAAAGTGGCGAGCGCGGCATGCACCTGTTGATAGCGCTCGGCGTCGGCCAGCCAAAATTGCGCCTGATCACTCGGCAGTTCGTTAAACTGCTCGTCCAGCGGAATGGTGCGCCGGCGCATCAAGATGTCGTGGCGCGATTGCGCACAATCGTAGCGATCCAGGCTGGAAATTTCTCCGGATTGCGCACGTGCCAGCGTGCTTTCCGTGCTGTAACGTTTCGGTTATCCCTCGACTTGCGCTCGAGATGGCAGCGAAGATGATCGTTTAATGGGAAACCTGCGCCTCGGAGTTAACATCGATCATATCGCGACACTGCGACAGGCGCGTTACGCCACCATGCCCGACTCAAAAAACGCTGAGCCCGATCCGATCGCGGCGGCTTCGATTTGTGAGCGCGCCGGCGCTCATGGCATCACCGCGCATTTGCGCGCCGACCGACGCCACATTCAGGACCGCGACATGGAACGCTTGCGCGCCAACATCATGACAAAACTGAATTTTGAAATGGGCAATACGCCCGAAATCCTCGACGTCGCGATCCGCATCCGACCAGATGAAGTTTGTCTCGTTCCCGAGAAACGCGCGGAAGTGACAACGGAAGGTGGGCTCGATGCAATCGCCAACGGGCGTGATCTGCTCAATTCCATTCAGCGGCTACACGCCAATGGCATCCGCGTCAGTCTCTTTATTGATCCGGATGAAAAACAAATCGACTGCGCTGCCGAGCTCGGGGTGGAAATGATCGAACTACACACCGGTAAACTGGCGAACGCGTTCACCGAGAAAGTCGAGACGCAAGAGCTGGACCGCCTATGTCAGTGTGCACGGCGTGCGCACGGCTCGAAACTTCAGGTCAACGCCGGCCACGGAATCAATTACCGGAATATCGCGCTCATTCACAAGATCCCGCATTTAACCGAGCTCAACATCGGACACGCCATTGTTTCGCGCGCAATTTTTGTGGGCTGGGAAAACGCCGTACGCGAAATGCTCTCGCTTATGGAGAATTATAGCGGATGAACGAATTCAGAATCTGGGGAGCGCACGCGCCTCGCGTGCTGGCGATGGCGCCCGTGCCATCGCGAACTTTCTTTCTCAGAGCATTGCGGCGAGGCGCTGCAATGAGCATGCAAGGGCGCGTGCGTTCCCTGGAGTTCGTCGCAGCCACCTTGGCTGTCCGTGACCACCTCCGTAATAGCCAGCCTATGTTAGCGCCAAAGAGAATCGTGCTCGCCGAGCACCGCGCGAAAACAAATCGCGCCGCGCTGGAAGCTTCACCATGAGCGTGCTCGGCATTGGCGTGGACATGGTCGAGGTCGAGCGCATTCAGCGCTCGCTCGATCGGTTTAGCGAACGTTTCATGAAACGGGTTTTTACCGAGGGCGAAATTGCCTATTGCGTTTCGATGAAATTTCCGGCGCGCCATTTCGCGGCCCGGTTCGCGGCCAAGGAAGCGGTGTCGAAAGCATTCGGCACCGGCATTGGCAAAGCGATGGGTTGGCGCGATATCGACGTGCACAAGAAAAAAAGCGGCGAACCGTTCCTGGTCCTGCACGGTGGAGCCGACGCCCTCGCCAAAGAGCGGGCGATAAAATCTGCCTGGATCAGTTTAAGTCACACCGAGCATCACGCCGTGGCGATGATCGCGCTGGAAACGTAAACAGCCCTCAGAGCTCGGTCATCCCCGAACGACAGTCGAGGGATCCCGATGCGTCACCTTCAGGCCTTCGCCGCGGGATCCCTCGACTCTGCTCGGGATGACGCAGTTGCATGATCACTGTTCCCTGTCGACGTGCCGATACTCAATCACCTGGACACGCTCCAGTGTCACCATTCCGCCGCTCATCATTTCTTCCAGCGCGGGTAGGAACGCTTGAATTTTCTCTTCGCTGTCCACGATTTCAATGACGATCGGCAAATCCATCGAGAGGCGCAGGATTTTTGCGGTGTGCATCCGACTCGATTTTCCAAAACCCATCGGGCCACGCAGAACGGTCGCGCCGCCGAGATGCATTTCCCGTGCTTTCAAAACAATCGCTTCATAAAGCGGTTTGTGATTCCAGCGATCGCTTTCGCCGATGAAAATCCGCAACAACATCGAATCGCGTGGAACTTCCATATTCGAAAAATGCTAACGTTGATTGAGTAACACTGCGAGATAATCGCCGAGCCAGACAGCGGACAGACAAAGGACGAATGATCCAATCGCATTGAGCGCAGCGAAGAGCCATTCTCCATCGCGGGCGAGGGCGAGTGTTTGCAAGGTGAAAGAAGAAAACGTGGTATAACCCCCGAGCACGCCGATCATAAAAAACTGGCGGAAACTAGGACTCGACCAAATGCGACCATCGGGGCCCGTGAGCGCGGCGAAGAAACCGATAATGAGCGAGCCACTGATGTTTACGAACAAAGTGCCCGCCGGAAACGTCTCGCCGAACTTTTGCGCAATCGCACCCGAGAGCCAGAAACGGCCGACTGATCCGAGCGCACCACCAATTGCCACAACAAAATAGCTGAACATGAAGAAATCCTGAGGCGTCACCGCGCATCAGGAGTCATCAGCTCTGAAAACAGTCAGCGCAGTTTTCCCAAACGAGGGAGGGCAAACTCCATTGCCAGCGGAATTGGTAAACGATGATGTTGGAAATGCAAGCGTGGAGCGGCGACGGTTGCGCAATGGATTGGCTCTGGCTGAGTATGTATCACGGGCTGGCGATGCTGTGGGCGACTTTCTGGGCGCTCGTGCTTGGCTTTACCATTTCTGGTGTGCTCCAGGTTTTCGTGAGCAAGGAACGGATGAGCCGCGCCTTTGGCCAGAGCAATCTGAAATCCGTGTCGCTTGCGACGGGGCTCGGCGCGGCGAGCAGCTCCTGCTCGTATGCGGCAGTCGCGGCGGCGCGGAGCGCGATTCAACAGGGCGCGGCACTCCTTCCGGCGCTCGCGTTCATGTTCGCTTCGACCAATCTGGTGATCGAACTGGGAGCGGTGCTTTGGGTTTTGATGGGGTGGCAGTTTGTACTCGCTGAAATTTTGGGTGCATTCATGCTTATCATCATTATGTGGTTAATGATACAATGGTTTTTACCTAAAACTCTTGAAACCGAAATCCGGAGCCGCGCTCAAGGAAATGTCCAAGGAGCCAACCATTGTCATCACCCGGCTTCGCCAGGCTCCGGCCTGGCAAGGAGGCACCAGATCGCAACGGCGACTCCGTTCGCCGGCGGACACGAAGGAGGGAAATGGACAGGAGTGGCACACGCGTTTGTGATGGATTGGTCGATGCTTTGGAAAGAAATTTTTGGCGGTTTCTTGATTGCCGGACTTCTAGCGACACTGATCCCGCATCGTTGGTGGGAAGCTTTATTTCTGCAAAGCGGGCCGCCTGTGGTTCGCCTGATCGAGAATGCACTCGTCGGTCCGATCATCGCGATGCTCTCGTTTGTTTGTTCGGTCGGAAATATTCCGCTCGCTAGTCTGCTTTGGTCGCACGGCAGTAGTTTCGGCGGTGTGATTTCGTTTATTTATGCAGACCTGATCGTGATTCCTATCATCATTATCTACGCAAAATATTACGGCGCCCGTGCCGCGGCCTGGATTACTGGAATTTTTTATGTGTCGATGGTTCTTGCCGGAATCATCGTCGATCTCATTTTTAACGCGTTAGGCTTGATTCCGCAGGGACCGCGTCCGCCGAGCGCGGTGGAACACGCGCACATCATTTGGAATTACACCAGTATGCTCGATGTTGCTGCCGCGATTTTTACGGCCTGGCTTTTGTTTTTGTATTTTAAATCGCGGGACCGAGACAGCGCTCGCGCGTGCCACTAACGTTTGGAAGGATATGCGCTGTCATGTCCCCAAAAATTTTGGGACGCGACAGCGCGCGTCCCTCCAGTTCGAGGATTAAAATCGCGCATTGCGCGTGACGAGGCGTTCTATGACGTTCAGCACCGATGGCGAAGACGTTTTTCATTACCACCGCGATCGATTACACCAACTGGGCGCCGCACATTGGTCACGCCTACGAAAAAATCCTTGCCGATGTCATTGCTCGCTATCACCGACTGAAAGGGGAAAACGTATTTTTTTTAACCGGCGTCGACCAACACGGGCAGAAGGTTCAGCAATCGGCCGAGAAAGAAGGAGTGCCGCCGGAGCAGTTTGTCGCGGGAATCACCGAACAGTTCATCGCGTTGTGGGACAAACTCGATGTGCGTTATGACGCCTGGGCAGCAACGACCGATCCGTTGCACAAGAAATGTGTACAGGAAATGCTGCAACGGCTGTGGAACGAAAAACATATCTATAAAGATAAGCAGGCTGGTTACTACAGCGTGCGGCAGGAACAATTTCTCACCGACAAAGAACGAGGACCTGACGGCAAGTTTGGCCCGGAATGGGGCGAGGTCGAGTTTCGCGAAGAAGAGAATTACTATTTCAAACTTAGCGAGCACAAGGAATGGCTGCTGCAATTTCTGCGCTCGAATCCAAATTTTGTTAGCCCGTCGTTTCGCCAGACCGAACTGGTTAACGCGGTCGAGAAGTTGGCCGGTGACCTTTGCATCTCGCGGCCGAAATCGCGACTCAATTGGGGAATCGAGCTGCCATTCGATCATGATTATGTAAACTACGTCTGGTTCGACGCGCTGAGTAACTACATCAGCTTCATCGGCTACGATCCGAGTCGATCAATTATCAGCGATCAATCATCAACCTTCCGTGATAAATGGCCCGCGCTACACGTTATCGGCAAGGACATCATGGTTCCAGCTCATGGCATTTACTGGCCGATCATGCTGCACGCTCTCGGATTTCCGGACGATCAAATGCCGACGCTTCTCGTGCACGGTTGGTGGAACATCTCCGGCGCGAAGATGAGCAAGAGTTTGGGCAACGTCGTTGATCCAGACCTGCTGATCGAGAAATACGGCGCGGAAGCGCTGCGGTATTATTTGATGAGCGAGATCGTGACCGGCAGAGATGCTGATTTCAGCGAACAACGACTTGTCGAGCAGTACAATGCCGATTTGGCGAATTCATTAGGAAACTTACTGAATCGGACCCTTACGATGGCTGGTAGTTATCGACCGAGTGGTTTGCGATCTTTCAACGGTCCAGACAGAGCGATAAATTTTATGACCGAATCGCCGCGCTTCGGTATGGTTGTTATGGCCGCGAGAGAAATGCAGCACCCTGGACTCTCTGATCGTAGCGCCGATCTGTTGGTGAACTCAATAATTGATCCAGCCGGGGCTCTCACCAAGCTCTGCAACCAGCTCGTGGAGGACGCTGCGCCTTGGAAGCTTGCGAAATCGATCAATGATCAGGAACAAACTAAGTTAGACTTTGTTCTCTATGCTCTCGCCGAATCTCTCCGCATCATTGCGATTTTGATTTCGCCGGTATTGCCGAAAGCGGCCCACGGAATTTTTGATCAGTTGAATTGGAAGAAGGAATTGAGCGGGAAAGAAGAGCGTTTTCATCTCGAGGATGCTGCATGGGGTGGTTTGCCCGACGGACACGTGGTTGGGAAACCGGTTCCATTGTTCCCCCGCATTGAACGGTAGGGCGACGCTCTGCGGAGCCGACAACTCGCCGGAGTCTCGCCCACCAATTTACCACACGTGTTCAACGATGCTTCTGGGGAGCACAGGCTGCCAGCCTGTAAGTCTCGGCAGCTTGCCGAGACTAATGCGAGAACATAATCGGATGGGAACGTGCCAAATTGTTGCCGGCAGGCTGCCGGCAACCGCAGGCTAGCAGCCTGCGCTCCCCGGAATACAAAAAGAACGTAACTACTGCGCGCACTCTTCCAGCGCGTTCGGCTCCCCGCGCAAAAATGCGAGCGCTTCACCGGCGAAATGGAGGGAGCCGGTGATCAAGATGCGACCACCGGTCCGCTGTGCAGACGAGATTGCTTCGGCAACGGATGGAGTAGTGGAGTAGGGGAATGACGGAGTAGCGGAGGAGATTATTTGCGCAAGCTCGTTCGGGGGCAGGGCGCGCTCGCTGCGAATTTGCGGGAGCACAAACTTTGTCCCGATTGCTGACAAGGCCTGAACGATTTCCGCGGCATTTTTGTCGCGCAAAAGGGCGAGCAGAATAGTTGCGCGCTCGTTGCCGAACTGCTCCCGCCAGGTTTGCGCAAGAATTCTTGCGCCAGCGGGATTGTGCGCGCCATCGATGACGATGCGATCATTCCAGGCTTGAAAGCGCGCCGGCCATTCCACCGACCAAAGACCGCTCGCGACTGCGTCGTCTGAGACCTGAATGGTCACCGCTTTTATCGCGGCAATCGCGACAGCGGCGTTCATCTTTTGATGTTCGCCATGCAATGCGATCTTCGTTTTCGTCCAAGGCTCGTTAACGAATTGCAAAGGGGCGTCACATTCCTCGGCGCGCTGCCTGATGATTGCTTCCGCCTCCGGTCGCTGCGGCGCCGAGACAACGGGAGTGCGTGGCTTAACGATTCCTGCTTTTTCCTTCGCAATCTCGGCAATGGAATGGCCGAGCCATTTCTCGTGGTCGAAATCGATCGGGGTAATGACGCTGACCGACGATTGGACTGCGTTAGTGGCATCAAGTCGCCCGCCCATGCCGGTTTCGAGCAGCAGAATTTCGCAGCGTGTCTTTTGAAAATGCTGCAGGGCCAGGGCAGTCGTGATTTCAAAAAACGTCGGATGCGGATCCCAATCGCGAATGCGTACGCGAATTTTGCTGAGACCGTACGCGACTTCATCTTCGGAAATCTCCCGGCCGTTCACTCGGATGCGTTCGCGAAAACTGATGAGGTGAGGAGAGGTGAACAGACCAGTCCGATGACCCGCGGCTCGTGCGACTGCATCGATCATTGCGCAGACGGACCCTTTGCCATTCGTGCCAGCGACGTGAATGATGCGAAACGGGATGGTTTCCGGCGAGGCGCCGGAAACGGCACGCGAGGCGCGTGCGCTCCCCAGATTCAGACGCGCGAAATCAATACTTAACGAGTGCAACAGCCGCTCGATGTTTTCCAAACCGAGCTTGATTCCGAATCGTTGGGTGGCATAAAGCCACGCCAGCGCTTCGCGATAATTCACGCGACCGTTGGCGCAAAAAAGCGCAAGAATTCCGCAATTCGCGGCCGTAATTTTTTTCGATGCACGATTTGATCGATCAGACCGTGTTCCTCGAGAAATTCGGCGGTTTGAAATCCCTTGGGTAAATCCTGGTGGGTCGTTTCCTTGATCACGCGGGGCCCGGCAAAACCAATCATACTTTTGGGTTCGGCGATGATGATGTCGCCGAGGGAAGCATAACTCGCCATCACGCCGGCGGTGGTTGGATTGGTGAGCACGGAAATGTAAGGCAGGCGGGCGTCCGCATGCCGGGCGAGCGCACCGCTGGTCTTGGCCATTTGCATCAAGCTGAGCATGCCTTCATACATGCGCGCGCCGCCGGAGGCAGAGATGATGATGATCGGAATGCGTTCCGCGGTGGCAAACTCGATCACGCGGGTAACGCGTTCGCCCACTACCGAACCCATGGTGGCGGCAAGAAAAGTAAAATCCATCACCGCGATCGCGACCTTCACGCCTTCAAGCATTCCGTAACCACTCAGGACCGCATCGATTAACCCCGTGGTTTCCTGGTATTTTTTCAATCGATCCTTGTAACTGGCCATGCCTTGAAAACGAAGCGTATCGACGGAGTGCAAATTCGCGTCCATTTCTACAAAGCTGCCGGGATCGAGCAGGCTCTCGATTCGCTCCTTGGCTGTTTGCGGGAAATGATAATCACAGTGCGGGCAAACTCGCTGGTTCTCGATCAGTTCGATTTCGTGAATCACTTCGTCACATCCGGGACACTTCTGAAAAAGTCCCTGCGGAATGTCGCGCTTCTTACGCCCTTGAATTTTAATCGCGGGTTTTTTGAAGATGGCCATGGTTTATGCGCGCGCGGCGGTCACGGCGTAAACCGATTGCGCGCCTGCTTCGCGCAAGACACGCGCGCATTCGCTTAACGTCGAGCCAGTAGTGAGGATATCGTCCACCAGAAGCACGTGCAATCCTCGCATAGCGATCTTTTTTCGTAAACGAAAGGCGCCATGTAAATTTTCCATGCGCTCGAGCCGATCAAATGCGGTTTGGGTGGTGGTGTAGCGGATGCGCTCGAGCGCGCCGCTCAGCGGCACACTTATTTTTTGCGCCAGGATTTTTGCGAGGAGCTCAGCCTGATTGAAACCGCGATGGCGTAATCGCGCGGGATGAAGCGGGACCGGGACAACGAGATCGAAATGTCGCTGGCACAGCCGCGCGTCATTCATCGCTTCTCCCAACCATTCCGCGATGGGATGCCGCAGCTGTAACTGGCGATTGTATTTGAACTGCAAAACGATAAAACGAACCACGCCGCGGCTGCGATAAGCGGAGACCGCAGCATCGAACCCGAGTGTTCGATTCGCGCAGTTTGCGCAGGTAAACTCACTACCGATTGCGCCAGCGAACGGCTCGGAACATTTGGCGCAAAAAGGCGCGACGATGCGCTGCGCTTTATCGAGGCAATTCCGGCAAATGTAATCGCTGCGCGTAACGGGTATGTGACAGACGGCACACAGCGCCGGATAAAAAAGTGACGCGACTGCGCGCAACGGCTCAAGAGTGCGCTCGATTTGCATAGCGCAACCAGCCAATCATCAACGCCCAGGTAATCAATCCTAAAGCGAGCGGAAGCAAACCGGTCAGGAAGTTAGTCCCGAGCCAGGGCAAAATGATCGTTTCGCGCTTTGTCATTTTGCCAACGAGGCCTGCGACGAAGACCCAGCCGGAATGGAGACCGATCGGCAGAAAAAGTGAGCGTGTGCGCAAACGCGCGTCGGCCAGAATCCAGCCGATGAGAAACAAGGTAGTAAAGCTGGCGAGGACCATCATGGGATCGGCAAATTGCGCGAACGAGTTTGCGATCGAATGAAAGCCGGAGAGCCAGCTCACGCTTTCGTTCGGCCTCGTTGGCGCTTTCAGAAAGTGAAGGATGGCGAAAAACCCCGAGATAATCAGAGTCGCAACGACCGGGCGCAAGCTACGCAATAGAATTCCGAGGAGCAGGCCACGGAAAAAAAGTTCTTCGATCAGGGGGACGACAACGGCTGCAGCCAAAACGGCGCCGAACGCATTCCACGAGATCGCATTCTTTGGAAGGAAAATCCTGGTCGCGAGTAAGACGAAGGCGCCGACAAGGAGAGGAATCCCAGCCAGCAAATCGCCGGCGATGGCATCGCGCAGGGCGTGCCGGTTTTTATCCAATTGTAGATCGCGGAAAGAATGAAGCCGAAGCCAGCGCAGAAGGGGCCAAAGAAATGCGATCGCGCAAATGAGCAGCGCACGATGGAAAAAACTCTCGAAATTGAATTTCGCAAAAAAACCTGAAAAGTGCTGGGCACTCCAAAAAAGTGGAGGCGCCAGGAGGGCGCCGCCCACTACGACCCAGAGAAAGTAAGCGAACAATTTGGCGGCATCTTTCAAGGGCGCTAATCTAAGGGCGCGAAATCATGCCACGTCAACATGTATGGAGCGAACGCGAAGAGGACGGGGTGAAACGCGAAGTCCGCGCGTCGCGTTTTGGCGGCATTTGGCGTCTACAATCCAAGCGCGCGGATGAGGACTCATGGACGTACCATGATCGACCGCTGGCGGCTGATTTGTTCGTGCTAAAGGAAATCATCGAGAAGAAGTATCGCCGGCGCCGGGCGACGGTGGAGGAACTTTTATCGCTGCGCGAAATGGTTCGGGAATGCGGTGATGCTTGAGCGCCTTTGCTGGGAGATGTGTCCGCCATTATCACTTTGGTTTGTTCGCGGGAAAGCTGGGAGCGCACACGCCTTGCGTGCTGTCGTTGGCGCCTCGCCAACGACCTTTTTTGGTTGAACAGGAGAGGCATTTCGGCGAGGCACCGAAATGGGCACGCGAGGCGCGTGCGCTCCCCGGAATGCTGACCGCGCGATACGTATTTCAATGTTACGTTTCTAGTAACTTGTCGGGTTTTCGAACATATGACTGATTGGAACACCGAGGACTTGGTTACGACAGATAAACAGTTTGTCTGGCATCCGTTCACCAACATGCCGGAATGGTGTGCGCCGGAGCATGAACCTATCGTGATTGTCGACGGGCACGGCGCGATTTTAGGCGACAGCCGCGGCCGCGAATACATCGACGGAAACTCGTCGATCTGGACAAATATTCATGGGCACAATCATCCGCGGATTAATCTGGCAATTCGCGAGCAATTGGAACGGATCGCACATTCGTCATTTCTGGGGGCAACGACTCCGGCGGCAATCGAACTGGCGCGGGAGATTGTTGAATTATTTCCGCCCAAAACTTTATCGCGCGTTTTTTATTCGGATGACGGCTCGACTGGAATTGAAGCGGCGCTGCGCATGGCCGCACAATTCTTTCAGATGCGGGGCGAGAAACGAAATCTGTTTGTCGCGTTTCGCAGCGGTTACCACGGTGATACCGCGGGCGCGGCGGCGCTTGGGGCAGTGAGAATGTTCTCGATCGAGCAGGAAGGTTGGAGGTTTCCGGTTCGGACGGTCGGTTCGGCCGAAGAACTGGAAAAAATTTCTCGGATACAGTCGCACGAAATCGCGGCGGTGGTGATCGAGCCGATGATTCAGGGCGCCGCGGGAATGCGAATTTGGCCGGCGGGAACTTCCGCGGGCGTGCGCGATTGGTGCAATCGGAATGGCGCGCTCATGATTGCCGATGAAGTGATGACAGGATTCGGTCGGACCGGGAAAATGTTTGCAAGCGAGCATGAGAACGCGCTGCCCGACATCATGGTACTGGGGAAAGGCTTAAGCGGCGGGTACCTTCCGCTGGCGATCACGCTCACGACCGAAGAAATATTCTCGCAATTTGACGGATCGGTGGCGGACGGACGGGCGCTCGCCTATGGGCATAGTTACACTGGGAATGCCCTTGGTTGTGCGGCGGCACAGGCCAGTCTCGCAACTTTTCGCGAGGAAAATGTGCTGGAGAATCTGCAACCAAAGATCCGGCGACTCAATCAGCTATTGGAAGAACTGCGGCCAATAGCCGAAGTGACC
>Ga0066684_10000864_pt1 | contig 11350 bp, 18 predicted proteins | sample GraSoiAngelo_133_FD_62301 | JGI IMG/M metagenome (GOLD analysis project Ga0066684, IMG submission 62301) | Grasslands soil microbial communities from the Angelo Coastal Reserve, California, USA - 14_0929_05_20cm | ecosystem: Environmental > Terrestrial > Soil > Grasslands | place: USA... | reverse complement strand
CCCCGCCGCCGACCCGCCGTCAAACTCGGCTGGCGTCCACCGGTGTTTGTCTTTGCCTGCGGAGCAGCGGCGCTGATCGCGTTCGATCGAGGTTGGGTCGAATACTTCGAGGGTGGTAGGCGCGGGAAGGAATTGAACCTCCTACCTCTGCCATGTGCTGGCAGTGCTCTACCGATGAGCTACGCGCCTTCAGCAGGACTCGATCTCTCCCGCGAATGCAAAGCAGTGCGAACGCGCTCAGCCGGGGTGGGCTCGTCCCAGAATAGCGGATGGCCATTCGCAGAGGATATTTTGGCTCGCCGGACCGGGGTGCGCCCCGCCAATTCGAATGTCGGCTTGCCTTGGCTGGCTCGCATCCGATTGGCGCGGGCGACAAGCTCGGCCAAGGCATTAGGAACCGGCCGTTGACAAGAAACCCTCCGTTCTCTTGCGCCACAATGACGTCGTCCTGCTGCCGGAGATACCGCACTACCTCCTCAATCGAGGCTGCGGGTACCAGGATTTGAGCGGAGGGCGCCACCTTGCTGCTGAGCTGTTCGCGACGGGTTTCGATCTCGCGAGCACAGCCCATCTGGATGCCTTGTACCTGTCTTGGGCTCAATCCGAACTCGGCCGCCAGCTCTATGTTTTTCGCCCCCGCCGCCAATCGGCCCAGCCGGCGGTCTCGGTCGGCGCGTTTAATTGAAATGGGACTGCGCCTGTGCGGCGCCTCCTCAACTGCCTGAGGAGCGCTCGATAAGCGATCAGTGGCGCTCGTGCATTCCGGGTCTTGTATCGGGCTCGGGTCTGAATTGACGTGAGTGTCAGCCGGGGTGTGGGCGAACGAGCCCGTTACGAACGCCTCAGCGGTGCGCGCCAACGCGATCGCTCGATCAAATGGCAGAGAGCGCAGGGCATTGACAAGCAACCACATTCGACGAGCTGGGGGGTCGACCAAACGGATCAGTTCGGCAAGATCATTCACGACGCAATCCTCGCCGGTTTGCATTTCGATCGTGTGACAAGAAGCAAGAGCTGCACCAAGACCGTTCAACTCGTGGGCGGCGCGTCCCCTGAGAGGTCGGCTAATCGAGAAACGCGTGCGAGCGTCTGTCGGGGTCAACAAGGCTCATCTCACCGCGTACCACGTTGATGAACCGCGGCAGCGCGTCTATGCGCGTGTACTCAAGAAATCGGCCTACTGACGTCAGCTCTCCTGCACCAGGCGTCCCAGGATCACGTACCCTGGTGCGCAACTTCAGTGATGTGGAGCGCCGGTCTTCGGCAACGCCGTGTTCGGATCGCTCGAATGCCGGTCCCCGCGTCTCACATCTGACCGCAACCGCGGCAAACGCGATCAGAGGCCCGGTGATCGTCAACAGCACCGATGCAATGGCAATATCGCCGACCCTCCTCAGTTGACCGACGACCCGCGCTCGCCGCGCGTCATGAATGCCCCGATCACGCTGATAGCCCCCGTCGTCGAGGCTCTGTTTCACCCGGCGCAGTGATGTGGAAGGCATGGAAAAGTTTCCCCTAGTCGACCAAGCGCGAACGAGAATTTGCACGTAAGTAGGAAGGAGGGCTTTACCCCATGATAAAGGGGGCCCGCTTAAAGAGTAATGAATTGAAAATGGTCGGTGACGAAATTAAGGCGGCGCAGAATACGTTGCTCAACCAAATACCGATCTATGGATGAACCTATACTTCCTTTTGATTGAGGATCCCTCTAACGGAACGGTACCAGCTCGGTGAGACCGTATGGTTTCCTCAGAAGCGGCAGGCTGTCGCCGATCTCGGCCAGGGCCGGTTCGCTCGCTGCGTAGCCGGATGTCAAAGGCAGTCGGCCGCCGTTGCTGGTGGCGTCATCGACTCCAGCAGCGCGACCGAACGGAGGCCATTACCTGCTTGGCTTCTGAGTCATCAACCGGAATGCGAGGAATCTATAGTCGCGGTGCTGGCCCGGGCTCGCCAGTTGATCACGGTCGAACAGCGCTGGTGCCAGGGCGCATTTGCTCGCGGCTGGTTCGACATCGCCGCACCTGTCCGCTCGGGTTTCGCGCCGCTTTTGCGCCTTGGGCGCGGCCTGCGCGCCGGCCGCGATCTCGGGCTCATCGTCGAGCCGGCCTGCACGGCACTCGAATTGCAGACGGGACGGCCGGTCGCGGACTGGAATGACGATCCGAAGCGCACTCACGGCGAGGTGGTTGCCGCGTTCGATGCAGCAATTGCTGTGCTGGAGCATGCCCCTTGAGGTGACGTATCTCGTCAGCTGAGACCTGCTAGGGTTCTTCGCGGAAGCTGCGGAGAACGTTAGGCATGCTCAGAACAGCTACGTCGCAGTTGCAGCGGGAGATTGAGGACGTTCGACAGAAGGCGTTTGCTGCCGGTTACGCGGCCGCGATGCGAGCGATTCTGGCGGTTGTGTCACGATCGCCAGCCAAGGCTGCAAACAGGGCCGCAGCGCCAAGCCGCCGCGGAACGAGCCGTGCGCAATCAGCGAGGCCAGCGGCGCAGCCTAGTCGCCGTTTTAGTCGGCCCCCCGCCATCGGCGCCTCCGCGACAAGGCACCGCCCGGTAGCCGGGCGACCTCAACGCGGCACCAATGCGCTGATGATCGCGGAAGTGCTGAAAGCGGCGTCACCCCGTGCAGTACGCCAGGCGGAGATCAGCAATGCGTTGCTGGGCAACGGCGTCGAAATATCGTTTCCCTCGATACGCAATGCTCTGGGTCAGTTAGAAGCGCGGAACGCGGCCCAGCAGGTCGGTCGCAGCAAGACTTGGCGCCACCGCGACGGCGCAGCCTGAGACCATTACCGCGCGCGAAGCAGCATCTGGATCACGGAGTAACTGTTGCGGCGAGCTCGGTTCGCTCACCAGCCTCGTGATTGCATCGCGGAAGGTCTTGTTCCCTGGTACCTCAAGCAGATCGTTGACAATTTTTTCGAGGATCGCCGGAAGGGCTCCGAAACACGGTGGTTGGCCGGTACAAAGATGCTTGTTTCCGCTCCTCTCCCCACGGTAGTCTGAGAGTACAAAAGATATAAGTCCTGCCGACGTTTCCCCCATGCGAAACCCTATTCTCCTGCCCCTCGTCTGCGTCCTTTTGCTCGCAGCTGCCGTTTTGGTCTTGGCAAATCCTGGCTATGCTCGCGACAGAACAGCCAGGAACACGGAACTTGATCGCGTTGCTTACGCCGTCGATGGCGCCGAATCCAGCCACGGCAGAGACGTTTCAATGTGGCGGGCCAATCCAGAGGGTCCACAAGGCCCGATGCAGGTCGGTGAGAAGGCAGCGATCGATGTTGGCGGCGGCAACCGCTTTGATGTTGCGCAGAACCGTATCCTCGGCCGTGCGTATCTCGCCCTGCTTCACCGACGCTCCGGCAATTGGTGGGATGCAGTTTCCGCATACAATTGGGGCATGGGCCATCTCGATAGCTGGATCAGAGCGGGCCGCAAGTCCGGAAAAATTAGTGGCTGCAGTGGCGGTCTATTCGCGGCGTGTGCTGCGTGACAGCGGCGTGTGCCGCACAGAAAACTGTCAGCTGGTCAGGGTGGACAAAAACGGCCGCCGGTTCACCGAGGTGGGAGGACAGTGCGCAACTGAATCGTCTCGTCCCGCCCGGCATGGAACAGAGCGGTCGTCCACTACCGAGCCTGGCCCATAGTGGCCGTCTTCTGCCGGCAATCGGACAGAGCGGTCGGCTGTTGCCGGGGTTGCAGCAGAGCGGCCGGCCGCTGCCGAACTTGCAGCCAAGCGGGCGGATGTTAGAAGTGGGAAGATCTCGAAACGGTTAGGCGTTCGTTGCCAGTGCTTCCGAACTCGGCCGCTGCTAGTCCCGCCTGGCATACGAGAGCGGCTATTTCCGAACCACTTGCAGCAGTGCCTCTGCGTCGGTCGACCCGAGATCGCGGGCACGACGATACCAATAAGCCGCAGCGGCGCGATCACCACGCACCCCCTTCGCGAAACGAGCCCGCTTGAGGAACGAAGGGTCATAGGTAGTTCCGAGATAGACCGCTGCCCGAGCGTCCCCGGCATCGACAGCACGCGCGTAGATCTCCCGTGCGGCGGCGAGGTCGCCACTGCCGAGGAACATACTGCCGCGCTCGACCAGCATTGCGGTTTCCGCGGACGTTTGCGACGCCGGCTCTGCATCGCGTTTTGCCGCTGTAATCGGTGATAAGGCCGGCACCGGAAACGGCATTGATGCTGAGGCTGGCTCGGTGGGCGAACCGGATGCCATCACCCGCGGCAAATATACGGTCCCGGCCGTACCTGCCGCGATACCCAGCAGAGTTGCCGTGATAGTCAGCCAAGCCGCGGGTAATTTTTGCGATGCGCGATCCGGCACGGCAATCGATTGCTTCTGTTCGCCTGGTTCAGCGACGGTTTCTTCGGCAGCAGCGGTTTGCTCGCCGTCCGCTTCCTCCGCGGCTTCAGGTTCCGCAGTCGGCAGCATTTCCGGCTTTAGAGCCGAGAGTCGCTTTGCCTCACTGATGATTTCCGGTAAGGGGCGGCCCGCGTGTAGCAGTTCGACACAAACATCGATAACCCGCGGGTCCGCAGAGTTGGATAGTAGGGGTTCGTTTCCCACGGGCAGTCTCCAGGAACACCCGATTAAAATACCGTACCAACATAGAATCATTAAACCTCAAATGAGTAGGAGAGATGTAAATCTAATGGTGTTTTATATACTCCGGCGAATACCAGAGCATTTTTTCTATCTTCGGTATTTACTGACTCATCGACAAATGTGTTCCCTGCCGCATCGGCTGACCGCTCCCGCCGGTTTATTGGCGCACTGCTATCTCGATGGGGCGGCCCCTCTCCTTGAGGTGCAGCACAATTTCTCGATCATCGGAGCCGATGGGTTTTGCAAGGCGGCCTTTTCTTGCCGACGGTGGATTGTGCCGTGCTGAGCGCCGTTTGCTTGTTTAGCAACCCCGGGCGCACTCGGACGGCTTTGATCATGGGACTTCGATCGCCATATCGCGTCCTCCTGTTAGCCCGTTTCCTCCTCGCTACTTTGGGCACGCTGCTCATCACGCTCACAGCGCTGTCGGCGAACGCCCAAAGTTTCAACTGTCGCTTCGCGCGTCATGCTGACGAAAAGATGATATGCAGCGAACCCATGCTCGGGCAGATCGACCAAGAGCTTGCCTCGATCTACCGCCGCGTGTTGCTAAATCTCTCGCGAGCAGAACGCAACGAGCTCGATAAGGAGGAAGAGGCGTTTGTTATCGCCCGCCGCCGCTGTGGCGGCGATCGTGCCTGCATCGAACAGAGTTATCGCAAACGCATGCAGGAACTTCAGGCCATGTTCCTGGCGGATGCTGAACGCTCCGGCCGTGATACCGATCCCAAGCGCTCGGACCGGCAAAAAGCCGGCCGCGGTAGCGGTACAAGCGGGAACCAGGAGGGGCGGGACACATGGATCAATCCGCCGCCCTCGCGCTAAAAATCGCAGCTAGGTCATCGAGCCTACACAGACGCTTGCTGCACGCGCCATTCCGCAACGGCATCATGGGGTCTAGCCGGAAGCCATCGGATCTCGCCGAAGCCTTTCTCTCAGTGGGTGACTCAGCTGGGTCGCTGAGACGGCTATTCCGAACCGTTTTCAGCAGTGCCTCTGCGTCGGTCGCGCCGGATTGGATAGTGTTGCCGCGAATTTATCACACCTCAGAGGTGCCGAGGATCCTACGATGCCCCGCGCATTAGGGTTGAGAGATGAGCATGCAAGACCGGGTCCGGCTCCGGGCGGAGCAATGTCGCGAGATCGCATTGCGCTTCCGACGAATGGCGGAGATCGAACCGTTGGCTAGCCTTCGTCGGCATCTGCCCGAAAGGGTGCGCGCAACGTCACCTGCTAAAGAAAAAGCAGCGGCCCTACGGTGCCGCCTAACAGTTCCCCGGATTTTTTTTTACACCGCTTTCCGGCGGCGGCGTCCAACCAGGCCGATGCCGGCCAGAGCCGTACCGAAGATCGCCAGACTTGCGGGCTCCGGTACTTGCGTTGTTCCACCGCAGGTGCCCGTGCCGGTGTTGCTGCCTCCATTTACCGGAGTGGCGCCACCGACATCAACAATGCGGAGCGGATCGTAGGCTCGACAAATTCTCATACGACGCATCCCTCTGACATCAACAATGCAGCGCGATCGTGCCCCTGGTAGTGGTGTAGGAGCGCAGGGTCGCTCCAGGTCTCCGGCGGGTCTTGCCGGTTATTGTCAGCCGCCCACGGCGGGCAGCTTGACGAAGGAATCGTCGCTCAAAGGTGCGATGGTTTCCAGGGTCCTGTAGCGGGCGCGTTGTACCGCCCACTCATCGTTTTGCTCCAACAGGATGGCACCGACGAGCCGAATGACGGCCTGGTCGTTGGGGAAGATGCCGACGATCTCGGTGCGACACTTGATCTCGCCGTTGACACGCTCGATCGGATTCGTCGAGTGCAATTTCGGGCGGTGCGCCGGCGGGAAGCTCATATAGGCGAGCACGTCGCTCTCAGCCTCATCCATCAACTCGGCGAGCTTCTTGACCCTTCGGGCGCAGCTGGTCGGCGACCTGTCGCCATTGGGCCCTGGCGGCTTCGGCGTCGTCCTGGGCGAAGGCGTGCCGATGAAGGCCGCGACGACGCGGCGACCCTGCTTGCCGGCATGGGCCAGCGCGTTGCGCATGAAGTGGACCCGGGGGCTGTTGAAAAACCGCGGTCACTGTGATTCCGTACTCAACTACTTGGGGCGGCTCGCTTACGGGGCGTCTAAATGCTGGGGCAGAAGGACCGCAGCCAGCCAGAGTTGTTTGTCGCTGGATCGCTGCGCGCGCTTCTTCCCGAGGATCACATTCTGGTCCGCGTCGATCGGGTGCTCGATCTCAACTGGCTGCGCGCAGAGTGTCGGGTTGCTACAGCTCGGATAAAGGCCGACCCGGTATCGATCCCGAGGCTGCGGTGCGCCTGATGCTCGCCGGGTTTCTTCTTGGCATCGTCTACGACCGGCGGCTGATGCGCGAAGCGCAAGTGAATTTGGCGGATCCGCTGGTTCACCGGTTACGAGCTGCATGAGGCGCTGCCCGACCATTCCTCGTTGACCCGCATTCGCCAGCGCTGGGGTGTCGAGCGGTTTCGGCAGATCTTCGAGCGCACCGTCCAGGCCTGCATTGCGGCAAAGATCGCCACGGGCGAGGTGCTGCACGTCGATGCCTCGTTGATCCGAGCGGACGTCAGCTGGGAGAGCCTGGCGGTTCGTCACATTGAGGCGGTGGATCGGGCAAACGGCGACGCGGGTGTGAACGAGCTGACCAAGAAGGAGAGCCGTCAGACCGGCCGGTATAAGAAAGTGTGCGTTACCGACCCGGACGCCTCGATGGCGACCAATGGCCGAAATCGCCGGCTCGAACCGGCCTACAAACAACACGCGGCTGTCGATGATCTGCGCGGGGTCATCGTTGATGTCGAGGTGACGACCGGCGAGACGAACGAAGGCCAGGCGGTGATCGATGCCGCCGCCGCGACCACAGGCCGAGAAGTGAAGATTGTCACCGCAGATGCCGGCTACGCCTATGGCAAGGTTTACGGCGATCCCGAACGGCGCGGTATCGATCCCGTTATTCCTGCAAAGGCCGAACCGATCCGCAGCGCGGTGCCATTGCGGCGTTTCCGGTACGACGCCAAGCACGACCTGCTGCGCTGTCCGCGCGGCAAGATCCTGCGGCCGACACGGCGCGTCAAGGCCCGCGACTGTTCGCTCTGCTCGCTGGCTGCGCTCTGTCTGTCAAAGGGACGAGCGAACAAGGCCGTGGTGGTGAGTGACGATCACCCTGCCTTGTTGCGGGCACGCCGACGACGACTGCGGTGGTCGGAAGAAGACCGGCGCCTTTATCAGCGTCACCGCTGGCGGTCCGAAGGTTTCCACGGCGAAGCAAAGACCTGGCACGGGCTGGCGCGAGCGGTGCGGCGTGGGCTTGGAAACATGCGCATTCAGGCGCTACTGACCGCGGCGGCGATCAATCTCAAGCGGCTGGCTGCAGCCCTTCTTTCCCTATTCGTCCGGGTGCGGTGTTTCGTGACTGGCGGTATGTGGCTGAGCACACCCGCCACCCGGCCATGTTCCCCGATGTCAACCGCCATCGCGGCCTGACGCGCGCGGGATCACCCACAAGAAAGTGGCTTCTTCAACAGCCCCACCCGGCAGCGCTGCCATGAGGCGTTCAGAACCCTGGCTGCTGATTCCGAGGGAAGTCGCCCGCTATTCCGGGATGATCTCGCCCGCCACTCCGATTTGATGTCGCTCGGGGTTCCGAGATGATTTCGCCCGCTGTTCCGGGATGAAGTCGCCCGCCTAGAGGGCGTCTCTGCTGGCCGCTTAGCGTCCGCTCCTTTGGCTTTTGCCGCGGGAGGGGACATGCCAGCAGAGAGGATCGCAATGCGCCAGGTGCGCGCCGTGCTTCGGTTGAACGCCGCCGGGGTGCCCGGGAACGAGATCGCCCGCCGGGTCGGCGTCGCATCGTCCACTGTCCGGCTGACCCTGAAGCGGCTCGCCGATAGCAGGCTGAGCTGGCCATTGCCGACGGAGCTGACCGACGCGGCGTTGGAGGCACAGCTCTTTACGGCGGCCGGTAAGAAGCAGGGCCACCGCCGTCGCGATGAGCCCGACTGGGCGGCGGTTCACCGCGAGCTGAAACTAAGCACGTCACGCTGCAGATCCTATGGGACGAAAACATCCAGCGTTATCCCGAGGGGTATCGGTATTCGCGGTTCTGCGAGCTGTACCGGGTCTGGGCCTCGCGCATCTCGGTCACGATGCGGCAGACACATGCCGGCGGCGATAAGCTGTTTGTCGATTACGCTGGCGACACGGTGCCGGTGATCGTTGACCGGCTGACAGGCAAGACCCAGCCGGCGCAGATCTTTGTCGCCGTCATGGGCGCCTCGAAAATTTGAGCCCGCCGACTCATGTTGTATCGCATGCCCGTCCGCTCGCCCAAACCGGTTAATCGGCCGCTGAACAAGAAACTGCTCCGGGCTCACACGCAGGCAGCTGCTCGCCTACGCCATTTGGCGGCGAGCGTGACGACACCCCGGCTCAAGGCGCGACTTCTGGAAGAAGCTGCTAATCAGGAGCAGCTCGCGGAAGATGCGAGGCGAGGCACCTTCCGACCGCACCCATCGACCCCTGGGGACCTCCACTGGCAGCGCCTCTAAGCCTTATCTAATCTAATCCCCTTCTTCTTGGCGTCATTTCCTGATCAATTCGTCCACCAGTCTTGCGACTATATGCGAAAGCTCTTATTGCCACGCACCTCCAGAACCTCGTTGACGATCTTCTCGAGAGTATCGCGGTCAATATGCCGTCGCAGTATTTCCGCGGTCTCGCGGATCGGATCGTTAGAGGTCGCCATAAAACGCGACGCGATGGGTTGAGCCGAAAACGTATTAGCGGCCCACCAATCTCCGAAGCGGAATTCCAAAATTTGGTGAGATCGGCTGCTCAACCTGCAGGACCGGAGAAGGCTCATCCCGCGGTGTTTCGGCAGGCTCGCTCGTCTGAGCGGTCGCCTGCTCAGTCGGTTGCTCGTCGGACGCGGCCATCGGCTCCGAAGTTGCCGCCTCGGCCGTGAGGTACTTCTCAGCGAAAGCCGCAACCAGATGTTCGAAATGTTCGATCTGATCCCGTCGGGCATCCAGCACCTTGAGCTCCGCCGCATGCCTGCTCAGCGTTGCCCCGCGCTCGACAGCCAATTGGTGTCTTGCCCGCTCAATATCGGCCGGCGTTAGGTTCTCCCACATCGTGCCCCCCAATCCCGCGTCTACCGGGCAATTCTACTGGCCAATACCGAGCGCGGACAAGCACAGTGGAACGTAGGCGCGCCACGGGAACTTTGGGTAGGCGCTCGCGGGGCATGTCCGGCTGATCGTCTGGTGCAAGAGCAGCGAGCGTCAGAGCGAGCCCGATATTGGCGCCCCAGGCCGCGCAATTCGGGTCGGCCATGCCGGTTCTCGACTGGGCGCGGCTGTTGCGCCGTACTGAATGCGGCGCGCGGGAGTTTGCGCCGTCAGCGGACCTTCCAGCTAAGCCGATCAGACGGCTGAGTTCGACCCTTAACTGACCCTCGCCCCGAGCTGAGGGGCGGGAGCGGACTGCGTCAGGGGGCGCTTCGCGCAATGGCGACATACGCTTCCTGCGGGAACGTGAACTTGCCACCATCGAGCATCGCCGGGGTCGATAAGATCGCAGTCTTGGAGGCGACCGATGAGATGACAGCTTGGCGCTCGGGCTCGGTCTTGTCGTTCAGGAGGACCCTCATCGGTGTTGCAAGAAGCTGAAACCGGACATAGTCGAGCGCCGAAGGAAACACGATCGTTTGCTCGACAGTCAGCACATCGACGGCACCGAAGCCGGCATCGCGCAGCAGCTTCTCGAGTTGCGCCGGGTTCGCGAAGGAATGTTCGCCTCGCTTAATCCGCGAAGCTTCCGGGCAGAGCACCTCATCCAGCGCGCACACGAATGCGTTCGCCCCCGGTGTCCGTTCGATCGGGCTATAGACGCTGAGCGCGGCCCGTCCCCCCTCGCCCAGCACACGCCGCATCTCGCGCAGGGCTCTTGGCTGATCCGGAAAGAACTGCAGTCCGAGCTGGCAGAGAACAACGTCGAAGCGGTCGGGTGGGAATGGCAGATCGAGCGCGCTGCCCTCCATCCAGTTGATTGGCGCCCCCTCGCTAGAAACACTGCGGGCAACGGCGAGCATCCCGGCGTTCAAATCAAGACCTGTGACGTGTCCGGGAGTCACGTTCCTGGCTGCCAGGCGCGTTACGACGCCGGTGCCGCACGCGATATCCAGTACTTCCTCGCCTGCGCGAAGCCGCGCTCGATCGACAAGATCCTCCGCCCACTTCGTGGTAATCCCGGGCACGAGATAGCGCTGGTAAAGCTCTGCCGCACTACCTTCTAGCTGTCAATGACCGTCGCTCATCGCGCCCCCCTTTCTGAGTTGCCCAATGATAGACGAAGTGAGCTGAACGTCCCACGTCGTGCGAGCCCAGCCGACGCCTAGCGACTCGTCCGGTGTCCGGTGTCGGCGCTGAGCGGAAGCTTATGTCGGTGCTCAGCGGCTCCCGGTTTTGCCCGATTCCGTTGAAGAAGTCTGTTTTGAAGTACTGCGGCGGCGGAGATCGGCGGTCGCGACCATGTTCGTGAGCGGCACGTCGCCTCAGGTTGCTGAGGTCGGCGTAGGCATCGGGAGCAGCATGGCGAGCTTACGGAGGTTTTGAGCAGTTGCGGCGAGGTTGAACTCGTCGCGAGCGCCGTTTGGGCCGCGTAATCGCAACCGATCGAGCTTCAGGATGCGTTTGAGGTGAGCGAACAGCATCTC
>Ga0066684_10000854_pt1 | contig 11419 bp, 2 predicted proteins | sample GraSoiAngelo_133_FD_62301 | JGI IMG/M metagenome (GOLD analysis project Ga0066684, IMG submission 62301) | Grasslands soil microbial communities from the Angelo Coastal Reserve, California, USA - 14_0929_05_20cm | ecosystem: Environmental > Terrestrial > Soil > Grasslands | place: USA... | reverse complement strand
GATTCTTCTCACCGAGAGCTGAAAAATATGGCAACAGCGCCGCTGAAAATCCAACCGGGCTCTTGGAATCCTCGATCGTCCCATCAGCTTTGACCTTTGCCGGTGGAACGGCGTTGGTATGCAGATAGCGTCTCATGCCCGGCAATGATTTGAGAAGCGCATCCCGCTGAGGAGTTCCCGGATCCAGCATGCCCGCCCACAGGTAAACACGAATCGCATCGTAGCTTCCAACTGAAGCTGGCGCCAGCCCTTTGCCTGGTTTGAATTCCGACCAATCTGACACAAACCCGCCAGGCGACGATCCGCGGACGACGGCCGGAATCTGGTCCGCAATTTGTTGCCAGGGTCCTTGAGGCAACTCGTGCGCGAGATAGAGAAAGAGTTGTAGAGGTATGTAACTCGTGTTCAAGCGATATACGTCGCCGTTATGAAAGCCTTTCGCGCCGGGAAGAAGTACAGTTCCAAAACCTGGAATCCGCACTACCTCGTCGGCTGCGATGCGTTTTGCTAAGGCCGTTCCTAACCATGTGTAGTGCGGTTCTTTCCATGCAGCACCAGCCTCAAGCAGCGTATACGCCATCCACACATCGGCATCCGACGCAGAGTTGGCGTCAATTATTCCCCACTTATTGTTGGTGGCCTTGCCCCACGACCATGACGGCAAATGCGTGGTGAGATCGCCGGAGGCGAGGTTTGTTTCCGTCCACCGCAATAAGCCATCGAAGCGTGAGCGGTCGTTCGCGACCAAAGCAAAAAACATCGCATAAGCCTGCCCCTCGGATGTCGTGCGGTCGCCTGCGTCGTGATCAATGACGCGAACTTGATTATCCATAAAACTCGCGGCGTAGCTTTTCCAAAGCGACTGCCAATCCTGGGCGTCGCATGCCACGGAAATCAGCATCATGGCCAACAATGTCCAACTTGCGCTAAATCGCATGATTTTCGATCCCAAGTCTTAGATGGCCGACTCTTCGCGGCAGATTTTATCCATGTCGTCCGTTCAACGATGCAAGCGTGTCGAAGGAGAGATGCACCAAATGCACCTCATATTTTCTTAAGGTTTTTTTCTCTGCGTTATGCAGGGAAATACCTGCTGTGAGCAGGAAACACTAACATCCGGTTAATGCCAGTTGACGTTCAAGCCTTTGCAGGCAGCGTGTGTCGCTGGATAAGCATCACTAACTAAACAAAAGCCAACTTTCGTTCTGAACCACGAGCAAAGAACCGTGAGACGATCACTGACACAAAACGGGCGATACCGGAAGACTGCTTTCAGCAGTCCAGTTGACCGGGCTCTCATTGAATGGTGGGCCGAACTCACCACGTTACCCTCGCGGGTAAGGGCTGGGGCATGACGGAAGTTGTTGCCTCGGGCCGCCCCAGGTACTACTCGCTCGCCCACTCTCTGCTAGGGGGCTTTTTAGCGTTCGTCGGAATCCTTTGCCTCGCCGCATTGCTGGTGCTGCCATTGCCATGGAAAGAACAAGTGATTTTTGGAGCGGCTCTCATCACCTGCAGCCTGCTCCTGAATTGGATTTCAAACGCCCGATTGGTCACGATGGCGCTGATGGCGATTTCCATCTTCAGTACTCTGCGTTACGGTTACTGGCGCGCGACTCAGACTTGGGATGGCATCAACAGCGCCGGTCATATTCATCAATGGGATACTGTTGTCGTTCTGCTTCTTTTATTTGCGGAGTTTTATGCATTTGCGACGCTGATCCTAGGATATTTTCAAACGTTGCGGCCGCTACAACGCCCGCCGGTGCCGCTCGCAGGCAATCCAGAGCAGTGGCCGTCCGTTGATGTTTTCATTCCCACCTACAACGAATCGTTGAGCGTTGTGCGCGCAACCGTGCTGGGCGCGCTGGCCTTGGACTATCCCGCAACAAAGTTCAAAGTATTTGTGCTGGACGATGGCCGCCGGCGCGAATTTGCGCATTTTTGTTCTCAGGTCGGCGCAGGTTACATCACCCGCGATAACAACGCCCACGCCAAGGCTGGAAACATTAACCACGCACTCGCAAGTACAAGTGGCGAGTTGGTCGCGATTTTCGACTCGGATCACATTCCGACGCGGTCGTTCCTGAAGACAATCCTCGGATGGTTTCAGAGAGAGCGCCGCCTGGGCATGGTACAAACGCCTCACCACTTCTATTCACCGGATCCCTTCGAACGTAATCTGGGACAATTTCGCAAGATTCCGAATGAGGGCGAACTGTTCCACCGCCTTGTGCAGGATGGGAATGATCTTTGGAATGCCAGCTTCTTCTGCGGCTCGTGCGCCGTGCTGAGCCGGGCGGCGCTGCGGCAGATTGGCGGGATCGCGATCGAGACCGTCACCGAAGATGCGCATACCGCATTGCGCATGCAGCGCCGCGGCTGGCATACGGCCTACATCAATATTCCTCAAGCTGCAGGTTTGGCAACCGAGAGTCTGGCTGCGCACATCGGGCAGCGTATCCGGTGGGCGCGTGGCATGGTTCAGATCTTGCGCACAGAAAATCCGTTGTTTGCCCGAGGGCTGTCGTTTTCGCAGCGTCTCTGCTACTTCAATGCGACAACGCATTTCTTGTTCGCACTGCCGCGCCTGATTTTCTTAGTCATTCCGCTGGTCTATCTGATGTTCGGGGTGGTGAACATATACGGCTATTCCCTGGCTGTGTTCGCGTACGCGCTTCCGCACATTGTGCTTTCCAACATGACGAACTCGCGCGTGCAGGGGCGGCATCGATTTTCATTCTGGAATGAAATCTATGAGGTAGTGCTGGCACCATACATTCTCTTTCCGACGGTGTTGGCCCTCATAAATCCCAGGCTTGGGAAGTTCAACGTCACCAGTAAAGGCGGGATCGTTCGCAGATCGTACTTCGATCGCAGAATCGCTTGGCCTTTTCTGCTTCTGCTGGCCTTCAACATCGCCGGCCTGGTGATGGCAGCCCACCGCTTTGTGTCAGACCCCTATCACCATGACACCGTGCTAATGAATACGGTGTGGACGGCGTACAACATCGTTATTCTTTCGGTTGCCGCATCCGTCGCTTGGGAGAGGAAGCAGCGGCGTTCACTGGTTCGGGTGAACGTGCGTGTGCCACTCATGCTGACAACTCCCGAAGGCGAGCGGATTGCGGGACTTACCGCCCAGCTTTCGGGGCGTGGAGCAATGGCGCGGCTGTCACGCTCTGTGCGGTTTGCGCGCGGCGCTCCGGTTCTGTTGGCCCTTGAGAGCAATTCCTGGCGCTGCGAAATTCCGGCTCGAGTCGCCCATTCTTCCAGTCGGCACTTGCATCTTTTCTTTCCACAACTTTCGTTAGAACAAGAGATATTCCTGGTCAACCAGATCTACTGCAGGCCGGAAGCATGGCTCTCGTGGCACCGCTCGCGCCAGATGGATAGCCCACTCCGCAGTCTGGCGCACATCTTTTGGCTTGCACTCAGGGGAATTGCGGTTGTGCTGATTGGCTTGTTTACTCGTCGCCCAGCAATGGAACCGGAGCCTTTGGAAGCAGACCGAAGAAAGAAACGTGCTCCCGCAGTCGCCGCGTGCGTGACAATTCTTGCACTGTTGAGCATGGTTCGCCTGCCGCTGCATGCGCTTGACGCCGCTCGAACCCCGGACGCATCTAACTCAGCGACACCTTCCGGCAACCCGCTTGCACCCGCCGCGGCATTTCACGATCACTACGAATTGGGAGCGATGGCGGAAGGAAGGGCCTTAGCTTTGGCTGGCGCGGGCTCGTCTCAGAACTTTTTCCTCGACATGCCCCTCACGAAAATCATTAGTGAGGCCCGTCTCGAATTACGTTACAACGCACCGCAGTTGCGGGGCGGCGAAAGCTGGATAGAAGTGTGGCTCAACGGCACGAGCGTCGGCTCCGTCCCACTCATACCAGGGTTACAACAAGTAAGTGTTTCATTGCCCGCAGACCTGCTGACCTCGAACAACACTATCACCCTTCAGCTCCAGGGGAGTTGTGCCGGTTGCAAGAGCGCGCGTGCACCGTGGGTGACCATCAACCCGATCAGCGAACTCGCTCTGAGCGGCACGCGATTATCTCTGCCCAATGACTTGGCATTGTTGCCGGTTCCGTTTTTCGATTCCGCTGGCCAGCGCTCCTGGACTCTGCCAGTTGTGTTTTCAGACCATCCGGGTTTCAGCGTGCTGAAGGCGGCATCCATCGTGTCGTCCTGGTTCGGCATCTTTTCGGATTTTCGCGGAGTTCGGTTTCCGGTAACGGTTAGTGATTTGCCAAGTGGCAACGCGATTGTCTTCGCGCTTCGCGGCTCTGAGCTTGCGGCCAGGCTTGCTCTTCCGGGCAAAGCCGGCGCCGTGCTTGCTGTGCGAGACAATCCGCGCGATCCATACGGCAAGTTGTTGGTCGTTGGTGGTGATGAGCCGGCGGAGCTCGTGACCGCTGCCCGCGCTCTGGTCACGCGAAATAATGCGCAATTACATACCGACGTCGTATCCGTAGAGTCCGCGAGCGCCCCTGTGCGCCGGGAGTACGAAGCTCCCCGCTGGCTGGATGCGAGCAAGCCCGTGCCCATCGGCACCTACACCACTGCTGAAAGATTGACGCTGAAGGGGTCTGGCAGGATCAACATTTACTTCCGCATTCCGCCGGATCTATTCCTTCAGGCGAAAGACTCAGTGCCGCTGCTTCTGAAATTCTCCTATAGCGGCGTCGCGGAAGATTCGCACGCCGCCCTTCACCTCAGGTTGAATGACCGCGACATTGATTCCATCCGGTTGAAGCCTGCGTCCTCGAATACAGATGAACAGGAGATCGTACAGCTGCCCACGGGCAGGTTCAAACCCTACACAAATACGCTGAGCATTGACGTGGATTTCGGGCGTGCCGGCGCCCCCAAAGGCACGTGGCAGTATGCAGCCATTCATCGCGAGTCGTCGCTTGACCTCAGCGGTCTTCCTCATTCAGCGGTATTGCCTAAGCTGGAGCTATTTGCGGATTCCGGCTATCCATTCACGGCATTTCCTGATCTGGCGCGCACCGCAGTGGTGCTGTCGAATGCGCCGACCGCCGCCGAATACGAAAGCCTTTTCGACATGATGGGATTCTTCGGTGCTCAGACTGGCGCGCCTGCCACGAACGTAATGGTCACTGATAGCACGCACATCGAGCAAGCAAGGGGGAAAGATCTGGTTCTCCTGGGCCCACCGGCTTCTCAACCGCTCTATTCCGAATGGGAAGCCAACATGCCGCTAGGTCTCACTGGCGACTCGCGAGTCAATAGTGCTCCCGAGATTTCCAGACTTCAGCATCCGGAGTGGCCATTTCGCTCCAGGGACCGGGAAAAGCTCACTGCACTGCTGGCACGCGAGTCTGCGATAGACGTGGTCGTGGAAAATTTTGTGTCGCCCCTCCGCTCCGATCGGTCGGTAGTTGCGATTGCGCCGCGCAGTGCGGGCGGCCCGGATGCGATCGCCGTGTTGTTCTCGCCCTCTCTGGAAAAAGGCCCTATTTATGGCGGCGTCGCAGTCGCGCAGCAGGGCCGTTTTCAATCATTTCTCGTTGGTACGTTCGCCTATCACTCTGGCCAGGTGGATGCATTTCAGCAAACAAGAATTTTCTTGCTCGAACACTATTTCGGTATCCCTGCCCTGGTCGTGCTACTCGCATTCCTAGTTGCCGCGTGGATGTATTCGAGTACGGAACGCGTAGCCGCACGCCGCCTAGCGTTGGGGAGGAATTAAAGCGAGGATCTGCCAGCCATGACCAGACTTATCCGAATCGTAGCTTTCCTGATGACGATGTTTTTCGCGGTTTGGCTCGTTGCCCAGAGCCAGGGAGTGGACATTCTGTTAAGTAAGGCGCGGTCGCTCGAAGCACGCGGCCGCATGGATCTAGCGGCACAGAACTGGAAGCAAGTGCTTCTCGTCAGCCCTAATCAAACAGAGGCTATTGCAGGCTTGGCACGTTATGCCAAGCAGAACGGCCAGGCTGAAGAGGAGCGCAATTACGTAGATCGGTTGAAGAAAATCAATCCCAAAGATCCAGAAATTGCAGCAATCGAGCGAATGCGCGTGATCACGCCTCAAGAACGCGACCAGCTCGACCAAGCTGGACGCTTGGCGATGCAACACAAACCGGATGAAGCACTGAAGATCTACCGGGAAGTCTTTGGCAATGAACCGCCATCGGGCAAATGGGCAGAACCTTATTACGCGACCGAAGCCGCGAGCACCGGTGGCAAAGAGAAAGCCATTGCGCAGTTGCGCCGGTTGTGCACCGGCGATCCCGGCAACGAAATCTACCGTCTGTGGCTGGCGCGCGTGTTGACGAACGATCCTAAGACGCGCATGGAAGGACTGCAGAAACTGGAATCACTGCGTGATCCTGGCGCTGTTGAGCAAGCGCGTACCGAGTGGCGGCAGGCACTTCTCTGGGAAAAAGAAAACCCGGCCGTACTGGGATCACTCAATGCCTACCTGCAGCGGTATCCAGATCAGGAACTTCAGGGCGTCCAGAAAACGCTCCAACAAAAACAGGAACACATAGCCGAAGAGGCCAGCAAGGAACGCGGCTTCCAGGCATTGCGCGGTAAGGATTTGGCTACCGCCGAAGCAAAGTTTGAAGACGTGCTGCAGCGCTCTCCTAACGATGCGAACGCCGTAGCGGGCATGGCGTTTGTTCGCCTAAATCAGAAGCGATTCGATGAAGCGGTCATGCTCTTCGACCGCGCACGCACCCTTGCCCCAAAACGTGCAGATGTCCGCGAGGGCTACGACACTGCCAAGTTCTGGTCGCTGATGCAGCAAGGCTCGGGCGCATTGCAAAACGGCCAGTCCGATGCCGCAATCGCTGCGTATCGAGAGGCACTTGTGCTGCACCCGCGAGATGAAGGTGCCATGCTGGGCATCGCTCAAGCAGAGGTGCGTCAAAAGAAACTGCAGGATGCTGAGGCGCAATTCCAGCAAGTGCTAAATCAGTCCCCGAACAACACCGACGCAATCGCGAGCCTTGCTTTCATTCGAGTAGATCAGAAAAAGTTTGATGATGCCGTGGCACTGTTCGAGAAGGCCCGCCAGCTGGTCCCGAATCGTTCTGACCTCGAGCAGGGTTATAAGGACGCGAAGTATTGGTCATTAATGCAGCACGCAGCAGCAGAACTGGATCACAGTCACTCCGACGCGGCAATTTTTGACTATCAACAAGCCCTCGCACTCAGGCCGGGAGCAGTAGATGCGCTGCACGGGTGGGCGGGAGCAGCGGAGCGCAGCGGAAAATATGAAGACTCTGCCAAGGCCTACGCTCAGCTGACCAACACCAATCCGACCGACGTGCAAAGCTGGCTCGGGCTGGTGAGAGTACAACTTCTTGCGAAAGATCCCAAGAGTGCGATCGCAACCACTCAGCGCATTCCAGTAACCATAAAACCACAAATCGAATCGCGTCCCGATTACCTGTCGCAAATGGCACTTGCCTATTACACCGTGAAGCAAGTGGACGAGGGTAACCGGATACTGGATCGCGCAATGCTAGCTGCAGCGCAGTCAGATCCGGAAGATGCTCTGAACGCCCGGCTCGAAGTTGCTAGCGCGATGATCGAACAAGGCCAGACCGACCGCGCCATACACGTCTATCAGCAGGCGGCCGAGTTGCATCCGCAAAATGTGATCGCATGGCAAGGGCTGGTGGGGGCCTATTCGCACCAGCGAGACTTCGAGCGAGCAAAACTCGCGGTGCGCTCCATGCCACCGGACACGTTCAACTTGGCGGCAAAGAACACCGGTTTCCTGAACTCCGTGGCGGCAATTTACTCAGCGGATGGCGACTGCAGCAATGCAGAAGACTTGCTGAACCGGTCCTTGAGCTTGGATCGCGCCGCAGGCCGCCTGCCAGCGGAGAACACTCAGTTGCAACTCGCGGATATTTGGCTGCGGCAGCAGAACTACCCGAAAGCGCAGCAAGCCTACCGTCAGGTCGTCACCAAGAATCCGAACTCGCTCGATGCGTGGCGTGGCTACATCACTGTACTTCATGTCCAGAAAAATGACCGCACTGTCCTTGCCGAGAACCAGCGCATACCGTTTGCTGTTCACACGGAACTTGAGAAGGACCCAACTTTCCTCATCTTGTTAGCGGGCGCTCACTCGTCCTTGAAACACGACGCGGACACAGTCCAGCTCCTGGAAAAAGCACGAGCAATCTACGTTGCGCAAAAGCAAACACCGCCCGCTGAACTCGATGTCCAGCTTGCCTGGGCAATGCTGAACAGTCGGCAAAGCGATCCGAGACTGTTCCTGCAGAAAGTAAAAGCGCGCGCAGATTTAACAGACCAGCAGCGCATAATCATTGACCAAATCCAGTCGGCCTGGAGTATTCGCACGGCTGAGGACGCTCTGCAAAATAAAAAGCCCGAGCACGCGATGGCGATTTTGACCGATGCGCAACATGATCTGCCGAACGATCCCAGGATTTACGCGGCTATGGCATCGGTGTACATGAAGCAGCACGATTATTCGCGCGCGCTCGGAGTTTACGAGTCGTGGGGAATGAAGGGAGCGGAACCCGCAGATTATCGGGCTGCCGCCGGAACCGCAATCGCAGCTCACAAGAATGAGCTGCTCGACTTCTATCTGCAAGCGGGATTGCGGGAATTCCCAAGCGATGCCGGACTACTGGAAATGCGAGGCAAGCAGGCCGTCGCACACGGAAACTATAAAGAAGGCCAGGCATATCTAAAATCCGCGCTCCGCGCTGCAAAAAATCCTGCGCCCCAGCGGCAGAGTTTCACCGAACAAGACGCACCGCACACGATTTCGCCCGGGGACGGTGGCGCCGATTCAGTCACTCGGCTGGCATCGCCAACTTCTCAGATGCCTGCATGCCGGCAAACCATCAGCTATCGAATGCCGGAACAATTGCGTTTGAAACTCGTCAGCGCGCGTTATGACGACCAGGACAGCACCAATCAGAACACCGGAAATCAAACCAATCAGCAAACCCCGCCTCAAGGCAGTGCTACTCCAAACGATGCGAATCGGCCCGCCGCCGTAAACCCACAGACGTCTCCAGAGAAGCAACAAGAGATCCAGGACGAGATTGACGTTGTTCAAAACCGCAATACCCCCTTTGCAGATGTCGGAAGCAACTCTAGCGGCCGGGCCGGAGATCTCGGCATCGATCGCCTGGTCATCGAAGACGGCTTCGCCGGCGGATCAGTTGTTGGCGGGAACACTGTTCGTCTTGATGTCGCAGCCCATGGCCTCTACCTCTTCAGTGGAACGCCGACCGGCCGCTCGAAGTCTTCCTTCGGCACTCTAGCGCCTGGGGCAACATTTCCTCAGCAAACCGCGAGCGGCATCACGGGAGAACTGCAGCTTTCAACAGGGACCTTTGGCTTGGACTTCGGGGCAACGCCTTCGGAATTTCTGGTGCAGAACCTCACCGGTGGCTTTCGCTTTCGGCCGTTTGGCGGACCAGTTACCTTCACGGCAATGCGTGACAGCGTGAAGGACAGTCTGCTGTCCTATGCGGGTGTGCGTGATCCCGGTACCGGCATTATCTGGGGCGGCGTTGTTTCGAACACCGGCATACTGCAACTCGATCACAAGAACAACCGCGCAGGCCAGTACGCATCGGCGAGCTTCTCTTACCTCACAGGCAAGAATGTGCCTACCAATTGGGACGCATCAGGCAATGCGGGATTCTACGTGGTTGTGGTGAAAGGCCTGAGCGTCGGCTTGACCGCCACGGGAATGCACTACGATAAGAATCTCAGTTTGTTTTCACTCGGACACGGAGGTTACTTCAGCCCGCAACGCTACGGCCTCGCAGCGATCCCGATTACATGGTTCGCGCGTCATCGTCGTTTTGAATATCAAATTCGCGCGAGCCTGGGCGCGCAATATATCCAACAGGATGCTGCTCCGTTTTTCCCCACTCGCCTGAATACCACGCCTCCAACGATCGGGTTCTATTCGAGTACCGAAGACGTTGGCCCAAACTATTCGTTCCTGGCCCGTCTTGGCTACCGGGTCGCACCCCACGTGTATTTCGATGTCTTCGGGACGGCCAATAACGCCCGCAACTATGGGACGCAGACGGTCGGCTTCTCGCTCAAGTTCCTGGCGCATCCCATCCCGACGCACACCGACCTTCACGTGAACTCGGTGCCGGATTGGAAGGGAAACCAGCCGTTTGGAGTTGAACCGTAGCAACGCGAGTTCGACTGGAACTCAGGTTTTCGCCTTAATTTCTGAACGAAATTTGTCCCAATGCCCTAATTATTCCCAAGCACAGACGCTTGAGGAGTAATGTAGTCGCAAACAATCAGCTGCGACGATGACCGCATCGCAGTCCTTCAATTCAAACCCGCCCGACCGGAGAGTGTGCAGATGTGTGTCCGTTTGTTTCCCAGCCAATTCTCGCGCAAGTTGACTGTCCTTTCCGCTGTCGTCTATATGGCTTCGAGCGCCGCCTTCGCCCAGGGCAGCGGCTATTGGCATACCAGCGGAAATCAGATCATTGACTCCAGCGGCCATACGGTGCGCATCGCAGGCGTGAATTGGTATGGCTTTGAAACCACTGATCAGGTTGTGCACGGACTTTGGGCGCAGGACTACCACTCAATTCTGAACACTATCAAAAAGAACGGTTATAACGCGATTCGTTTGCCCTACTCCAACCAGATGGTCGAGAGCCCGGGTGTTCCATCGAATATTTCGTTCGCGAACGGAAGTGGCCCGATTAATTCAGACTTGAAAGGTCTCAACGCGCTGCAGGTGATGGACAAGGTCATCAGCGCCGCAGGCGCAATCGGCCTGCGCGTCATTCTCGATAATCACCGTTCCGATGCTGGCAACGGCGCCGAAGCAAATGGCCTTTGGTACACGAGTGCGTATCCCGAATCGGCGTGGATCAACGATTGGAAGACGATGGTGAGCCGCTATTCCAGCTTCAAAGACGCAAGCGGAAACCCAACCGTGATTGCGGTTGACCTTCGCAATGAGCCCCACTTAGTCGCCAACGGATCGCATAGCGGATCGTGCTGGACGGGCGACTCCTCCACTGGCGGTTGTCCTACTTCCAACGCTCAGCAAAACTGGCCCGCAGCCGCACAGCGTGCGGGAAATGCCGTGCTTGCTGTGAATTCCAAGTTGCTTGTTATGGTTGAAGGAATTGATTGCTATAGCGGAGACTGCGACTGGTGGGGCGGAAATTTGGAAGGCGTTTCGAGTCACCCGATCACCTTGACTGTAGCAAGTCGGTTAGTTTATTCCGCGCACGATTACGGTCCGAATCTATTTCAGCAAAGCTGGTTCAACAGTAGTACAAATTTCTCAAGCTTGTCTTCAGTATGGAACAAATTCTGGGGATACATCAGCGCGAACCACACCGCGCCAGTGCTGGTGGGAGAATTCGGCACCGGCAACAACGCGTCTGATATTCAA
>Ga0066684_10000851_pt1 | contig 11424 bp, 12 predicted proteins | sample GraSoiAngelo_133_FD_62301 | JGI IMG/M metagenome (GOLD analysis project Ga0066684, IMG submission 62301) | Grasslands soil microbial communities from the Angelo Coastal Reserve, California, USA - 14_0929_05_20cm | ecosystem: Environmental > Terrestrial > Soil > Grasslands | place: USA... | reverse complement strand
TCACAGCATGTGCTTGATGTCGGAGGAAAACGTCGGATAGGCGTAGACGAAGTCCTTGATCTGACCGGCCGTGATACCAAAGCGCATCGCCAAACCGAAAATGTTGACAAGCTCGTGGCCGGCATGGCCGACGAAATGCGCGCCGAGAATGCGGTCGGTCAAGCGATCGACGATGATCTTCGACCAGGCGACCGTTTCCGCATAGGTCCGCGCCGAAAACCAGTCGACCATGTCGTTGGTGTGAACTTTGATCGCCAGGCCACTTTGGCTGGCGGCGGCCTCGGTGAGACCGACGGCAGCGAGCGCCGGCACAGTGTAGACAGATGTCGCCATGCTGCCGTAGTCCGGGCTGTATTTTGCTCCCTCAACGATGTTACGCCCCACGATGTCACCCTCGTATGTCGCGATCGGCGAGAGCTGCGGAGAAACCGGAACCGCATCGCCACAGACATATACGTCCGGGTTTGAGGTCGAACGGAGATAGCTATCCACGGCCACGCGGCCATTGCTGTGATCGACGTTGCCCGCGGCCAGGTCCAGCGTATCGACATTGGCGACGCGGCCCGCGCCATTGACGATGCGATCGGCCTCGGCAGCGTGTTCGACGCCATCATGGGAGAAGATCACGCGCAGCCGATTGTTCGCGTGCTCAATCCGTTGGACATTCACGCCGGTCCTGACGCGAATTCCGATACGTTCGCTCTCAGTCTGGATGCGTGTGACCGCATCGGCGTCCATGGCCGGCAATAGCTGCGGCAGGGCTTCCAGGATCATGACCTCGGCGCCAGCCCTTGCATAAACGTGGCCGAATTCCAGCGATATCACGCCACCACCAACAAAAATCACTGAACCAGGAAAGTCGATTTCGCTCAGCATCTCATCCGAGGTGATCATGTGCTGGGCACCCGGAATAGGAAGCGAACGCGGCTTCGACCCTGTCGCTATCACGATATGCTTCGCCTCCAGAAGGCGGTCGCCAACGCAGATCGCATTCGGCCCCGTGAAAAAGGCTTGGCCCTTGATGACCTCCACATTGCGACGAGCCATCGACCGAGCAAGGTTCCCAGGGATATCCTTGATCAGGTCCTTCTCGCGTTGGATCAGAGCAGACCAGTCAAGCTTCGGTTTTGCCACCGAGATATGATGAGCGGCCGCGCGCTCGATCTCATGCAAAGCGTGCCCGGCAGCAACCAGCACCTTCTTCGGCGTGCAGCCGCGGTTCGGGCACGTTCCGCCGAGATCGTGCGATTCGATCATCGCGGCCGACATTCCAGCACGTCGTACGGGGCCAGTAACGCCCATGCCCGCGTTGCCGCCACCCAGGATCACCACATCGAATGTCTCTGGTCTCATCGAAGTCATCCTCTCGCCTAACTGCTTTGATGCGACCGCAAGACCAATGCGGCCTAATTCTTGCGCGACATGCGCTGTTACTTGGTGGCGATGGTTGAGGTGATTGAACCGACAACCGCGGTTGCCATCTTGAATTGCGCAGCGCGATCCCTGATATTGTGACGCTTGGCGATCCATTCGAAATCAGTCCAGACCACCCACACGTCGCCGTTGTCGTCTTGCGTCAGCAGCAAGCGCACCGGCCAGTCGAGGCCTGCATTGGGATTGGACGTAATGAACTGAGTTCCGAGCGGTGGATTTCCGAATACCAGGAGCGTTGACGGTCGGAGCTTGATTCCGGCGTCGGCGGCCAGCTTCGACTGATCGATCTCGGTAAAGAACTTGATTCCCTTGTTGGCGATATCGGCTTTGATACGGGTGATCGCCTCGGACATCGGAACCGCACTCTTCACCCGCACGATGCCGTCATCGCTGTCGGCCCATGCGGAGGAGGCCACCGCTATCAGCAGCAGGATAAGGACGAGCGGGACGCATAAATTCGCGAAGCGGTAGGCAAGAAGGCGTGTCATGGTCGTCTCCCGTTCATGGGCGCATGCGGCAGCATGGCTTCACGCGCAGCATGAACGTCGGCTCCGGCAATATGAAATGCTCCGTCGCTCTCAAGTCGATAGCCGCGCGCTATGCGAGGCACTCGATGCTCAACGGCTATCAAACCGATTGTGCAACGGCATTTCTCGGTAGTGGTGATTCAGCTTCTGATCGCTCAGCGCCCCGATGGGGCGCCCCAAATTTGGAGGAACTTCCAGTGACCACCTTACCCAACAACACTATTGGCAATCTTATCGGTCTTGACCCTGGCGCTTTCAGCGATACGGACGCCCCTTGCGGGCGGCCCAGGTCGCAAATTAAGATCGACTAGACAGATGTCGGAGCAACAGATGGCGCAGCTTTCGTCTGCCAATGCCGAACGCCTCAGGCATGAATTCCAGCGCTGCCGCGACATGGAAGGGACGCTCGGCGAACGACTGCAAACCTACGCCGCCGCGGGACGAGATTTCTTTCCAGCCTATAGCGAGGCGGTCGATCGTCTGGTGGCCCGAGTGCGCGAGAACGGCGGCGGCGAAGATGCGCCCCGACCCGGCGAGACGATGCCACCATTCATGCTGCCGGACGAAACCGGCCGGCTACTCAGCCTGCAATCGTTGATCAGCCAAGGCCCGGCGGTCGTGATGTTTTATCGTGGGCACTGGTGCCCTTACTGCCGATTGAATGTAAGCGCGGTAATTCAGGCTCAGCGCCAGATTGAGGCGCTAGGCGGGCAGATCGTTGCGATCATGCCGGAGACACAGAAATATGCGGAGCGATTCAAATCCGAAGCCGGCGCGCCGTTCCCGGTGCTGACCGATCTGGACAATGGTTATGCGCTCTCGCTCAATCTCGCGATCTGGCTGGGAGCCGAAATCCAGCAATTGCTGTCTTATCTCGACCTCTCGGAGTTTCACGGCAATGACGGCTGGGTACTGCCGATTCCCGCGACCTTCGTAGTCGGCCGTGATGGGCTGGTGAAGGCGCGATTCGTCGATCCTGATTTCCGCAAGCGGATGGAGATCGATGATCTCGTCGCCGCTGTGCGGGCTGCGAGCAAGGAATGCTAGAAGCAGCCCATACGCTTACACAGGCTCAAGTGCTTCCGCTTTGGTCAGGAATTGCTGCCAGTCAGCGCCGCGCAGCATTCTCATGACGGCAGATGCCACAGCTGTGCGCTGTCGACCCGCGACGCCATAGAGGTGAACGGTACGGCGCGAGTCCAGTCCTTCGACTGAAATGCGTTTCAGGGTATTTGGAATGGACGCGGTGTGAGGGGCGACCGCTACGCCGATGTCGGCTTCGAGCAGTTCGATCAGGTCGCGCTCCGAGGAAACTTCGTGCCTGCGATCGACCGCGACACCATGCTCGCGCAGCGATTGGGCCAGTCGATCGGAATGTTCGCAGTAGCTTCGTGACAGCCACTGCTCCGTCCGCAGATCGTCGAATCCGATACTGCTGCGGCTTGCCAGCGGATGGTGCGAGTTGACGACGAGATAAAAGTCCTCAGTGAACAGTGGCCAGGAATCCAACCGGTCCCAGTCACTGTCGAGTTCGGCGGCGATGCCGAGTTCGGCTTCGCCTTTCTTCAAGTATTCGCCGACCTGCTCGCTGCTGCCGCGCAAAAAACTAAATTCCAGCCGATTGAATTGCCGCTTGATATGCTCGAGATGCGGAATCAGAAGCGACAGATCGATCGAATGGGTGAGCGCTATCCTAAGCGCGCCGATCTCGCCGCTCTTGAAAGAGGATGCCAGCATGCGCGCGCCGCTGGCCGCGTCGTAGCATTGCTGTAGTAGCGGGTGCATCCGCTGGCCAAGTTCGGTCAATTGCGCTGCCGGGCGCTCGCGCCGGAACAGATCGCCGCCCATTTCCGCCTCAAGCTGCTTGATGGCCCGCGTCAGCGACGGCTGGGTAACGTTGCATTCCTCAGCGGCGCGCGTGAAGTTCAATAACCGCGCCACGGCAAGGAAATACCTGACCTGATGCATTTCCATGAGCGTGCTGCCCTGCTGGCCTCCAGTTAAAATAGCCGAAGCGCCGCATAAAGAATACGGGAACCACGATAGCGCCAGCGCATCAAATCGGAAGCCAAAGGGCATTTCAAAAGATGCCGTCCATCCGGCAGATTTCGGCAGAGAACGCCACAATCGCAGGAGAGGGTTGTCATGAGCATTCAGCTGAAGACGCAAAGCGCACGCTCTTACACAGCACCGCTCGCCGACAGGGTCTCGCTGATCACTGGATCGACCAGCGGTATAGGCTTGGGCATCGCGCGCGCACTCGCGAAGGCTGGCTCGGCCGTGGTGCTGAACGGGTTTGGTGCCGCGGCCGAGATCGCGGGGATCAGGGACCAGATTTCCGGCGAATTCGGCGTCAACGTAAGCTATTCGGCGGCCGACATGGCCAGGCCCGAGGCGATCGCTGACATGATCGCCACGACGCTCAACGAGCACGGCCGGCTCGACGTGCTGGTCAACAATGCGGGCATTCAATATGTCGCACCGCTCGACCAGTTTCCGGTCGAGAAATGGGACGCAATCCTGTCGGTCAACCTGTCGTCGGTGTTCCACACCACGCGGCTGGCATTGCCGGCGATGCGGCAGAACGGGTTCGGGCGGATCATCAATATCGCTTCGGCCCATGGGCTTGTGGGGTCACCGTTCAAGGCGGCCTATGTGGCGGCCAAGCACGGGATCGTCGGCTTGACCAAGGTCGCCGCGCTCGAGACCGCCGAACAAGGCATTACCTGCAACGCTATCTGCCCGGGCTACGTCTACACGCCATTGGTCGAGGCGCAGATCGAAGGCCAAGCCAAGGCGCACGCCATCTCCCGTGAGAAGGTGATCCATGATGTTCTGTTGGCGCAGCAGCCCAACAAGCGCTTTGTCAGTGTCGAAGAGCTTGGGGCCCTCACGGTATTTCTCGCCACCGATGCTGCGGCATCGATCACCGGGATCGCGCTGCCGGTCGACGGTGGATGGACCGCGCACTAAAACGTGAATGTAACAACCGTGCCCGGCGGGCGAAGCTCTAACAGCGCCGGCAACCGGAAGGAAGCTCGAGATGAAGGACGTTCAGGACAACCGCACTTTGGCAAAAGCGGCATCGCCGGGCAATGCCGCTGCGGGTCAGATCGTGCTGGTGCTGCAGGGTGGTGGCGCGCTTGGGTCCTATCAGGCCGGAGTTTATCAGGCGCTCTGCGAAGCCGGTATCGAACCGGACTGGATCATCGGCACCTCGATCGGCGCAATCAACGCTGCCCTAATCGCGGGCAATACGCCGGAAAACCGGCTGGCACGCCTGCGGGAATTCTGGAAAAGGATGGAGCAGAATCCAGGTTGGAGTTTTCCGAACTTATTTACCGGGTTCAACGAAAAACTGGCCTATTGGTCGGCGGTTACGAATGGAATTCCTGGTTTCTTCACGCCGAACCCGCTGGCCCATGCCGGCGACAATTATCCGCTTGGCGCCGATCAGGCGGGGTATTACTCGACCGCACCGCTGGAGCGGACACTAAGCGAACTCGTCGATTTCGAGCTGGTCAATCGCTGCACGCCACGCCTGACCGTCGGGGCCGCCCATGTGCGCACCAGCCAGATGCGCTATTTCGATAGCCGCGATAGCCAGCTCGGCCTCAAGCACATCATGGCCTCCGGCGCGCTGCCCCCGGCATTTCCTGCGGTGCGCATCGATGGCGAGCTGTATTGGGACGGCGGTATTCTATCGAACACGCCGACCGAAGCCGTGTTCGACGACTGTCCGCGAAAGGACTCGCTGATCTTTGCCGTGCATCTGTGGAATCCTTCCGGCTCCGAGCCAACCACCATGGCGGAAGTCCTGAACCGGCATAAGGACGTGCAGTACTCCAGTCGGATCGCGAGTCACATCGCGCGCCAGCAGCAGGCCCATCGACTGCGCCATGTCATTAACCAGCTCGCTGCGCGGCTGCCTGAGGCCGAACGTAACAGCGAGGCGGTCCGCGAGCTGGCGAGCTACGGCTGCCCAACCCGGATGCATGTGGTGCGGCTGCTCGCCCCGCAGCTCGAGCGCGAGAACCACACCAAAGATATCGATTTCAGCCGCTCGGGTATCATGCAGCGTTGGGAGGCCGGTTACGCCCATACCAGGGCAGTGCTCGACCGTTCGCCATGGATCGGCGAGTTCGATCCGCTCTCCGGGGTCATTCTGCATGAGCAAATGCAACTGATGCCGCAAGCCGCGGAGTGAGGGCTCTCTGGCCCGACCGGCACCGGCATGGCTCCATGACGCGCGGTGGTGTGGCGGTTCATGCCCTCTTGTTTCCCGCTGTCGGCTCTTTGATAAATCGATTGCGCAACGTACCGATACCGGTGATTTCGACCTCGACCACGTCGCCGGCCTTCAGATCGGGGGAGGCGCCGTCGGTTCCCATCCAGATCACATCGCCTGGCCACAGCGTAAAATATTTCGTCAGCTCGACGATGAACGGCTTGATGCCGAAGATCATGTCATTGGTGCGGAAACGATTGCTCTCGTTGCCGTTGACCTTCACGATGGTTTCCATCTTTTCGAGATCGACTGAGGTTTCGATCCAGGGTCCCATTGGCTTGAAGGTGTCGGCATTCTTTGCCCGCCACAGTCCGCGATCGGCCTTTTGCCAGGTTCGCTCACTCACGTCGTTGCCAATGGTGTAGCCGAACACGCATGACATCGCGTCGGCTTCGCTGAGGTGCTTTGCCTTTTTCCCTATGACGACGACGAGTTCGCCCTCGTAATGGATCTTCTCGGTGGCGGAAGCGGGAATGACGACGTCTTCGTCGTGCGCGATCAGCGCATTTTGCGCACGATAGCCGATCTCGGCCCGATCAGGAATGTTAGGCACCTCGCCGCGCTTGTCCGCTGCCTCCTTGAGATGCTTGAGGTAATTCAGCCCGACGCAGTAGAAAGTGCGCGGCATTACCGGCAACTCGATCTTCACGTCTGCGAGCGAATAAGTGCGGGCGGTGCGCTGCCATTCGCCGAATGGATCGCCGCTCACCGCGATCACCCGGTCAGCTTCGAGGATGCCCCAGGAGGTCTGGGTATTGGCCGTGAATTGAAGCCAGCGCATCGATGTCCTTTATTCTGCCGCGACGCTAGGCAGAGTTTTCCATGCGCCGGCGGCAGGCCGCGGCAGTCCGAGATTCTCCCGCAAGGTCTTGCCGGCGTAGTCTTTGTGAAAGAGCCCGCGCCGCTGCAATTCCGGAACGATGTGACGGACGAAATCCGCGTAGGACCCCGGGACATAAGTGGCTGCGATGACAAAGCCGTCGCAGCCCCGGCCGGCAAACATCTCTTCCAGTTTGTCCGCGATCTCCTTGGGACCGCCGACGATCGCGTCCGCGGTCTGGCCGCGGCCGCTGAACGTGACAAAATCGCGCGCGCTGGGGTTGGTCTTGCCGGACGTCTTGAGCACTCCGTCGCGGATGCCCAGAATGCCTTGCATACCGTCTAGCTCCTGTTTTGTCAGCGGCTCATCGATGCCCTTTGAGGCGAAGTCGTAGTTCAGCCCCTCCGAGAGAAGCGACAGGGCATCGATTTCGAGCGGCAGCTTTTCGATCAGCGCCATCTTGTCTTCGGCTTCGGATTTTGTCGCCCCACAGACCGGCGTGGTGAGATTGCAGAGAAACATCTGGTCAGGATCGCGCCCTGTCTTCGCAGCCTCATTCCGGATCGCGTCATATCCCTGCTTGGCGCCCGCAAGATTGCGCGCCGCCGTGAATATCACTTCGCCCCATCTGCCCGCGAAACGCTGGCCGCGGCCGCTGGCGCCGGCCTGGATGATGACAGGATGTCCCTGTTGCGAGCGCGGCACGGTGAACGGTCCGCGCGATTTGAAGAATTGCCCATTGTGGTCAAGGCGCTTGACCTTGGTTGGATCGGCAAACCTTCCGGTTTTTTTGTCCATCAGGAGCGAGCCGTCCTCCCAGGAATCCCAGTGACCTAGCACCACCTCCATGAATTCGTCTGCGCGATCGTACCGGAAATCGTGATCGAGGTGGGCGGCCTTGCCCATGTTGTGGGCTTCGCCGTCATTGACCGATGTCACCACATTCCAGGCGGCGCGGCCGCCGGTCATCAGATCAAGTGTGGCAAAGCGGCGCGCGACGTCGAAGGGTTCGTAGTAGGTGGTGGAGCAAGTCGAGGCGAGACCGAGCTTTTCAGTCGCCATCCCCATCGTCGTCAGCACGATGAGTGGGTCCATCTTCACGCAGCGAATTCCGTATTCCACGGTGTGGGCGTGATCGTTGCCATAGCGATCCGGCATCGCCAAGCGGTCATCGAAAAAAGCCATGTGAAATTTTCCGGACTCGAGAATCCGGCCGATCTCCTGATAGTAATCCGCCGACATTGAATCCTCGCGGGATTCCGGGTGGCGCCACGAGCTAGGGAGATTGGTGCAATTCTGCGCCTGCAGGAAGCCGACCATCACCATTTGCCGTGTCATGCTGCTCTCCCTCTGCCCGCCGAATGGGATCTCATTTCAGACCGAGCTCGACGGCTAACTTGTATTCGTCCGCGAGCGCGCGCAATTTCTCCCACGTTGCGTCTTCCACCTCGATGCCTGACAGCTTGCGCTGTTGCTCTCGCAGATATTCGACCTCGCCGGGGTAGAACACGCCTGGTGAGCCTTCCGACGGCGGTGTTGTCTTCAGATAGCGCGCGAATTCGGCGACCTCTTTCTTGAAATCCTTTAGCGGGCGAAAGGCGGCAACGTTGAACACCGCCATGAAGCATCCGTCATTATGTCGCCCGGTGGGTTCGACTCCGAATCCCAGGCCGGTGAGCAGGCCGCAGAGCACTTCGACCATCGCAGCCAAACCAGAGCCCTTGTAGCCTTCCGTGCCACCCAGCGGCAGTAGCGCGCCGCCTCTACGGAATTGCCGGGGGTCGGTGGTTTGCCGACCTTCACTATCGACGATCCAGCCGGTCGGGATTTCTTCGCCGCGCGCTGCTGCAAGCTGGATCTTGCCGGCGGCGACTGCCGAGGTGGCCATGTCGAGATAGAACGGTGCCTCGAGGTCGGACGGCACCGCGATCGAGATCGGGTTGGTGCCGAGCCGCGCTTCGCGGCCGCCGAAGGGTGCGACGTGCTTGGGAGAGCGGCCCGAATCCGCTGTGGCGATGCCGATCATGCCTTGGCGCATCGCCATCATCGGGTAGGCGGCGAGGCGTCCCACATGACTTTGACGAAACACGGTGCAGGCCGCGACATTCGCTGTCCTTGCCTTCTCGATCGTCAGCTCCATCGCCTGCGCGTTGACGTAGAAGCCAAACCCCCAATGGCCATCGATGACGGTGGTGGTCGGCGATTCCTGCACGATCGTCCACTTGGCTCCGGGCATGATATGCCCGACCTTGATGCGATCGATGTAGGTCGGGATGGCGATCACCCCGTGCGAGTCATGGCCGGCGAGATTGGCATTGACGCAGCCGGTGGCAACGGCGTTCGCTTCCTCATCCGAGGCGCCCGCAGCCCTGAGCAGCGCCGCGCCAATGCGCGAGAGATGGTCGGCCTGCACCAGCGGCATGGGATTTCCTCGGCTCGAAGCCCGCGCGGGAAGCGGATCTTGCTTGTTGTTCGGGGTATGCTCTCAAAGTGATCGCCGAAGGGCAAGTAGCAAACTGTTGTAAATAACGATGCTGCCGATGGTTGCGGGCATCGTACTCCGTTACGCCGAATGAGTGGCCGGCATGGGCCGCACTTGGCGTTCGCTTACTGACGGCCATGCTGCCAGTGCGAGGTGACGTCCTCGCCCGACCTATTGAGGTGCACGTGCTGATCGACATGATCGACCCACGACAGCGGAATGAAATGATGATGCTGACCGTCGGGTGAACTCTGCTTGGTCAGCTTGATCTTGTCCGTGCCTTCGAGGTGGTCGACCGTTCCGACGGTTTTTCGATCCGACGAAATAACGTCCATATGCTCTTTGATCAGCGAAGTATCAGCCATGTCTCATCTCCGCGAGCTTGGAAATGAGCAACGCGCCAATCGGCCCAGAGTTGCCCGATTGCTCTATTTCTCTTCCGCCGCGGTGGAGGTCGCCGGACCTTCACCCATGATCAGGAGAACGGCGTCTTCGTCCTTGGCGCCATCCCAATGTACTTGTTTGCCGAAGTGCGTGACAAAGCTTCCCGCAGGCATCGGCGTGGTGTTGGCCGGATCGAATTTCGGTCCCGAACCAACCCACCAAGTGCCCTGCAGCACGGCGATGAAACGGTCGTTGGGGTGGAAGTGGGGACGGCTGAAATGGTTGCCTTTGGTCCACTTGGTGTAGACAATATAAAAACCGGGTTTGCTGGGGTCACCGACCACCACGGCATTTTGCGCGCCGCGTGCGTCGACCGGATTCCAGGGAATTTGCTCCGGCAACTTGTAAATCACCGCGGCGGGATTGAGTTCGGCCGCAGAGCTTGCGCTCAGCAGCAAGCCGGCGAAACATAAGGACACTACAACCTCTCGCCAGAACCGATGCATCGCCTTCATGTTTTTCCCTTCCCTGCCTCAGCCGTAAGTCTTCGAGTTCGTCTGACCCTCATGCCATGCTAGCCGCTGCCATTCGTGCAGCGCAAGGCGAATGCCTGCATGCGAGCAGAGTGGGGGAGCGCAACTGCAGCATGAAAAACGTTTTACGTCGCGCCGCGCGGTGCTAGTCTCGCGCGCAACCAAAAACAGCAGGGAGGATATCTTGATGAAGCACTTATCAGCGGTCGTAGTCGCGGTATTGATCGGAACGGCCGCTTTCCAGTTCTCCAATCCGGTTTCCGGCCAGAGCGATGGTGGGTGGATCACGTTGGTCGATAGCACCAAAATGGGTGACTGGGATGAGGTCGGCAAGGCCAATTGGGCGATGAAAGACGGCGCGCTCGTCGCTGACAAGCTCGACGGTAAGGACGCTTCCTATCTCGTAAGCAAGAACTCCTACAAAGACTTCCAGATCAAGGCTGAATTCTGGACCGACGAAGAAGCCAATAGCGGCATTTTCCTTCGCTGCGATGACTCAAAGAAGATCGATTCCAAGATTTGTTACGAGGTCAACATCTTCGACAAGCGGCCGGACCCGACCTACGGCACCGGCGCGATCGTCGATGTCGCCAAGGTCGATCCGATGCCGAAGGCCGCGGGCAAGTGGAATACGTATGAAATCACCGCACAAGGCCCGCATCTCGTGGTCGTGCTCAACGGACAAAAGACCGCCGACGCACAAGATGCAAAGCACGCAAGCGGCCCGGTCGCGCTGCAATACGGCTCCGGAGTGGTGAAGTTCCGGAAGGTGCAGATAAAGCCGCTGTAACCTTCTGTGCGGGACAAGCGCTCGCCCGTCCTCAACGGGTGAGCCTTGTGGACCTAGGCTCCCGCGCTGCGATTTAAATCTGTCGCACCACGCCAGGAACGCCCGGTGTGCATTCCAGCGCGCCGCGATCCCACTGCGCGGAGTTGGCCGCGGCCTCGTAGGTGCT
>Ga0066684_10000849_pt1 | contig 11429 bp, 10 predicted proteins | sample GraSoiAngelo_133_FD_62301 | JGI IMG/M metagenome (GOLD analysis project Ga0066684, IMG submission 62301) | Grasslands soil microbial communities from the Angelo Coastal Reserve, California, USA - 14_0929_05_20cm | ecosystem: Environmental > Terrestrial > Soil > Grasslands | place: USA... | reverse complement strand
CGCCGCCGCCTGTTTCTCCCTCCTCCACCGGAGGGGCGTCCTGGTCCTGCATTCATATTGTTTTTGTATTCCTATTCAGTCCGCTTGCAGCGAACCCGTTTCGTTGACTCTGAACTTGCCGCTTCGCGGTGCCCAAACCATGCACGAATGCACGAGGCACGCATAAAATACTTTAGCGGCTGGAACTCTTTGTAATTGATCTATGTCCGTTATGCGCCTGGAGCCAATCGGCGCGGGAGGCCAGCCAAGGGGGCATGGCCGCTGGGAACACAACTATGGTACCGCGCTGCCGCGCTGGAAGCAAGTCCCAAGTCGCCCGAGTTTCAAACAAAAGTAATGGCAGGCACCCGAACAGAGGCCGGTCGACGATTGCCGCAAGAATAGCGTTAGCTACACCTTCTCAAACTGAGCCGGGAACTACGGCAAAACCTGGTACATGGCCATCATTCCGGCCTCCATGTGGTCGCTTACATGGCAGTGATACATCCAGGTACCGACATCATCAGGCACCATATCTGCGGTGATCATCTGAGCCGGAGAGAGAAAAAGTACGTCGGTGCGTGACCCGTTCACGGTCACTACGTTTCCATGCCAATGCGGAGTGTGGAGGTTGAAGCCGTTGCCCAGGCTGATCAGATACCAGCGGACGTGATCGCCTTTGTGCATAGTCATCATCGGCATGTTGCCGAACAGATAGCCGTTGATGGTGGCGCGAATGTTCGCAGAAACGAACCCGCTACCGACAATCGAGAAATTTCCGTCGGCATCGCTGGGGCTGCTGTCCAGCTTCTTAACCGTCTTCGGCTCGGTGGTGTGGGCTTCAATGTTGTGGTCCAGATACCAGCTGTTGTTCTCGTCGATGATGAAGAACGAGGTCACGAACTCGCGGTCAACATCTTTGGGCGTTCCGTCGGGACGTGCCATGCCTTTCTTGGTGATGATGATTGAGCCGATCAATCCGGCATTGGTGTCGTGTCCCTCGAAGTTGTGGGAATGGTAGAGCCATACAATCGAACTGGGATCGTTAGGGCCGGGTCCGGAGCGTTCAGGCACCTGCCACGTATACGTGTGAGTTCCTCCGGCAGCTACGATTCCGTTATGACTCGGATCATTGGCGCCGTCGTTGTAGTAAGAGCCTTCGGAAGACTTCTCGTAAAAGACGCCGTGAGGGTGCATGCTGTAGCTCTTCGTCCCATTGTTCTTGAAGAAGATCTGGATGGTATCTCCCACCTCGGCATGCATCGCCGGGCCGAGCAGACCAAGATGCTCCCACTCAGGCGTTCTTTTCTTCAGAGTAGAAAAAGTGTCGTCGGTGTATTCGCGATAGATCGCCTTGCGATAAACGCGGCCGATCTGGTGCTTGTCCGATTCGAAGTACATCTTCGAATTCTTATCGAAGGGCATCCCCATCATCTTGTCCATGCCCATAGGGGTATAGTCCCAATCAATTTCATCTACGGCGATGTAATAGGTGCGGGTTTTTCCTTCCGCAGCTGCGAAGGAAGCACAACAAGCGATCAGCAAAAGGACACACGACGGCACCAATACTGCACGATATTGTTTTTTCATTAGACGAAGCTCCCGCGAAGGAATGTAGGTGGCAAGCAGTGTACATCGTCGGCCTGCAAACTCAAGCACTGTGTACGATCGATTGAATCCCAATACTGCCGGGCCACGCATTTCCGTGGCCATGATGCAGTGCGTCCGCGAACGACTTTTCAACACATGTGTGCATAATCCTGTGCGAAACAACGTAAGTACCTGGATAAGTGTTTTGGCGAGAACTGTTTGTACAACTTGCACACGCGGGAGTGCGATATCCTTTTTGCGCTTTTGATCTGCGAAACGGCACATGGCAAGGAGCACGGATAAAATTCGCCTGGACAGATTGTTAGTCGAACGCGGGCTGGTCTCCTCACGTGAGCGGGCGCAGGCTCTCATTCTTGCGGGCAAAGTGCTGGTGGATGGACAAAAGCTAGAGAAGTCTGGGACCGCCATAGATTCGGCATCGGAGATCAGGTTTCTCGGAGAAGACCTGAAATATGTCAGCCGGGGAGGCCTGAAACTCGAGCGCGCCCTTCAACAGTGGAATGTCGATGTAATCGGAAAAATCTGTCTCGATGTCGGAGCTTCAACCGGCGGTTTCACGGACTGCCTGCTGCAACACGGCGCTGCGCGCGTGATTGCCGTGGACACCGGTCACGGGCAAATCGCATTTCAGTTGCGTCAGGATCCGCGCGTTCGCCTTCTGGAGAAAACCAACGCGCGCTATCTCGCCCGTGAGCAAATTGGAGGGGTCGTCGATTTGATCGCGATGGACGTCTCCTTTATCTCGGCGACGCTAGTTCTTCCCCCCGTCATCGCGGCAGCATTTCCTGAGGACGCTCGGCGCCGGGGCCGCGAAGCGATCGTTCTGGTTAAGCCTCAATTCGAAGCTGGGCGCGAGAATGTGGGCAAAGGCGGGATCGTCAAAGATCCAAAGGTGCAACTCCAAACCGTCGAAAAGGTGCGGCGATGCATCTCGGATCTGGGGGCGGTGGCAACTGACGTGATCGATTCACCGATCCTCGGAGCTGAAGGCAATCGCGAGTTTCTGCTTCGGGCGCAATTCTGAATCCTCGAGAAGTCTCAATTGCCCCCACGAAATCAGAATTGGGCCCGCACTCTCCACGTTGCTCTGAGCAAGATTCGGTACAATCTTCATTCGACCATGGGAAGCCCGCTTTCCGCCAAAAAAGCCATCGGCATCGTTTCCAAGCCGAACAAACCGGAAGTTGCGAAAATCATGCCGGGATTGATTGCCTGGCTGCGTCAACACGAACGCGACTTTGTGGTGGACCCGGAAACGGCGCCCTATGCGTCCGGTGCGCGAAAGCTGACTCGGCGTGAGATGGGCGAGCTTGATCTCGAATTAGTGATCGTGCTCGGCGGTGATGGCACGCTTCTCTCCGCGGCGCGCGCCGTGGCCAAAGCAGGCATTCCCATACTCGGAGTAAACCTGGGCGCGCTCGGTTTTCTGGCCGAGGTCCCGCTTGACGAGCTCTATCCCACACTCAACAGCATTGAGCAAGGTTCTTGCGGATACGATGTGAGGTCGATGGTGCATTGCGATGTCCGCCGCGGCCAATCCAACATCGCGACATACGAAGCTCTGAACGACGTGGTTGTTGGCAAAGGCACAATCGCGCGGTTGAATCATTGCGACGTATTTATCGACGGTGCCTTCGTCTCGCGTTATCAGGCTGACAGCCTTATTGTTTCCACGCCCACCGGTTCGACCGCCTACTCGCTTGCTGCCGGTGGGCCGATTCTCATGCCTAATGTTGACGCGTTCGTTGTTACACCCGTCTCAGCCCACTCGCTCACACATCGTCCGCTGGTGGTGCGCAGCAACTCGGAGATCGAAATCATCGTAATGACAGGAGAGGAAGAAGCTTATCTGAGCATTGACGGCCAGGCCGGCATGCCCATGCTCGATGGCGACCGCGTCTGCTGCCGTAAATCGAAATACCAAGTCAAACTGCTCCATCTGAAGGGCACATTCTTCGACGTCCTGCACTCCAAACTCAAGTGGGGACAGCGTTAGTGGTTCCGCTACCACCGGGATTTAAAGAGTCCTTTTTCTCGGCCGGCGGGGTTCCAATTCACTACCTCGAAGGACCGTGTAACGGACCACCGTTGCTCCTGCTGCACGGGACAGCACGCGACTGGAACTCATTCTCGGTTTTGCTTCCACAGCTTTCGCTGCGCTTTCACGTCTTCCTACCCGACCTGCGAGGTCACGGTGCTTCGGGACACGTGCCCTGCGCCTATCGCGTCTCGCAATTTGCCGACGACATTTGCGAATTTGTACGAAGAGTTGTCCCGCCCGATCCCGCGCTGTTTGGACACTCGCTCGGAGGCATTGTCGCTCTCAGCATAGCTGCCCGATGTGGCGTCTCCGCGGTCATTGTCGGGGATTCCATGATTTCTCCGAAAAACCTGACGAGCAGCATCTATCACACGATTTTTGTGCAGCTGAGAGACCTACTCGTACAAGGTGGATCGCAGGAACATATCGCGCACGGCATCGGGAAATTTCAACTGCAACTGCCCGGGATTGATGAGCTGGTCGCGATTGCTGAGTTGCCCGGCAACACGCCATCCGTGCTGCTCGAATGGGCGCGCTCAGCCCTGCAGACGGACACCGATGTCCTTACCATGGCGGTGGAGGGCAGCGCTTACGACCAATGGCGGCCTGAGTCCATTCTTCCTCAAATCTCATGTCCGGTCCTGCTCTTACAGGGCAATCCCGAACTCGATGCCCTGCTCACCGACTTCGATGTTGAAGCTGCTAAGCGACTACTGGCTTGTGTTGAACACATCAAGTTCCCGCTACTAGGCCATGCCCTGTTTATGCAGCGTCCCGACCCGGTTTTAACGGCGATCACGGGATTTCTCGACCGTCACTTATGTAAATCCTCTGCAGCTACCGACTAACACATATCTCTTCAAGCTTCCGACTGAGTCTGACTGGTAAGCGTAAAGGTTCCGCCCGAAGTTGACGATGTTTCAAAGTCTGGAACCTAAGACTCCGGTTAACTATGGACCGCGCTCCGCAAAGTTCACTCGATTACGTTCGTGCAATGGCATAGCACTTTTGGTTCATTGACCTTCCGGGTATTCGCGTTTAAGGTTGCGGCAAGAGGTTCTCCCCTGTGGCTAGGTGGAAGCTGCACTGGGGGTGATTTATGAAGTTGATTCATATCTGGTACGCGGCGTTGGGCTTTGCAGTAGCACGCATGCTGTTTAAGCGGGAACCGGTTCGGGTTGTTGATCCCGTGGCTCGCTTCCGCGCTTCCGGGCTTCTCTAAGCTGTACCGTCGTACGCCGCATCAGGCAGCGCTGCCACTGCGCCTCTTCGTCTGCGCACGCTCTGCTGAACACGGACGCGTTACCTTAGTGTCCGTTCGTAACGATTACCCATTCATCCCCGCAAATAGAATTGAGTAAGAGCCGATGAGATAGCTCATCGGGAGAATCTCGTTCATGTCGCGCACTCCCATCGCCGTGGCTTTACTGCTGCTCTTTCTAAGCACTTCCGTCCACGCCCAGGATGAAGATGTGTCTCTCGGCGATGTTGCGCGCGCAGCGAGAAGTGCCAAGACGTCCTCTGACCAGAACGTGATTGATAACGACAACCTCAAGATTGCAATGGACCAGGCGGAAAGCGCACGCCTGAATGGCAAGCCCGTATTCTCGATTGATCCCTCCGGAACAAGTTTTCGGATGACCTCACCCGATGGAACTTGCAGCCTTTCATTCGACGCCAAAGCTACTGCGCTGATTTCTACTCCCTATGTCGCCAGCGAACTGCCTCAGGATGAACTACTCAAACTTGAAGGGCCAGCAGAGATACATGATGGCATCCTCGAAGTCTCGCTGCATAACGGCAGCCAATGGGAACTGAAAGAGATTGTGGTGGGGATCACGGTACCGCAAAACTCGCCAAGTCCCTCACTGAAACCCGCTCTGCTAGGAGATGCGAACACTTCTCCAAAACTTCCCGATTTAACGATGCTCTATCACTTGAAGGCTACCGCTCCTGCGGACACGCTCACAACGTTTCGCGGCAATTTAGGGGGAGATTTGGACTCGACCAAAGATTGGCGTTGGAGTCTGGTTTCAGCCCGTGGCGTTCCGCCGGCCGCTCCAGGCTCGGTTGCAACTGCTGCGCCTGACGCGATGCTCTCATCTGGCTTTAACAATGACGGACCTGCCATCACACCGCCAAGTTCGGCAACACAAACTTATCCGGCGATCGCCCCCTTCAGCAACACGGCTCCCGCTCCGATCAACGCTCCGCCACCTGCTGCACAGCACTAAGCCGTTCTATCTTCCGACCAGCGGAACCGCCTCTGTCTTGTTGCTTCTAAGGCTTCGCATCGCGGCATCAAGAATTTCCTGGTTCTGCCAACCCTCTTCTCCCGGGATCGGGAACCGTGACTTCCCTTCAATTGCCTCCGAGAATGCATCCACTTGCTGCGCATAAACCGACTGATTGGAAACAGTACCCGTTTCGGTTTTCTCGCCGCGACGGAGAAGAATCTCAATGGGATGCTCAACATTCAGCGCATTATCGGCTGAGAGTACGCCCGCCTCTCCGATGATCTCCAGCGGCGTACGATAATCCGCACGATAAGAAACCAGAACCGTCCCAATCGCGCCTTTGGAAAATTTCAACGTCAGAGTCGCCGCAGATTCCACATCTCCCGATCGCTCGTCGGATTGCGCGCTCGCACTCACTCGCACGACTTCATCGTTCAAAATGAAGCGCAGTGCGTCGATGCAATGAACCCCGATATCGAAAATCGGCCCTGCACCGGCAACGGCAGAATCGTAAAGCCACTTGCGAGGATGTTCAGGATTGGCTAGAAATGAAAATTCAGAGCGCGCAAAAATGGGACGGCCGATCTCGCCTTCGGCGACCATCTCACGGAATCGCAGCACGCTATGATTGAAACGAAAGACGTGAGCCACGCCCAGCAACACGCCGCGCTTTCGCGCCGCCTCCACCATCTGCCGGCATTCTTCAGCATTCATGGCCATAGGCTTTTCACATAGCACATGCTTGCCGCCTTCAATCGCAGCGAGCACGTCGGCCAGATGAAGCGAATTCGGAGTGGTCACCAGAACCGCGTCCACTTCGGGCGACGCAGCCAACTTCGCAACCGAATCGAAGGCGTGCGGAATCTTATATGCGGCCGCAGATTCCAGCGCAGCAACCATGTTCCTGCGCGAAAGCGCTATAACACTGCACTTCTTCGCCCGCGCAAAACCGGGCATCAACCGCTTAACTGCATGTAATCCGAATCCGGTAATCCCGAATCGAACCATAGGGGCGAGTTACTTCGTGAATGCGACCGAACGCGGCACGCCGCCAATCTGAATAGTGTTTGTGGATGTAAGAGTCCCATCACTGTTCAGAGTGAACTCGGTGATTGACTTAGACCCTTCGTTCCCCACGTACAGATATTTTCCGTTGGGATCAATTGTAAAAAAATAGGGATTGGTGCCCGCTGATGCCGATGAACCCGTTTTCGCCGTCAGATCACCAGTGCTGCTCACATCGAAGATCGAAATCGTAGTTGACGCAAAGTTCGCCACATACAGAAACTTCCCGGTTGGGTCCACCACATTCGCCACTGGGTTCTTCAATGTTGTACTGCCAAATGGCGATTTCGCAAGCTCGCTCAGCACTCCGCCTGAAAGAATGGAGAATCCGGAAATAGTATTGGCTGTGAAACTTGGCGCATACAAGAGGGTGTCCGTCGGATTGATGGCGACCGATGCTACGCCATTCGCCACATGAAATGGCGATCCCGCCACCGGGGTAAGGGCTCCCGAACTGACCGTAAACGCGTATATCGAGGAAAAGTTCGGTACCGAGACAAACAGCAAATTGTCTGAAGCCGAAAGCACCAGGCCCGAAGGCGACGAGGCGACAGAAGCGCTCGAGGCAAAAGTCAGTGACCCATCAGAACCCACCGAATACGACTCCACATCATTCGATCCCTGGTTTGCGACGTACAGAAAGCCGCCGCTGGAATCCGTCACCATGAAGGAAGGTGTCGACCCGGCAATTGTGGTGCGCGGAAGGACCTCGCTCAATGCCCCAGAAGAAGTGTCAATCTTGACCCGGGAAATCGTGTTATCAAGCGAATCAGCAACATAGCCCAGACCCGAGGGGGCAATCACAATGGAAGAAGGAGACCGTCCCAGCACAAATGGTGCGCTGAAGACGGTTGTGGGGACACCCGTGTCACTAATCCGATAAGCGAAGATGCCGCTGCTGGTTGCCACATACGCGAGATGACTGGAGTTCGACGACGAGCCGGAACTGCAACCGCTCAGCGTAAAACACGCCAGCATTGCTGCAACCGTCGCGATGCTCAATTGTGAAGTGCGCAATTTCATCCGTATCTGTTTCGCGATCACAACCCCGGAGTCTTCTCCGCCCGTTTCCCGAACACAAACACCAGCCCGGTAGAAAGTCTGATATTGCTGAATTTGTCGCCGAACGCGCCGTTGATCAGATAATCCGCCTGTATGGGACGCAATAAAATCTTTTCCTTCCACGGAAACTCGATGCCTCCGCCGATAGCAGCAGCGCCTCCCAGGCTCGATGGCTCAATCCGGCTGATCCCGATGTTGTTTAGACGCGTTCGCGCCTTTCCGCCCATCGCGTGCGCAAAAAGCTGAAACCCTTTCACCTCGAACTGGTACTGCCCACCGATCATGAAGTTGTATTCCTGCAGATCGCCAGAGTAGTGGCCGCTGAAGTCGGCCACGATTCCAAACCCCTGGTAAACGGGAATCGCGATCTCAATATTTCCGCCGTTCAGGTTTGAAGCGTTCGGGAAGCCCAGCGCGGTTGCGTCAAAGCGCAAATAGGAGTACCCGCCAAAAATATCTATTTCGGGTGTTTTGAAGCTCCGTTGTGCACATGCCAGCGTCGAAAGACCGCAAAGCGTGAAGGCCAGGAATGCCGTACTTTTATACACAGCGAACACCCGCCTGATAGCCATCAGCTTCGGTCTGAATCTCCTGAGAGTTTTGGCGAAACAAGTACTATAGCAGTTCGACGGGGCGCCTTTGGAATCAGCGCTCTTGTGCGGATAGATGCGGGCTTTCACTCCAGAGATGCCGCTACTTCGCGGCCATCACACCGGCCAGCGACTCGAAAATCTTGAAGCCGTCGGTACAACCGAGCGCTGACTCGCTGGCGCGTTCCGGATGCGGCATCATTCCCAAGACGTTTCGCCCCGGGCTGCAGATGCCAGCGATGTTGTCTATCGATCCATTCGGATTCGCTTCCGCGGTAATCTCTCCCGACGGTGTACTGTAACGGAACACGACGCGATTATCGCGGCGAAGTTCCGTCAGCGTGCTGTCATCGCAGAAGTAATTTCCTTCCATGTGGCCGATGGGAATGCACAACACTTCGCCTTCGCGACAGGCGTTAGTGAACGGCGTGTCAGTGTTTTCGACCCTGACATGGACGGGCTTGCAGACGTATTTCAACCCGGAGTTGCGCATCAGCGCTCCGGGGAGCAGTCCGGCCTCGCAAAGTATCTGAAATCCGTTGCAGATCCCGATCACTAGGCCGCCCTGACTGGCAAATTTCTTCACCGACTCCATCACCGGCGAAAACTTCGCGATCGCGCCCGTGCGTAGGTAGTCCCCATAGGCGAATCCGCCGGGCACAACGATCGCGTCACAGTTCTGCAAATCGTGCGACTCGTGCCACAGGAACGTCGCTTTCTGCTTAAGAACGTTCTCGACCGTCCAGAAAGCATCGTGATCGCAATTAGAGCCGGGGAAAATAATGACGCCAAACTTCATAGATTCATTCCGTGAGGAGCGATGAATCAAGTCTAACATGAACAAAATACGCGCTCTGCTGTCCCATTTGTTAAAATTCATGTGTTCCCATTGACTTGCCGAATTCCATCACTACAATCGCTTGTTTATGCGAGACGAACCTCTCAGCATCGAAGACCTCGGCTTACAAAATCAGAAGCGGATCCTCAAGCTCACTGGCCCCCTCACGATTTCCACGCTGTACGAATTCCAGAACCTGGTCCGCGCAGAAGCGTCCGCCAGTCTTGTGCTTGATTTCAGCCGAGTGCCTTACGTGGACTCCGCAGGCGTCGGCGCATTGGTCGGAGCCTACGTCCGCCATCAAAAGGAAGGGCATTCCCTGACCCTGGCCGGCGTGAACGAGCGCGTGCGCAACACGCTGAAGGTTACGCAGGTAGAAAACTTCTTTCAGTACACCGATAGCTTGCCGCAGGTCGCATAAAACAGGCACTTCGTCCCTGTTTGCCCTGCATCAGCTTGACAGCTGTCGTCCGACTCCAACACAATCGGGAGTTGGCCTTTCCTGAGCAGCAGCGTCTAACTCTCATCTCCACTTCCGCGAGGTCTTTAATGTTAAGGTTGAGCACTCTTTTGGCTGCCTTCATCTTTGCGGCGGCAGTTTTTTCCGCAGCCCAGAATTCGATCCAGCCGCCCATTTGGGCTTCCAAGCCCGATGTCGCCGCGTTCGAAAGGACAGTTAAGGACCGAATTGCCGGAGCCCAAAGCTCAATCGAAAAAGTGACGGCGGTTAAGGGAAGCCGCAATATCGAGAACACGCTTGCTCCGTTCGACGATGCGGTGCGGCAGCTCAACGCGGCCAGCTATCTCGCGGGTCTGATGCAGCAGGTGCATCCTGACGCACCGTTCCGCGACAAAGCCACCGACATGGTCCGCGAAGCCAGTGCCGCACAGACGGCGCTCGCCCTCAACCGTGACGTTTATGAAGCCCTGGCCGGACTCGATGTCTCGCATTCCGACAGCGCCACCCAGTATTACGTGAAGCGCCAGTTGCTCGAGTTCCGCCTGGCAGGTGTGGATAAAGACGAGGCCGCTCGCAATCAATTGAAGAAGTTGAACGACGAGTTGACGGAAGAGCAGTCCATGTTTGACCGCAACATCTCCGACGATCAGAAAAAAGTTGAAGTTACGGACGTCAAAGAACTCGACGGCCTTCCTCAGGACTACATCGATCATCACAAGCCCGGGTCAGACGGCAAGATTTACATAACGACGAATTATCCCGACTACATTCCGGCGATGACATTCGCCAAAAGTCCTGAATTGCGCAGCCGTCTTTACGTCGCCTTCAACACCCGTGCCTACCCCAAAAATCGGGACGTGCTGCAAAACATGATGAAGACGCGATACGAGATTGCCAGCCTGCTCGGTTATTCCTCTTGGGCCGACTACAACGCTGCGGACAAGATGATCCGGGGCGGAGAGAAGATTGGCGAGTTCATCGATAAAGTCGATGCTGCCGACCGACCTATTGCGCGTCGGGAATTTCAAATGCTTCTCGCGGAGAAGCAGAAGAGCGACTCGGCCGCAAATAGCATTACCGATTTTGAAAACGGCTACTTGAGCGAGGCCGTGCGCCGCGCTCAGTTCAACTTCGACTCGCAAACCGTGCGTCCCTACTTCCCCTATGACCGAGTGAAGAAGGGCATTCTCGACACTGCCTCGACCTTGTTTCACGTCACTTTCCGGCAGGAAGAAGGCGCCCCCGCGTGGGATTCTTCGGTCGAAACCTGGGACGTTTTCGACAAAAGCAAGATGGTCGGTCGCTTTTACCTTGATATGCACCCGCGGCCGGGAAAATTCAGCCACGCCGAAATGGCTCCGCTGCTCGATGGCATTCGTGGCAAGCAGCTTCCCGAAGCGGTTTTGGTTTGCAATTTCCCCATGCCCACGGCCGAGGACCCCGGGCTCATGGACTACGGCGACGTCGTGACCTTCTTCCACGAGTTCGGGCACCTCATGCATCACATCCTTGGTGGACAACAGCAATGGGCAGGCATCGCCGGCAT
>Ga0066684_10000846_pt1 | contig 11442 bp, 13 predicted proteins | sample GraSoiAngelo_133_FD_62301 | JGI IMG/M metagenome (GOLD analysis project Ga0066684, IMG submission 62301) | Grasslands soil microbial communities from the Angelo Coastal Reserve, California, USA - 14_0929_05_20cm | ecosystem: Environmental > Terrestrial > Soil > Grasslands | place: USA... | reverse complement strand
GGCAGAGACAATTCGATTGCGGAAGCGTCGACGATTTCCTTCAGTCGGGAATAAAATTCCGCCCGCACTTTCATGATGCGACCAGTTCCTTTTTCAACACTCCAATGCAGGGAAGATTGCGATACCGCTCGCAGTAGTCGAGCCCATAGCCAACGACGAATTCATCGGCGATATCGAAACCAATGTAATGCGCATCGGCCGGCTCTTTCCGTTCCTTTAGTTTTCGAAGCAAAACGCAGACACGAATACTTTTCGGCGAAGCAGTCTGCAACTTCTCGCGGATGGCATTGATTGTAGTGCCGCTATCGAGAATGTCGTCGAGCAATAAAATGTGGCGTCCGGCAACATCCGGCAGCGCGATCTGGCGAAAAATCACTTCACCGCTGGTTTGCAAACCGCCGTGATAGCTGGCCACGCTCAGGCAATCGAGTCGGAGCGGCAAAGGAATGCGCCGCAGCAAATCAGCCATGAATATGAGACTGCCGTTGAGGATCGCGATTACCGTCAGCTCCCGGTCGCGATAGTCCGCCGAAATTTGGGCGGCAATCTCATCGAGTCTCCGCAAGATCGTCGCTTGATCAAACAGCACGCGGTCGAGATCGGCTTGCATTGGCGCAACAGTACGCCATTTCACTAATGTCATGTCGAGCGAAGTCGAGACATCTCTGACTCTTTTTCGAGATAAAGTTAGAGATGGAAAGCCTGGCCTCGCTGACTACGTCATCTGCGTTGCAGCCTCGACTTCGCTCGGAATGACAAAGAGGAACTTGCCGGCGTCTCGCGATTCGTCCTACCGTGCCCGTCGATGCGTATAGAAACGGAGCAGTTGACTGTCGCCACAAAGGGCAAAGGCACCTACGAAATCACCGCCAAGGTCGAAGCATTCGTGCGCGAGAGCAAAATTGAAAATGGCGTTGTTACCGTTTTCGCGCAGCACACCAGTTGCAGCCTGATCGTGATGGAGAATGCTGATCCAACAGCGCGGCGCGATCTCGAAGAGTATTTCGATCGGTTGGTCCCGGAAAATGCCGACTATTTCGAGCATGACTCCGAAGGGGCGGACGACATGCCATCACATATCCGGATGGTGTTAACGCATAGCAGCGAAACCATTCCCGTTGCGGAGGGGCGCATGCAGCTCGGAACCTGGCAGGGAATTTTTCTTTTCGAACACCGGCGCGCCTCCCATCGGCGAAAAATTCTTGTGACAGTGATGGGCGAATAATGACCAGTGGTTATTGGCCATAAATCGCATCCACCAACCGCAGCGATTTTTCGTTAGGCAAAACCGATTGTTTCATCTGGTTCATCACGTAGGCGAAACCGATCCTGTTTTCCGGGTCGGCGAAGGCATGGCTTCCGCCCGCACCGGGATGGCCGAAGGCACTGGCCGATGGGCCGAAAAGTTTCCGCTCCGCCTGGGCTCCATCTTTCATATACCCCGCGGAAAACGCGGTCGGGATTTCAAAAACGCGATCGAGTCCGTCGCTGATCATTGTCGCCATTAGTTTAAGGGTATCGCTGGCGAAAAATTTTCGGGTGTCGATTTCGCCGCTATTGGCCAGCATTGCATAAAATTTTGCCAATGCGGAGGCGCTGCCGATTCCTCCAAACGAAACAAATTCGCGCGCGCGGTTCTCCAGCTTGTTCATCGCGCTAACCGCGTTTAATCCATAAGGTGATGTAAACGTTCTTCGCTGGAGCGTACCTGGCGTAACCAGGTCTCGGTAAAAGTCCGAGCCGGACAGGCGGTTTTTCGGCTCCGGCGCAGTCCTGGCTCTTGCCGGATAGATCGTAGCGCAGCGAGAGTTGAGTTCTTCGGGTAGCCCGATCCAGAAATCGAGCGAGAGCGGCTCGGCAAAAATCGTGCGCCAATATTTCGAAATTGAGGTTCCGGCAACTCGACGCACCAGTTCGTCGATCAGGAATCCGAAGGTTCGCGCGTGATAGCCATGTGCACTGCCGGGTCGCCAAAGTGGCGTTTGTTTTTCCAGTGCGCGAATGACAGCGTCATAATCGGTCACTTCAACATTTTCATCGAGCGCGCACAATCCGGCGGAATGCGAAACCATTTGCGCGATGGTGACATCCATCTTGCCGCCCTGACCAAACGCCGGCCAGAATTCCGACACCCGGCGATCAATTTTTATTTTGTTTTCCTGAAGGGTGTGCAGCAAACAGCCGCTGCCGATTCCTTTGGTTGCCGACCAGATTAGGACGATGGTGTCCTCGGTCCAAGATTGTTCCCGCTTGGTATCGCGAAACCCACCGCGCAGATCGAGGAGCGGCTCGCCGTTCTGCCAGATCGACAGCGCCGCGCCCAATTCACCAAAGCGTAGGAAGTTCTCCTGGAACAGCGGCGCGATTCGCTCGCGTAGTCCATCAGCGTTCAACCTCACGCCCGATTCTGTAGTGGCAGGCGTGTCGCCTGCAATCCCGCAGGAATGCTAATCTAATCGGTAGCGCGCGGCACGCGGTCACTACAACGTCTCGTGAAGCGGTCTAAGATCGGGATCGCGCTTCGCAAGATCGCGAAACGATGAATCCATTTTGAAACTAATCTGCAAATGCACTCGGGCGTCTTTCAAGTTACCGAGCAAAACTTCGTAACAACCCATGTTGTAATAATAAATTGGCTCCTTCAGCAGCGCGGTCGGGCCACGAAGCAACAATTCCTTGGCCTCACGCGTCCGGCCGATCTGATGCAAGCAAAAACCGGCGTGCAAAAATCCCGCGCTGGCTTGGGGGGCAGCGCGGCAAAGGCGGCGGCTAACAGTCAGGGCGCGAGACCATTGTTTCTTGCGCATCAGGTGATGCAGGCGCAATTGCAAGACTTCCGGGCGATGCTGGTGTTCATCCTCGATCGCATTTAACTCCGCAATCGACTCAGCCGCCATGCCGAGTTCGGCATAGCCGCAGGCCGCGCGAAACTGTCGTTTGAAGTCCACGCTATTGAGGATAAGCAACCTGCTTGCCAAAAAATCTGTAACTGCTGTAACCATCGTCCTGTCTACCACGCCGCGCTCGGAGACGGGTGGGCCGCCGACGCGATTCTTCGCGCAGTACCTATATAGGTACAATTGCAGTCGAGAGTTGCCACAAGGGGGCCGGCGTTTGTCCACAAAGCGGCTACAGGAGGGCCTCGAGCTCGCTAAGTCGCTTCTCAAATAACGCGATCGTGCTATTGATGGGCTCGGCTGTCGTCATATCAACTCCAGCATCGCGCAATGTTTCGAGCGGGAATTTCGATCCGCCCGATTTGAGAAAGCAAAGATATTTTTCAACCGCGCCGGCTTCGCCGGCAAGAACGCGCTGTGAGAGGGTCACCGCCGCGGATAGTCCAGTGGCATATTTGTAAACATAAAAGGCATGGTAAAAATGTGGAATCCGCAGGCACTCGAGATCAAGTGAGGGATCGATGACCATGGCTTCCCCGAAGTAAGCCTCAAGCAATTTGCGATATTCGCCTTTAAATACCTCAAGGGTAAGCGCGCCTCCGGCTTCCTCGATGGCATGAATCACTTTCTCGAACTCTGCAAACATCGTTTGCCGGTAGAGCGTGCCGCGAATGTCGTCGATCTGCCGGTTGATGATATAAGCGCGCATTTTCGGGTCGCTGGTTTCTTCTAACAGGAAATGAGTGAGCAGTTCCTCGTTGAACGTGCTGGCGACTTCGGCCAGGAAAATCGGGTAATCGTAGTTTTGAAAGAGCTGCGTTTTAACCGAGAACCAGGTATGCATGGAATGTCCGGCCTCGTGCGCTAGGGTGTAAACGTCCGCAAACACATCCCGCTTGTAGTTCATTAAGATATAGGGCGGCGCGTGATAACTGCTGGAGGAAAAGGCGCCACTGCGTTTCCCCTTCGTTTCGTAGCGATCACACCAGCGGCCGCGCAAACCGTCGGCGAGGGTGCGCGTGTATTCCTCGCCGAGAGGAGCCAGGGAAGCGATGATTTTATTGATCGCTTCATCAAAGCTGACGTATGTTTCGATTTCCGGAACTAACGGGACGTAGGTATCGAAAGCACGAAGTTGGTCAACACTGAGGACGCGCCGTCTCAGCTCGTAGTAACGGAGCAGCGGCGGAATCCCGTCTCGCACGACATCAATTAATCCGTCATAAACCGTAACCGGCACATCATCTTTAAAGAGCGATGCCTCCAAGGCACTGCGAAAGTTTCTTGCGCGCGCACGAAACACATCTGCCTTCACCGAATAGCTGAGAGAGGCTGCGAGAGTGAACTGATGATCCTGAAATTCATCATAGAATTGTTTGAAAGCGCGCTCTCTTAAGTCGCGGTCGCGTTTCAGCAGGAACGAGCTGTAGGTACTTTGGGTGAGGGGTTTCTCGCGACCATCGGCGTCAATGAGAACGCCGTATTTCATGTCCACATTGGTCAGCTGCGAAAAGGCGTCGTCGTAGCCATCGAGGGCGGCGGCGCCCAGCGCGAGCAGACGTTCCTCGCGGTCGCTCAAAACATGCGGGCGCATCCGGCGGATCTTGTGAAGCGGAATCTTCCAATCTTTCAACGCCGGATCAGCAACGAATTTCTCCCAGCGCGCATCATCAATTGCCTGAATTTCTGGGACAACGAACGAAGAAGTTTCCGCGATCTTTGTCATCAAATTCTGTAACTGTGCGACGCGGGCGAGGTAATCGTTGTTCGCGCTGTCCTCCGCCAGTTGCAGCGAAGCGAAGTGATAAACGCGCTCGATTTTCAGATCGAGTTGCTTTTCAAACTCGAGCACTTCCGCCAGCGTCTGGGCCGATTCCCCGACGCGACCCTTCCATTCCGTGATTCTCGGATAGGTCGCCGTGATCCACGCCACGTCCTCCTGCCATTTGCCGACATCGGCGAACAAAAGCGTCAGGTCCCACTTGTCGGAATCCGGAATGTCGGCGCGTGTCGCTATTTTTTGTTCTTCCATAAGATTTGCGGCGTGAATTAGCGAAAGCCGGCTTCGCCTTCTTTGTGGATCTTGGGACCTTTAATCTCGAGCAGTTCGGGTGCGTCTTTGGCCGAGATTTGCGGGCAGCTGTCGATCCACTTCACGCCATCGCCTGCGGCCCAGCGAACAGCATTGCGTAAAACCAGCCGGACATTCTTATTATAATAGATCGGATAGGCCTCGTGGCCGGGGCGGAAGTAAAAGATTTTGCCGTTACCACGTTTCCAGGTGCAGCCAGAGCGGAAAACTTCGCCGCCCTCGAACCAGGAGATGAAAACAATCTCATCGGGCGTCGGCACGGCGAACGGTTCGCCATACATTTCGACGTTCTCGATTTCGAAATAGCGATCAATCCCGCGCGCGATTGGATGGGCCGGATTGCAAACCCAAAGTCGCTCCTTTTCGCCGGCCTCGCGCCAGGTGATAGAGCAACTCGTGCCCATCAGGCGCATGAATGGTTTCGAATAATGCGACGAGTGCAGCGCGATGAAACCCATTCCCTGCCACACCCGCGCGAGGACGCGCTCGACGATGGCGTCGGCTACCTTTCCGTGCGCGGCGTGGCCCCACCAGACCAGGACATCGCTATTCTCGAGAATGCCGGTGGTTAATCCATGCTCAGGGTCATGTAGGGTAACGGCTCGGACGTCGAACTCGCCACCTTCGCGAATTCCATCCGAAATGGTGTTGTGCATTCCGTCAGGGTAGATTTTGGCGACGAGCGGGTTTTCGCGCTCGTGGACATTCTCGCCCCAAACTGTAACGCGAAGCTTTTGCGACATCATTGCAACAAAGGCCGATCATGAGTTCAGGAAAGCAGGAATTTCTTAGGAAAGTTAGCTTTGCCATGTCGAAGCATTGCTAAGGCGTGCGCACTAAATTGATCGATTGTTTCAAATCGCCGTCATCCCGAGTGAAGCGAGGGACCTCACACGTTTCTAAATACTTCCGGACTTTAGAAGGTCCCCCGCGGTCGGCTCGGCTCGGCATGACACGGGCGCGGCGCGCACGGCCTTAGCGTAAAGATTGCATGGCGGGATGACGCGCGATTTTCTTCATCGCGCGAACAAGCAGCTCGCGGCCCGGCGAAATTTTGTGCCAAGGTGAGACACCGCTGGGATGCGGCAATGGAATTAAATCGAAACTCAGTTTTCCATGGCTAATGAGAAATGAACGACCAATGATGCTGTCGAGCTTCTGGCACTCGATAAATTGCATGATGGCGAGGCGACCAACGGGAATCACAAGTCGCGGCCGTAGAATTTCGAACTCGGCATTCATCCAAGCCGAACAGTTGCGAATTTCATCTGGTGCGGGAACACGATCGCTACCGCCGGATGCTTTACCGGGAAAACAGCGAATGACGGCGGCAAAATAGATTTGCGAGCGCAATGTCAATTCATCAAGCCCGCAAAATTCCTCGAACCAGCGAAAGAGGGTTTTACCAGCAGTATGAGCAAACGGGCGTTTCAGTGTCGGTTCGCGCACGCCGGGAGCCTGTCCGATCACCATTACTTCGCTGGCGATAGCGCCGCCGGAAACGGGCGGGGGAACGACTCGCGGACAACGCCGGCAACGGCGAAGACATGCGACGTGGTTTTCCAATCTTTGCCGACGGGATCTGGGCATTGAGAAAAGGGCGATTGATTGGTTTTTTCCCTGGTAGGGCGAGACTCTGTGGAGCCGCGCGACGAAAACAATCGGCTCCGCAAAGCATCGCCCTACCGGCGGAAGAGCGAAAAGATCAGACTCAGCACGATGCTAATAATGATGCAGGTGACGATTGGGAAATAGAATATGCTGCTGCCGCGTTCGATGCGGATGTCGCCGGGAAGTCTTCCGAAAAAGCCCGCGCCGATGCCAGTCCAAAGAATTATTCCGACCACGACAATGACAACGCCAATAATGATTAGAAATTTTCCGAGTTCGGGCATGCGGTAATTTTGGTCGATCACGCCGTCATGTCGAGCGAAGGGAGACATCCTGCGGAAGTTACCTTAAGGGTCAGGCCCCGGGATCCCTCGGTCCGATGCCGGAGTGGCGTTTTCGCTCGAGATAACGGGGCTGGGGCGCGCGGACGAGAGTTGCGAACGCGGAGCATGCGATGAGATTCAACAGCAATGGCGGTGCAATTTCGCGATTACTACGAGACCCTTGGCGTATCGAAAACGGCGAGTGAGGATGAAATCCGGAGCGCGTTTCGAAAGCTCGCCCGCAAATACCATCCTGACGTTGCAAAGGACAAGAAGACGGCCGAAGAAAAATTTAAACATATCAACGAGGCCTACGAAGTCTTAAGCGATCCGGAAAAGCGCCGGAAATACGATCAACTGGGCGAGAATTGGAATCAGCCCGGCGGGTTTCAGCCGCCACCACAGTGGGGCGGCGGGCAACCCGGCGGATTTCGCTGGGGCGGCGGGGAAAACGGTGGTGTCGAATTTGAGTTCGGCGGCACCGGGTTCAGCGATTTTTTCGAAGCATTCTTCGGTGGGGGTCGTGGCCGGTCGGCCTTCGGCGGGTTCGGGCAGCGTGGGACCATGGCCGAGCGCGGGAGCGATGTCGAAGCCGACATCATGGTCACGCTGGAGGAAGCGTTGCATGGTTCGACGCGACAAGTTTCGTTACGCCGCGCCGGTTCGAAAAAAACGGAAACCTATCAAGTAAAAATTCCGCGTGGTGTGCGTGAAGGACAGCGCATTCGTCTCGCCGGTCAGGGCGAAGCCGGTGAAGGCGGTGGAAAAAGCGGCGACTTATTTTTACGGGTGCGATTGGCGCGCCATCCAGATTTCTCAGTCGAGGGGAGCGATCTTGTGCACGAGGTGAAAATTGCGCCGTGGCAGGCGGTTCTGGGCGATCAAATCATTGTGCCGACGCTGGAGGGAAACGCTCGTTTGAAATTACCGCCCGGCACGCAGGGCGCTCAGCGCTTTCGTTTACGGGAGCGAGGGCTGCCAGGCGTTTCAGGTCAGCGCGGTGACTTGTATGTCGCGGTGCAAATTTCCGTGCCGAAAAAACTAAGCGAACGCGAACGAGAAATTTGGGAACAACTTGCACAGTTGCACGGCCGTGAAAAATCCGGTTAAACAAGGCGATGAAGATTTCGCTCGGGTCCGATCACGCTGGTTTCAAATTGAAGGAAAGAGTAAAGGCCTTACTCGGGCAACTTGGACACGAGGTAAAGGATTTGGGTACATTCGCGGCCGAGCCACCGGTAGATTATCCGCTTTTTATTCGGCCGGCAGCAGAAGCGGTTGCGCGTGGCGAATGCGAACGTGGAATTGTTTTCGGTGGCTCTGGCAATGGCGAAGCGATGGTGGCGAACAAAGTGCACGGAGTGCGTTGCGCGCTGTGCTGGAACTTGGAAAGCGCGCAGCTTTCCCGGAAGCATAACGATGCCAATGTCCTGTCTCTGGGTGAGCGACTGATCGAAGAAAATCTCGCGCTGGAAATTGTGCCGGTCTGGTTGACGACTGACTTTGAAGGTGGGCGACACGCCCCGCGTGTCGCGATGTTGAACGCAATGTAGCGCATTTTGTGCGCAGTTGTAGCCGCGGTCGCTGGCCGTAGCTGGCGATTTTGGAGGAACCGCGGCCGACGATCGCGGCTACAACAACCGATCGGCGCAAACCGCTCCGAGAAAGATCGCACTCACAAACGCATTCGAATTGAAGAAAGCGCGATTAATCGCGGCAAGGTCATGGAGCTGGCGCGCACTGCGATGCTCGTAAAAGAGCGCGGCCGCGATCGGAATCATCGCGGCGAAATAAATCGTGCCGAGCTTCGCCATGATTCCGAAAGCAATCAGCGCCAGCAGCATTAAAAGATGGAGAAACTGCGCGAGCCGCAAGCTGGCAGCGAGGCCGAGCCGAACCACCAGCGAGTGCAGTTCCTCCTGCCGATCGAAGTCGTAGTCTTGAGTGGCGTAGATCAAATCAAAGCCACTCACCCAACAAACGACTCCAAGGGCGAGGACGAGCGGCGGCAATTCCACCCGACCAGTTTGCGCGATCCAGGCCGCGACCGGTGCAATCCCTAGCGCGAGACCGAGAAAAAAGTGCGTCGCGTCAGTGAAATGTTTGGTGAGCGAATAGAAAAAAACGATACCAAGCGCGATCGGCGAAAGCACAAAAGTCAGCCGATTGATATTTGCAGCAAAAAAAATAAAAAGGGCGCTGCTGAAGATGAGGCAAATGAAAATAATGTTCTTGGTCGCGAGAAGACAACGGCTCCGTGTTCGCGGATTGCGCTGATCGATCTCCCAATCAACGAAGCGATTGAAAAGCATCGCCGCAGTGCGGGCCATGATCATACATCCCAGGACCAGGAGCACGATCTTAAGACTGGGTCGCCCGTGGGCTGACACGACCAGCGCAGCGAGCGCAAAGGGCAGAGCGAAAATCGTATGGGAAAAGCGAATGAGCCGGAGAAATCGGGCGAACGCACCGCCCCGGTTTTGCGTCACAGCGAAATCTTGAAGCAGATCCTGCTCATTCATGAATTGAGCAATGATTCGAGCCGCTCACGTGCGCGAATCATGATGGGATTTCCGTGCGCAAAAAAAATCCGAGCGAAATCGAGATCGAGAAGTTTGCGTAGCGATCGAATCATTTGTTTTTGGTTGATGCAATATTTTCGGGGCAACAAGGTGAAACCGTGCGGATCAAAATTGATGAGTGCGTCGCCCACTATCAGTGTGCCGGCGTCATCTGGATGATAAAGGGCGAATTCGCCGTCCGCGGCGCCTTCGACTCGAACAACTCGCAGCGCGCCGATAGTGAGATCATCCTGCAAGCTGTGACTAAGAGGAAGTTGTGCCCTTAGTTCCGCCGGCGCAAAAATCGGAGCGGAGTAAGATTGCGCGAACGCTACTGCATCGCGCACGTGGTTCGCATTTGTGATAACGATCCGGACAACGAGACCGAGCGATTCCAGTTCCCTTTGGGGTGCGGGTGGGAGTGCGATTGGATCAATAACGGTGAGCTCATTTCCTGCTACGAGAGCAGTAGAAAATAGTTCTGCTTTGAGTTTTCGATCGTAGGTATGCCAGGAGGCATAGCTAGCTGAAATGCGGGCAAATTCCATCACGCAAGCCGCTACGTTAAAGTAGCTTATGATTTTCTACGAAACAGGAAAGAGGAGAGTCATTGGCACCGTAACTGCTACGATTTTCATAATTACCTTCTTATGATCACCTTCTCCTATCAAGCGCGTGACGCTGCCGGACGGATCGTGTCCGGCGTCCAGGAAGCCCTCAACGAGGACAACGCCGTGACCAGCCTGATGAGCCGCGGCCTGATGGTACTTTCTCTGCAGCGAAAAGCGACGGCCAGCCACTCGCGGAGGAAATCCACTAAGGTAAAAGAGACCGATCTCGTACTTTTTACCCGACAACTTTCGACCATGATCGAGGCGGGTATTTCGCTGGTGCAAGCTTTGACCGCTTTGTACGAACAGGCTGACCCGAAACGGCAGGGAGGGTTGCGAGCCGTAATCAGCGATATCACAGCGCGGGTGCAAGGTGGCGAAACCTTCCATGAATCGCTCGCCAAACATCCTCTGGTTTTCAATCGGCTTTTTATCAGCATGGTGAAAGCGGGCGAGCATGGAGGTTTACTCGCCGAAATTCTGGATCGCCTGGCCGGATTCCTTGAAGCCAGCGCGCGTCTGCGCAAGAAAGTCAAATCGGCGATGACCTATCCGGTCATTGTGGTCTGCATCGCATTTGCCATCACCACCTTCCTGATCGTGCGAGTTGTCCCGATCTTCGGCGAAATTTTCGCTGATTTTGGAGCTAAACTTCCGGCGCCGACACAATTTCTTATTGATGTCAGCAATTTTGTTCGCGGGGAGTGGTATATCCTTCTCGCTGCCATGGCAGGCGCGTTCTTCGGCATTCGCACGTTTTTGCGCTCGACCCGCGGCAAACAGCTTTGGGACCGTTGGAAACTCAAGCTGCCAGTTTTCGGACCGCTCGTTCATAAGATTTGCATGTCTCGTTTTGCGCGGACCTTTGCCCAGTTAATCCGCAGCGGCGTTCCAATCCTGGAAGTCATCGATATCGTTGGTGGCTCTTCCGGCAATCACGTGGTCGAAACCAGCATCAAAGAAGTTGGCGTCGATGTGGAAAAAGGCGACAACCTTTCCGTCTCGCTTTCACGCAAAAGCATTTTCCCACCGATGCTTCTGCGCATGGTCGCAGCGGGCGAAGCCACCGGCAAGATCGACACCATGCTCGAGAAAATGGCGGATTTTTGGGACGAAGAAATCGAAGCAATGCTGGACGCGCTCACCTCGCTAATCGAGCCAATGTTGATCGTTTTCCTCGGCGTTATCGTGGGCGGTATCGTGATCGCGATGTTCTTACCGATCTTTAAGTTGAACGAAGTTGTCTCTCAAAACAAGAGCAACTAAGGGTTGTGTCACAGAGCAATAGCTAAGGAGAAGCTGCTCAAAGACAGGGGAGGGGCGGGTCGCAAGGCCCGCCTCTTTCCT
>Ga0066684_10000839_pt1 | contig 11467 bp, 8 predicted proteins | sample GraSoiAngelo_133_FD_62301 | JGI IMG/M metagenome (GOLD analysis project Ga0066684, IMG submission 62301) | Grasslands soil microbial communities from the Angelo Coastal Reserve, California, USA - 14_0929_05_20cm | ecosystem: Environmental > Terrestrial > Soil > Grasslands | place: USA... | reverse complement strand
GATCTCGTCCTATGTCGGCGAGAACAAGCTGTTCGCGCAGCAATACCTCGCCGGCGAGCTGGAACTCGAATTCAATCCGCAGGGCACGCTGGCCGAGCGCATCCGCGCCGGCGGCGCCGGCATCCCGGCCTTCTACACCAAGACGGGCGTCGGCACCTTGATTGCCGAGGGCAAGGAGGTGAAGGAGTTCGACGGCGAGCGCTACATCATGGAGCGCGGGCTGGTCGCCGACCTCGCCATCGTCCACGCCTGGAAGGGCGACACCGCGGGCAATCTGATTTACCGCAAGACCGCGCGCAATTTTAACCCGATGATGGCGACCGCGGCCAGGGTCACGGTGGCCGAGGTCGAGCATCTGGTGCCCGCAGGCGAGCTCAATCCGGACCACATCCACACGCCCGGCATCTTTGTGAAGCGCATCGTCGAGGTCGGCACCACCAAGAAGCGCATCGAATTCCGCAACACCCGCCCGCGGCCCTCTAGCGCGCCCGCGGCCGCAACGGGAGTAGAAATCTAATGGCCTGGACCCGCGAACAAATGGCGGCGCGCGCCGCCAAGGAATTGCGCGACGGCTACTACGTCAACCTCGGCATCGGCATTCCGACCTTGGTGTCGAACTATATCCCCGAGGGCATGGACGTGAACCTGCAGAGCGAGAACGGCATGCTCGGCATGGGGCCGTTCCCTTACGAGGGCGAGGAAGATCCTGATCTGATCAATGCCGGCAAGCAGACGGTGAGCGAATTGCCGTCGACGAGCTATTTCTCGAGCGCCGATTCCTTTGGCATGGTGCGCGGCGGGCATATCGACCTCTCGATCCTGGGCGCGATGCAGGTGGCGCAGAACGGCGATCTCGCCAACTGGATGATTCCCGGCAAGATGGTCAAGGGCATGGGCGGCGCGATGGACCTGGTCGCGGGCGTCAAGCGCGTCGTCGTGGTGATGGAACATTCCGCCAAGGACGGCCCGAAGCTGTTGAAGAAGTGCAACCTGCCGCTGACCGGCGAGCACGTGGTCGACATGGTGGTGACCGATCTCGCAGTCTTCACCATCGACAAGCACGGCAAGGACGGCATGGCCCTGGTCGAGCTCGCCGACGGCGTCACCTTGGACGAGGTGAAGGCCAAGACCGAAGCCGAGTTCCGGGTGGCGCTGAAGAACGCTTAATAGAAGCGTCATTCCGGTGCGATGCGAAGCATCGAACTATGGTGCGCAATTGCGCACCTGAGAATCTCGAGATTCCCCGATGCGCAATTGCGCATCTGAGGTCTGGTGCTAACGCACCATCCCGGAATGACGGCGCGGTGCGCTCACGCCTTCGCCGCAACGTCCTCCAAGCCGCGGTTGCGCGGCTCGACGCCCCAGGCCCACACCACCACGATCTGAACCACCACCAGAGAGATCATCAGCCAGACCACGCCCGGCAATTTGTAGGATGCCATCAGGGCGCCGACCATGAAGGGCGAGACCACGGTGGCGCCGCGTCCGAGCGTGTTGCAGATGCCGTTGGCGCGCAGCCGTATCTCGGTCGGGAACAGCTCCGGCGTATAGACGCCGAACAGGATCGCGGTCTGCACATAGATCGCGACGATCAGCACGAAACCGACGCAGAGCACGATCGCGGGATCGGCCGAGGCGTCGAAGCGGGCATAGATATAGCCGGTAACGATGGTGACGAGCGACGCGCCGATGATGCTCCAGCGCCGCCCGATCGCGTCGGACAGGTAAGCGCCAACCGCGCAGCCGACCAGGGATGCAACCGACAGCACCAGCGTATAGGCGAGCGAGTTGGCGATGGTCAGTCCCTGGCGCAGGAAGAACTGCGGCAGGAAGATCACGAAGCCGAAGATCAGGGTGTTGATCGTGATCAGCACCCAGGAGCCGACGATCAGGCGCTGCAACAGCGGCGGCTTGAGCATGTCGGAGGCAGCAACCTGCGGCAGTTGAGGCGGCACCACTACCGGCGGTAGCGGCGCGCCGCCGGCGGATTCGCTTTCGATTCGCGCCATCAAGGCTTCGGCTTCCTCGGTGCGGCCTTGCTGTTCGAGCCAGCGCGGCGATTCCGGCAGGTTCTTGCGCAGGTACCAGACGATCAGCGAGCCGACAGCGGCAATGATAAACATCGGGCGCCAGCCGAAGGCCGGGATGATGAGATAGCCGAGCAAAGCGGTGACCGGGAATCCCGCCACCACCAGGAAGGCCATCATCGACAGCCAGCGCCCGCGCGTCTTCGGCGGCACGAATTCGGTCAGCGTCGAATAGCCGACGACGATTTCGGCCCCCAAGCCTAAGCCCTGCACGAAGCGGCAGGCGATCAGCTGGTTCATGTCCTGCGCGAAGGCCGCCGCCAGCGACGCCAATCCAAAGATCAGCAAATTAACCTGGTAAGTGAACCGCCGCCCCATCTTGTCGCCGACAAAACCGGTGATCAGCGCGCCCAGCGTCATGCCGACGAAGGTCAGCGAAATGAATTGCAGATTTTGCGGAGCGGTCGTGAATTTGGTTTGGATCGCCGACGCCAGCACGCCGCCGGCGACATAGAGATCGTAGCCGTCGAAAAACATGCCCGCGCCGACCAATCCGAAAATCCGGTAGTGAAACGACGAGATCGGCAGCCGGTCGAGACGTGCGCCGGCGTTGACGAGATGAGCCATATAATTCCTCCCCCACTATTTGTTCTAGTTCATTCGCTCTAATTCAACCGCGGCTGGGTCGCCGTGTCACGGTACCAGTCGAACGGCTGATCGTGGGTTGCGACCATCACGCTCTTGACGTTGAAATGGTCGTCGAAACTTTCTGTGCCGAACTCGCGCCCGATGCCGGAATCGCCGACGCCGCCCCAGGGCGAGGCGGGATCGAGGCGGTGATGATCGTTGACCCAGACGATGCCGCATCTCACCGCGGCGGCGACGCGATGGGCGCGGGCGACATCGCGGGTGCGGATCGCCGCCGCAAGCCCGAACGGCGAATCGTTGGCGAGCCGGAGCGCATCCGCCTCGTCCTTGAACGGTGTGACGGAAGTGAACGGCCCGAATACTTCTTCCTGAAAGATGCGCATGTCGGACGTCACGTCGGCGAACACCGTCGGCTCGACAAAATAGCCGTGCTCATGGCCTTGAATTTTGGCGGCCGCACCGCCGGCAACGAGCCGGGCGCCTTGCTCGCGGCCGAGCGCGCAATAGGACAGCACGCGATCGCGCTGCTTGGCCGAGATCACCGGCCCGAGCTGGGTCAAGGGATCGAAGGGATCACCGATGCGAATGGTGCTGGTCTTCACCTTCAGCTTCGCGACGAACTCGTCATAGATCGAAGCCTGCACAAGATGGCGCGAGGCGCAGATGCAGGTCTGCCCGGCGCCGATGAAGGCGCCGAACGCGGCGTAATTGACGGCGCGATCGACGTCGTAGTCGTCGAACACCAGCACCGGCGTCTTGCCGCCAAGCTCCAGCGTCTGGTGCGCGAACACTTTCGCGGCAGCTCCGCCAGCGGTGCGGCCGGCCTCGGTGCCGCCGGTCAACACCAGCTTGTCGATGTCGGGATGCTCGGCGAGCATCCGGCCGGCGCTATGGCCCAGGCCCAGCACGATGTTGAACACGCCGGGCGGCAAGCCTGCTTCGGTAAAGATCTGCGCCAGCTTGAGCGTCGTGAGCGGCGTATATTCCGACGGTTTCACCACGGTCACACAACCCGATGCGAGCACCGCGGCCAGCGACTTGCACAGGATCATCAAGGGATGATTGAACGGCGTGCAATTGGCGACGATGCCGATCGGCGTGCGCAAGGTGTAATTGAGGTACGATCCTTCGACGGGAATGACGGCGTCGCGGCGCGCCAGCGCCAACCCTGCGAAGTAACGAAAAAAGTCCGGCAGCCGCGAGAGCTGCGCGCGGGTCTCATTGACCGGCCGGCCGTTGTTCAGCGTCTCCAGCCGGTAGAGCTGCTCAAGGTTGGCCTCAAATGCATCCGCCAGCCGATTGACCAGCCGCGCCCGGGCGCGGATGTCCATGCCGCCCCATGCCTTGCCTTCGAACGCGGCGCGCGCGCTTTTCATGGCGCGGTCGATATCCTCAGCCGTCGAATTCGGAATCCGCGCGATCACCTCGCCGGTTGAGGGATTGCGGACGTCCAGCATCTCGCCAGAACCGGCTTCGATCTCGCGGCCGTCGATGAAATTGCCGTGGATCTCGACGGAACTCGGTGTTGGCTTGGCTGAAATATTCAAGCGTCTCTTCCTTCCACGATAACGGCATTGCGCTTGAGCGCCGGCAGCACGCGTTTTTCGGTTTGGCTGATATGAGCCTTGATGATGCGAGAAGCGCCCCGCCGGTCGCGGTGCTGCATGGCTTCGATCAGGGCCGTGTGCTCGGCAACGAGCTGCGCCGGGTCGTGACCTCTGATATTGGCGAGGCTGACGCGGACCAGCCGATCGGCCTGTCCGATCAGGTCGCATAGTGCGGTCGCCATGCGGCGGTTGCCGGATGCGTGCGCCAGCGCCGAATGGAAGCCGCGGTTGTAGGCGATGAAGTCCTCGCGGTCGCCGGAAAAGCGGCGGAATCGGTTCAGCGCCTTCAGTACATCGTCATCGGCGTTCCCGATCGCCTCAGCGACGCAGGCGGGCTCGAGCGCAAGGCGGAAACGCAGCAAGTCGCGCGCATCGGCAAGCGAGATCGGATTGACGCGATAGCCCTGCCGCGGCTGCACCGTGACGAGGTGCTCGCGCTCGAGCCGCAACAACGCCTCACGCACCGGCTGGCGGCTGACCGATAGCGCTCGGCGAGTTCCTGCTCGCGCATGTCATCGCCTGGCGCAAACCGACAGGTCAGGATATCAGAGCGCAGGCTTTCGTAGACGTTATCACGCAAAAGCATGGATGTTTCCCGGGAAAATGCAGTTAGCTTCGCAGTCGTGAAATATCACGTCAAGTCATAAAGGCTTGAAATGCGCGCGTTTTAATCTATCAATCCGATGGACGTGCGCTGGTTGTTTCGGCAATGGCTGCGCCGCCGGGAAACGAAAGAGGGCGCGGGGATGGATCGGCTTTTGGCCCATGGCACGGTCAATGCGGCGCAGCGAGGCGAGGGCCCGCCGCTGTTTTTGCTGCACTCGCTGCTGTCGGATCGTGCGAGCTTTGATGCGGTGGCACCACAATTGTCGCGGTTCTTTCGCGTGATCGTCCCGGAGCTGCCGGGTTTTGGCGGATCGCAAGCCGTCGGCGGCAGCCTCACTGAGGTCGCCGACCGCATGGCGGAAGCGGTGAGGGATGGCGGCGGCGAAGACACAATCGTGCTCGGCAACGGCTATGGCGGTTTCGTCGCGTTGCAGATGATCATTCGCCATCCCGATATCGCGACGCGGCTCATTCTTGCCGATTGCGGCGCGGCGTTCTCGCCAAGCGGGCGCGAAGCATTTCGCACCATGGCGGCCGTCTCGAAAGCCAAGGGATTGGCTGCCATAACCGACGTCGCCATGCGCCGGCTGTTCGCACCTGATTTCCAGGCGCAACATCCCGAGTTGATGGCTGATCGCCGCGAGGCGTTCCTCAACACCGATCCGCAACTGTTCCGTGCCGCCTGCGCGCAGCTCGCCGAACTCGATCTGCGGGGTGAACTTGCCAAGGTCAAAGTGCCGGTGCTGGTGGTAGTCGGCGAACATGACGAGGCGACGCCGCCGCCAATGTCGCATGAGCTTGCTGCTCTCTTGCCGGACGCGCGGCTAAAAATCATCCCAGGCTGTGCGCATGTACCGCAACTGCAATCGGCCGAACTGTTCCTGGAGACGATCTCCGATTTTCTGCCGGCGACGTTCGCCGCGAATTGAGCGCGAGATCGGCCATCGTGCCGCGGGCATCAAGATTGAACCCTGCGGCACCTGCGATGCTGACAATTTGAGCAGGCCGGGCACATTATCCCTTCGACGTTGGCGCGTCCCACGCCTACTCTGGCCTCCAGGGCGGGTGATTTGCGGATGCGCGAGATTCTTGACTATTGCACGGGTGGAATTCAGCGCGCGGTCCCCGCGGGCGCGGTCCTCCTTCACCAGGGCACCAAGACCGGGCGCCTGTTTGTCCTAATCGAAGGACGGCTGGAAGTCATCCGCGGTGATGCGGTCGTCGCCGTGCTCACTGATCCCGGCGCAGTGACCGGAGAAATGTCGCTGCTGCTCGACCGGCCGCACACCGCGACCGTGCGTGCCGCCTCCGATTCGACGATTTGTGAATTCAGCGACGCCGCATCCTTTCTCAACGAGCAGCCGGCGGCGGCGCTGTTGATCGCGCGGTTGTTGGCGCAACGGCTAAACGTCGCGACGACCTATCTGGCAGACCTCATGAAGCAGTACGCGGGTCACGGCACTCATCTCGAAATGGTCGGCGAGATCCTGCAGAGCATGATCAGCCTGCCGCCGCAGGAGGTTTCGCCAGGATCGGATCGGCAATCCGATCCAAGGATGTAAGCCAGGCGGGCGCTGCGGTGATCGGCGCGGCCGGCCGCTGCAACGGCGCGTCGAGATCGATGTGTTGTGCCTCACCAGCCGCGAGCCAGAATGCCGTGCCCTCGTCGATGTCGAGCACGATGTAGACCGGCGGACGGCCAGGCTGCAATCCGGCGTTGAAGATCCATGTCGCGCCGAGCCGGTCGAACCACGATCCCTCCGGGATGAAGGGCGATTGATGCACGTGGCCAGAAATCACCATCGAGGGCTGGTAGCGCCCGATCCATTGCACGAGCTCGACATCGCCGAAAAAGCGCTTGCCGCCCCAGCTCGTCGGAGAATCGGCGGGCGGCGCGTGATGCGCCCAAATCCATCGCCTCGGTCGCAGGGCAGCATCCCTGGCAAGTTGGACGTCGATACGCGCTTTGGCCAGCGGTCCATCCCACCACGGACAAACCGTAAATAGCGTGTCGCCGATCGTGAGGCTGTCCCCGTCGCAGGCGATGCCGAGCTCGCTGACGCCGCCGATCCAGCGCGCAATCTTCTCGCCTTCGTCACCGCGGTCGTCGAGGTCATGATTTCCGGAGCAAAGGATGACGCGGGTGATGCCGGATAACAGCTTGAGGTATTTCTTCACCACCAGGATCTGGGCGCGGAAGTCGACGGCGGAGCCGATGTCGAGCGCATCGCCCGCGAAGATCACGAGATCGAATTCACGCGCGGCGCTGAGCAGCCAGTCAAATTGCGGCAGCGAATAGTGTAAATCGGCAACGACAAGGCAGCGCATTTTCAAATCGGTCCGGTGCTCAGGAATTAGGCGAGCGGGGATAATTGTATTCAAGCCAAAGAAGAGGGAGCAAAGATTGTGCCGTGCCGCGCCGATCCGACGCGACACATCCCCGCAGGAGAACGAGGCCGCAAAGGGCACCGGATGCCTCACGGGTCGAGTCGGTTGTGGCGCGCCACTTCGGAATACGCGATCGCCGCCAGACGCCGCCGATTCTGCGCTTCAGCCCGACCCGATATTCGGACCATGGCGTCGCAGATCGAGCGAAGCCAGGACGCAGGAGCTGCGACGGCTTGTGCCCGTTGTTTGCAGAACGGGCGCAAGACGGCGGCAAGCAGATTGGTCTCGGTCGGACATGGTAATGTCCGGTGTTATGGATAGCGGACGAGAGAGCAGACATGGCAATATAACGCGAATGGACCCAACTCCGACCTTCTCCCGCTCTTGTGCCGGTTGACTTGGGGGAGCCGGTTGGCAGGTGGCCTTGACTCAATCAGCGCATCGGCGCCTGCAAGCAGCACGTTCAAGCGAATCAATTTCTATCCTCTTGTTGCGCGCTCAAATGTCAGCGATCCTGACACGACACCGCCGTCCTACACCCAGCAGTCTCTGATCACCAGTAGAGGTTCGGATGCTGTGCTAGGATAGCAGGCATGCCCGCGTCAGATCAGGGGATGATCCGTGCGCTGTCCGAGCTGCAAGGCTGACGTTCCCGGAGGCAGCAAGTTCTGCCTGGAGTGCGGTGCGGCTCTTCTCGGACGTTGTCCGTCGTGCGGCAACACCAACCCGGCGAGTGCCAAGTTTTGCTTGGAATGCGGACACAAGCTGCCGTCAATCGGGGTTGAAGCCGCGGCCGGTTCGACTATCGATGCTGCCGCTCCGCAGAGTTCGCAGACCGGCTCGGCTGAACGTCGCCAGCTCACGGTCCTGTTTTGCGACCTTGTGGGTTCGACCGCGCTCTCGGCTCGGCTCGATCCCGAGGACATGCGGGAGATCATGAGTGCCTATCATCACCGTTGCACGGAGGTGATCGGCAAGTCTGGCGGGTTTGTCGCCAAGTATATGGGCGATGGCGTACTTGCCTACTTCGGCTATCCGCAGGCCCATGAGGACGACGCTGAACGCGCGGTGCGTTGCGGACTCGCGTTGGCCGACGCGGCGTCCCGACTTCAAACGAGTTACGGTGCCAACTTTCAGGTGCGCATCGGCATCGCGACCGGCGTAGTGGTGGTTGGCGACCTAATTGGGGAGGGGGCAGCACAGGAGCAAGAAGTGGTAGGCGATACGCCGAACTTGGCTGCCCGTCTACAGACGCACGCGGAGCCCGGTCAGGTAGTGATCGCGCCAAGCACGCGACGGCTGACTAGCGGACTCTTCGAGTACCGCGACCTTGGAAGAGTGGTGCTCAAGGGCTTGGCCGATCCAATCCAAGCATGGCAGGTACTTGCCGCGAGCCCGATGCAAAGCCGGTTTGAGGCGCAGCATGAAACCAGCCTTGCTCCCCTGGTAGGGCGCGAAGAGGAACTGGAGCTGCTTTTGCGGCGTTGGAACCAGGCTTCGCAGGGTGAAGGTCGCGTGGTCTTGCTCACGGGACAGCCGGGCGTCGGCAAATCGCGTTTAATAGCAGCGCTGCAGGAGCGGCTCCAATCTCAGTCGCATGTACGAATACGCTACTTCTGCTCGCCACAACACAGCGAGAGCGCCCTATACCCGGTCATCAATCAGCTCGAACGCGCCGCTCGGTTCGAGCGCGGCGATGCACCCGAGCAGAAGCTGGTCAAGCTCCAAAACCTGTTGGCACCAATCCTCCCCGAGCAAGTCGCGGACCTAGGGCTTCTGGCCGATCTCCTCTCGGTGCCGAGAGTTGGGCAGCGCGGATCGTTTGAGATGGACCCTCAGAAGCGGAAGGAGAAAACCTTCGCTGCGCTCTTTGCGCAGCTCCGGCGCGTGGAGCAGCAACGGCCGGTGCTTATGATCTACGAGGATGTCCAATGGATTGATCCGACGACGCTGGAACTGCTTGCGCTTATGGTGGAACGAGCCCAGCATATGCGGCTGTTGATGGTCGTCAGCGCGCGGCCGGATTTTACGGCGCACTGGCCGGATTACGCGCATGTAAGGACGGCCTCTCTTACGCGGCTGAACCGACGCGACGCGACTACGCTCATAACTGATGTTGCTCAGGGTAGAGCCCTACCCGACGAAGTGATCAACCAGATCCTTGTTCGCACGGACGGCGTGCCACTCTTCATCGAGGAGCTGACCAAGACGGTGCTCGAAAGCGGGCTGCTGCGAAAACGGGAGCATGACTATGTGCTTGACGGTCCGTTGGCGACGGTAGCGATCCCCACGACGCTCCATGACTCGCTGATGGCACGGCTCGACCGACTGACTTCGGTGCGACGAGTGGCTCAGGTCGGTGCCGCGCTGGGGCGCCAATTCTCGCACGAGTTGCTGCACGCTGCGGCGGAGATGCCAGAGCGCCAATTGAGTGATGCGTTGGAGCAGCTTGTTCGCGCCGAGCTACTCTTCCAGCGCGGTACGCCACCGAGTGCGCAATATACCTTCAAACATGCGCTGGTGCAGGATGTTGCGTATGCCAGTCTGCTTCGGGCAAATCGCCAGCAGCTGCATGCTCGGATCGCAAGAGCGTACGAGACCCACTTTCCGGAAGTCGTACGCGCGGAGCCCGAACTTGTCGCCCATCATTTCACAGAGGCCGGACTCAGTGAGGCTGCGATCGAATATTGGCAACAGGCCGGCGACCTGGCGATGGCGCGCTCGGGCCACTCTGAGGCCATTCGTCACTTTTCCGTTGCGCTGGACCTCTTGACCAGGCTTGGCGAAAAACCCGATCGCGCAGCGAAGGAGCTGGAAATATGTGTCAAGCTCGGCCCAGCCCTTATGATGGTAAAAGGGCCCGCGTCACCGGAGGCTGATGCGATCTATAGCCGCGCCGTGGCTCTCGAGACGGGCGAGGAAAGCTCGGCGCGGTTCAAGGCGCTCTGGGGCCGCTGCTACTGCTCGATGGCCTCCGGACGCTTGAGCGAAGCGGCAGCTGATGCCGAGGAGTTGTTCGCGTTCGCGCAACGCCTCGGGGCTGATGATCTCGTTCTGGAGGGTCATCATGCGAAGTGGTCGGCATCGCTTTGGTGTGGGAGCCTGGCCGCTGTAGACGAGCATTCTCAAGAGGGCATATCACGATATGATTGCACCCGGCATCATGCTCTCGCGTTCACCTTCAGTGGTCATGACCCCGGAGTGTGCGCTCGCGGCGTCAAGGCGATCAGCATGGCGCTGTCAGGCTTCCCTCAAAGGGCTATGGAGCTTGGCGCGGAGGCCCTCACTTTGGCCCGGAGCTTGTCCCATCCGTACACCCTTGTCCTGGCAATGTGGCAGTTTGGGATCGCTCTTCAGGTCGTCCGCCAGAGGCGAAGCTGCGGCGATCTTGCGACTGAATTGATCGAGCTGTCGCAGGAACACGACTTTCCGGCGATGCGCGGCGCTGGAATGTTCTTCTCGGGCTGGGCGACGGCGGATGGCGGCGAACTCGAGCAGGGGATCGCTTTGATGGAGCAGGGGTTCGCGCTGTTTTCGGTTGGCCGCCGTATCACGCGACCTTACATGCTGGCAACTCTGGCAAGCGCCAAAGCCGATTTCGGCAATCCGGGTGAAGGGCTCGAATTGTTGGAGGATGCACTGGCCTCGATAGAGGTGAGCGGTGAGCGTTGGTGGCTGGCCGAAGTGCACCGCCTCAGGGGTCGGCTGCTCGTGGCACGCGGGCAGCATGATGAAGGGGAAGCCTGCTTTCGACGTGCAATTGAGGTCAGCAGCGAGCAGAGGGCGACGATGCTTGAGCTTCGTGCTGCCACAAGCCTGGCGCGCCTCTGGAACGACCGAGGGAGGAACGCCGAAGCACATGATCTCCTCGCCCCGATCTACGGCTGGTTCACCGAGGGGTTCGAAACCCTCGATTTGAAGGAGGCCGAAATCTTGCTCGACGTGCTGGCGTCCGCCCACGAGGCGTAGTGCAAACTCGCAGGCCGTCGCAGATTTGCCGATTGGAGTGCGTGGTGGGTCTCGGCATGATAGGGGCACGGCGAACGAATAGCTGCCCATCTTCACGGCCGTGGCGCGCCACTTCGGTACGCTATTAACGCCGAAACGCGCCGTTCTCCCGATGCAAGCCGTCGAGTTGCATCCGCCGACCGCGCAGTCTCACAATCTCAATTTATTGGGATGACGAGTTAG
>Ga0066684_10000838_pt1 | contig 11472 bp, 5 predicted proteins | sample GraSoiAngelo_133_FD_62301 | JGI IMG/M metagenome (GOLD analysis project Ga0066684, IMG submission 62301) | Grasslands soil microbial communities from the Angelo Coastal Reserve, California, USA - 14_0929_05_20cm | ecosystem: Environmental > Terrestrial > Soil > Grasslands | place: USA... | reverse complement strand
CCGCAGGCCCTAAAGGGCAGATCTTTACAGACGCGGTACGCGGCTCTGAAGAGCCGCTCTTCCACGGTTGTTCCTTGAATCACTTCGTCCACCGAGTTCCTGCACAAATTGCCTCGCTTTGATGACCCTGCGCGAACCGGGCTGCGCGAATCCGGGCGTATGGAAGATTATGCCTCGCGAGCAGAAACGTCGAAGAGCGGCCATTCATGGCCGCGTTGCTTGTCAATGTCAATCGCGCCTTTAGGCGCTGAGGGCAGCAGCCTGAGCGCTGCCGTGGATCGTATTTTGTTGGGGGCCAAAAGCAAACCTCCGGTCAGGGCTTGCCGTACGGACGATATCTGCCAAACACCTTAATGATAGCTCGCCAGCCCACCCTTAACGCGGCGCCCGGCCACCCTTCTCCAGGTAACTTCGAAAGGAATTCATCGCCGTCTGCATCCGCGCCACTCCCAGACCCACCGGACTCCCCTCCAGTTCACTCTTTGGCGGGTGCCCCGCTTCTCGCTGATCTGGGGAGAAGTGGGATTCCTCACATTCGGACCTTGTCTGCAACAGATGCCACGCCTCACGATACTCTTCATTTGCCACGTGGCTGCACAAACAAATCGACGCTAGCCCGCGAATCAACTTCGCGGGAACGACGTACTCTTCAGGGTGAAGGGCCAGCGCGCTTCTTGTTACTTTCCTTTTAGCGGAGCTGCAAGTGCTGCTACGGAGACAACAAGCGGCGTTGCTATGACGAGCGAAATAAGTGTTGAATCAGCCTTGAGAGTTGGTACCCACTGCATCGTGATTTTAAGTACTGCCAGGACGAAAGACTGGCTGAAGAACCACCAGCATGAAAATCTGACCAAAAGATTCTCGTGTGAGAATAGAGCGACAAACCAAAGCGCAAGCGTAACCAGCTTCCTTGTTGCCCTTTCTTTTGGAGCCAGCGCTCGGGGCTCCGCGGAGTATGTCGGAACATTCTGAATCAATTCAGCGAATTGCAGTAGACACTGCTCCCCGAACTTTGCCAAATCACCTTTGTTGTGCAGCCCCGTGCTGGCGACTTCAGGGATTTCAGAGTACAGATAGCCAGCCAACTCCTTAAGAGGCTGAGCAATGCTTGGTAAGTCTTTCTTGTCCTTCAGTCGGTCGCCTGTGATCTTTACCGACAGGAGGTTTAAGCCGTTTACGATCTTGATCGTGTCGGGTTCAAGGCGGAACCACGAGTGTGACATCCTGAGGAGCTCGATTTGTGGAAACAGCGAATGATATTTCGTCAGGCCGGGCCCGGCAAACCCGTGGTCACGCATATCCGCTATGGTTGCGGCATCTAGATCGGATGCCACGAGCGACGTAACCTCGATCGCGGGACTTACTAACATCGGCCCAGATCGCATGGAAAATGGGTTCAGAAAACTACGAAGTGAACCTTTCAAGACAGGCCAATATTCGGCCGCGCAGTTGATATGCTTTGGAATACGGTTCTTGGAATAACGGTCAAGCTCTTGAACGAGTGCGTAACAAAGCGCAAACCTAATTGGCGCCGCATCCAGGCGCTCCGAGACTGGCTTTTCTTTTCTATTTCCTAAGAATCCAATCAAAACCGCCGCAGCGACAAACGTCAGCGCAGCCGTCACATACCAGAATAAAAACGAACCTACGGGAATAACCCTCCCATAAAAAACTACCTGGCGTGGCAGGAAGAGCCATCGCACTAGGGCCCAAATGACAACTGGAATTATTGGAACGACGCTCAGAAACGCGGAAATGATGGCGATTGGGAACGCGACATCGAAGAAAGACTGCCGCTGCGATTGCGTGTCGATGGTGAACGTGCTTTCGAACGCGTCCTCGACGGACGCAAAGTATTCCCGGATCTCCTGTTCAAAATCAGGTTCCGCGTCTACGGTGGATTGGTGCATTTCGGCCTACGTTCCCGCCATTTCACCGAATTTCAACGATTCATGCAAGCTGAATCGTGGAAAAAAGGGCGCGATCGCTCGCGCCCTTGATTCTGCAACCCTGACTGCGTTAGTCCCTTACGCCATCCAAGAACGCCCGCAACTTCCTCGACCGGCTTGGGTGCCCAGTTTCCGCAGCGCCTTAGCCTCGATTTGCCGTATGCGTTCGCGAGTGACGGCGAAGCTCTGGCCTACTTCTGCAGCGTTGCTCGCTGCCGTGTTCGAGGCCAAAGGCCTCTTGGCTCTTTTTTTCATTGCTGGGTCTACGGCCTCTCCGTAACCGGCTTTTCCCCAGCTCCGGGCAAAGCAGCTTTCGGACCTCCAAAAGCTTCTCCGTCGAGCAGGGCGTCTAAATCCGGATAAGCATAAATAGTCGGCGCGTGCTGTTGCATAAGACCGCCGGTGTCTGCCGTCGGGCCGTAGTTGCTGTGCAGGGGGCGTCCGAGCATGCGCAACATGGCCATCTGCTGGCCGCGATGATGCGAGGTGTGACACAGCCGCCGGGTCATGATCCAGGCGCGTGAACGCCGCACATCGAAGAAGTTCGTCTCCTCTTCCCACCAGGCGTCATTCTTCTGCTCCAGCGCGGCCAGACGCTTGCCGCTATCTTCCGCGAAGCGCCGGATGAACTCCAGCCGCGTTTCCTGTTGCGGCAACGGCGGCGCCAGCACATCAATGCCAAGCATGTTACGAAACCACAGGTCCTCGCTTACGCACTGATGAACCATCTGCTCGTGGACGCTGCGTCCGCGAGTGTCCGTCGCATGCGGCCGCGCGGGCATATCTTCGTCGCGGAACTCGCTCCACACGGTAAGCACCTTGATTCGCTCCGTGCCATAGGTTTCGACAAGAAAGGAATAGGGCATAGATGCTCCAAGTTATTAGCTTATTGCTGGAACAACTCGAAAAGAAGCTTTCCGACTGGACGTCGGGACGCCTTTAGCAGATGCTGAGCATATGTCAAAAAAGCGGCCGTGCTCCCAACGAGTCATCACTGAACCGACATCTACAAAGTCGCTACGGGCCGTTTTGGCTTCCCTTAAATCGCTGCGAGAAAAATTCCCCCGCATTCCTGATGTTCTCGCAGATTCGGTAGATCTCTGATGCGTGCTTTTGTCGACACCAAATACCAGCGGAACTCGCGACAGGCTGAAAACAAAAAGGCGCGCTTCGCGCGCGCCTAAATTCTTCATTCTGAAATCTGACTTCTGCCCTTCCCTAGTCTCTTACTCCGTCGAGAAATGCCCTTAGCTTCCTCGACCGGCTTGGGTGCCGCAGTTTCCGCAGCGCCTTAGCCTCGATTTGCCGTATGCGTTCGCGAGTGACCGCGAACGATTGGCCCACTTCTTCCAAAGTGTGCTCGCTGCCATCTTCGAGGCCGAAGCGCATCTTAATGACCTTTTCTTCGCGTGGCGTCAGAGTGCGAAGCACGTGCGAAGTCTGGTCTTTCAGGTTGACGTTGATGACTGCTTCCGCTGGAGAAACGACGGCGCGGTCTTCGATGAAGTCGCCAAGGTGCGAATCTTCTTCTTCTCCAATTGGAGTTTCCAAAGAGATCGGCTCCTGAGCAATCTTCAAAACCTTGCGGACTTTTGCAACCGGAATGTCCATGCGCTTGGCAATTTCTTCTGACGTAGGCTCGCGTCCCAGTTCCTGCACCAGCTGCCGCGAAGTGCGGATCAGCTTGTTGATCGTTTCGATCATGTGCACCGGGATACGAATCGTACGCGCCTGGTCAGCAATCGCGCGGGTGATGGCTTGTCGAATCCACCACGTGGCATAAGTTGAAAACTTATAGCCGCGGCGGTATTCGAACTTATCGACAGCTTTCATCAGGCCGATGTTGCCTTCCTGAATCAGGTCGAGGAACTGCAATCCGCGATTGGTGTATTTCTTTGCAATTGAGACCACCAGTCGCAGGTTGGCTTCGATGAGTTCGCGCTTGGCGTACTCGGCGTCCATGTCGCCCTGGATCAGTTCGCGCTGTGTGCGCTTAAGCTCCTGGAATGCGACGCCGACTTCCTGCTCGATCTTTTCGAGTTCCGCGTGGACTGTCCGGGCCTGACGCTTGTACTCCTTGCGCTGGTCTTCGGAACGGGTGGCCTCGGCCTTCTTCTCCAGGTTCTGAGCCTGGCGGTCGAGCGAACGCATCGTATCGACCGTCTTGTTCAGCCGCTCAATCAGCCGCTTGCGCTCAACGTTTGTGAAACCGAGATCACGTACCGCCTTCGAGACTTCAATCACCGCCCGCGCCAGCTTATTGTGCATTCGGCGGAACGGCTTGGGGTTTTTCTTCTGCGAGATCTCGCCGAACTTTTCCTGCACCTGCATGGCTTTTTTGTAAGCCTTGGCAAGTTCGTCGATTTTCCCGGTGAAGTCGTTCAGGCGTGCCTGCACGATTTCGTCGGTGATCTCTTCCTCGTCGAAAGTGACCACTTCCTTGATGGAGCGGACGCCCTTCTTGAGGTCCTCGCCCATGGCGAGCAGTTCGCGAATCACGATGGGCGATCGCGAAAGCGCCTTCAGGACGCGGTTTTGCCCACGCTCGATCCGTTTGGCGATTTCAACTTCGCCTTCGCGGGTGAGCAGCGGCACCGTTCCCATCTCGCGCAGGTACATGCGGACGGGATCATTGGTTTTTTCCATTGCGCCCGGGGTGAGGTCAAGTTCAACGTCCTCCCCAAGCTCTTCTGCATCTTCGCGGTCAAGAGCGGTCGAGGGCATTTTTGGGCCCTCGAGTACATCGATTCCTTGCGTACCAATGGTAGTAAGCAGATCTTCCAGGTCGTCGGGGCTTTGAACATCCTGTGGGATTAGATCGTTGACTTGGTCATACGTCAGATATCCCTTTTCCTTGCCTGTATCGATCAGCTTTTTTATGTCGTCGAACTTGTCTTCGAGAGCCAAGACGGATTGTCCTCTTGTCTTCGTTCCTCCAAATGGCTTGCGCCGTCGAGAAGAACGACAGTGAGATTTCCTTTAATTAACGGTGGGAGCGTGCGATGGCGAGTTGACGCCGGCACAAACCTTAAAAGTTTAACAGAAAGAAGCGTGTAGCCGCCAGCTTAAGTCGTTGTTTTTCAGCTGGAATTTCTGCTTTTGCGGTTGCCGGAATGCATGTTGCGCCTTTGCGCGATCAAGGTAACCAACAACGATGCTTTTTCGGTTGTGCGCGCCCTGTCCAGACTATGCCGAAACGCTGCCCGTACGTACCCTGCCGTCAATAAATTAGATGGCATGGGCAGCGGTTTAGTTTCAGGGGTTTAAGGAAGGAAATACGGTGCCCGTGGTGGAGGTTTGATCCAGTCAGGATCAACGAAGAATGCGAGGGTGTGGCGGCCTCGTCCTGAGGGGAAGCCGTGTTTCAGCGATTCGATCAGAAGTCCTGATTCCCACAGCCACACCGAAATCCACTGTTCCCAATCTGCCGCTTATGTCTCACAATTTAATCAGTTATCCTCCCCTTGCGGGCGAGGACGCCCGCAGCTCCACGCTTGAAAAATTAGCATGGCCATGGCCTCTGATTTCGCGCAAACGTTGAAGCAGCAGGCGGATATCGTCCGTGTGGTGGGCGATTATGTCAGCCTGAAGAAGGCGGGCGCGCAGAACTATTCCGGTCTGTGCCCATTTCACAAAGAGAAGACGCCGTCGTTTAGCGTACATTCCGCTCGCCAGTACTTCTACTGCTTTGGGTGTGGCGAAAAGGGAGACGTGTTCAGCTTCGTCCAGAAGATCGAGAATATTTCGTTTCCTGAAGCGGTGCGCGCGGTCGCGCAGAAGATGGGCGTGGCGCTGCCGAAGGCGAGCTTCAGCAGCGAAGCAGAGGCGCAGGACGCGAAGCTGCGGACGGCGCTGCTCGAAGTCCACGAGCGGGCCTGCGCATTTTTTCAGGAATGCCTGCTTGGAGGCGAGGGCGCGAGGGCACGGGAATATCTGGCTGGGCGCGGCTTAGACGATGAGACGATCCGAAAGTTTCGCATTGGCTTCGCACCGGATTCTGGATTTCTACTGCGGGACCGATTGAAGAGCCAGTTCGGCGAAGAGGTGTTGCGGGAATGTGGGCTGCTGTCGTGGAAAGACGGCGCAGAGTCATCGTCGGCCTTCGGTCGTCGGTCATCGGCAAAGTCAACGTCCCCATCCTACGAAAACCGCGTAGGGTGGGGCACCTACCAGGCGATCGAGAACGAGCCAACGACCAACGACCGGCGACCGATGGCGGTCTCCTCCATGTATTCCAAATTCCGCAACCGGGTGATGTTTCCGATTACGAATGAGAGCGGGCGGGTGATTGCGTTTACCGGACGTACGCTGGCGACGGACGAACGCGCTGGGCCGAAGTATTTGAACTCGCCCGAAACTGTGATCTATTCGAAGTCGCGGGTCCTTTTCAATCTTGATCAGGCGAAAGAAGCGGTACGCGCGCTCAATTACGCGATCCTGGTCGAAGGACAGATGGATTGCATTTCGGTATCTGCAGCCGGTTTCCACAACGTGATTGCCAGCTCCGGAACGGCGTTCACGGCGGCGCAAGCGGCACTGCTTGGACGCTTCAGCAAAAATGTGATCGTTAACTTCGACCCTGACACTGCGGGTGCGAAAGCCACCGAGCGCACCCTCTCACTGTTGGTCGAAGAAGAGTTCGATATTCGCGTGCTGACGCTCGAAACCGGACTTGACCCAGACTTGTATGTCCGGCGAAAAGGCAAGGATGCGTATGCAGCTGCGCTGCGCAATTCACAAAAATATTTTGAATACCTGATCGAGCGGGCGCGTGGGCAGTTCCCGGTACGCAGCGCTGAAGGAAAGCACAAGGCGGTGAACTATCTTTTGCCACACATCCAGCGTGTACCCAGTCGGATTATTCGCGACGAACTGGCGGAGGAAATCGCCCAGAAGCTGAGCATTGATTCTGCTGTGTTGCGCCAGGAACTAAAGCATGCAGCGAGCAGCCGGAAGAGCGCCAGTGTGAAGGCCGCGCCGCAATCATCTGTAACTGATGCCGAGAAGATTCTGATTCGGGCCCTAGCATCGGGACACCAGTTTCGGTCGGAGGAATACTTTTCTGACCGCGATGGAGCCGACGAGGCTTTCGATCCGGCACGTCAGGCGAGATACGTGCTCTCTTCTGAACGCCTGCATGTGGGGCTGGGAACAGAGTCGCTGATGGAAGCGTTACTGGCTGCCGAGAATTCCGAACCCCTGGAAGTCGCGGGTTCAGATGTGGAGCGCAATTTTTTGGCGACCATTCTGATGAGAGACGACGAGGAACTCACTGCCGAAAAAATCGACGGCGCTGCCCGGGCGCTCAGGCGAGTGCAGATCCGCAGGCGGCTGGAGCAAATTCAGCGGCAGCTTGAAACCGCACGAGCCCCGGATGCCGCGCAGCTGAAGTCGCTGATGGATGAGAAGCTCCGGCTTAAGCGTGCGCTGATGAGTTCCGGCCCGAGCGGTGAGGAGATCACGGCGGCATCGGCGGATTGAGACGCCAGTTCATTCCTGTGCCGTCCCTCCGGGACTCGCACATATCAATTCAGCTTTCCCGGCACTTACGTGCCGGGCTATTTATATTCCGTCGCTTCGCGACTGAGTTGATCCACTTAATTTAGCCAAGTTCAGGGAAGCGGCGTTTGTTTGGGCTGGAAAGTTCTGGATGTCCAGGCTTCTCGGACAAGTCGGACAAGAATGTCCGACCCATCGACAAGCTCAGGGCAGGCTCCACATGAGCATACTTAGCTTTGACAATCAGAGAATGAGCCTTTCATCGCCAACGCGTTTGGTTACTCTTTCGCGATCGAGATATTCGAGCAACGGAATTGCGTATTTGCGGCTCACACTGGTGAGGTCTTTGAATCTGGCGACATCAATCTTTGGCGACTTGGCTTTTTGAATCTGGAGTTGCTGGCGCAGACTGGCCAGGGCGGAGTGATGAAACACGAGATCGTCTGAGACTTTGATCAATGTTTTGTCGCGAAGCAGCAGCGTCACAATTTTCTGCGCGCGAGCTTTGTCGATTTTCAATCCGGCAAGCACGTCTTTCAACGCAGGAACTTTGAGCCCAGTTGAGGCAAAAGCCTGCTCGATGAGCCTTCGCGATTCCGTCTCCTCATCTTTCATTACGACGCCACGTCCCGCAAGATGGACCAGATCGCCGTTGATCTCCAACCCACGCTCGCGATGGAGTTCTCCTAACGCGAACGACAGTAGTGCCGTATCCACGTTCAATTCCTCGCGCAAGGTTTGCTGCTGAATGCCGGAAACGAGGGAGTGTTGATCGTGAAACCGCTCGAGCGTGGACACAACCAGCTGCTTTAGCACGGCCACAGCGGGGAAGTACATGAAACGATCGTCAACGACAACGACTACATTTTTCTTCAGCGGCGAAGCCAAACGCTCGCGAACCACCGCAGGAGGCCAACCCGTTTCGCGGACAAGTTGCGCCAGGGTCATTCCCGAATACCAGCGGCGCGCAATTCGTGCACAGAGGATCTCTTCCGGATTGCCTTGGCTTGTGGCTTTGATAACGGCGTACCTGATTTCCAGCTTTAATCGTGGTATTGGAAACGCGTCGAGCACCACTCCGCCCCCTACCGTAATCACCGGCGAGAACTGGCGAATGATGAAGCGGTCTCCAGGAAGGAGGAGGAGCGGTGCATTCAAGCGAAGCTGCGCAAAAGTTTCGGTCCCGGGCTGCAGCTGTTTGACTTCGACAAAAATCACGGTTGCAATCACTTCCGAAGTGAAAGCGTGAAGATGAACGCGTGCTCCGCTCTTCAGCGGTTTCGCGGAAGGTAATAGGGAGAGCTTCACATCGAGACGGGAGCTGTCCTCGAGCATTGCGGGAAAGGACAGCATCATGCCGCGTTCGATCTCGTGTTTCTCCATTCCGGCAAGGTTGACCGCCGTGCGCTGGCCGGCAACGGCCTGTTCAGCGGCGGTCCCATGCACCTGAACACCACGCGCTCGCACGCGCCGGTTGCCCGGGAAGAGTTCCAATTCGTCGTCTCTGCGGATCGTGCCGGCGATTAATGTGCCCGTGACGACGGTCCCGAATCCTTGCATAGTGAATACGCGGTCGATGGGCAAACGAGTGATCGCCCAGGCATCACGCGCGCGCGCAGATGCTGCGGCACTGACCAGATGTTTCTTCAACTCATCGAGGCTGGTGCCTTTGAGAGCGCTTACGGGAATAATCGGGGACTTTTCCAGGAACGATCCGCGCAAGAACTCTTCGACTTCAAGCCTGACAACGTCGAGCGCCTCGGAATCGACCAGGTCACATTTGGTGAGAACTGTGATTCCGCGCTGAATTGAGAGCATCCGGCAGATATCGAAGTGCTCGCGAGTTTGCGGCTTGATGCCCTCGTCTGCCGCGATGACCAGCAGGACGAGATCAATTCCGCCGATTCCGGCGAGCATGTTGCGCACGAAGCGCTCGTGGCCGGGAACGTCGACGAAGCCGAAGCGCAGGCGCTCGCCGTTATCGACCGGGAGTTCAAGGTGCGCGAAGCCCAGATCAATCGTTATTCCGCGACGTTTTTCTTCTTGCAGCCGGTCGGCGTTGATGCCGGTCAATGCCTTGACCAGCGCGGTTTTGCCGTGATCAATGTGGCCGGCGGTACCGACGATGATGGATTTCATTTCTAAGCTCAGTATATTCGGTGTAAATCTGTCCGATTTCGATTATTCGGGAGTATCGAGCTTCGCTCGATCGGACCCTTAGACTATGCTCAGGGCAAGCTTGCGGGGGCGCTCGTCCCCACATGGACTTGCGTCCCTACATGGCCTTGGGTCCCACATAGCCTTACTTGGACCAAAGGCGCTGCGCAATTAGCGATCGGTGAAGAGCTCCTGAATTTGATCTGTTCACGTACCGCTTAGAAATGAGAAAATAGAACTTCCCCACATGAGCACTCTGGCGACCCCGGCAATCACTCCCGAAGTTCTGCGCGACCACGGCATAACACTCGACGAATACGAGCGGATCAAGCAACTGCTTGGCGGACGCGAGCCGTCGTTCACCGAACTCGGCATTTTCAGCGTGATGTGGAGCGAGCACTGCTCGTATAAATCTTCGCGCGTACACCTGAAGCGACTGCCGACCCACAGCAAGCGTGTATTGCAAGGGCCGGGGGAGAACGCGGGAATCATTGACATCGGCGACGGCTGGGCGTGCGCGTTCAAGATTGAGTCGCATAATCATCCGTCGTTCATTGAGCCGTTCCAGGGAGCGACGACTGGAGTAGGCGGCATTCTGCGCGACATTTTCACCATGGGAGCCAGGCCGGTTGCGGTGATGGATTCGCTGAGGTTCGGGCCGATTGCTTGTTCAGAAGCAAAATCAAAAGCGTCGGACAAGTCGGACAAGAATGTCCGACCCACACAGCCGGAGGAGATTCACAGGAATCACTCCATCCTTGATGGTGTGGTAGGCGGGGTGGCTTCGTACGGCAACTGCTTCGGCGTGCCGAATCTCGGCGGCGAAACCAAGTTTGAGCCTTGCTACTCCAGCAATCCACTGGTGAACGCATTCGCGCTTGGTCTTGTGCGGAAGGATCAAATCTTCTACGCCAAGGCTTCAGGCGAAGGTAATCCCGTTATTTATGTGGGCGCGAAGACCGGGCGTGACGGCATCCACGGCGCCACGATGGCCAGCGAGGAATTCAGCGAAGAGTCCGAAGCCAAGCGGCCGAATGTGCAGGTGGGCGATCCCTTCCTAGAGAAGCTATTGCTCGAAGCGTGCCTTGAGGCCATGCAGACCGGTGCGGTCATTGGCATTCAGGACATGGGTGCAGCCGGCCTGACCTGCTCCACTTGCGAGATGGGCGCGCGTGGCGGCGTTGGTCTGGAGATCGAAATGGACCGCGTGCCGCAGCGCGAAACCGGGATGAGTGCGTATGAAATTCTGCTCAGCGAATCGCAGGAGCGCATGCTGCTGGTAGCGCAAAAGGGACGCGAAGAAGAAGTCTATCGCGTATTCCGCAAGTGGGGACTCGATGCGGTCGAAGTCGGATGCGTGATCAGCGAATCACGCATGCGCGTGCTGGAGCACGGGGAAGTTGTGGCCGATATTCCGAACACGGCCTTGACCGACGATGCTCCGGTTTACAAGCGCCCACTGCAGCGCTGGGAACCTCCAGTCGCACGCGAGATGCCGGAGAGTGTGAAGCTTGGGCAAAAGTCAGATTTCACCGAAGATCTGAAGCAGTTGCTTGCCAGCGAGAACGTCTGCAGCAAGCGTTGGATTTACCAGCAGTACGATTCAATGGTCCAGACCAACACGGTCGAAGGCCCGGGCGCGGGAGATGGCGGAGTGATTCGCATCAAAGGTTCGCAGCGCGGGCTGGCTATGGCGCTCGATGGCAACGGCCGCTGGTGCTATCTCGATCCGAAGCTGGGGGCGATGCACGCCGTTGCCGAAGCAGCGCGCAATGTTGCGTGCTCGGGTGCAACGCCGGTAGGCGCAACGAATTGTTTGAACTTTGGGAATCCCGAGAAGCCGCCGATCATGTGGCAATTTTCGCAG
>Ga0066684_10000832_pt1 | contig 11497 bp, 12 predicted proteins | sample GraSoiAngelo_133_FD_62301 | JGI IMG/M metagenome (GOLD analysis project Ga0066684, IMG submission 62301) | Grasslands soil microbial communities from the Angelo Coastal Reserve, California, USA - 14_0929_05_20cm | ecosystem: Environmental > Terrestrial > Soil > Grasslands | place: USA... | reverse complement strand
GGACTAGCCTAGGAGGGCAGACTGATGATTGCCCGAAAAGGACGCACTGTCCCCACGACCCTGGAGCAAGCGCGCCAGCGATTTGATCACTGGCGTAAGATTCGCCCCTCTTTATCCCCCATTCCGAAAGCGCTGTGGACCTTGGCGGTGAAGATCGCCCAGGAGCAGGGCGTGAGCCGAACCGCTCAGGCGCTGCGGCTGAACTATGCCACGCTGAAGGAACACCTCAAGGCGGCGGGCGGACCGGCGCGGCTGCCGCAGCAGACTTCCACATTTGTCGAGCTCGTGCCGCCGAGTAGTCTTTGCTCCTGCACGATCGAACTGGAGAAGCAGGGCGCCAAAATGAAGATTCATCTGGCCCGCCCCGAAGTGGTGGACTTGGTGGCGCTGAGCCGGAGCTTGTGGGGAGTGGAAGGGTGATTCAGATTGTGCCGCAGATGTGCATCTTGGTGGCCGTCGAGGCCGCGGATTTCCGCAAATATGCGCCGTCCATAGATATGCGGAGTGTCTTCAATTGCAGATGACGAAAACGAAGCCCTGCTTCGACGAAAGGACAGCGCGCTGTACGGGGAACTCCGCATAACGTAGGCTCCCGTATGGCCGCCAAGGCTGGCGGCCAGGAGAGACTACATGAACATTTCTGAACTTCTGTCGCTACCCCATGACATGAATCCTGGGCCGGTGGCTCCTTATCTTGAAGGCTTTGCCGCCCAGATGGCATCGGTCGGCCACACCTCTTTTACGATCAACGGCTACCTGAGCTCAGCCATTCACTTCGGCGGATGGGTGGAAGCCAGCGGCCTAAACTTTGCGGATGTTAATGAAGAGACCATCAAGGCGTTCGGAGCACATCATTGCCAATGTGCCGGACGACGCAGCCAGAAACACGTTTCCCGAAAGTATACGGCACGCGTTCAGCGCTTCGCTGAGTATCTGCGGCAACAAGGGGCTATCCGAGCGATTGCGGGCTCGATGACCGAAGCTCCTTCATCCCTCAGCGCCTTCCGCGATTGGCTTCTGCGGCATCGGGGAGTGGCGCTGGTGACTGTAGAGCGCCACGAACGCCTGATCACACGAATGCTGCCGGCGCTCGGCATGGATGCCGGCAAGTACAATGCAGCCTCGGTGCGCAAGGTCATTCTGGATCAGATACGCGGCTGTCGGCCCGCTCATGCAAAAACGATCGTCGGAGCGCTGCGCGTCTACTTGCGATTTCTTGCAACGAACGGCGCATGTCATCCTGATCTCGACCATGCGCTGCCGACCGTGGCGGAGTGGAAGCTTTCCTCTCTGCCGCGGTACCTCGACGCCAACCAGGTGGCCCGCCTCGTAGACTCCTGTAGTAAGGACGGCCCGCAGGGATTGCGGGACCGCGCGATTGTATTGCTGCTGCTCCGGCTCGGACTCCGCGCGGGCGACATCGCCAGCATGCGCCCAACGGATATCGATTGGCAGGATGCCACGGTGTTGGTGCGAGGCAAGGGGCGCAGAGATGTCTGTTTACCTCTGCCACAGGATGCTGGAGACGCGGTTCTGGACTACATAGAACATGCACGCCCACAGGTCGCCATCGACCGCGTGTTTCTCTGTGCCAAGGCGCCATTCCGTCCCCTCCGAGCGGGAATGATCGTTTCCGGCATCGTTCGTGCCGCACTCCGACGCGCTGGGATTGAGAATCCACCATCCCATGGCGCGAATCTCCTCCGGCATACCGCCGCTACCATCATGTTGCGTGCAGGCGCCACATTGGACGAGATCGGAACCGTTCTGAGACACAAGTCGCCGGATACAACTGCGCACTACGCCAAGGTCGATATCGCTGCCCTCCAGCAAATCGCTCAACCCTGGCCAAAGGAGGGCACATCATGCTGAACGAGGCTGTGGATCGTCATATCGAGCTGTATCGGAGTATGGGGTTCAAGTACAAAGTCCAGGCATACATGCTCCACAGCTTCGCAGATTTTGCCGAAAGCCGGTCGGAGCAGTTCATACGCACAGATACAGTTTTGGAATGGGCGACGAGCGCTCCGTCGATCCGCCAGCGCTATAATCGCCTGCTCACCGTCCGCCGCCTTGCCTGTGCACTCAAAGCGGAAAACGAGCAGCATCAGGTGCCTCCGGCCGATGTTTTCGGCCACGCGCCAAAGAGGCGCCGGACCTGCCACATTTTCACCCAAGATGAAATCGATCGTCTTCTGCGAACCGCTGCGCAGCTCACATCCAGGAGATCGATACAACCGGTTACGTTCAGGGCTTTACTCTCTGATAGCGGCTACCGGGCTTCGTGTTTCGGAGGCTTTGAAGCTCCAACTCTCGGATATTATCGAAGATGGGCTGCTGATTCGGGCCACGAAATTCCAGAAGAGCCGTCTTGTTCCCCTTCATGAGACCGCAAGTCACGGATTACAGCAGTACCTCGCAACCCCTAAGCGAACCAAAACAATCACCGCCACTGTATTTGTTTCCAAGCGTGGCACGCCGATTCCTTATTCGACAGCCAACCAGACGTTTTTGTATCTGGCACGTTCCGCTGGGCTCCGGCCTGGTCCAGGGCTCGGCGGTTGCCGCATTCAGGACCTACGTCACACCTTTGCGGTCCGGTCACTGGAGCAATGTGCCGGGGATCGTAAAGCTGTGGCGCGGCAGATGGCCGCGCTGAGCACGTATCTTGGTCATGCTCACGTTTCAGACACTTACTGGTATCTGCAGGCTACGCCGAAGCTCCTGTGCGACGTGGCGGAAGCCGCCGAGGCTCTGCACCAGGGAGGTAAGCAATGACGCCGCTCGGTCCTCACCTGACGGTATTCTTGCGCGAATACCTCCCGAGCCAGCGCGAAATGAGCGTGCAGAATTCTGACACGTACGCCTACGCCTTCCAGTTGCTGGTATGTTTTGTGGCGGAGCGCCTGAAGACCACTCCCTCGGCGCTCTCGATCGAGCAACTCGACCCAACACTTGTTTTAGCTTTCCTCGAACACCTCGAGAAAGAGCGTGGAAACTGCGCCAGGACCCGAAACTCAAGACTGGCGGCTATCAAAACATTTTTCCGTTTTCTGGAATACCGGTTACCGCCATGTCTTGACCAAGCCCGCCGAATTCGTGCTATTCCGGTGAAGAAGACTGACGAGGTAATCATCGGATATCTCAATCGTGAGGAGCTTCAGGCTTTGTTGGATGCTCCTGACCCGAGTTCTCGGCAGGGCTTGCGGGACCGTGCGATGCTTCATCTGGCCTACGCTGGCGGGCTGCGCGTGTCAGAGTTAGTCGGGTTGCGGATGGCTGACCTGGCCCTCCACCCCCAAGCAACCATTCATGTGATGGGCAAAGGCCGTCGTGAGCGCATACTACCTCTATGGAAAGAAACAGCGTCGGCGCTTCGTGGTTGGCTCAGAGTTCGTGGGGAGCCACAGAGCACGGCGTTGTTTCTGAATGCCCGGGGCGATGCAATGACCAGATCGGGGTTCGAATACATTCTGGAGGAGCACGTTCGAACTGCGAGCGCAAAACAACCCTCGCTAGCCAACAAACGGGTTTCGCCCCACAGCCTTCGACACTCGTGTGCCATGCATACTCTGCATGCGACCGGCGACATTCGGAAAGTCTCGCTCTGGCTCGGCCATGCTACGCTCCAAAGCACGGAGATCTACCTCAGAGCCGACCCTACGGAGAAGCTGGAGGCCATGGCGTCTTTGGTCCCGCCCACCTTACGACGCGGTCGCTTCCGACCACCAGATAAGTTGCTCGCCATGCTTCGGCCCAAACCGTAGCGCCCGTTATGCGCCGTCCGAGGCCTCGCGAATGGCCAGTTTTGTGGGTCGGCACGGCACAACTCCGCATATCTATGGACGGCGCATATTTGCGGTTTTGTGGTGCACCGCAAAACCGGAAGGGGATTGACGGGCTAGCGCGAGTGTGCCGAGAGCAATTGCAGTCCGACCCCTTCTCCGGCCGACTGTACGTTTTTCGCAATCGACGAGGGACGACGATCAAGGTGCTGGCCTACGATGGCCAAGGGTTCTGGCTGGCGCAGAAGCGCTTGTCGAAGGGCCGGTTTCGGTGGTGGCCGGAAGGGCTGCAGGCTCGCGAGGTGACGAGAACTCTGGAGGCGCATCAACTGCAGGTTTTGTTGGCCGCGGGAAACCCTGGGGCAACCCAGGCAGCGCCGTGCTGGCGTGCGTTGAACGTGCCGAGCTGAAGAAGAAGGCCGGACTTGCGTTCTTTTCGCGTCTTTGCTACGCTCCGGGACATGGAGTTCGTCTTTCGTTACCGCAGCCAGGAGATCACTAGCGAGCAGATAGGGTTCATCCGCCAGTTGATTGCCGCGCATCCTGGTGCCACTCGCCGGCGGCTTTCCTTGCTCCTGTGTGAGGCCTGGGGATGGAAGCAGGTCAACGGGGCGCCGCGCGACATGGTCTGCCGCGGGTTGCTGCTGGGTCTCGACCGGGCTGGACACATCGCGTTGCCGCCGCCGCGGCAACTCCGTTTCAACCCCACGACTCGATACCAGGCCGGGCGACAGAAAGCGACGGCCCTGGAGATCGACACCACTCCGCTCGTGGTGGCGCTGCGTGCACTGCCGCCGCTGGAGTTCCGCTCCGTGCGGCGTACGCCGCAAGAGCCGCTGTTCAACGGCCTGCTCGAGCAGTATCACTACCTCGGCTACAAACAACCAGTCGGGGAGCACGTGAAATTTTTGGTCTGCGCGGGAGCGCGACCAGTAGCCTGTTTTGCGTGGTCCTCGTCGGCGCATTATCTGGGCTGCCGAGACCGCTTCCTAGGCTGGTCGGCCGCAGCCCGGCGCAAGAACATCCGCCTGCTGGCCTACAACTCAAGATTTTTGCTGCTACCGTGGGTGGAGATTCGCTGTTTGGCCTCGCACCTTCTGGCGCGCATGACCGGAATGCTCTCCGCGGAGTGGGAGCGCGTTTACGGTCATCCGATCTACTTTGTGGAAACCTTCATTGATCCGGAGCGCTACCGCGGGACCTGCTACCGGGCGGCGAACTGGAAGGTGTTAGGTGGCACAACCGGTCGCGGCAAGAACGCCTGGAGCAAGAAGCCCAATCGCCCGATCAAGGAAGTGCTGGGGTATCCGCTCACGCCGCACTTTCGTGACTTGCTGGCCGAGATTTAAGATGAAGGCCGCCGACGAGGTGATCGAAGTGAACCGGGAAGAACTGCAATGGTTGCTGGAGCGGAAGCGGGAGACGCTGGGCGAAGAGGATTATCAGAAACTCTAGAAGCTTCTGCGGGCCTTCAGTTATCTGGCCGACTTGATCGGTGAAAAAGATACGACCATCAGTCAGCTGCGTGCGCTGCTGATGAAACCGAGCACGGAGAAGACGAGCAGAGTTCTGGAGCAGGCGGGCCTGGAAGCCGCTCGGAAGAATCCACCCTCGCGGCTCACCACGAACCAGAAGCCGAAACCGGGGCACGGACGGAATGGCGCGGAGGCGTATTGTGGCGCTGTGCGGATTCCGATCGCGCACCGTTCCCTGAACCCGGGAGATCGTTGCCCGGAGTGCTTGAAGGGGAAGGTCTACGAGCAGAAGAAACCGGGGCTGCGCATTCGACTGGTGGGGCATGCACCGATTGCGGCTACGGTCTATGAACTCGAGCGTTTGCGCTGCAATCTGTGCGGCGAGGTGTTTGAAGCCGAGGCGCCGGAGGGTGTGGGGGAGAAGAAGTACGACGAGAGTGCTGCGGCGATGATCGCGTTGCTCAAATACGGCAGCGGGGTTCCTTTCTACCGGCTGGCCGGGCTGGAGAAGAATCTGGGTATTCCGCTGCCGGCGTCGACGCAATGGGAGATTGTCGAAGAACGTCGAAGAACTGGCGGAAGGGATTCGGTCCGCTTTCGAAGAACTGATCCGCCAGGCGGCACAAGGGGAAGTCTTTCACAAGGACGACACCAAGATGACGATCCTATCGCTGGACCGGGAGAGTGCTCCCGCTCTGGGAACTCCAGAGGAGAGCTCCCGTTCGAGCGAGCGCACGGGGCTGTTCACTTCCGGCATTGTGTCCACGAAACAGGGGCAGCGGATCGCGCTGTTTTTCACCGGGCGGCGGCACGCGGGAGAGAACTTCGCCCAAGTGTTGGCGCGCCGTGCCGCGGGACTGCCTCCGCCGATTCAAATGGCCGATGGCCTGTCGTGGAACTTTGCCAAGCTGCCGAAGACGCTGCAGGTCATCATCGGAAACTGTAACGCGCACTCGCGGCGACGCTTTGTGGAGGTGGTGTCCAATTTCCCGGATAAAACATTGGGAACGGCTCACGCTTTTCCTCCGCCAAGCCGGCGCCCCGCTGGATAACAACCTTGTTGAGCGGGCACTGAAGAAAGCCGTTTTGCATCGAAAGAATAGTCTGTTCTATAAGACCGAGAACGGCGCCGAGGTAGGCGACCTTTTCATGAGTCTCATTCATACGTGCGAATTGAACGGTACCAATCCGTTTGATTACCTCATCCAATTACAGAAACACGCCACGGAGCTGGTCCGCGACCCTGCGTCGTGGATGCCGTGGAATATTCCTTCTTGCCCATCAACCCAAGCGAGCAAAGGTTCGTTGGCATGAATACCAATTCGTTCCACGTTCCAGAATCATTACGTCACGATTGCCAGGAGATTTTTAAGCTAACGGACTCATTTTGTGCCGAGCATCTCGATTCAGAATATGGACAGCTATGTCGTAAGCTGATCGCCAAGTTGGCACGGAAACGCCCTTCGCCACTGGCCCGCGGCGATCTCCGCATCTGGGCCGCTGCTGCGATCTACGCGGTAGGCAGCATTAACTTCCTGTTTGATTCCTCCCAAGACATTTTCATGACCGGGGATCAGATTAGCCTTCACACTGGTATCCCGAAGAGCACTCTCAGCAACAAAGCCAAGCAGATTCGGGATTCTCTGAAGCTGTACCAGATCCATCCGGAATTCTCGCGGCGGAAGCTGCTGGCCAATAGCCCTGTTCCATGGCTAGTCGAGTCCAACGGGCTCATTGTGGATGCTCGTACCTTACCCGCAGACGTTCAAGCTGAGGCCCGCCGGAAGCGGCTGATTCCTGACCTGGATCCCGAGTGAGTGCGAGAATTTTGGCTACGCATCCTTGCCGGAAGCTCACGACATTTGTACAGGTATCTCCCAGGAACTTCGCATGTGCACTTTCATTGATGAAACGTTGTTGCACTTCTTACAATGAGGAGAACTCGCGTCACCGACGGGTATTGGCCGATGCACGTGCCCTGCGTCCTTTTTGATGAACGACAAGAGCCAACACGCGCACCCTCACAAACGGAGCCCATCTTCCGAAGAGGCCCGCCGTTCCGCCATCTCCTCGAGCTTGGACCGCTTCGAAAAACGCCAGAGTGAGCTCTGGCGGCTCACCTTCCTGATTCTTTTTCTTTTGGTTCTCGCTTATGCCTGGACCTCCTGGGGCTCGGTTCGCTCTTTGGCGCATCACTTTGAAGCGCTCCCCATCGGCCTCGTCGTGCTGGTCGCCCTTTTCGGCGTCTACCTGTGGAAAAAGACCCGGGAGATTTCCGAGCTGCGTGGCCTCTTGCGCGGCATCGAAGAGCGCGACGCGCAGCCGCCCAGCGATAAGCAGTTGGACCAGCTCTTCGAGATCATTTCCAAGTCCCAGCAAGGTTATCGCGACCTGATTGACTCCTTCGACGACATCTTGCTGGCCCTTTCCGTCGAAGGAAAGATTCGCGCGGTTAACCGCAGTTTTTCCGACCTGGTCCAGACCCCTTTCCAGGAGATCATCGGCAGGCCCATCAGCGAGTTCGTGGAGGAAAGCAACGGGGAAGGTCCCGAGCTCCTCAAGCGCGCCATGCCGCGCTTCCTCGAGCGCCGCCAATGGACCGGCATTCTCCAAGTCCGGCTGAAGAATCAAAAGTCGCCGTTCTATTTCGATTGTGTCGCACACGCCATGTTACGCGACGACCAGATTCACGGCATCACCCTTCTCGCGCGCGACGTCTCCGCGCTCCGCCGGAACGAAACCCGCTTCACCGAGCTTTTCGAAACGCTCCAGGAAGGCATCTACATGGCCACCCCCGAAGGCCGCATCCTGGACGCCAACCCCGCGCTGGTGCGCATGCTCGGTTACGAATCCAAAGAAGACCTGCTCAAACGCCAGGCGAGCGAAATTCTCCTGGATCCGGCAGAGCGCAAAGCGCTCATGCACCAGGCCGAAAGCCAGCCGATGGTTCAGGGTCGCGAAATCACGCTGCTTCGCAAAGACGGCACTTCCATCGTGTGCCTGAACACCATAGCCGCCGTTCGGGACAACGGCGGCAAAGTGGTCCGGTACCAGGGCGCGGTTATGGACATCACCGGGCGCCGCGAGATGGAACACCGCCTTCATCAGCAGCAGGAATTCGCACGCCGCCTGGTCGACAATTTTCCCGACCTCATCCTCGTGCTGGACGCGGACTCCCGCTACACTTTCGTCAGCCCGCGCTGCCAGGAAGTGCTCGGCTACCCCCTCGATGAGACGCAAAGCATGCAGTTTGGCGGCCGCACCCATCCCGAGGACCTCCCCGCCGCCCTATCGGTCTACAAAGATATTCTTGCCGGCAAGCAGACCTTTGCGTCTCTGGAACTCCGCGTCCGCCACAAGCAAGGCGACTGGCGCCGCATCCGTTTCAACTTCAGCCCCCTTTCCGACGAGTCCGGTAACATCGAAGGCGTGGTGCTTTCCGGCCGCGATGTCACTGATCTGAAACGTCTCGAAGAGCAGCTCATTCAGGCAGAAAAACTCGCGGCCATGGGCCAGATGCTCGCCGGCGTTGCCCATGAATTGAACAATCCTCTCACCGCGGTTCTCGGCGTCACGGAACTTCTCCGCGAGCGCGCCGGAACGGATGAATCCTTCAAGCGTCAGCTCGATCTCACGCATCGCCAGGCCCGCCGCGCCGCGCGCATCGTCCAGAACCTTCTCGAGTTCTCACGTCCCGCGTCGCCTCTCAAGAAGCTTCTCGACGCCAACAATCTTGTCGAGCGCACGCTCCAGTTGCATGAACACTCCCTGCGCCGGAACAACATCGAAGTGGACTTTCGCCCGGATACCACTCTTCCGGGAATCATTGGTGACGCCAACCAGCTCATTCAGGTGTTCCTGAACCTCGTCACCAACGCCGAGCAGGCCATTCGCGAAGTCCGCGACGCCGGCCGCCTGCAGATTCGCCCAACGCGCACCGGCAACCGCATTAGCATCGCGTTTCAGGATGACGGCGTCGGCATCCGTCCCGAAGCGCTTCCGCGTCTCTTCGATCCTTTCTACACCACCAAGCGTCCCGGCGGCGGCACGGGTTTGGGGCTCAGTATCTGCATGTCCATCATTCGTGAGCACGGCGGGATCATCGAAGCCGAAGCGCTTCCGGCGGGCGGCTCGGCCTTCACCGTTTTTCTGCCCGCTGCTCCTTCCGAGCAAGCGGAGCCTCCGGCTCCCTCGGAAGCCGGAGTCAGTTCGGCTTCCGCTGCGCCCGCGCAATTGGCCGTCAGCCCGGCTTCTGAAATTCTCAAGGGGCGCACCGTTCTCGTCCTCGACGACGAAGAGAGCATCCGCCTGCTCTTGCACGAAGGCCTCACCGCCCAGGGTCTGCGCGTGGACTGCGCCGCCACCGTCGAAGACGCGCTTCCTCTCGTCCAGCGCTTTTCTGACAACGGCCAGCGCCCTTCGTACGACTTTCTTCTCTGCGACCTGCACCTTTCCGCCGGCGGCTTCTTTGTCGACGGCCGTGAAGCCGCAGCGCAAATCCTCGCCGCCTCCGGTGCGCAGAAGCCCATGGTCGTTTACATGACCGGTGACTTGACCGATCCTGCCACCGCGGAAACTCCCGCGCGCGGCGAACCGTCCTTCCTGCAGAAGCCCTTCCGCATCTCCGAAGTCCTCGCCGTCTTCCGCGAAGTGGTTTCCGTCGAGCCTCAGCCCAAGTAGGGGCGGGGCTTGCCCCGCCCTTTTGCAGGGGCGCAGCCTTGCTGCGCTCGACAGTTGTCATCTTGTTTGCATTTCATAGATGGTGCGGTCTCTCGGTGATCGGCGGAAAGATTGAAGCCAGGCTTGAAAAGCAGTGGCGAGCGACGCGACGGAGGGCACAATCCATCGTGCCTCTACCGGGAGAGGGCGGCGGCTTCACTTCTTCGGAGGGGCAGCAGCTTTGGCACCGGAGGCGGGGTCGACGCCAAAGTCCCAGACGAAGAGATTCATGCCGTCGGGGAGGATTTCCGCCAGCGCGTATTCACCGGGAGGAAGCGGTTCACCCAGCGTGAAGCGGTACACGGTGGGCGCAATCTCCCAGCGCTGCAGGGACATGGTCTTGCGAGTCTCTTCCATTTGCTCGCCGAAGAAGCTCTTGATCGATTCCAACAGCCGCTTGTTGCCTTTCACGGTGGCGCGCACCAACTCCACTTCCGGTCCCGACTCACCCGGCCGGCTGCTTTTCTCGATGGGGCTCGAACGAACCGGGTCGGGCGGCGCCTCGCGCAAGTAAAACTCGACATTCGAGCTGGTGATGCGAATCTTGGCGTGGCTCCCGGGAATGTCCACGTTGCGTTTGCCCGGCACAATCGGAACGGGCACAAGCACTTGCTTGAAAAATTGCTTCTTGTCGGCCCGGATTTCCGCGCCGGCCTGCTCCAGCAGCGTGACATGCTTGCCTTCGATGATGAACATGCCCTCGCCCGGCGGAAGGAACACGCCCGGGGCGACTTGCAGGCTCGCATCCACGTCCATGACCGTGTCGATGCGGTTGGCTTCCTCTTGAGTGTGGACCTTGCTGGCGAAGGCCTCTTCCTCGCTCTTTTCGGCGGCTTCGGTTTTGGCCGTGGCGTCCCAGTCGACGAGGGCCGCGGGAATCTCTTCCCAAGCGCCCCGCTCGACGCTGTAGTAACGCACGCGGTCGCCCTTTCGTTCGTAGCTGCGCACGAGCTGGAAGGTGCCGTCCTTCAGCATGAGCTTCTTGCCGCGCGGCAGGGCGTATTTGTCCTTTTGGTAGGCCTGGTCCTTATTGGGGCTTTGGCCGGGGGACGACTGTCCGGCAACATTCTGTCCCAGCGACAACGCGCCTAGACACACCAAGAACCCTAGCTTTTGGAGTTTCATGGTTCTCTTGAAGATGCGATGCATGGGAACCCGTCTAGTTTGCCCTAGGACGGAGCATACCCTCCGGCTTTTGGCCTGGCAACTGCCCCTTGCGAGAGGTTTCGCTCGAGTAACCAGGAGCCAGGAGAAGGAGAAGACGCCGAAGCCAGAGAGATCCTTCGGCTCGCCCCGCAGCGTCCTCCGGGGCACCAAACCGCGCTGCGCTCGCTCCCCCTCAGGAACGGAGCAGGCAGGGCTCGTATCCTTACCGGATGCTTGGCGCAGAAAAAGCGGCGGCCCTTCGTGCCTAGCCTCACTTTCCTTATAGCTTGGTTTTCACCAGCTGAGGAGGCGAAAAGGCCCATTTGTAGCGGGTTTTTGAGGTTCGGGCCCGAGAGGAAGGGTGTATATACT
>Ga0066684_10000829_pt1 | contig 11507 bp, 7 predicted proteins | sample GraSoiAngelo_133_FD_62301 | JGI IMG/M metagenome (GOLD analysis project Ga0066684, IMG submission 62301) | Grasslands soil microbial communities from the Angelo Coastal Reserve, California, USA - 14_0929_05_20cm | ecosystem: Environmental > Terrestrial > Soil > Grasslands | place: USA... | reverse complement strand
GGAAGCGCGCCAGGTGCTCGCGAGCGTGCGGGCTGTCGCCGGACTGCTGATAGGCGCGCGACAGTCCGAACTGCGCCGAGGCGTGCAGCGGATTCAACTTGAGCGCATGGTCGAATGCGTCAATCGCCTGCGGAAACTGCTTGAGCTGCGAATACACTGTACCGAGGAAGTACCAGGTGTCGGCATCACTGTCGTCGAGCTCGATGACGTGCTTAAAATCTTCGATCGCAGCCTGGGGATCGCTGCTGTTCTTGTTGAGCATGCCGAGCGCGTACCAGACGTGCGGATCTTTGGGATCGCTTTTGGCTGCGTCATCAAGAACTTTCTTCGCTTCATCCACATGCGCAAGCGCCAGTTGGGCGATGCCCTGGTTGATTTTCGCTGCGCGGAGATTCGGATCGGCTGCGGCGGCATCCTGAAAATACTTTAGGCCTTTTTCAAACAACTGCTGATTCATGTAGGCGGAGCCGAGATTGTTCAGGCGTGCGGCGTCGGCAGGGTCAGGTTTGTTTTCAGGAGAGGCGGCGATCAAGATCAGCGCAGCCGCAAGCAGTCCAGCCGTGCAAAGCAGCAGGTTAGATTTCATTGCTAGAGATTTAATCACAATCACGATTCACGTAGACCGGCTGCCGTCCCCCGGGACGGCGAGCTCTGCTCGCCAATTGCCGCGCAGAGCGCGGCCGGGCGGGTGAGGGCACCCGTTCGACTTCCTCCCTCCGGTCGGTCGCTCAGGGCAGGCTCCGCCCTACGTTCTTCCTTTGCGAGTTAGTGGTTTTCTGCTACGACCCTTGCGACTTTTGCCGCTACCGGTTTCCTTGCAGGAGCGCCGTACGGCCGCGAAGTCACGATTCCTTTTCCTTCTTCCACCGTGACCTTCTGGCCTGCGCCAATATTCGACAGCTTGTCAGTTTGGCCGCTGGGCCAGCGGACTTCGACTGAATCGGCTTTCGTTTTTTGTCCCAGTCCGAAACTTGCTACGAGCTCGCTTTGCGAAAGATAGCTTGATCCACTGCGAACCATCTTAGATTGCTTTTCGCCTCCGGAAGCTACCGTGATTACCGCGCCAATGCCGTCGCGGTTCGACTTCGTGCCAACCAGTTTGATGCGCAGGCTGCGATTGGTCACGCCTTCGTTGTGGAATAGAAACACGCGTCCCCCGTTGGTCGTCATCAGGACGTCCAAAGCGCCGTCATTATCTATGTCGGCGTAAGCGGCACCGCGGCCAACCTTCGGCGCGGCAAAGGTGGCGCCGAGCGACTGTGTGGCTTCCATAAACTTTCCGCCTCCTAAATTGCGAAAAACGTGAGGAGGCTCAGCATAGCTCACGCGCTTCTGCACTTTTTCGATTTGATCTTCAATGTGACCGTCGGAGACGAAAATGTCAGGCCAGCCGTCGTTGTCATAATCGAAGAAGAAGCAGCCGAAGCCAAGCGTCACCAGCGTGGCGCGGCCGACCTCTGAGCTGGGAGCTTCATCGACGAACAGTCCATTACCTTCGTTGTGGTAAAGCGAAACCATCTGGTTGGCAAAATTAGAAATGATCAAGCTGGGCCGGCCGGAGCGGTCGTAATCGGCGGCATCGACCCCCATTCCGGCACGAGCAATGCCATCCTCGCTGAATGCAATACCGGCGGGGACAGCTTTCTCTTCAAATGTGCCGTCGCCTTTATTCAGATAAAGCTTGTTCGGCTGCGTATCATTCGCGAGCACAACATCGGGCCAGCCATCGCCGTTGTAGTCGAGAACCGCGAGGCCAAGAGTCTTCGAAGTGTTATCGAAAAAGTGTGCCTTCTCGGTCGCATCCTCAAACTTTCCATTGCCGAGGTTGTGCCACAGACGCGCGGTTGATCCTTTATAAGACTCCGGCGTGCAGTACGATTTGTGCGTTCCGTCGAGCGTGCAGAAAAGATCGCCCTGCAACGACCACTGGACGTAGTTTGCGACCACCAGATCGAGCTTGCCGTCGCGGTCGTAATCAACCCAGGCGGCGCTGGTCGAAAATTCGTTTGGACCCAAAAGACCTGCGGACTTGGTCACGTCCGCGAACGTGCCGTTGCCGTTATTGCGGAAAAGATGGCTCTGCCCAAGCGCAGCAATGAAGATGTCCTCTGGGCCGTCGTTGTCGTAGTCACCAATGGCGACGCCGAGGCCGAAGATGGGAACTGCGAGTCCCGATTTTGCAGTTACATCGGTGAACGTTCCGTCGTGATTGTTGTGGTAAAGCTTGGGCGTGGTCGCGGGGCCAGGATGTCCCGGCCAGTTCTCCCCGTTGACCAGCAAAATGTCAGGCCAGCCGTCGTTGTCGTAATCAATGAACCCGCAACCGGGACCCATGGTCTCGGGCAGATATTTTTTTCCAAAGGCCGCGTTATTGTGCGTGAAATGGATTCCGGCTTGGGCAGTGATGTCGCGGAAGGTGATTTGAGCGGAGGCGGAGAGGGCGATCAATAAGAATACGATGAGGAATTTCGGCATTACTTGGATTCCCGAGTGATTGAATTCTTGGCGGGATACGTCGAGCTGCGCTCGACCGGACGGGTGAGGGCACCCGTTCGGCTCCTTCCCTGCGGGCTGTCGCTCAGGGCAGGCTCCGTCCCTGCATGATTCTTGCCCGTGCCCGCCGGACTTGCAGTTGCCTGTCTCAAGTCCCGCAGCGGTACCGACACGTGTTCATGAATCGCTTGACGCTCGTTGTTGTCTTCCGGATGGGCCTGACGATAGGGGCCCGTAATGGTCTGGGCAGACTCGTCTGCTTTGAATCGCAGGTAACGCGCCTGATGTTCTTTCGCCTGTTTCTCGTCGCCCAGGCCGTTGTAGCAGAGCATCAGGTTGTATTGCGCCTGCAAGTCTTCGGGATCAACCGCCAGAACGCCATTCAACGTGCTGATCGCCTCTTTGTATTTTCGTTGTAGAAATTGAATTCGTCCAAGGTCGTTAATCGCGACGCGATCGCGCGGATATTGCGCCAACACTTTGCGCAACTCGACGGCAGAGCCGTCGTAATTGCCATCACTGCGCAGGACGCGCGCATAAAAATAATGAGCACGGGCGAGGTCGGGACTTAATTCGATTGCTTTCGTCAGAACGGTGCGGGCACGGTCCATGTCGCCCTCCTGTACCGCCGCGCGGCCGATGTTCACCCATCCGTCGGGATTCTTGGGATCGATTTCGGTCACCTTCTGAAATGAAGCTTCTGCGCCCTTCAGATCGCCTTGCAACAGCAGACCGATGCCGTAGTCGTTCCAGCGCTGCCAATCTTCAGCGCGAAGGTCAGTCTTTGGCTGGAGCGGCGGGGCGTTGCGCGAGCCAACCTGGAGAGTAACTTCGTCTTCTGCAATAGCGACGACTGGAACGTCGGGAATCTTTTCTTCTTTCGCTGACACTCCGTTCAGAGATCCGGTGAATGCGTACTTACGGTCATCGTAACCTGGGCCTTGATTGCCGGGCTTTTCAGTATCAGGAACTCCGGCGAATGCAAACTGCGTGTTCCACCACGAAAATTTGCGATAGCAGAGCCGCGCATGCAGCGTGATCTTGTTCCCAACATTTTCAGGAATGTGCATTTGATAGTGCACAGTGTCGGCTGCACCCGGCGGAATCAAGCGGACATAAACAACGGACCGCGTTGACCACGCATTGCGTTTGTTGATCGGATTTCCGTGCTCGTCAATCTGCAGCGAACGATAAAAGTGCGCTCCGTTTTCGACGGGGCCCTTGCCGTTGTCCTCGACCATGCCGCTCCAAAAGATCGTCTGGTTTTTATCGTCAGTGGCCTTCAGTTCCAGCCATGTATCGTAGGCGTCGACGGTTCCACCCGGAAAGAAGTGCCCGATTTTCTTGGTACGCACAACGACGTCTACGCGGACGGTATCGCCACGACGAAGCAGCGGCTGCACGCGATTCAATGGGGCCGTAATCGGAGAAGCCTCTGTAGTGGCCGCCGCAATTTTGCTTTCTGCTTCTTCACCCACTGCGAACGTCGTTTGAATATCGGATTGCGGCGTCGCGACCGCCTTCGCTTGCACAGCTTCCGGCGAAACGGCGAAGATGTCCACGCTCAAGATGCCGTTCTTTAGGAAATTTTCGGTGAGCTTCAGTTGATCGGCATCTTCGTTCGCAGTTGGAACCGCAGTATTCGCCGCTGGGAATCGGTGCGAATGCACGAACCCATTCACGTTGCCCATGTCTGCCGAGTGCGTCAGAGGCATGTGGCAGTCCGCGCATTGCTGTGAATGCGGGGGATAATAAAAAGATCGCGCACCCTGCCCTGAGACTCCGCTCGCCTGCCAGTTGTCATACTCGTTAAAGCCGCGAATCCAGCGATATTGATTCACGGGAACGTCGAGGTGTACTTTGTGGCAGCTTGAGCAGAACTCCGCCGTCTGATCGCGCATGAAAGGCTTGAGGAATACGCGGCGGTGTGGCTCGGGATTCAGATTAACGAGAAAATCATGCACGGTGCGCACAAGCGGATTCTTACTCGCCGCGAGCTCGTGCAACTTCGGGTATTCCAGGTAGAAGTCCCCCTGTCCCATCGTGCTTTTAACGTTGGCAATCGAGTGGCACATCATACAACCGAGTCCGGCCTGAGACTCGGGACGATGCACAATCTGCTTGATTGGCGTATCCATCAATCCGCTATAAAGAACGGCGGGGTCATGACATCCACCGCACCATTTAGAAGGCTTGGTGCCGATGCGGTCCTGCATGTACTCAATGCTTTTGCGATACCACTGATTGTTGAACGAGGAAAAGTGGTGAGCCGAGCTGTTCCACTGTTTGTAGATATCGGCATGGCACCGTTCACAGGACTGCGACTCCATGAAGAATTTGCTGGGAATTTTTTGGCGACCGTACACCTGGGCTGAACTCGGAAAGAAATCGCCTTCCGGGCCATCACCTTCTTCATTCATGCTTTCGGGGGCATCAGCCGGATTCTGAATGCGCGCCGAATTCAGCCAGCGCGAGTTGCGGGAGTACCAACTGGCAAAGCTGAGGGCGACCAGCGCGATCGCACACAGCGAGTAACGCAGCGTCGCACGACCAAAGCCAGCCGACAGCCATCCCCGACGGCCAGTCCAATCGGCAAAAAGAATGCCGCTGCCGGCAACCGCCAGCAGGATGTGCAGATATAACCAATTCCATTCGGCGCGCAGCGTGCCAAGCTTGATCAGGAGAATCCCGAGAATTCCCGCAGCAATCAGGAGGATCCATCCCAGCCGCGCGATCAATGAACCACCGCGCACTCGTTGGAATAGAAAAATAATCAGGTAAACGGTGGCAATGACACCAGCGAGCGCATGCAGAAGGACTACGATTGCATAGAAGACATTAGGCTGAGGAACCGCGTACAGATAAACCGCCGAGGCAAAGAGAAAAATGAGCAGAGGCGGCAAAATTCGACGACCGAAAAACGTCTTTATCCTGGGGATCATTTCCGGACTGGCGGCGGCCACGAGCGGCGCGCTAGGAAAATAACGCTAAATGCTCCAGCAGCTTAGCGGAATAGTATAAAAACATTAGCGAGTCGCAGCGCTTTGCTGGCTGATGACGCCGAAGTCAGAACGAACCTTCCTGGGTAAAGGTAAAGCCCGGGAGCGCAGCTCCGGCTGTGCTCTTTGCAACTTTCACTTTGACGGTGGGCGCGTCTGGCGCGTTTACTTCAGCCGGGCGCAGCAACGCATATTGCGTGAAGACTTCGTTGTAAACCTTGGTCACGAGATAATCCTGACCGTTTTCATCCTTGCGCCAGACCTGCCCCAACTGAATCGACTTCACTGCCATAGCGTTCTCCACATTCAGAGTAACGGCGGCAAAACCCGTCGTCAATTGAGCATGCATACACGTTGGGAGATGCACTGTCGATAGCACATCCATTCGCCGACACCGCTGGAAATCCTACGTGTGACCTCTGCTAAGATGGCGTCCGGCGAGGAGAATCAGAATGCCGCGAGGAGTTACACCGCGTCGCCCAGCCAAAACTGGACGGCAAGAGGGCGCCAGAGTGAGGGTCAAGGCGACTTCAAAGTCGCAAAAAGGCGGCTATAGTGCACCGCAGCGATTGAAGACTAGCGCTCAAACACCGGCACCTAAGCTCAGCAAAAATGGACGCGGTTCCGCGAAGGGCTACAACCCGGTTGCGCCCGAGCGCGTGACGGAAATACTGTCGCGTCTCGACCAACTTTACCCCGACGTGACCTGTGCGCTCACGCATCGAAATCCATGGGAACTGCTCGTCGCGACGATTCTTTCTGCACAGTCTACGGATGTGCGCGTGAACATTGTCACCCCGGAGCTGTTCAGGAAATATCCGACTGTGCAGGATTTCGCGCGCCTCGAACCGCAGCAACTCGAGCCGGACATCCGCTCGACGGGCTTCTTCCGCAATAAGAGCAAGTCCGTAGTCGGAGCGGCGAAAAGGATCGTGAACGAGTTCGGGGGAAATGTTCCGGAGAACATCGACGACCTGCTCACGTTACCCGGAGTAGCGCGCAAGACCGCAAATGTTGTGCTGGGAACATGGTTCGGAAAAGCTGAGGGCCTGGTCGTTGACACCCATGTTCATCGCATCTCGCGGCGGCTGGAGCTCACAAAAAATGATGACCCGAAAAAGATCGAACAAGATTTAATGCGGATGATTCCACGCGAGAAATGGATTCTCTTTTCCCATCAAATCATCTGGCACGGACGCAAGCTCTGTCTCGCGCGCTCGCCCAAATGCGCCGACTGCCTGCTCGAAAATATCTGCCACGCCGAAGATAAGACCTGGAGCACGGTGGAAAAACATGCCGGAGCCAAAGCATAAGACTTCAGCTAAGTCGGCACTTTCAAGATCAAGTATCCGCCCACCAGTGCGAAAATCACATCGGGCGACCATGCGGCCAGCACCGGCGGCAACTGACTGATATTGCCCATGGCTTCAAACAGCCCTGAGATCACGGAATACACCACGGCAATGCCGATTGCCGTGGCGACTCCGGCCATGGCGCCGCGCTTCCCTGCCGATAGCGCGAATGGAATCGCCAGCACTCCCATGACAAACGTGATCACCGGGAATGCGATCTTCTTGTGCAGTTGCACCCTGAGCTTTACCACCTCAAATCCACTCTGTTGTAAATCGTGAATGTAGCGGCGCAGCTGCTCGTAATTCATCTCGAGCGATTGCTTCACTTCTTTTTTGAAATACTCAGGCGGCTCGGACACGGCGTTGAAGGTTGAAACATCGAATGGACGATAATCGCGAATAGCTGCGCCTTCAAACGTACGCTGCCATCCTGAGGTGCACACCCAGCGGTGCAAGCCTTCGTCCCAGCGTGCGCGGTCAGTGTAAATGCGGTTGCCGAGTTGGAAGGTCGCGGGATTGAATTGGAAGACCGAGAGATCGCCGAACTGGTTTCGGTCGGAGTCGAACAGTTGGTAGTAATAGATCGTCGAATGCGCGCCGAAAATCCATTTGCGATATGGGTTCAAGTAAGTTTGCGGCGGGCGGCCCTTGATTTTGTTCAACAGCGCGTCCTGCCGTTTATTCGTGTGCGGCAAATAGAATTGATCGGAAAGAAATAATCCGACCGCAACCATCACCGCAACCAGCAGCACGGGAATGATCACGCGATAAATGCTGATGCCAGTCGCCTTGAGCGCGGTGACTTCGTTCGATCGCTCCATCAGGCCAAGCGTGATCAGCACCGCCAGCAACACTCCGTACTGCGCGACGTTGTACAGAAAGTACGGCGTCACATTGAGTAGATACTCCGCCACAATATACGGCGAGACCTGGTTCTTGAGAATGTCCCCGAGCAACTCAAACACGGTGAATATCAGCGATAGCGCGAGCAGCGCGCCGACGATCAACGCGAGATTCACAGCGAAATCGCGCATCACATAGTCGTCAAGAATCATGGGAAAACTGGCGCTGAACACGCGCTTTCTGGTTGCGGCGCGTTCAAAGACATTTTCGCTGGGCGCAGTAGGCACCAGCAGAGTTCCGCCTTGAAGTCTCGCCTTTAAGGATGCCCATGAGCCCTTCATCAAGGCAATTTCAAACGGACGCCGCTCTGAACGCCAGAGCAGGAAAATTCCCAGGCCAAGACATGCGATGTCGGCAAGCCACACACCAACGCCGGGAGAAACCTTGCCCTGTCGCGCGAGCGAAACTCCCAGCAAAGACACAAAGTAGTACCCGAAGACAAGAATGATGGTGAGGACAAATCCCGTTGACTTGCCGCCTTTTTTTGCCGAAAGTCCCAGTGGGAATCCGACCAGACCCAGCACAAAGCAAGCGCCGGGCAGCGCGAACCGACGGTGGAATTCAATCCAGTACCAGCGTGCGATGGCCGGATTTTTGCGGCGATGCGCCATCTGTGGCAATTGCCAGGTTGGCACCTCGGAGATAGAGGTCGGCGGCTGGTCTTTTGCCGCGGCGCTCTCCGGCAGCGGAATCGGCAAATCAGTCTGGTCAAAGGTTGAGATCTGATATTTTTCCGGTGCGGTCGGATCAGTTTCGTGCGAGGAGCCGTTGATCAGGTGCAGATGAAGCGTATCCGGCCCTTCACTGACCAAAATCCCGCGTTCCGCCAGCGTCACTCGGGGCGCGGACGGATTTGAAATGTCTGCGATGAATACGCCTTTCCAGATGGCAGCCCCGGGCGCGTTCTTCACGTCATGAACATAAAGAACGAGCTTGGGAAATCCTTCGTAAAAGACTCGCGGCTGTATCTGAAACGAGACCTGCGAACCCTTCAGCTGCTCCTGCAAGTGGGAAAGAGCAGCTGCCGCACGTGGCGCAACGTAAACGCTATTGCCGACTGCCAGTATCAGCGCGGCTAGGAAAAAAAGTGAGAGAATGCGGAGAAACTGCCACACCCCGACACCGCTCGCTTTCATAGCGGTAATCTCGCTGTCGGCGGCGAGGCGGCTCAGGCCGAGCAAGACTCCGATGAGCACGCCCGCGGGCAGCGTGATATTCAGCGCTCCAGGAATGATGAGAAAGAAAAGTTCAATCGCGCTCGGCAAAGGCGCGCTGTTGCGGACCACTAGTTCGAGAATCTGCCCCAGCTCGCGGGTGAAAATGACAAATGTGAAAATTGCGGTCCCGATCAGCGCGTGCGTGGTGACTTCGCCGAGAATGTAGCGCGTGAGGATCCGCATGGAGGCAACACGTGGAGTCTAGCATGGGGAAAAGACGATGGAATGTTCACGCGACGAGGCAAATGGTCCAGGACGCGACTGAGTTTGCACGGGCAGGAATGTTCACGCCACACGTTTGTGCATATGAGCCGCAGGTTTGACCCAAGGCAAGAAGGCCAATAAAATCAAAGAGCGGAACTCCCCGCGTTCCACACACCATAGCGCTACTGCCCCCTCGTTCAATGGCAGGACAGCAGATTCTGGATCTGCTTATCGGGGTTCGAGTCCCTGGGGGGCAGCCATCCTTCCAGAATTCCGAATCCCCGGCATCTTCAAAGACGCTGTGATCTCGATCGCGGCGCCCATTGCCAAGCAGGAAAACATTCGCGGGTCCGAGCGCATCATGGCAGGTCTGGCACGAGCGAAGCGCAACGGCTCGGGGCGTCCTTAGGTCGGCAACGCGAAAGCATCCCGTACAACACTGTGGTGCAGAAAAGGTCAATTAATGTAATCGCCTGTTCACAGCAATTGAGCCCGGGCATGCGCCTCTTCATCCGCCCTGATATCCGAGTCTGGAAAGCTCGTAAGCTCCTTGCGACGCATCCAGAAATAAATTCCAAACGCCAGCATGATGGGCGGTAGGACTATTCCAAATTCATCAATGAAGTACTGTGTCTTCCCTGTGTCAATCGTCAGAGGCGTGAATATTGCCTGAACGAATATGTTGTGGCTGTTGTGAAGCAGGACGCCGGTCCAGAGGCTACCTGATCGCAGACGAAACCAATCGACAATGGCTGCGCCACCGATATTGAGAATTACGAAACAACCGAAGCTGTACCATCGAGGCACACCCGGGTTGTTGTATGAACTGAAGAAAATAATTGGCGCATGCCAGCACGCCCAAATCGCGGCGTTGATCAGAACGGTCGCAGTGAAGTTGCGATGTGTTAGCTGAAACAGGGCAGGAACGAGGAATCCACGCCATCCGATTTCCTCGCCCAATGCTCCGGCAAGATCCAACATGCCGAGCGTTGCGCTGAAAAAGATCAGCAAGATTGCCGATCCGGCCGCGGATATGTGAAGCCCTACTGACTTCGCTGCGTCCGCCACAAACACTGGGTTCGGCACATTGCCCCAACCCACGACCCAAATGAGCCCATATGCGATGCCTACGTATACCAGAGGGCTGAGCCACGCGAGTAGCTGCCATCTCCAAGCGCCCCAGTTCCAGCCAAAGACTTTCAACGGCGTCTTCGCAATGAATGCAGTCAGTGTTGCGGCAGCCGCGGGGGACCACATGATGAGTTGAACGTAATAACCCTTTGCACCGAAAACATCGCCGGAGATGATTGCAAGGGATTCGCCGATTGCGGTGAAAATCACCAACAGCACCAGGAACACGCCGATGTGCTGCCAGCGCCATGAAGGCGTCATTGACATTCCTGTCTGCACTGCCTCGATTTTAAAGAAGGATACCCTCAGTGGCGGCGATTTGTTGTCGTAATATCTGCCGATTACAGTCATTGAGGAGTTCGGCGGGTAACTTCGTGTGGCTGTGATCGCTGGTCAAAGAAGGCCAGCTCAAACAATCGCGGCTGGCCGCTGAAGCAAAAAAAAGTCCCAATCCTCGGATCGGGACGGAGTCATCTGAGTCGCATTCTGCAAATCAGGCTGCGCGGAGATCCTGCGTGGCCCTGCGGTTCACCGCGGTTTCGGCGATCTGGGTCAGCTTGGCATCGGCGGCTTTCTCTTCGTCAAGCGTCTGCTGAAGCACCTGAGCCGCATCCTGCAATCCTAATTGCTGAGCAAACGAAACGAGCGATCCGTACACCGCCATCTCGTAGTGCTCAACCTTATTGCCGTCCATGATGAGCGCGGCATCGCGCAGCGAAGGCGAATCGATCTTGCCGACCGTGTCCTTCACGGCATCAGCCAGTTCGTCGAAAACATCGTTGCCCTCGGTTTTGGCGTCGGCCCCCGCGCTGGAGAACACCCGTTCCAGGCGCTCAACGTGACGGCCGGTTTCCTGCAGGTGCTGCTCCAGTGCGCTCCGCAGTTCGGGCGACGTTGAATTCTCGATCATCGTCGGCAGGCCCTTTTTCACGAGCTTCTGCTCGCAGTCATAGATGTAACGTAACTCTTTTTCAAATAAGTCGCGGAGATTGTTGATTTGCATTTTTAACTCCTTTCAATAGTTTATGTGCGGCCCTTCTGCCGCGGGGATCCTTGCCGTGCGTCTTGAAACTTCAGATGAAAGGGTCTGCGATAGCGATGTATGCAAAACCGGGCGCGGCACTGGAATCGAGATCACAACCGATTTCTGGTCGCGGGAACCTTGTTCAGGAAGGACGGAAAAATGATGAAGAGCTTTGGCCGCTAAG
>Ga0066684_10000828_pt1 | contig 11507 bp, 11 predicted proteins | sample GraSoiAngelo_133_FD_62301 | JGI IMG/M metagenome (GOLD analysis project Ga0066684, IMG submission 62301) | Grasslands soil microbial communities from the Angelo Coastal Reserve, California, USA - 14_0929_05_20cm | ecosystem: Environmental > Terrestrial > Soil > Grasslands | place: USA... | reverse complement strand
ACCTCCGCGCATGAAATCCGCCGTTCTTGTTTTTCCTGGGATCAATCGCGAGCGCGACATGGCGCGCGCGCTACGGCTTGCCTCGGGTCGTGAACCCTCGATGGTTTGGCACGCCGAGACCTCGTTGCCTGGTGGCACCGATCTTGTGGTGGTGCCCGGCGGATTTTCCTACGGCGATTACTTGCGCTGCGGCGCCATTGCCGCGCGCGCGCCAATCATGGACGCCGTGCGCGATTTTGCGGCGAATGGCGGCTTGGTGCTGGGCGTCTGCAACGGTTTTCAAATTCTATGCGAAGCCGGACTTCTGCCAGGCGTGCTGATGCGAAACGCGCAGCTCAAATTCGTCTGCCAGGATGTGCACATGCGGGTCGAACGATCGGACACGCCGTTCACCCGTGGCTATAACGCCGGGCAGGTCATCCGCGTGCCGATCGCCCATGGCGAGGGCAATTACGAGGCGGACGAAGACACGCTGAAACGGCTCGAGGGCGAGGGAAGGGTGCTCTATCGCTACTGCTCCGCCGAGGGCGTAATCGACGAGCCCTCCAACGTCAACGGGGCCGCGCATTCGATTGCCGGGATCGTCAATGAGCGCGGCAACGTGCTCGGGATGATGCCGCATCCGGAAAACCACGTCGAGGACATCATGGGCTGCACGGACGGCCGCGGCCTGTTCGCCGGGCTCGTGGCGCATCTGGAGCGCGCGGCCTAAGCGCGCTATTCCGCGTCGTTGCTCGCGGCCGGCGGCGCTCGCCACTTCACCCGCTTGATGGTGCCGGAAAAAGTGGACAGTGGGCGCTCGCCGCTTTTCAAAACGCCGCGCATGAAGATCATCGAGCCTCCGGCCCGCATGATCTCGCCCGACCCTTCGACCAGCTCGCCTTCGCGCGCTGCATCGAGAAATTCACAGCCAAATGAGACTGTGACGGCTGGGCCCTGCAGCACAGGTGCTGCAATCGCGAACAGGCAATAGTCGGCAAACGCCATGAACGCGCCGCCATGAACATTGCGCATGCCGTTAAGGTGCTTGTTTTCAACGCGGAAGGCGCAACGGACTTGCCCGTCATCCTCCATGCGGTGCCAGAACGGGCCGTTATGCGTCTCGAAACTGTCGCGGCTCCAGGTTCGCCAGCCTTTGAATTCGCCTGATGTTTCGACGTGCAGATCGGGACGGTTGAGGAATGCAGATCTGGTCAGGTCGTCCACGCGATTGCACCTTCAATTGAGTTGTTCTGCCCTTAAATCCGATCCACGCCTGATGTGCAAACCCTCGCCTTGCATGACCCGCCCGCAAAGCTATGGACAGCAGGAAATTGCGCCGTAAAAGGCCTTTGCCACCTCTCCCGATCTCCCTAAAAGGGACCTCAATCGCGCAAGAGCCTCATGAACCAGCCGCAAATCACCCCCGAACTCGTCGCCAGCCACGGCCTTAAGCCGGACGAATATGAGCGCATCCTGAAGCTGATCGGGCGTGTGCCGAGCTTCACCGAACTCGGGATTTTCTCGGCGATGTGGAACGAGCACTGCTCGTACAAATCGTCGCGGCTTCATCTGCGGGGATTGCCGACTAACGCGCCCTGGGTGATCCAGGGGCCGGGCGAGAACGCCGGCGTTATCGATATCGGCGACGGCCAGGCAGTGGTGTTCAAGATGGAGAGCCACAACCATCCGAGCTACATCGAACCCTATCAGGGCGCGACCACCGGCGTCGGAGGCATCCTGCGCGACGTCTTTACCATGGGCGCGCGCCCGATAGCCTGCCTGAATGCGCTGTCGTTCGGCGCGCCGGAGCATCCCAAGACCCGCCATCTGGTCTCGGGTGTGGTCGCCGGCATCGGCGGCTACGGCAACTCCTTTGGCGTGCCGACCGTGGGCGGGCAGGTGCGCTTCCATACCCGCTATGACGGCAACATCTTGGTCAACGCCATGGCGGTTGGCCTCGCCGATACCGACAAGATCTTCTACGCGGCGGCATCCGGCGTGAACATGCCAATCGTCTATCTCGGCTCCAAGACCGGCCGGGACGGCATTCACGGCGCCTCGATGGCTTCGGCGGAATTCGACGAGGACTCCGCCGAGAAGCGCCCGACAGTGCAGGTCGGCGATCCCTTTGCGGAAAAGCTGTTGCTGGAAGCCTGCCTTGAGATCATGGCTGCCGATTGCGTGATCGCGATCCAGGACATGGGCGCGGCCGGCCTGACCTGCTCGGCGGTCGAGATGGGCGCAAAGGGCGATCTCGGCGTCGATCTCGATTTGGACGCGGTGCCAACGCGCGAAACCGCCATGAGCGCTTACGAGATGATGCTATCTGAAAGCCAGGAGCGCATGCTCATGGTGCTCAAGCCCGAGAAGGAAAAACAAGCCGAGGCGATCTTCCGGAAGTGGGGACTGGATTTCGCCGTCGTCGGATACACCACGCCAAGCAAGCGTTTCGTGGTGAAGCATGGCGGCCAAGTCATGGCCGATCTGCCGATCAAGGAGCTGGGCGATGAAGCCCCGCTATACGATCGCCCGCACGTGACGTTGCCGGCGCTGCCGATAATCCATGCGCGGGACGTGAAGGTGCCGGTTGGGATTGCTGCCGCGCTGCAGAAGCTGATCGCGACCCCCGAGCTTTGCTCGAAACGCTGGGTCTGGGAGCAGTACGATCACGTGATCTTGGGCAACACCGTGCAGCGTCCCGGCGGCGATGCCGCGGTGGTACGAGTGCAAGACGGACCCAAGGGGCTCGCGCTTACCGTCGATGTGACGCCGCGCTATTGCGAAGCCGATCCGTTCGAAGGAGGCAAGCAAGCCGTGGCTGAAGCCTGGCGCAACATCACCGCGGTCGGCGGACGGCCGCTGGCGATCACGGACAACCTCAACTTTGGCAATCCCGAGCGCCCCGAGATCATGGGCCAGTTCGTCGGCTGCCTGAAGGGCATCGCGGAGGCCTGCCGCGCGCTCGATTTTCCAGTCGTGTCCGGTAACGTCTCGCTTTACAACGAGACCAACGGCCGCGGCATCCTCCCGACCCCTTCGATCGGCGGCGTCGGGCTGCTCGATGATTTCAGCAAATCCGCAACACTCGCCTTCAAGGCCGAGGGCGACGCGATCCTGTTGATCGGCGAAACCCAGGGCTGGCTCGGCCAGTCGGTGTACCTGCGCGACATCTGCGGCCGCGAAGAGGGCGCGCCGCCACCGGTCGATCTTGCCGCCGAAAAGCGCAACGGCGACGTGGTGCGCGGCATGATCCACGCTGGCACCGCGACGGCGGCGCATGACGTTTCCGACGGCGGGCTCCTGATCGCGCTTGCCGAAATGGCGATCGCAAGCGGGATCGGCGCGCAGCTTCTAGCCGCCCCACCATCGATCGTGCCGCATGCGTATTGGTTTGGCGAAGACCAGGCGCGCTACGTCGTGACGGTGCGCGCGGAAGAGGCGGGTCGGGTACTGGCGAAAATGAAAGGCGCGGACGTGCCCTGCGTGCGGATCGGCACCACAGGCGGTGACGCCGTCGAGATCGCTGGCGAGCCCCGCCTTTCCATTGCGGCACTTAAAACCGGATTCGAAGGCTGGTTTCCGGCTTACATGAACGGCAGCGGATCCTGAAGCTTTCAGAGCACGCGGGTTACGCCGGGAATTCTCCGCAACGCCGCCGTCGCAGCCCAGCTCAGTGCGACCGTAAGCACGAAGGCGACCACCGCCTTGACGATCGCGGGCAGACCGAAGTCGAAAAGCCAATATTGCAGCCACAGGACGATTGGGTAGTGCACCAGAAACATGCCATAGGCGTCAGCCTGCATCGGATCGAGGATGCTTGAGCCCGATCGTTTAAACCTCAGAAAATAAGCCAGGATCGCGAGCAGGATGGCGGCGCTGAACGCCACGAAAAACAGCCCGTAGCTCGCCTCGTACCAGTCCGGCTGTACGGGGGGATTTCCAAGTATTTCCCGCTTGATGGCGATCAGCCCCCACAGCAGGGAATAGGGAACGAGCGCCGCGATGGCCCAGCCCCAGCTGCTGTTGGCCAGCCGCCCGCCCGTGCTCAGCATGCCGCGATCGAAATTCGCCGCGCCAACGCCGGCTCCGATGAAGAAGTAAGCCGCATAGAGCAGCACTCGGTTAGCCTGCACGGAGAGCGGCCCGAACTCGAACCAATGGCTTGGCCCGTAATAGAGCCGGGCCGGAATATAGACGATCGCGGTAACGCCAAGGAGAAACAGGTAGAAGTCGGCGGGCCGGTCGTAGCCGCGCAGCGACAGCCTGTTGATCGGCTCGACCAGTATTGGTGAAAGCCGATACAGCAGGCTCGCCGTAAGATCGAAAAACAGCAACACCCAAACGAACCAGATCGGCCCGCTTGGCCATGGACCGACCGTGACGGTGTTCCACCAGAATTCCGCGAATGCGAGCTCGGGGTGGTGCCTCAGCGAAATGGCGTAATAGGCGACGGGTATGATGGTGAATGCGGCTATCGCGAAGGGCAGCCCGAGCCGAAGCAAGCGATCGCGAATAAAAGTCTGCGGCGCCTTTTGGCTAAGGCTTGACCACACGAACAGACCGGAGAGAAAGAAGAACATCGCCATGAAGAAGCTGTCGGTGGCGAGAATGACGGTGTCGAAGCCGATCCACGACTTGGGATCGGTGTGACCGAAATGGGTATAGGGAATCACCGCGTGGTGGATCAGCACCACCAGCGTCAGGAACGTGCGGGCGCGGTCGAGCGCGAAATTGCGCGCCTTCGCTTTTGGCGGCGCCTGAATCTCCAGTGACGCCACTGAGCTGGAAATCGATGTCATGCAAGCCCCGGCAGGTGGTCACTGCAGATGTTGCCGTCGGGAATCCGAATCAGCAAGGCCGAATCCGGCGCGGCGTCTCACAAGTGGTGCTGCCCACACCAGCAAGCAACAGCGAATTGCGAGGTCGTTCAGGCGATGGATTAGAAATGGCATCCATCATACGACAATGCCTGCAATTCTGCTTGGGGTAGCGAGCTCCCGCGCGGCTCGCCCGAGGGCCATGAGAGCTTCCGCCAAGGCGCAAGCGATCGACGCAAGACGCGCCCCCCGGTCGTCATGGAACCAGTTCCATGCCGCGCCGTTAGAACATCGATTTGTTAGCGGCCGCAATGCGGCCAAAGCTGGAGGAGCGGCGATGACAATTCTGAAGTGGGCGCTGATCTTTTTGGTGGTGTCAATCATCGCTGGCATCCTCGGCTTCACCGGGATATCGGCCGCATCTGCGGATGTCGCCCGTTTCCTGTTCTACGTGTTCGTCGTGATCTTCCTTGTCCTGCTGATCCTTGGGCTCACGATTTTCAGGGTATAAAACCGTCTCGAATCGGCTCGCGGCGGTCTCTCACGCTAGTTCCTCGATCCTGACCTTGTCGGGATAGAACGCCAGGTGGCCGGCAATGTCCGCCATCGCGGGAAAGGGCGTCTCATAGGTCCAGATCGAATTCTCGATGGTCCTGCCGTCGGCAACGATGCTGAAGTAATTCGCATCTCCCTTGTACGGGCAATGCGTCACTCGGCCCGTCCGCTCCATCAGCGCGAGATTGGCGTCGTCGCGCGGCAGATATTGCACGGGGGGATACTTCGCTTCCTTCAGGGTCAGGGCGCGTTTGGTGTCGGCGATAACCAAGCCGTCGATCGAGACGCGAACGCGCTTGGGGTTTGGCGTAATCGTGATCGGGTGGTCGGGACCGGGGAGCTTCATGACCGTGAGCCTCGTGGGGTCAGCCGGTTTTGATTGCGTGGCGCGGGCCCGGGCGGCTGCGCGCGGATCGGAAGCAAATATAGTGCGGGGGAACCTCACATCCAGAGTGCCGGCTAACAGAAGGCACGCCCCGTTACATCCTATTGCACCCTGGCCCTATTGCATACGATTGCACGCTAAAGTGTTATAATGCGTATCATTCGATTGCCAAACCGCTCACATTTTGGCGGATCATGCGCTAGGGTGGCGGCGCCGAGTTTGGCGCGACCGCGGCCATGATGATTCGCAACCGCCGCATTGGAGAATTGTCGCGATGCCGATGGACGCCCGCGAAATTGAATCGATGATCAAGGCGGCAATTCCGGACGCGGAAGTGACCATCCGCGACCTGGCGGGCGACGGCGACCACTATGCGGCGACGGTGATTTCGGAGTCGTTTCGCGGCAAGTCACGGGTGCAGCAGCATCAGATCGTCTATCAGTCGCTGCAGGGCCAGATGGGCGGCGTGCTGCATGCGCTAGCACTGCAAACTGGGGTACCTGACTGACCGGGTACCTGGCGCCGGTTACCTCACTGCCTGGGAGTACCTGGCGGACCCGGTACCTGGCGGACCCGGGATGCCGAAGGCTAGTTCGGTCCGGCGAGGCGAGCGAGGACCATTGAATGGGGCAGAATGAACGCGGCGCGCTGTTTCGCCAAATCGTGCCGAACCAGCATAGCCGCGTCACCTACGCCGAACTGTTTTTCGATCTGGTGTTCGTTTTCGCGGTCACCCAGATATCTCATACCCTGCTCGGCCGCTTGACTTCGCTCGGGCTCGTGCAAACGACGATGCTGTTCCTGGCGGTGTGGTGGGTCTGGGTTTACACCTCCTGGATCACCAACTGGCTCAATCCGGAACTCACGCCGGTCCGGGTCCTGCTGTTCCTGCTGATGCTCGGCGGCTTGGTGCTCTCCACCTCGATTCCGAAGGCCTTTGAGTCGCGCGGCATGTGGTTCGCGCTGGCATATGCCGCCATGCAGGTCGGCAAGACGGTATTTCTGTGGGTGTCCACGCCAGCGTGGCGAAGCACGGCCCGCATGAACGCTGTACGAATCACCACGTGGCTGTCGGTCTCGGCCGTTTTCTGGATCGCGGGCGGGTTTGCGGAGGGGCATTCGCGGATGGCGCTTTGGGCTATCGCGCTTGCAATCGAATATATCTCGCCCGCGGCGCGGTTCTGGATCCCGAAATATGGCGCGTCCTCGATGGCAGATTGGGTGATCGAGGGCGGTCACATGGCCGAGCGCTGCGCCGGCTTCATCATCATCGCTCTGGGCGAGTCCATCGTGGTGACGGGCGCGACTTTTGCCGATCTGCCTTGGACGATTGGGACCGTTGGCGCGTTTGCCTCATCCTTTGTCGGCGCGATCGCGATGTGGTGGATCTATTTCCACAGAGGCGCGGAAGCCGGCTCCGAGCAGATTTCAAAATCCAGCGAGCCGGGTCGGCTGGCGAGACTCGCCTACACCTATCTGCACATGCCGATCGTGGCCGGCATTATCATCTCGGCAGTCGCGGATGAACTCGTGCTGACGCATCCGGCGGAGCACTCCGATCTGAAGACGGTGCTAAGCGCGATCGGCGGACCGATGTTGTTTCTGATCGGAACGATCCTGTTCAAGCATACCTTCAGGGGCTTTCTTCAACTCTCCCATGGTGCAGGCATTGTAATACTCGCAATCCTGGCGTGGTTCGCAACCGCGCTCTCGCCGTTGACGCTGTCTCTGCTGACATCTGCGATCATGATTGTGGTCGCGGTCTGGGAATCGATCTCGCTCGGACCGGGCGCGGCCAAAAAGCCTCAGTCGGAAGCCACCAACGCGTGAACGGAGAACATGCCTGCGCTGTCGGTCCAGCAGGCGCGCGGCGTCCAGCCGGAGCCGCGAGCCAGCGCGGCGAAACGCTCGAGGCTGTATTTATAGCTGTTCTCGGTGTGGATGGTTTCGCCGGCGCGGAATGAGAAACTGCGGCCCAAGACCCGGACCGTCTGCGCCTTGCGGCTGATCAGGTGCATCTCGATGCGATGACGCTCGCGATTGTAGATCGCACGATGCGTGAACGCGGAAGCATCGAAATTGCCTCCAAGTTCGCGATTGATGCGGTTGAGCAGATTGAGATTGAAACGCGCGGTAACGCCAGCCTTATCGTTGTAGGCCTCGTACAGCACGCGATCGTCTTTTTCGAGGTCGACGCCAACTATCATACCGGCGTTTTGACCCAGAATGTCGCGGGCTGTACGCAGGAACGCGCAGGCTTCGTGCGGTTCGAAATTTCCGATCGTCGACCCCGGAAAGAATCCGACCTTGGGCTTGCCTGCGATCGTCTCCGGCAATGCAAAAGGCGCGGTAAAATCCGCCGTGACCGGAAGCACAGCGAGGCGGGGAAAGTCCCGCCGCAGCGCGTCGGCCTGTGCTTTGAGGAAATCTCCGGAAATGTCCACGGGAACGTAGGCCGCGAAGGCGCATTCGTTCAGAAGCAGCCGAACCTTGGTGGTCGCCCCGGCGCCAAATTCGACCAGCGCGGCTCCGTTCGGCACGAACGCAGCTATCGCGCTGCCCCGCTCGCGCAGAATCCCGAGTTCGGTGCGCGTCGGGTAGTATTCCGGGAGCAGCGTGATCTGTTCGAACAGTTCCGAACCTGCCGCGTCATAGAAATACTTCGGCGGCAGCCGTTTCGGATGCTGCGACAGCCCATCCACTACGTCTCTGGCAAGGGCCGAGGTTTGCTCCTCGAATCGATGCGCTTTGGCCAAAGCGGGGCCGTGGACATTCATTGCAGTCTCCTGAAGGCGTTTTCGGCGCGCTTGAATTGGCTAGATCACGTGTCGTAGTCGGCGAGTCGCAGTCCTGTGAATTGCCAGCGATGATGCGGATAAAAGAAGTTACGGTAGGTAAGACGGCTGTGGCCGGCGGGCGTTGCAAGCGAGGAGCCGCGCAGCACCAATTGGTTGATCATGAATTTGCCATTGTACTCGCCGAGCGCGCCCTCAATGGCCCGGTAACCGGGGTAGGGGGCGTACGCGCTGCGGGTCCATTGCCATACGATCCCGAACGCGTTGTTAAGATGCCCGCCTCGCGCGGCGACTTCCCATTCCATTTCGGTCGGCAGATGCTTGCCGCTCCAGCGCGCAAAGGCGTCCGCCTCATAATAACTGACGTGGCAAACCGGAGCGCCCGGATCGAGGGGCTTCAGTCCAGCCAAGGTCATGACCTGCCATTCGCCGTCGATCTCGCGCCAGTGGCCCGGCGCAACCCATCCTTCATTGCTGAGTGTCGCAAACCCATCCATGAGCCAGAGCGTGGGCTTGGAATAGCCGCCGTCTTTCATGAAGGCGAGCCACTCGGCGTTAGTGACGAGATTGCGCGCCAGCTTCACCGGGCCGACCAGCGCACGATGCGCGGGTTTCTCGTTGTCGAAATGAAAGCTGTCGTCGCTCTGTCCGACAGTATGGATCCCCTCGCTGAGCGTGATCCAGTCGTCACCAGTTCGCGTTGAAGCCGGAGGTGTCCAACTTGGATCGTAGGCGGGCGGGATGGGGTTTTGCGCGAATGCGTGGAGTATATCGGTCAGCATCAATTCCTGATGTTGCTGCTCGTGATTGAGACCGACCTCGACCAGCGGCGCGATTTTGGCGAGCGCACGCTCGCTGGTCTCTTGAAAGAGTCTCACCACAGCGGCATCGACATGGCGGCGGTATTCAGTGATCTCACCGGCGCCGGGACGGGTCAGGTGACCTCGTTGATGGCGGGCGTGGCGCGGACCGGCGCTGACATAGTAGGAATTGAATAGGTACGCATAATCCGGATGAAACGGCTTGTAGCCTGTGCAGTGCTGGCCGAGCAGGAATTGCTCGAAGAACCAGGTGGTGTGGGCGCGGTGCCATTTCGCCGGGCTCGCATCCGGCATCGATTGGATCAACTGATCCTCTGGCGTCAGCGGGGCAGTGCGGCGCTCAGTTTCGCTCCGGACCGCCATATAAGCGTCCACCAGATCCTGGGCCAGGCTGCCGGAATCGGAGAACAATGACGCGCAGGGGTCGGCCTTCCCGGCCGCGGCGGATGCTGGTTTCGTCACGATAATCTCCGGTTCGAGAGAACGTTGCTCTGGCCAACGGGTTCCCCGAGAACAGTCTGTCCTAGATAGGGGCTTCAGCCCGGGATAAAAGCCTCCGCCGGGTATCATGAAGGTGCGAGCAGGCTACCGGTTCGCCTTTGGGAGCGGCCTCTCAGTTTTCCCTGCATGCCAGCTCCCCGCCATTTTACTTTGGACACACAATGGTTTGGAGGTACATATTTGACAGCGTCGGGTTGAACGGGCCGATGCCGGCCCGCATATGAGAGTTGGGTCTTACGAGCTGATGCCGGCCCGTAAAACCATGGCACCAGGGGCTGTGCCCAAAAGGAAACGAATATGAGCATCGAGCAATTCATCGAAAACGAAGTGAAGTCGAACGACGTCGTGCTGTTTATGAAGGGGACCCCGCAATTTCCGCAGTGCGGTTTTTCCGGACAGGTGGTGCAAATCCTCGATCACATCGGGGTCGGTTATAAGGGTCTCAACGTTCTGGAATCCGCCGACCTGCGCAACGGTATCAAGACCTATTCCAACTGGCCGACCATCCCGCAGCTTTACGTCAAGGGCGAGTTCGTCGGCGGCTGCGACATCATCCGCGAGATGTTCCAGGCTGGCGAGCTGCAGCAGCTGCTGGCTGACAAGGGCGTCACGGTTAGCGCGCCCGCATCCGCCTGAACTTGGCTGCGCGCCAGCTCGGAACGGCGCGGCTTGAAGTTATCGTCGCCGATATCACCACGTTGAGCGTGGATGCAATCGTCAACGCCGCCAATCGCTCCCTGCTCGGCGGCGGCGGCGTCGATGGCGCGATCCATCGCGCGGCCGGCCCGGAGCTTCTCGCGGAATGCCGCACGCTTGGTGGCTGCGAGACCGGCGACGCTAAAATCACCAGGGGTTATCGACTGCCGGCACGGCACGTGATTCATGCCGTCGGCCCGGTCTGGCACTCCGGACGTCAGGGGGAAGATTTAGCGTTGGCGTCGTGCTACGCGCGCGCGATCGAGCTTTGCCAGACCCACAGTCTCGCTTCGGTTGCTTTTCCTGCCATCTCTACGGGAGTTTACAGCTTTCCCGCCGATCGCGCCGCACGCATCGCGGTCTCCTCGACAGTCGCCGCGCTGCAAGCGGCCCCCGCAGTCCGCAGGGTCGTCTTCTGCTGCTTTTCCAACGAGAGCGCGCTACTGCATTCCAACGCGCTGGCGGAATTCGGCAGCCCTTGTGCCGATTGAGCCGCCCGCTAAACTTAACGCATCCGCGGCGCTGAAGAAGAAGCGACCATGAGGCGATCGAGAACTGAAGGCTCGAAACGCCGGCGCTGTGTCGCGACGGCGCTTGCGTTTGGGATCGTGGCTCTCGCGTTGGGACGCGCTGGCCCGGGCCGTGCCGAGACGCAGCTTGCTCCTTTTGAAAGTTTTTCGTCCGCGAAATTGCAGCGCGTCGGCGATTTGATCCGCCAGGAAATTGCGGCCGGCAAGATGCCGGGGGCCATCATTCTGATCCAGCAGCACGGCCATCCCGTTTACTTCGAATGCTTCGGTGTGCGGGATCTCGAAAGCAGGCATCCGATGACGCCGGACAGCATCTTTCGCATTTATTCGATGTCGAAGCCGATCACGTCAGTCGCCGCGATGATGCTAGTGGAGGATGGCAAGCTCGCGCTTGAGGATCCCGTTGGAAAATATATTCCGGCCTT
>Ga0066684_10000823_pt1 | contig 11520 bp, 13 predicted proteins | sample GraSoiAngelo_133_FD_62301 | JGI IMG/M metagenome (GOLD analysis project Ga0066684, IMG submission 62301) | Grasslands soil microbial communities from the Angelo Coastal Reserve, California, USA - 14_0929_05_20cm | ecosystem: Environmental > Terrestrial > Soil > Grasslands | place: USA... | reverse complement strand
TCGGCGATTGCGGACCGGCGCGACGTTATTCCGGCGGCGATATCGGGCATCGGGGGCGCCATCGAGCATTTCGGCATGCCGGTCGACCCTGGGAATCTGCTCTTGATCGGCAACGCGGGTGGGGTGCCGGTGTTGGGCGCTCCGGGCTGCGCGCGTTCGCCGGTGGAGAACGGGTTCGACTGGGTGTTGATGCGCCTGTTGGCGGACCTCAAAGTGACGCGGGCGGAGCTCACCGGCATGGGCGTCGGCGGGCTGCTGATGGAAATCGTGACGCGTCCGCAGCCGCGCGAGAGTCTTGCCGCCGACACCAACCGCAATGTGCCCGCGATCATTCTCGCCGCCGGGCGCTCCACCCGCATGGGCGGTCCAAACAAGCTGCTGGCCGAACTCGGCGGTAAGCCGCTGGTGAGGATCGTGACCGAGCAGGTGCTGGCCTCCAAAGCGCACGGCGTCATTGTCGTCACTGGTCATCAGGCTGACGAGGTGCGGAAGGCATTGCAGGGACTTGACGTGAGGTTCGCGCACAATCCGGATTTCGCTGGAGGACTCGCCGGTTCGGTCAAGGCCGGCATCGCCGCGGTGGGCGCCGAGGCCGATGGCGCGGTGATCTGTCTCGGCGATATGCCCTTGATCGATGCGCGTCTGGTCGATCGCCTCATCGAGGCATTTGCGCCGGATCGCGCCAACCTGATTGTCGTGCCCGTAAGCGATGGCCGGCGCGGCAATCCGGTGCTGTGGTCGCGGCGTTTCTTTAGCGAATTGATGACGCTCGAGGGCGATATCGGCGCGCGCCATCTAATCGAGAAACACAGCGAGGCTGTGGCGGAAGTCCCGGTCAAAGGCCACGGCGCCTTCCTCGACATCGATACACCGCAGGCGCTGGAGACCGCGCGCAGATCGTAGCTCTCTGGTTTTGGGCTTTGCGAAAGCCCAATAAGTGTCATGTCTCACCCGCAGCCCGATCGCGAAGTGGTAGGCTTCGCATAAAGGCGTGCTATGGCAAACGACAGGGCACGACAATGGAAAATACCATGCAAGAAATGAAAGTGACGACCAATGGCTACGATTTTGGGCCGGCACACGCGGCTATGCGGCGGTTCGTAGATGGGAACATCCTGTCTGGTGTTTCATCCGCGATACTTGTCGGTAGAGATTTGGTCGATGTGAATTGCGTCGGATGGGCTGACAAGGAAGCGAACGAAGCATTGCGTCCCGATCACATATTCCGGGTGTTTTCCAATACCAAGCTGATTACATCCTGTGCCGCGCTGCTGCTATTCGAAGAAGGTCGCTTCCAACTCGATGATCCCATTGAAAAGTTTATTCCGCAGCTTGCGAACCGCCGCGTCATGTGCGCCGGTGCAACCTCATTGGACGATACCGAGCCGGCCAAAACATCGATCACTATTCGCCACTTGATGAGCCACAGTTCGGGACTGAGCTACGGACTGTGCGGCCCGTTTCGATCTGCCCCTTGACGCTGACTGACCGGTCAGTCATAATATTACCGATGTCCAGCTCACGAAGTACACCTGCGCAAAGCGCCCGATCGGGGCCGGCCAATCGCCGTGCCAAGGTTGCCGCAGGCAAGCTCGCCGCGGCCAAGGCCCAGAAGCTGCAACGGCCGCATCCCATGCGGGCGAAAGCTTCATCATCCGAGCGTCCATCCAGCCGCGCGGCAAGGGCGGCGGAACGGCGTCAGGCGATCATCGATGCTGGGCTAGATGAATTCATCGCCCGCGGATTCACAGCGACACGACTGGACGATGTCGCCAAGCGAGCTGGCGTCGCCAAAGGGACGATCTACCTGCACTTTGAAGACAAGCAGGCGCTATTTCAGGAATTGATACGGACGGCGCTGGTGCCGCTGATCGGCCGCCTTGCCGCGCCTCCGCCGGCCGGCGGATCGGTTCGTGCGGCGCTCGACAATTTTGCCCAGACGTTTGCGCAGGAGGTTATATCGACCCGGCGCGGCGACATCGTCCGCCTGATTGTGTCGGAGGGCGCCCGATTTCCGAGCCTCGCCGATTTCTATTATCGTGAAGTGGTTTCACGTGGCATGGCGGCAATGCGCGCGTTGATCCAAATCGGCGTCGAAAGAGGCGAGATCAAGCAGGAAAGCCTGACGCGATTTCCGCAGATCGTGGTGGCCCCGGCGATTGTCGCGGTGATCTGGCAAGGGTTGTTCGGCAGGCATGCGCCGCTGGATGCGAGCGAGATGCTCCGCGTCCATCTCGATCTGATTTTTGGCGAGCGGAGGACGGAATGACGTCGCCGCGACCAACGCTGAAAATCCTGGCCGCGCTTGCAGTCGCCGCAGCGCTCGCCGCTTGCAACCAGCCCAAAGATCCCGGCTATCAGGGCTGGGTCGAAGCCGACATGATCTTCGTCAGCCCTGACGAATCCGGGCGCGTGACCAAGCTTAGCGTCCGCGAGGGCGATGAGGTCAAGGCCGGCATGCAGCTCTATTCGCTTGATGACGACATGCAACAGGCCGATCTCAACCAGAACAACGCCACGCTTGCCAACGCTCGGCAAACCTATGAGCGCGCCGCTTCCTTGAGCAAGACCGGCTCGGGAACACAGGCCAATCTCGATGCCGCGGTTTCCGCGCTGCGGGTCGCGGAAGCGCGGGTCAACAGTTCGCAGACACGGCTGGCGCGCCGCACCGGATTTGCGCCCGTCCACGGAACCGTTCAGCAGATCTATTTCCGCGAGGGAGAGACAGTGCCGGCTCAGCGGCCGGTGCTATCGATCATGCCGCCCGGCAATATGAAGGTGCGGTTTTATGTACCGGAGACCGATCTGCCGAAGCTTTCCGTGGGCGAGGAGGTGCGGGTGAGCTGTGACAACTGCGCCGCCGACCTCACCGCGAAAATCTATTTTATCGCGACCGCGGCCGAATACACCCCGCCGGTCATCTACAGCCTCGATGAACGCAACAAACTTGTCTACTTGGTCCAGGCTCGGCCCCTGAGGCCCGATGCTTTGCGTGTCGGCCAGCCGGTCAGTGTTTTTCTCAACCCCAAGACGCCGGTGGCGGAAAAGCGATGACTGCGGCGCCGGTTTCCGCCCCCGAGATCGCGATCGACGTCCGCGGCCTGACCAAGTCGTTCGGTGGACGCGAGGTCGTGCACGACTTGTCGATGCAGGTGAAGCGCGGGACTATCTACGGCTTCCTCGGGCCTAACGGTAGCGGCAAGACCACCACGATCCGCATGCTTTGCGGCCTGCTGACGCCCGACAGTGGCGAGGGCAGATGTCTCGGTTACGATATCCGGCGCGACGCGGACAAGATCAAGCGCCAGGTCGGCTATATGACGCAGCGCTTCAGCCTATACCAGGACCTGTCGGTGCGGGAGAACCTGGAGTTCGTCGCTCGCCTCTATGGCATGCGCGATCCGCAACGCGCCGCACGAGACATGATTGTGCGGCTCGGGCTCAATGGCCGCGAAGATCAGCTCGCGGGCGAACTTTCCGGCGGTTGGAAGCAGCGCCTCGCGCTTGGCGCCTGCACCTTGCCGAATCCGCGGTTGCTGCTGCTGGACGAGCCGACGGCAGGCGTCGATCCGAAAGCGCGGCGCGATTTCTGGAACGAAATCCATGCGCTCGCCGCGGAAGGGCTGACCGTGTTGGTCTCGACCCATTACATGGACGAAGCCGAGCGTTGCCACGAGATCGCTTATATCGCTTATGGCTATCTGCTGGCGCATGGCACTGTGGAGGAAGTGATCGCCAAATCGGCACTCTCGACTTACACGGTGACTGGCGACCAGCTCCACAAGCTACAGGACGAACTTGCGGGCAAGCCCGGGGTCGACATGGTGGCGCCGTTTGGAACCAGCCTGCATGTGTCCGGCCGGGACAAGTCCGCGCTTGACGCAACCATCGCGCCCTGGCGCAACAACAAGGGATTGCATTGGCAGCACGGCGAGCCCTCGCTGGAGGACGTCTTCATCGAGCTGATGACCCGTTCAAAGGATAACTTCCAATGACCGTGGCTTACGACCCCAGTGGAAGAGACGAAATCCCGGAGCCGCGGTTCGGATTCTGGCGGCGCAGCGTTGCGATGGTGATCAAGGAATTCATCCAGCTCAGGCGGGATCGGGTATCCTTCGCCATGATCGTGATGATCCCGGTGATGCAGCTTCTGCTGTTCGGTTACGCCATCAACACCACGCCGCGTAACCTGCCGACTGCCGTGCTGTTGCAGGAGGACAGCGATCTCGCGCGCTCGATCCTCAAAGCCCTGGAGAACACGGCTTATTTCCACTTTACGCGGGAAGTGCACGAGGTCGCGGAATTCGACGATCTCTTGCTCTCGGGCAAGGTGCTGTTCGGCGTGGAGATTCCGCGTGGCTTCGAGCGCGCGGTGCGACGGGGCGATCGTCCGGCCCTATTGGTTGCAGCCGACGCTACCGACCCGGTCGCGGCCGGCTCCGCGATGTCGGCGCTCGGCGTCGTCGTGCAGACCGCGCTGGAGCATGATCTATTCACCGGCGATCCGCCGTCGCTGCCATTCGAGATCCGCGCCCATGCTCGTTATAATCCGGCGGCCTCATCGCGGCTGAACATCGTGCCCGGTCTGGTCGGCACCATCCTGACCATGACCATGCTGATCTTCACGGCGCTTTCGGTGACACGCGAGGTCGAGCGCGGGACGATGGAAAGCCTGCTGTCGATGCCGATCAGGCCGGTCGAAGTGATGTTCGGCAAGATCGTGCCTTACGTTCTGGTCGGATTCATCCAGGCTAGCCTGATCGTCGGCATCGGTGTCTTTCTCTTTGGGGTTCCCGTGCGCGGCAGCCTGATCATGTTCGCACTGCTTTCTACGCTGTTCATCACTACCAATCTTGCGATTGGCTATACGTTTTCCACTATCGTGCAGAATCAGTTGCAGGCGATGCAGCTTTCGATGATGTTCTTCCTGCCCAGTATCCTGTTGTCCGGTTTCATGTTTCCGTTCGCGGGCATGCCGGTTTGGGCGCAATATATCGGTGAAGGCCTGCCGCTGACCCATTACTTGCGCATCGTCCGCGCGATCATGTTGAAGGGCGCGACGCTGCGCAATCTGGAATACGACACGATCGCTCTTTTTGCCCTGATGCTGCTGGCCATGACGATCGCGGTGACGCGCTTCCGCCGCACGCTGGATTGAGGCAAGTAGATCACCCATTCACTCTTACTCGGAACGAAAATTCAAATGCAGCGGCGCTATGTAACCGTGGACGTTTTTACCGACCGCGCTTTCGGCGGCAATCCCCTGGCGGTGGTGCTGGACGCCGGCGGCTTATCGACCGCGCAGATGCAGGCCATCGCGGTCGAGTTCAATTATTCCGAGACCACGTTCGTGTTGCCGCCGCGCGACGCTGGCAACGACGCGCAGGTTCGGATTTTTACGGTGACCAGGGAGATACCGTTCGCCGGCCACCCCAATGTCGGTACCGCCTTTGTGCTGGCGACAAGGTCGGCCAAATCACCCCCGCGGCTGAAGTTCGAGGAAGGGGCGGGTCTCGTGGCAGTTGAGATAGTGCAGGACGGCGGCAGGGTTGTTGGCGCCGAACTCACCGCGCCCCAGCCCTTCACGCAAATGAGCCAGGTCAGAAGCGAGCAGGCGGCCGCGTGCGTCTCGTTGTCCAAAACGGATGTCAGGATCGACGGGCATCCGCCAGTAATTGTCTCGGTCGGAATGCCGTTCCTGGTGGCGGAGTTGAGTTCGCGCGATGCACTACGGCGCGCGACGCCTGATGCGGCGGCATTTGCGCAAACATTGCCATGCGATGGCGCCTTCGCCATCTATCTCTACACGCGCGATGTGCCGCCGGCCGAAAAACCGACCGACCTGCAGGCGCGGATGTTTCATTCCGGTTCGAGCGGCCTCATCGAGGACCCCGCGACCGGCAGCGCAACGGTAGCGGCCGCCGCGCTACTTGCGAACCTTGCCGGCGAACGCGATGGCGAGTTGAAACTACGGATCGGGCAGGGCGTCGATATGGGCCGCCCGAGCCTGTTGCTAACGCGCGTTCGGAAGGCAAACGGCGCTATTGTTTTGGCGCATGTCGGCGGCGGCTGCGTGCAGATGATGGAAGGTACGTTCGCTTTGGCGGGAGGCTGATCCAACAAGGCTGGAGCCGTTACTTCGGTTGCGGATTCGGTTCCACGATCGATTTTGTCGAACCGTCGGGTGCGGCCTGCATATTGGGCGGAGACTGTCCTTGCGGACTGTCCGGCGGCGCGCCGCCCGTCCCGGTGGTAATCGGTCCAGTCCAGCCCTGCGGCTGTAACTGCCCCTTGTTGTCGTCGGGCATGACGGTGCGGCCGGTGCTTTGCTGGGAATCGTCAGGCTTCTTGTCTTCGGCTTGGCCTTGAGCCATCGCAGCTAACGCGCAGACTGCGAAACATAACGTGGCGGGGGCGAGACGCATGTCATTCTCCCAGGCAGAAGATAACTCAAGTCAAGAGCGTCGCGTTGGTTCCTGGACGTGTGGAAAGGAGCGGATATGGAACACTAAATGCCGGGGAATCTGAAAGGATTGTCAAACCTGCTTTGCGGCCAAGTTTTTGACTTTCACCGAATCGCGCTCCTCGATGATCTCCGCAATCCACTGCCGGTGGCAATGCCTGTGGTCGCGCTCGTAGCAGAGAAGACAGACCGGGCCGGATTTCCTGACCAGCTCCGATAGAGCGTCCAGTTCTTCCCTGGCCTGTGGCGTCTTCAGGTGCTTGGCGTAGATCTTGTGCAGCGTGTCAAACTTGCCGCTGCGGGCGGCCTCGCGGCCTTCCTTTGGCGTTCCCAGCTCGCGCAGATGCAAATAAGAAATGCCGCGCTTGTCGAGCCCGGCGGCGAGCTGGTTCTTTGAAAAGCCGGGGCGGCGTGACGAGGTGACCGCACGCACGTCGACCAACAGCTTAACTCCGGCACTTTCCAGCTCATCGAGCACCGTTTTCGGGGGCGTCTGTTCATAGCCGATGGTGAAGAGCTTCTTGGCCTTGGCCATTCCGAGTCCTGGTCCTTCAATTCCTGTTCACTTCACGCGCTCGATCAATTCCATCGCGCCTGATGGTGCGCGTACTTTACCTTCATGGATCACATAGGCGAAGACGTCGCGCTGGATTTTCTTGGGCTTCGTGGGATCGACGCGCGGCAGATCCTCCGGTTCGCCACCGGCGGCCCAGACCTGCAGCCGCTTAGCCCAGGCATCGAGCTGCTTCGGCGGATAGCAGGTCTTGATATCGTCATTGCCCTTCTGCAGCCGCGCGTAGACGAATTCGCCCGTGACGTCTGCTATCGCCGGATAAGTACCATGTTCGGCGAACACGACGGGAGTTGCGAATTTCCGCAGCAGAGCAATGAACGCTGGCACGCGAAAGCTATCATTCCGCACCTCGACGACATGGCGCAGCTCGCGCCCATCGAGCTTGCGTGGCAACAACTCCAGAAACTTGCCAAAATCGGCTTCGTCGAATTTCTTGGTCGGCGCGAATTGCCAGAGCACCGGACCAAGGCGATCGCCGAGTTCCAGCACGCCGGAATCGTAGAACCGTTTGATGGAATCGCCGGCCTCGGCCAGCACCCGGCGATTCGTCGCGAACCGCGGCCCCTTTACGGAAAACACAAAACCGCCGGGCACCTCGCGCGCCCATTTGCGGAAGCTCTCCGGCTTCTGCGAGCCGTAATACGTGCCGTTGATCTCGATCGACGTCAGTTTGGAAGCGGCGTATTCCAGCTCCTTCGCCTGCGTCAGCTTTTCCGGATAGAACACCCCGCGCCACGGCGCGAAGGTCCAGCCGCCGACGCCGATGTAGATTTTGCCCGCGCTTTTTGAGTCGCGATCTGAACTTTTAGTCACGCACCAGTCTCTCTTGCATTTCCCGGGAGGTGGAACTTTGAAGAGTAAAGCTAGCGGGCGGCTCCCGCAAGCCGTGCAAGAGGGTGTGCGCGTGTCGGTCGCTTCGACTTTATCCTCTCACCTGCTCCGCCAGGCAATGCACCGACCAGCAAAAAAGGCTCCGGCAAAACCGGAGCCTCTTCATCGGCCAGTCTACACCAGGCGGCGGCGGCTCTCCGTTCGCGGAGGCGCTTTCGATTCAGCGTGCCCCGCGCATGGTGTTGGTCATAAAGCGCTGCAAGGGTTTTAGGCTCTGCTTAGCGAGCGCGTTGTGAAGGCCGCAGATCTTCTGCATCTCGCCGACGAATGTCTCGTAAGCTTGCCTTGCGAATTCGATCTGCACCTCCAACGCCTTGTCGAGCGACCGCACGCGCGAGAGTTTATCGACAAAGGATCTCGTCTGTTCGAACGATTTCCTGGTGTAGTCGCCATAGGCAGTGGCGATCGTCTGGACGCTGATGGGCACGCCCTCAAACGCCGCGGCCGCGATCGACACCACATCGGCGGGTTGGGCTGGCGCGGCGATCGGGACGACATCGGCGCGCTTGGTCGGGGTAGTGTCCGGCGTGACCTCGGCTGGTTCGGCTACCCGGCTGATTTGGGCGGCGTGGGCGGGTTCCGGTGCCGGGCTGATCGACCTGATCTCATCCGCGTCGTCTGAGGCGTCCATAGGATCGATGTCGGCCGGTTCGGTTAGCGCATCGATCAGGGCTTCATCGGCTGGTTCGGCTGCCGGGCTTATCGACGCGACTTCGGCGGGCTGGGCCGCCGCGCCGTTCGAACCGACATGACCGGGTTCGGCTGCTGCGCCCATCTGCTCTTCCGCGTCTTGCTCTTCATTCGGCATCGAGCTGATCTGTCGATCGGCGGCTTCGTGGTTCCGTTGCTCCGGCTTTCGATTACGCTTGCCCGGCTTCCCTGCGGGCTTGTTCTTATCTGCAGTCGACATTATTGGAATCTCCACTGTTCCGATCTTCAAAATTAATCGTGAAGCTTCTGCCACGTTTGCGCTGTAATCGCGGTTCCGAATTGTTCGTTGCGCGGCGCTGATGTGTTGAGATTTGGCAAATCTACTGATTGAACGCCCTAAGTCGCGGCGGTATCAAAGCTACAATCCGGAAAGGACAATAATAGATGCGCGTGATTATTGTGGCAATGGTCGCGATTATGAGTTCCATCGCGCTGGCTGACGATGTCGATCAAGCGCACCGGCGGGCGGTTTCGGGCCGCGATTCGTACTGGAATTGTCTGGCTCTGCAATATCAGCAGCAAGACAACAGGAATATGTCGGGTTCCGATTTCACCTCGCTTATCGCCAGCGCATGTCCTTCCGAGCGGCAGAATTTTCGGGTGTCTCTGCTGGATTACCTATCGCTGCAATTCCCCGATGTCGATTCCGGGGCACATATGAGCACGGCGAATAACGCGATCGCGTCAGCGCAAAAGGATGTCGTGACCGCATTCATCAAGCACAAGGCAGCTTCGAAGTAGCGGGTTCCAGAAGTGCTTTCTAAAATATGTGCTATCACCTAACAAGCAGGCGTGTCGGGATACGAAATGAATTCGGAAAAATTCGCAGGCATTCTGGGTGCGATCGTTGCGATAGCAGTGCTGGCGATCGCGATCGCATACGGGCCGATTGGGCAATTCGGAAAGAGCCAAAAACCGGTTCAAAAGACCGAGCAGCGGGCGCAACCGGTTTCGCCAGCCCCCCGAGGCCCGGTGATCAGAGAGGTGCCGCAGTAGGAGTGCAGCCCAAGCGTTCTGCCCTGTGTCATGGCCGCCCTTGCAATAAGCCTCGATCGTTCTTATGTGACTTTGAACGGCGACGTCGATGCTTGATAGCTCCGGCGCCGGGACGACCACTGAATAGCTCGGCTGCGCCGGATGTACGCGCGCCCTCTGTTCGTGGTCGTTGGCGTTTTTTTGGGCTGTTTTGGTCTTTTTTGACGCGCTTCTTCGCAATTGCGCTTTGGCTTGGCTTCCCCTTGGCTTCCCCCGACGCTATCGGATATACGCTGACGGCATGAACGAAGCCGTCACCGAGAGCCCTCCGGAGGCCGTTGCGATGCTCCAGCTTTCGGTTGTCGTTCCTACTTTCAACGAGCGCGATAACGTCACCACGCTGTTTCGGCGATTGGAAACCGCGCTCGCTGGTCTCACCTGGGAGGTCATCTTCGTCGATGACAATTCACCGGATCTAACCTGGGATGTGGTGCGCGGCCTGGCGCGGCAAGATTCCCGTGTTCGCTGCATCCGGCGGATCGGGCGTCGCGGCCTGTCCGGCGCCTGCATCGAAGGCATTCTGGCCTCGAGCGCTCCATGCGCCGCCGTGATCGATGCCGACCTGCAGCATGACGAGACCCAGCTGCCGAAAATGCTCAGCTTGCTGGATGGCGGCGCTGCCGACCTCGTGGTGGGCAGCCGTTACATCGAAGGCGGCAGCGCCGACGGTTTCAACAAGCAGCGCGCCGGCGCCAGCGCGATCGCAACTGAAGTTGCAAAGCGCGTGCTGGGGGTCAGGATCGCCGATCCCATGAGCGGCTTTTTCATGATCCGGCGCGACCGCTTCGAAGAACTGGCTCCGCAGCTCTCGACGCAGGGCTTCAAGATCCTGCTCGATCTCATCGCCACCGCGCGGGGCAATCTGCGCGTGAAGGAAATTCCCTACAGCTTCGGCTCGCGTCTGCATGGCGAGAGCAAGCTCGATTCGATGGTGGCGCTGGATTTCCTGGGGCTCGTGCTGGCAAAGCTGACCCGTGATGTGGTCTCGCTGCGATTCCTGCTGTTTGCAACGGTCGGATCGATCGGCCTGTTGGTGCATTTCGCGGCGTTATACGCCTTGCTCGAAGCGTTGGGGTTGTCCTTTCCGCAAGCGCAAGCTTACGCCGCGCTCTGCGCCATGAGCAGCAATTTCGTTCTCAACAATTTTCTCACTTATCGCGACCAGCGGCTGAAGCGTTTTGCGATCGTGCGTGGGCTGTTGCTGTTTTATCTGGTGTGCAGTGTCGGCCTTCTGGCCAATGTCGGCGTTGCGTTCTCGGTTTACGACAAACAGCCGATCTGGTGGCTCGCCGGAGCCGCGGGCGCGCTGATGGGCGTTGTCTGGAACTACGCGATGTCCGGACTGTTCGTCTGGCGCAAGCGATAAACCGGCAATGAGCGCGAGCGAGGTGCGGCTCGTCCGTAACACCGTCCTCACGATATCGGCGCTGGTGGGCCTGCGACTGCTCGCCGCCGCGTGGACGCCGCTGACTTTCGACGAAGCCTATTACTGGATATGGTCGAAGCATCTTGCCGGCGGTTACTACGATCATCCCCCTGGTGTCGCGGCGGTGATCCGCCTCGGCACGCTCATCGCAGGCGATAGCGAAATCGGCGTGCGGCTGGTTTCGATATTGCTGGCGCTGCCGATGAGCTGGGCAATATTTCGCGCAGCCTCGATCCTGTTCGGCGATGTGCGCGTGGCAACCACCGCGACCATCCTGCTCAACGTCACCCTGATGGCGGCGGTCGGAACATTGATCGTCACCCCGGACGCGCCGCTACTGGTGGCCTCCAGCTTTGTCCTGTTTTTTCTCGCAAAGGTGCTGGAGACCGGACGCGGCGCGTGGTGGCTCGCGGTAGGCGC
>Ga0066684_10000822_pt1 | contig 11521 bp, 12 predicted proteins | sample GraSoiAngelo_133_FD_62301 | JGI IMG/M metagenome (GOLD analysis project Ga0066684, IMG submission 62301) | Grasslands soil microbial communities from the Angelo Coastal Reserve, California, USA - 14_0929_05_20cm | ecosystem: Environmental > Terrestrial > Soil > Grasslands | place: USA... | reverse complement strand
GGGACTGGATCGAGCCTTCGTTCTTATCCAATCAACTCAAGCCCGTTTTTGGCTTGAGTGGGGCAGTTCTACGGCTGGACAAAGTGTTCCCGCTGCGCGTTCGTGTTTTCGTGCCGTCCATTCCGACTCGTTCGTTCTTACTACACCTGCTCTCTTGCTTCTCCCAACGTCACATTTACATCCATCTTCCGCTTGCCGCGATAGATGGTGACGCGGACGGTATCGCCAGCGCGGTGATTGTTCATGACATGGCTGAGATCTTGCTGATCCTGGACGTTCTGACCGTCAATCGCGACGATGAGGTCGCCTCCGACCGTGATCGGAGTATTGCCGAGGTAAGCGCGTTCGTTGCCACCGTGCAGGCCGGCGCGGTCAGCAGCGCCTCCAGGAACCACTTGCACGACCAGCAACCCAGAGTCGGCTGCCAGGCCCATTTGATCGGCTAACTCAGGAGTAATGGGAATTGTACGCACGCCGAGAGCAGGACGGCGGACGCGGCCCAATGTAACCAGATCGCTCAGCACTGCTTTTGCCGTATTGATGGGAATGGCGAATCCGATTCCGGCGCTCTGTCCGACGGTGGAAGCAATGATTGTATTAATGCCAATTACTTCACCGCGCCAGTTCAGCAGCGGGCCACCGGAGTTGCCAGGGTTGATGGCAGCATCGGTTTGAATAGCTTCGTCGATAGTCATGCCATCGGGCTCCTGCACCGACCGAATTGAGCTGACGATGCCGCTGGTCAACGTCCCGGCAAGACCAAAAGGATTGCCGATGGCATAGACCTTCTGCCCAACCTGCAAGTTCCGCGATTCCCCTAAGACCATCGGCGTCAGCTCCGGCGCTTTAATCTGAATTATGGCCAGATCATGCGAACGGTCTGTGCCTACGATCGTGGCGCGATACTTCTTGCGATTATGCAGCGTGACTTCCACCTGGCGAGCCTCGGCGATAACGTGGTAATTCGTGAGAATGTGGCCTTCTTTATCAATGATGAACCCTGATCCCTGGCCCTCCTGCGGCACCAGGCCGTAGAAGAAATCGAACGCCACTGCTTTGGAGGTGATGTTGACCACCGACCCGATATTTTTGCGGTAGACACTGATATTGTTTTGCTCTTCTTGATCGGGCGTCTCGCCGCCGGCAGCTTCAGTGATTTCGATTTTGCTCGGCCGTCCGAGCCAATTGGTGGTGTGGGTTTGGCCGCGGCGATAAGTCGTGAAATAGAAAAATACGCTGGCAAGAATGACGGCGAGTAGAAGCGGACGTAAGAGTCTCATGATTTGGTCCCCGCTACGGTTTGGAACTGCTCAGCTTTTTCGCCGGAATAATTTATCGGTTCTCAGTTGCCACTTACCGGCTTGCTGGCTTGGGCACTGAGGCTCGCGTATATCTCGCGAACTTGTTTAGAAGTTTCATCCAACGATCCGGAATTGTCGATTACATAATCGGCGGCTTTGATCTTGTCGGCATCGGAAAGTTGTGCCGCCATTCGGCGCGTGACCTCACGCCGGGCGGTTTCTTCGTCTATTTTCATGCGGCGCGCCCAGCGCTCAATTTTCTGCTCGGGCCCGCAGGTGATCACCACCAACCGGTCAAACCGCTCGGCAGCGCCGGCTTCCAGAATCAGCGCGGCTTCGACGATTGCGACCGCCTTGGGATCGCGCTTGCCGACTTCTTCCATCCATTGTTCCTGCCTCTCAATTACGGCGGGATGGACGATGCGGTTCAATTCTTCGACGCGCGACGGTCGATTTCCGGTAGCGTCGCCAAACGCGGCCTCCGCCAAACGGGAGCGGTTGACCGTGCCATCCGGATGTAAGATGCCGGTTCCGAACTCGCGCACGACCTCGGTGTAAACCACTTCGCCCGGTTGCATCAGCCGGTGCGCAATCTCGTCTGCCATAATATTATGAGCACCGAATTGCGCGAACATCTCCGCGACTACCGACTTGCCAGTGGCGATCCCGCCGGTCAGCCCGACTTTGAGCAAGTGTCCTCAGTGAAAACCGTCGCCGCCGAGAATGCCATCGGCGGTTGAATCTTAAACGCGAGACAGTTCTGGTACGCGAGTACCACGCCGCAACTTCGCCGCTTTTACAGTGTTCGCCATCAGCATGGCGATGGTCAGCGGGCCAACACCGCCCGGCACCGGCGTGAGCGCTCCTGCAACCTCTGCGACTTCCGGGTGCACGTCTCCCACCAGGGTCGCGCCCTTTGTCCGGAAGCTTTCCTCGCGCTTGGTATTTCCAACAAAGAGGCGCGCGAATTCGGCCGGATCAGTCACTTTATTCACCCCCACATCAATCACCGTTGCGCCCGGCTTCACGAAATCGCGGGTAATCATGCCGGCGCGCCCGATGGCGGCGACCAGAATATCTGCCCGACGGCATACTCCCGGAAGATCGCGCGTTTTCGAATGGCAAACGGTCACGGTGGCGTTGCCGTTGATCAACAGCATCGCAACCGGTTTCCCGACAATGTCGCTGCGTCCCACCACCACAGCCTCCTGCCCGGCGATCGGGATGTTGCTTCGCTTCAGAATTTCGATGATCCCAGCGGGCGTGCACGGCACCAGGCCGGGGCGTTGCGTGGACAGAAAACCGACATTTACGGGATGAAACCCGTCGACATCTTTAGCGGGATCCACGGCCATCAAAATTTTCTTGGAGTCGACTTGCGGCGGAAGAGGAAGCTGCACCAAAATTCCATCGATCTCATCGCGCTGATTCAGTTCCAGGACAAGTTCGAGGAGTTCCTCCGTTGTAATGTTCTCCGCTGGCGTGAGCTTCTCGCTGTAAATGCCAAGTTCCTCGCTGCTCTTGACCTTGCCACGAACATAGATTTCCGAAGCGGGATTGCTACCCACGAGAATCACCGCCAGACCCGGACGCACTCCTGCCGCCGAGAGGGCTTTCACCTCAGCGGCAACTTCTGCCCTAATTTCGTTAGCGATTTTATTGCCGTCGAGAATGGTGGCAGCCATAGCACCTCAACATCAGAGAAGACGCGAGAAAATTCTATCGTAAAGGTGGTTGGGTTTGCCGAGCGGCCGTTTTGAAATCTTCGTTTTGAGATATTGGACCACTCTCAAATTGACAATTGCCCATCGGCATTCGAAAATTGCCCTATGGTTTCCCAAGACTTACTCGATATGCTTGTCTGCCCCGTCTGTAAGAAGCCACTCACGCTCAAAGATGAAGGGCAGAGCCTCAAGTGCGGAGAGTGCCACCGCGTCTATCCTATTCGGGATGACATTCCCATCCTGCTGGTGGACGAAGCTGTCACCGAGCCTTCCTAAGCCACGCTTTGAGACTGCCGCGCAGCGGGCAGTGGCCCGTTTGTGTCCCACAACGACACATCCTGTCAATCGCCCGACACCCGGTTTTGCCTCACCCCGTTGCTCCACCACGCCGGGTTGGCTGCAACCAAAACTGCAGCAACGGGTTAACACAAATAACGAATTTCTGGCCCGAATATACAGTGATGTCGATTTGCGGCACGCAAATTGCATGCAACGTAGACGGCACCTGTTGAGTCTAATGGTCAGAAGGGTAAGGGTCGGAGGTGAACGACCATGAGAGAGAAAGAGAGATTTTCCAGTACCGAACTGACGGCATTGCGAAACGATCTCATACAGGGAGGTTTGGCTGATTCGCGTGAAGCCGCCGAGCTCCTGCAAATCTTTTTGATGGGGCGCGGCTACGGCGTGTCGCCACAAGCCGCTAGGGATGCGGTCGGCCGGGTGGAGATGTCAGGCTGTTCGCTGCCGGTGCTTCAGCATGAGTTGGAGAATTTAGCGTTGGTCATGTAAGAAGCGGTGTTAGGGGACCTCGAAACAAGTCGCTCCCCGACGGTGATAAAAGAGACGCAAGCCAGGCCAACCAGCCCGCTTGCAGATTGCTGACGAACCCCGCCCTTCCGGCGGGGTTTGGCGTTTGGTAGGTATTTGGCTCGGTGAATAGCGGCTGAACTCGCCAAGGCTCCCGTAATTCACGATTCTCGTACACGTTTCCGCGACGAAGACCCGCGCAGGTGCCGCGTCGCCAACCGCGTTCCCTGCTGGTCGGGGAAGTCTTAGAGCGCCGATATCGGGTGCTAGAATCAATTTCACATTAATAGAGATTGCATGCTTACCGGCTCTCAAATCCGGCGGAAATTCCTCGACTTTTTTGTTCAAAAGGGGCACCGCGAGGTGCACTCCTCGTCTCTCGTTCCGCATAACGATCCGACTCTGCTCTTCACCAATGCGGGGATGAACCAGTTCAAGGACGTCTTCCTCGGCCTGGAGAAGCGCGATTACACGCGGGCGACTTCTTCGCAGAAGTGTGTGCGGGCGGGCGGGAAGCACAATGACCTGGAGAATGTCGGCTTCACCAACCGCCATCACACGTTTTTTGAGATGCTGGGAAATTTTTCCTTTGGCGATTACTTCAAGAAAGACGCCATTGCGTATGCGTGGGAGCTGATTACTTCGCCCGAGTGGTTTGGGATTGCGAAGGACAAGCTGTACTTGAGTATCTTCAAAGGCGAAGGCGGCGTGCCGCGTGATGCTGAAGCCTACGACTTGTGGGTCGCACAAGGTATCGCCAAAGCCCGCGTTTTCGAGTTCGGCCTGAAAGACAATTTCTGGCAAATGGGCGACACCGGGCCCTGCGGGCCATGCAGCGAGATTCATTACGACATGGGTCCGGCGGCTTCGGATCAGGGACACACGGATTGTGCGTTCGGCTGCGACTGCGGGCGCTATGTCGAGATTTGGAATCTGGTGTTCATGCAGTTTGACCGGGATGCATCAGGCAAGCTGAATCCGCTGCCCAAGCCTTCGATTGACACCGGCATGGGTCTGGAGCGCGTGGCGGCGGTGCTGCAGGGCGTGATCTCGAACTATGAGACGGATTTGTTTGTGCCGCTGATTGAGAGGGCAGCAGAGCTCACGGGGTCACGAAGAAGTTCAATTGAATACATTCAGCAAGATTCGCCAGACAGAGCCGCCGCATCGCTACGCGTAATCGCAGATCATTCGCGCGCTGCGACCTTCCTGATTTCTGATGGAGTGCTGCCGTCGAATGAAGGCCGTGGATATGTGCTGCGCAAGATTCTGCGAAGGGCAATCAGCCATGGTCGCCAGCTCGGGCAACACCGGCCTTTCTTGAATGAAATGGTTTTCAAAGTGCGTGACCTAATGGAGTCCGCCTACCCCGAACTGAAAGATTCTATTAAGCATGTGTCCGACGTTGTAAAGAGCGAAGAGGTGCGGTTTGCTCACACTTTGGACGTCGGATTTGAACAGCTGAAGCGGCAGCTCCAAAACGAAATCCTTAGGCAGACTACTCTGTCGGAGGAAGTTCCTGGCATTGAACCTCCGGTAATTGATGTAAGCGGTCCACCGAAGTTTCCTGGGGACAAGGCCTTTAAGCTTTACGACACTTTCGGCTTGCCACTTGATTTCATCCAGGACGCCGTGCGCGACGCCGGAATGATATTCGATCAAACCGGATTTGATCGTGCCATGTCTGAGCAGCGTGAGCGCGCTCGCGCCTCCTGGAAGGGCGCGGCCAAGCAAACTGCCAACCCCGCATATCAGCAGCTTCCCAAGTCAGTCTTCGAAGGTTATCTGCAGACCCGCTCGGAAAATTGTGAGGTGCTGGCCCTCGTCAAGAATGGGCAGGGGGTGCAGGAACTCAGGTCGGGCGAAGAAGGCGAGGTCATCCTCGATCACACGCCGTTTTATGCAGAATCCGGCGGGCAGGTTGGGGACCGTGGCGTGCTCTACAGCGATGAGCTGAACGCTGTCGTCGCCGAGGTCAAGGGATGCTACTACCCGGTACAGGGAGTAAGAGCGCATCAGGTCATCGTAAAATCCCCACCCTACGAAAACCGCCCTTCGGCAAGCTCAGGGCAGGCCGTAGGGTGGGGCACCCTCAAAATCGGAGATAAGGTTGACGCGGTAGTGGACACGGGCATCCGCCAGTCCACCATGCGCAATCACACCGCCACCCACCTGCTTCATGCCGGCCTGCGCGAAGTTCTGGGCAAGCATGTGAAGCAGGCAGGATCGCTGGTCGCGCCGAACCATCTGCGCTTTGATTTTTCGCATTTCACCGCCGTCGAAGACGAAGAGCTGCAGGACATAGAAGACCTCATCAACAAAGAAGTCTTGCGCAATGAAAAGGTCGAAGTCATCGAGAACGTGCCCCTCGATGTGGCCATCAACGAGTACAAGGCCATGGCGCTGTTTGGCGAAAAGTATGGCGATCGAGTGCGCGTGATCAAGATTGGCGACTTCTCGACCGAGCTTTGCGGCGGCACACACACTGGCGCCACCGGCGAGATCGGGCTGATTAAGATTTTGAAAGAAGGCAGCGTGTCTTCGGGGGTGCGGCGGGTGGAGGCGATAACGGGGGAGGGATCGCTGCAGCATTTTCGGAAAGATCATGAGTTGGAAAACGTTGTGTCGGCTTTCGTCAGTCCCACCTTTCGCCAAGATCAGGCGAAAGATGGGGCACCCTCAGGAGAGGAGATTCCCGTTTCTCCTGCCGAAGCCCTGAAAGCCGAGCTAGAGAAACGAGACGCGGAGATTAAGCGTCTAGCGCGCGAGAACGATCAATTGCGAATGAGGCAGGCGTCATCTTCGACTACGAACATTGGAGACAAGATCAAAGACGTTCGCGGCGTCAAAGTGCTCGCCCACCGCGTGGACAACCTGGAGCGCCAGCAAATGCGAACTCTCGTTGATCAGCTTCGCGACAAGCTGGGTTCGGGCGTCGTAGTTCTGGGATCAGCGACCAACGGCAACGTCGCTCTAATCGTCGGCGTAACCAAAGATCTGACCTCGCGGATTCAAGCCGGAAAAGTCATCGGCCCTGTGGCGCAGAGAGTTGGCGGCAAGGGTGGCGGCAGGCCAGATCTTGCTGAGGCCGGCGGGAAAGATCCGGGGGCGCTGGATGCCGCGCTGGGCGAGGCCTATGGGGTGGTGGAAGGGCTGCTGAAATAGCGTACCCGCGCTCGGCCTTCTTAGAATAGTCCCGTCGCCTTGACATAGCTATCTTAAATAGCTATCATAAATCCATGCAGGTCAGCGTAGCCGACGCAAAAAACAAATTGCCGGAACTGATCAAGGCCGTCGAGGATGGGGAGCCTGTGACCATCTGCCGGCGCGGTGTGCCCGTCGTGGACATCGTGCGCACGAAGGAACCCACTCGCAAAAAGAGGATGCTGGGAACGCTGAAAGGCAAAATTGAAGTCCTCGATCCGAACTGGTGGAAACCCATGACGAACGAAGAAGTAGAAGGCTTCCTCGCGGGGCGCGATTAAGGACAACAACGAAGTGCGCCTGCTTCTGGATACGGCCATCCTGATCTACGCGGTGGAATCGCCTGAGCGGCTCAGCAGGCGAGCGTCCGCTGCTTTAGGGAACCCCGAAAATGTTCTCGAGTTAAGTGCCGTTTCTCTGGCTGAGATCGCAATTAAGGCAACCCTGGGCAAGTTGAGGCTCTCAGCTGCGATTGCGCGTCAAGCGGTTCAGGATTTGGACATCCGCATACTGCCCTACACCGCCGATCATGCGTTCCATTTGTTCGATCTACCAATGCATCATGGTGATCCGTTTGACCGCCAAATCATTGCCCAAGCCTTGTCCGAGAAGATTCCGATCGTGACTTCTGACGAGAAATTCAGTCTTTACAAAGGAGTCAAACTGGTCTGGTGAGAGCTGACCGATTGTACTGGTGCACGCGCCGCGTTAGGGCTATCGATGTCCAGTCGAGCTCTCCCACGCTAGAGTCCAAGCCCGCCGAGGAGCATATCCGCGCCACACTTCTCAATCATCAGCGAGACGCGGAAAGCCCCGTGCTTTGCCCCCTGTGCGATCTTGCCTGACATTGCTATACTTTCCTCCGTTTCAACCAGGAGGGCGTGCATGCGTTTCGTTAGCTGGTGTGTTGTATCCGTGTTTGTTCTTGGGCTCACTTCGCAGTTTGTGGCTGCGCAGGAGGCGGACAAGTCTGCCTATGTAGCCGGCGCTACAAGCAAATTCGTCAATTTTCCTGGAATTCCGCCGGGCATGACCGGGGCGGTGCAGAGTGGCGATCCGGGAAAAGGCAACGCCACCCTGCTGTTAAAGGCGCAGACCGGTTGCAAAGTGCCCTGGCACTGGCACACACCGACCGAGCGGGTGATGATGGTTTCCGGCCGCGCCAAAGCTGAGATGAAGGACGGCTCTCCCGTCGTGCTTCGTCCGGGCGACTTTCTTTATTTGGCGGCGAAGCACGCGCATCAGTTCACTTGCCAAGCTTCCTGCTCGCTGTTCGACGTAACCGGCGACGCGCCGTTCGATGTCCACTATGTGGATGCCAACGGAAACGAGATTCCGCCGGAACAAGCGCTGAAGCCTGCGCCCGCAGCCAAGAAGCCGGATAAGGCTGCCAACCAGCAATAGGAACTGCTTAACAGGCACGGAGCAAGCCGCAAGAACAAAGCTGCGAGTTGCCTATGAGTGATCGCATACGTTTTATCGGCCATAAGGGAAAGCGAATCCTCATGGTGGATTTGTCGCACTGTTCCGGCGAGGAGCTAGACAGACTCTGCCGCTTGGTACCAGATTTTGTGACCGCAGAGCCCAAGGGATCGGTGCTGCTTTTGGCCGATTTCACCGGCGCAGAGTTCGACAAGAAAACCTTCAACACGCTCAAAATAGCCGTGGTTTTTGACCGCCCTCACGTGAAACGATCCGCTTGGGTGGGCGCGGAGACCCTGCCGAAGGTTTTCTATCAAAATGTGAAGAGCTTTTCGCAGCGGGATCTGCCGGCGTTCACAACGCGGGAGGAAGCGCTGGAGTGGCTGGTCAAAGAATAGCCGGCTGCGCGGGCATGAGATCCTGCCCTCAGGATTTCGGCAGCGGACTCTAAGGCCCGCCAAACGCCTCAACTTCTCCACTTGAGCGTGACTGGTGCGGTCATTGGATGTTTCATCTCGCCACCGCTCCTTTTGGCCTCCAGGTGCGCAGCTTTTAGCTGGAAATACCACTTCGCGGGCCGATCCGCATCGTCGATCAACATGAGATGAGGGTTGTGCCTCAGGCCTTCGGATTGTCGTTCCATCGTTCGTCGATCCTGCTCGACGAATTTCGCGAAAACGAATTTTAGAAGGCTCCCGCCCAACGGCATCCAGCGGAAGATGTTCCAGCAAGCCACTACATCAATGCGACAATGATTTCGTGTGATCGGCGTGACCGTGGTCAGAGAAGCGAACCAATACTTGCCGGCGCGGATCGTCTCTGAACGCAAGTTCGGCAAGACGAAATCGATTGTGGTTGTGATCGATTCGGCATCGGCGTATAGGCGCAGGAGCTTGTAGGGCGCACTGTTGGAACTGGGGCTGTGCGCGCTCATGCGGAAGCCGTTGGGAATCGGCTCGAAATTCTTCTGCTTCTCGTGGATGCTGTGGCGGCTGCGCCACCACCAGGCTTGGTGAACGAAGGGACCATGCGCGGGATCCATTAAGCCGATAATTCCATGATCCACACTGCACGGCAGGTCAGCGGTAAGGTGGGCGATGTTGTATTTCTCGCTGAACGTCGGCACACGCGGCACGGGGAGTGAAGGCTCAAGGGGCTTCCCAAACCCGGCGCCCGCCGGCTTCGGATCTGGAATAAATGTCCAGACGTAGTTGTCGCGTTCTTCGCAGGGGTAAGCGCCGGCATAGATTCGTTCTATTTTCAGCTTTTGATCCGCCGTGAGTGAGGGAACGAGCTGACACTGCCCGGTGTGGGCATCGAACTTCCAGCCGTGATAGCTGCATTCCATCTGCCGGCCGTCAAACCAGCCATAAGAAAGCGGCATACCGCGATGCGGACACGCATCATGCATGGCGAACGGGCGGCCCTGATTATCACGCCCTAGTACAAGCGGAGTTTCGAGCAGCATAACCTTGCGCAATTCCTTTGGGCGCATTTCACTGCTGGGCACGGCCCGATACCAGAAGCCGTAAAGCATGAGGGAATCGGGTGTCTGGGGCTGCGGAAGAGCTTCGTTTGTCACAATCCCGAGTAGAGTAACAGCATTAGAACTCCAAACGAACGTGGAATCCGGGCGTGAGCACGGGGCCGCGATCGCGTACTTAATAGTCGTTTGCAGGGTATGTGCCGTGATTTCTGGTTTTGACGTTTTGCCAGCCAGGAAATTTGCGATTGCCACGCGGTAGACTCCCATGCTCACATGGTTCAGCAAATGACAACAGCCGCGGGGGAGGAGACATGACCGCGCAGATTTGGCGCCAAAAAAGTCGGACAGCCCGGAGCCCCCGAGGCTGTCCTGAACCCTCCCGGTTAGAAGGGCATGTCACTAAGATGAGAATAGTAAGAATTTGTTTCAGGATTGTTGCAGCGGGGTAAATTGTTCGTGAAATCCCACGGCGCCGGTCCGAGCGCGGGCATCCCGCAAGTGCTGCTATAGTTTCCGGGAAGGAGTTTCGTTTGTCCCGTAAAACCGAACAATCCCGTAAGCTGCAAAAGCGCGCCGAGAAGGTGATTCCCGGCGGAGTGAACTCGCCTGTGCGCGCCTTTCGTGCGGTCGGTGGAGAACCACGATTCATCGTGCGCGGAAGCGGTTCGCGCATCTGGGATGCCGACGGCAATGAATACATCGATTATGTCGGCTCTTGGGGGCCGCTGATCCTGGGACATGCACCGCCCGGCGTGGTGGAAGGCATCAGCGCGGCGGCAAGGAACGGAACTAGCTTCGGCGCCTCAACCTCATCCGAAGCCGACCTCGCTGAGATCGTCATTTCGGCATTTCCTCACATAGAAAAGATTCGCTTCGTCAGCTCGGGGACGGAGGCCACTATGTCGGCGATCCGCCTCGCTCGTGCCTACACCAAGCGCAAGTACATTGTTAAGTTCGAGGGCTGCTATCACGGGCATGCCGACGCGCTGTTGGTGAAGGCGGGATCGGGTGTGGCCACCCTGGGAATTCCGGGATCGGCGGGCGTGCCCCAAGAGTTCACGCAGTTCACGCTGGCGCTGCCATTCAATAATGTTGACGCCTTAGAGCAAGCATTCAGCAAGTTTAAGAATCAGATTGCCTGCGTGATTGTGGAACCGGTGGTAGGCAACATGGGCTGCGTACCGCCGCATCGCGGATACCTGGATGCCTTGCGCGAGATCACCCACCGTTATGATACGTTGCTCATCTTCGACGAAGTCATGACGGGTTTTCGTCTCACGTTCGGTGGCGCGCAGGAGCTGTACGGAATTATTCCCGACCTCACTACCCTCGGCAAGATCATTGGCGGCGGGCTGCCTGTGGGCGGGTACGGCGGGCAATCGGAGATCATGGATTTGGTCGCGCCGCTTGGGCCTATGTATCAGGCGGGAACTTTGTCAGGCAATCCGCTAGCCATGGCAGCAGGATTGGCAACACTGCGCTATTTGCGTGACCACAGGAAGATGATCTACCCGCGCTTGGATAAGGTGAGTGGAGAACTGGTGGCGGGGATTGCCGCCGCCGCCAAAGATGCGGGC